>Ga0105055_10010793_pt1 | contig 11369 bp, 5 predicted proteins | sample BON03_FD_78090 | JGI IMG/M metagenome (GOLD analysis project Ga0105055, IMG submission 78090) | Freshwater microbial communities from Lake Bonney liftoff mats and glacier meltwater in Antarctica - BON-03 | ecosystem: Environmental > Aquatic > Freshwater > Ice > Glacier meltwater | place: Lake... | reverse complement strand
TATTATTGCTCTTATTCTATAGGTTGTTTCATATATATGTTGAAAAGCAGGACATAGCGGTTTGAGTGCTTATTTGTGCGCTTCTTATCTCCTTCATCCATGCGATATAAATTGAACACGTTTGAGAAATTTTAGCTCACAGTGGCTGTTGTTTTATAGGTTGTTTCTAACATTTTTTTTTTAGGTGAATTAACATATATAATTTTGTTCGAAGTACTTCAAAGAACCAGTTTGCTTTTATAATTCGGTATGACTGTAATAAGGGCACGGAATCCTCAAAGGAAGTGTCGATAAATTCTAATAATGTTATTAATGTATCCAAATATCACCCAGTTGGATGGATTTGAGTTAGAAGTGCATTATTGGGCAAAAATATTTTGAAACTTGAACAACAGGCAAAAAAGCTAGTGACTCTTTTACTTAAACATCTATGCAGGGAACATATTACGAGTGCTGGAAAGTCAACTTGATTTAAAATTATAAGGAAAAATAAATCTAACACCTAAATTTATGCTGCGAAGAGGCCCCATTCAGTTGCACATAGTTCTTCAAATTCGGTCATTTCGTCTTCATTTTTGATCTTGGCCTTAATTTCCTTAATCATTTTCTTCTGGTCTTTCTTGTTGACGGATGCAGGTGTTCTCTTCACTTCAATCTTGTTACCTTGAGCATCAACTTGATCTTCCTCCATAGCAGCTATTTCAATAGCTTCGGCGGCGTATGCAGCCCAATCAGCATCTCCCTTGATATCACATCTATTGTTCGCAACAACCCATGTTTCTCGGGTAGTTAAATCAGCAAACTCTTGGTTATGGGTGATCAAACATACACCACCTTCAAAGTTGTTGATAGCAGTTGCAAGAGCACCAAGAGCTTCTCGATCAAGATAATTGGTGGGTTCATCAAGAATGATGATATGAGGTTGACCCCACATACAAGCTGCAAGCACGACCTTAACCTTTTGTCCTCCAGACAAGGATCGAATTCTGTTATGGGTTCCAAGTTCTCTATCCAGTCCAACATCTTCCAAATGCTTCTCAACATTAGCTTGAGAAAGAACTCTTTGAAAGGCTCCTTCAGCAGCAGCCTTTCTTCTATCAACTTCGTCCAAGAGTTTCTTGAATCCCAATTCTTCAAGCTTGTCACGAGGGTACCACAAGTTCTGGTCATTAGGTTTGCTAATCCACTTCACTTCGTATTCTAGGATCTTTCCTTGCTTACGTCGAGAAATAATCTTTTCAACAACACGCTTCTCCTTGATCTTCTTACCGTCATCGAGATCGATGTTGATAATGAAAGGGATCTTCATCTTTGCTTCTTCCTCTTCGGTAATCTTGACGGTGGCTTTGACAAGGGCCTCCTTATCTTCACCTCCTTGGTATCTCCACTGAATATACTCATTAGCGGTTTTGTCCAAATGCTGTTCAATGTGATGAAACGCATGTTGGGCCACGTATGCGAATTTACAGTTAGGATGCTTGTATACTTGACCTGAACTAGGCTTGAGTTCGCCAGTAAGAAGCTTGATCATGGTGGATTTTCCAGCACCATTAGCACCTACACAGGCAATTCTGGATGCCATCGAAACACGAATGGAAACCTTCTCCAACTGCGGTTTGGTAGCACCTGGGTAAGTGAAAGCAACGTCGGTCATCGACAGAATAGGACGTCCTTTACTCTTTACTCCGTCTAACGGACCTGGAGTTGGGAATCGAAATGCTAAAGTGGATGCCGAAAGATCATAGTATGCTTTGGCATGAGGAAAATGCTCCACAAACTTGGACAGGTTTCCTTTGTAGTTGTTCAACTTCAAGGTATCGAAGTGAATAATGTGGGTAGCAACATTGTCCAGAAATTTGGTATCATGGGAGACCATCAAGGAGGTAACATTTGAGCACACATCTCCAGTCAAATAGTCTACAACCCATTGAACATTAAGAACATCCAAATGATTGGTAGGCTCATCAAGAAGAAGGATATCAGCCTTTCGAAGCATTGCACGAACAAGAGCCAATTTCATCTTCCAGCCACCAGATAGCGAAGTAATAGGCATGTCTTTCATTTCATCAGTGAATCCTACATTTGTGAGGGCGACTTTAATTTCTTCACGGTTAAGACTCATCTCTTCTCCAACACAATCCAGAGTGTAATCAACAACATTCATGCGTGCCTGCTTTGCAGAGATATCATGTTGTACGAAAACGGTCTTCAAACGATCAACAGGGAAACCCTCAACTTGACCGTTAGCGATGGATTGCAATAGAGTGGTCTTTCCAGCGGACTTGGCAGCAACAATTCCGTATCTCATTCCTCTTCTAAGAAATAAACGAGAATTATTCAACAGAATTCGGGAACCATACGCCAGAGAGAAACGGCAATCGCACAATTGTTCGAGTTTCTGATCATCAGCATCTTCTTCAAAAGTCTCCTGAATTCCACCAGTCGCTGCAGCATCACCACTCAAACAAGCTTGCATGATTTCATGGGCTGCTAGCTCGGCATCGGCTTTCTTATTTGCGGCTGCTGGCAACAATGGTTTGACATATCCCCAAAGATTTTCCTTCCATTCATCAGATGTAGCTTCCTGAAAAGTTCCCATGATACGCGCAGATGCAGCCAAGTATTCGAATGCTTCTTGGACCGCTTTGTTTGATTTCCAGTCTGCCTTGAATTTAGTCAAAACACCTTCAATCGCACTCTTGACCTTGTTGATATCCGCAGCTTCAACAGCAGCAACTTCACGACCTCGAGTGGCAATGTTGTTCAACTCTTGATGAGCAGCAGCACATCGACTACGGCACTCAGGATCAGCAACTTCTTCACTTGCCTTAAGAAGAGCAGGTTCAAGAACAGGCATGAAAGGAGCAACATCAGAAGGGTTGTCAACCAGCTTGGCCATGTTTTCAGTGATAACTGCACACTTACGTTTTACAGCTGTCTTTGGCTCTTTGAATCCGCGATCCAACAGAGGAACAGTGATAGAAAGCGCTGCAGCATCGACAGTTTGAACGAAAGTGGTAGCAGCAAGAGCATGAACACATTCCTCTACTTCAGATGGATTTTGAATGCAACTGATAAGAGTTGGAACAAACGGTTGAATGTCCGCATTCTTGATGCAACTACACGCAGCTTGAAGAGCCTTTGCGGCGGCTTCTTTAACTTGTTTTTTCGAATCCCACATCAATTCAGAAAGAAAAGGAACAACAGAAGTCATTCTGGAATCGAAGATAACAGCTGCGGTTTCTACAAGGCCTCCAACAAGTTCCAGGCACAATACCTTAACTTGCCACTTAGCACTCTCTTTAGCATTGATAACAAGAGATTCGAATAACATCTCAGCTCCACTGAAAGGGAGAACCTTGGTGTAAGCTTTTGCCGCCTTGGACGCAGCTTTTCGAAGATCACCGCTGGATTTATCAGCAGCCACTTCAATGACATCTGCAAGAATAGGTTGAAAGAATGGAACACATTGTGATTTCGACTTTTTGCAAATTGCAGCGAACGCAGCAACTGCGCCTTCCTTAGCCATTGCATCTCCACCAAGTGCAGCCTTCAATTTGTTCGCAACCCCTTCGGTTTCCAGAACAGCAACACCCTTTTCTTTTACAGCTGTAGCAAGGTTCTCAGCTTGCTCTTTCTTCTCCTCAGGAGTTCCTGTGCCAGTAAGTTGATCCATCAAGTCTGCCATTGCTAATCAAGTAGTTAACAAGAGTTTCAGATTTGTTTCCCGCTCATCCACCAATACTTTATTGCAGTTATTACTAGCTAGGTCCTACCGCAGCAAAAACTAAAAAAGAAAAAAAAGAAAATGAATGGTAGATAATAGGAGTAGTTTCTGGTATCATGTCGTTCACATATTTTAGCTTTATCAATATTACAAGACCTTCCTGACATGTATTATCCGAAACGATGATACATTTCAATCTAAATCTTGTTTTGTCTGACGCCAACAATTTGAGTTCGATCAAATGCTAGTACCCGAGACACATGTTATGCACATATAAAGTACCAAAAAAGTTACAATTTGCCTTTTTGGTGGTATCATTCCTGGTATTTTTAATAAGTGATTCGTTTAGGTTGTTTGTGGTACGACATCTTCAGCTTACTGTAACGCCGTTTCTTACTGGAAACTTTTCTAAATTTTCTTCAAAAATTTGTTGAGAGTCAATTGGAGTTTACCACAGCAAAACTCGAGGGACAGCAAATTGCAAACTACGTCAAACCCAATCAACAAATTATGAAATTCTCACTCGTAGCAGTTGCAGCCATGGCGGTTTGTTCAAATTCAGAAGCTTCTCAAAGTTCAAACGAGCAAGCGCCTGAAATGAGTACCACATTTCTTGAAGCGCAGCAAGACCAATTGCTTCTACAAATGCAGCACGCGATGTTTGCAGCTACATACCCGAAACAATTCCTGGAAATGCAAGAAAGCAACAAATACACAATAGCTGACTTCTATAAGTGAATATATTTCGGATTTGAAGCACTGGGTACCGTGGATTCATTTCATAATTCCAGTTTAAAAAATAGAAAGAAACATAACTTTTTTAAAATACCTGTTTTCAACTTTGGCAATTCCATTTCTTATTAGAAATTGTCGCTTTCAAAGTTTTTCATACTCATGCTTTTGATGATTCATACACTTTAAAGTGGAGTCCTTCCTTTGCCAGTAGTTCCAATGCTGGTTTGTAGATAAATTTTTCGGTAGGCATCAGTATTCCCGTGGCCCTGGATACTTCCTGTGATTTGTCCAACACCAATTCTGCCCCAATAGCTGCAGTAACACCTACTGTTTTCGCCATAGAAGTCCCAGTTGTATCACCCAATGCCATCATCGTGGAAATGTGATGATTTCCGTTGAACGTATGTTGCATAGCACACATGTCGCGTTCGTTCGGTCCTAATGCAAGTTTGTCTTGCAGTACTTGACATAGTTGGTCAATAGCAGGGCCCTTACCGAATTCTTCGGTGTAGTAATCGTCTAAAAGCCAATCCATCGCATCTACGGCAGCATGTCCAGCAGGAGTGTTCATTTTGAATTCACTCCGACAATGTTCAAATGTTTTGTTCGTTTCTAAAAAACCACTTTTAACAAATTCAAGCATAGTGGCCGAAAACCCTTCGTATCGGAGTGTTCCTCTGAAACAAGTTTGAGCTTCAGGTATTCCATAAATACCGGCATAAATAGTAGAATCTCTGTTTGGAAGTTGTTCCATGCACAAAGAAGGCATCATATGCATTCGAAAAGGCTCTGCACAGGATAGCAGATCTTTTCCATCTACGTTAATCACTTTTCCATCCTTTAAAAATTTCGACGAATTTTGCATCGCTGATAGAACTCCGCGAGGTGACCAGCTGAATTTATATCCAAACGGGTTATTCGCTGCTTCTGGCGCTGGCAGCCCCCCACATACGGAAGTGAAACTCCAAACCTTTTCTCCTGCATCATGTATCTCATCAATGACCATTTTGGCACTCAGATGATCCATACCCGGGTCAAGACCCATTTCACAGAGGACAGAAATACCTGCTTCCTTAGCAGCTTCATTCAATTGGCGCATCTCTGGACTGACGTAACTTGCGGTAACTAGCTTGGTTTTCGTTTCAATGCATTTCTTTGCGATTTCGGTATGCATTTGCCATGGAAGGAGTGAAATGACAAGGTCGCATGTTCCTATGAGTGTGGTGAGTTCCGAAGAGGCACGAGCATCGACGAGACAAGGTTGGACATTGGAACGTGAAAGTTGGCGCATTAATGTATCCAGCTCCTGCTGTGCTGATGAAGCTACGAGCACAAGTCTAGATGCATCCCTAGAGAGATATTCAACGCACGGTTTTGCTACCATACCGGCTCCTAGAACAAGCACTCGCTGCAAGGATGGTGCGGCTGTAAAACCACTGTTTAACAACTGACGATCGCTATTCGCTGCTTCGTCTTTTTCAAATCCTGGTTTTGGATCCACTGTAATGGTGGCATCGTATCTACCATTACAAAATTCACGTGGCATCTCTTCAAATGAGGCGTCTGCTTTAGAAAACTCTTCGCTCGCAATAACTTGACGCATTTTTGCTGTTATAGAATCCAATTCCTTTCTTCCTTTGTCCATGGTTACTTGCAGCAACGTCATGCTTCGTTGTTTTGGGCCCACCAAGCACTCAAGGATGTGGAATCTACCATGAGGTGCTTTGGCCTCTACAATATCCAACATACGGTTGATGAGTCCAGTGTCAAACAAATGACCTTCCAACCTGAACACACAACTACCCTGAACTTGTAGTTGCTTCGCTTCCAGTGTTTCTGCCGAGGAGATATTTCCATGTTCCGCCCGCTCACGCTCAAATCTCATCTTTTGAATGTACTTGAACTTATTTCGAAGCCATCCAGCATCTGCAATACAAGCTCCTTGAAGTTCTGGAGCTAAATTTGAGGTTTCTTGGTTGTCGGCGAGACCTTGAACAAATGGTAGAAGGTAATCTCCAAAATGTTGGCTTGCCTCTCGGGGCAATTCACTTGGCAGGATGTCTACGCCCATTAGCAAAATATCTTCTGCAGGTTTGAAATCCGAATAGTAAAATGGATCTTCAATGCTTGCCGGTTTGTTGAGTATTTCTACCCCGCCGTCAATGTCACATGATATGTCTGCGATAAGATGCAGTCTTCTATCAGGAAAATTTTCAATATCACGTTTAGAAACAACTCTAGGGTATCTCGCGTCCCAGTAAGCTCCGTTCACCAATATATTAGCATGCTGTGCATATTTTTCGAAGAAGACAGATCGATACGAGTTGGGATGTTGATAGTAGTGTTCTTTGCTAAACACTTTCTTCCCTTCAACATGTTCCACCATATCTTCAACGGATACTTGACATCCTAGTATTGGACTGGGAGGATTATGAATTGCATGAATAAGTTCGCTTGGTTTTATCATCGTATGGGGCATTGCTTGAAACACCTGGCGAGCTCCGCGATTGACATTACCGGAACCGGTGAACAGAAACACTAAGGGGTCATATCGCGGTATGTTAGACCCACCACTTTCACAAAAGGCATTTCCTGCATTCCCTACGGCAGTGTAGGCGTCTTGGTAACTAGGGTACATGTATGCTGACCCCACATTAAGAAACGGCGTTGAGATACCATTGTGAAGTAACTGTTGCCCCAGTCCTCGTACAGTGTCAATCATTCCAGCTCTCCCTGCATAGTCTCCAAATGCCACCAATCTGGATGTGCCAGGCATTCCACCTTTCGTGATGCATTCATAATCAATCAACCTGATATTCCTCTCGAGTATATTGTCAAGAAGCTCCATATTTTCCAATTGACCTTTAATCACATGACTGAAGAATAAATAAGTTTTGTTCGGGAGAAGGTCTTCAATCGGGACCTTTTTCACACCGAACAGCGCATTGCAAGAAGAAAGATCCTCACTGACGATAGCACCAGCACGAGCATACTCGATGTCTTTGAATACCCTCTTGGTACTCGGCTGAACCACAACTTCAACTCCCATGCGTTGCACTAACTTCTCAACATGTTGCGGAGTGAATGGGGATCTTCTTTCCCATTGACTGTAGGCTTCGCGTACGATACCAATGCGAGATACTGACATTGAGAACCGGATCAAATTTGAGATTTCTCAGATATCAAAACAGATCCCACACTACGTTTTACTATAAGAGTAAGGGTCTTTCGGTTGTTCAACTCACAAAAATATCCGGGAGTCACAAAAGGATGATGTTGAGACCTGCTCTTAGAGGAAGCATGATATTGGGACGAACCCTTAAAGGATACACGCGAGCGTACTCCGATGCAGCATCTGTTCTAGCTGACTTGGACTTGTCACCATCGTCGATGAACATGGGATGCTATGACGGAAAGACTTGGAGTGCCAATGGACCCATTCAACCTTGCATCAACCCGTCAACTGGAGAGCTTTTAGCTGAAGTGAGACTCGGAGATAAGAATGACTACGAACGATGTGTACAAGGAGCTGTGAACGCAAAGAAGGAATGGCAGTCTCTTCCGGCACCGCATCGTGGCGATATCGTCAGGCAACTGGGGAATGCATTGAGAGTTAAGAAAGAAGCCCTCGGAGCTTTGCTGTCTTTAGAAATGGGAAAAATTAGACCTGAAGGAGTGGGAGAAGTGCAGGAATTCATTGACATATGTGATCTTGCGACTGGCATGTCGAGGCAGTTACCCGGCCAAGTATTGGCGTCAGAACGAGAAGAACACGCGCTGCTTGAAACGTGGCATCCAAAAGGTGTCTTGGGGATCATAACTGCTTTCAATTTCCCCCATGCAGTGTATGGGTGGAACTCAGCGGTGTCTCTCGTATGTGGTAATACACAAATCGTTAAAGGTGCAGAAACCGCATCGTTAGTAACGATTGCTACTCAAAAGATTCTTACAAAGGTACTAATTGAGAATGGTATTAATCCAGCAGTTGCTACACTTTGTCAAGGTGAGGGTGGAGTAGTTGGAGAAGCCATTTTGCATGACAAGAGAGTAGACATTGTATCCTTTACTGGGTCCACCAAAATTGGCAAACGAGTGAACCAGGTCGTGAACGATCGGTTTGGAACATCGGTGTTGGAATTAGGAGGGAATAATGCAATATTGGTAATGCCTTCTGCAGACATAGAGATGGCCTTGCGCTCAATTGTATTCGCTGCTGCAGGTACTTGCGGACAAAGATGCACCTCGCTTCGTCGACTACTTGTGCACTCACAAGTGTATGATACATTGGTACCTCGACTGGTTCAAGCATATGGAACGCTACCATACGGGGATCCATTGGATTCGAAGACTTTGGTGGGTCCACTCCACAGTCCTAAAGGAGTTGAATTATTTGAATCTACCGTGGCCGAAGCACTGGGTCAAGGAGGAAAACTTATTGCCGGAGGAACCCGACTCACTGCTTCTGAACTTGCTTCCCCAAATCACGCAAAAGGAAACTTTGTGAAACCTGCAATTGTGGAAATCGACTACAATGCCCCGATCGTTCAAGAGGAAAGATTTGTTCCGGTCATGTATGTTTGTAAGGTGGATAGTTTTGAAAAAGGGGTTGAAGTGAACAACCAAGTCGTGCAAGGATTATCTTCTGCTCTATTTTCAAACGATATGCGGGAAGTTTTTCATTGGCTTGGACCTTTGGGTTCTGATACTGGTATCGTGAATGTAAATACGTCCTGCTCCGGAGCTGAAATAGGGTAAGTTTTCTGAATACTATGTAAGGATATGAATTAACAGTTGTAGCGGTGCGTTTGGAGGTAATAAGGCTACTGGCGGTGGTCGTGAATCTGGAAGTGACGCTTGGAAACAGTATATGCGACGAGGAACCTGCACGGTAAATTTTGGAAAAAGCTTGCCACTAGCCCAAGGAATTAAATTTTAACTATAAAAATCTTACAGACCCTGCTCCTTTCGCTCTAGTAAGCATCTCTTGCAATAGATGAATTGGCCTGTAACGGAATCCCTGGCGCATTTCTTCGAGCATGGGTTGAACCTAGGTTTCTTAGCCAGTGGTTGAGGGACTTTCCACCAAGAAGGGGGTCTCTCAAACCGCTTCGCTATTCGAACCATCGTGAGTTGCAAGTAGTCTAAAATACTGTCCTTGGAAAGACAACGCTGATATTTATTCCGAGCATTTTCAACGATGATTTGGCATTTATCATCGTTTTGACGACACCATTCAATTTGTTCACGCAGATTAGAAAGGTCTGCTTTTATAGGAACATGGTCCGCTCCATGGACTCCTCGTTCAACCTCAATATTGTTGTCCAAGGACCCTTGGTAAGCTTTAAGCAGAGGGAAAAACCACATTTCAGATGCTTTGCAGGTAGACTCAACCTTGAGAATAACGCTTCCCAGGCTCATAAGAAAGGAATATCTATTAGCTGCGCAATGACCTTCAATATAGAGAATGTATTTGTAGGTTCCTTGCTTGTACATTTCCACAAAAGGAGCCTTCGTAACACCCACCCTTGTATTGCGGGTGAACTTCATGGGTTCGCCAAACAGTTTTTTGTCCCGAACATTGTAATTCGTTACTCCAGCATCCAACAATCGTGGAATTCCGTTCTTGTTGGTCACGTTCCACTCCTGGCACATTTTAGCCACCCTCAGTCGCTGATTATTCTCCACTGTCGTGCCTCCACCAGTGGCATTCCCTCGAAAAAAGGCAGTAGGCACTTTGTTAACCCATTCAATTTGAAATTTTTTCAAGTTGCTTGACAGGTAAAGATCTCGTGGAGGATTCAAAGCACCGGTTCTGCTATCAGGAATAAACGATGGGGGGAATACTTTACCACAAGCAAGTTCCCAATCTTCAGTTGTTGGAACAGGAATATCAGCAAATTCAGGCGAACAGTAAAACGATAAAATAGGGGCATACGATCCATAGCACTCTCGTTCTAACGGCTTGTTTTCGATATCAAACAAGAAATCGTATGGTTCCGTTAGGTTCGATTTTAGTTGAGGGTGGTCCCTCTTATTGAAGAAGAACTCTGTGTCAGGAATACATCGTTCGTTGCACATAGTCTCTAACATGTGCTTAAAAGTAGATAATAGATTGTCGCCCCAATAATGCGTAAATGGTTCTTTAGGGGAATGATTCTCGTTGCATAAGATGTTACCGTTAGCCCACCACTTGGATTTATCCATAATGATATTTTCCTTTCTGTAAAAGTCTCGTTTTTCACTGTAGTACTGATCAAGTGTTGGAGGATCAGTCTTCAATTTGTGTCCCCAGTTATTCTCGTAATCTCGGTTAACGAATGGCACGAACATTGCGAGTTTATTTTCTCGAATGGCCACAAATACTCCGCACCGCATGTGAAAGAATAAATAATTTAGGGTGTTGATGGTGGAAGACGGATTAAGAGCAAGGTGAAAAGGAAGCTTAAGTCGCGAGTCCACTTCTTTAACCACCTTTTCAAACTCGAAGTTGCTAGCAGCCCTGTTCTGCCTGGACGGTGCATTCTCGTCGTTGTTTTCCGCCGTCTTTGATGACGTGAAGTAATAATCTTCACCTCTAGTATTAAACGCCTCTGGGGGATTCAGTTTCATATATCTAGCAAAGAGATACTTCTTCACCTGTTTCCAATCGAACAAATGAGAAAAAATATGTTTCAATTGAGGATTATCAGGGTTCGATCCGTATGAGCCGTGGGTTTCCATCCAATCAACGCATTCCTCTACTGTATCAAAGTCAGGAACGCCATTTTGGAATGTCGGAAGTTCTTCATCTGCTGCGCCGTAAATACCCCTTAAAACTCCAGGTCGTCTATCCATTTCACAACGAACTTTTTTTTTTTTTTTTTTTTTTTTTTAAAAAAAAAAAAAAATTTTTTTTTTTTTTTTTTTT
>Ga0105055_10010784_pt1 | contig 11372 bp, 10 predicted proteins | sample BON03_FD_78090 | JGI IMG/M metagenome (GOLD analysis project Ga0105055, IMG submission 78090) | Freshwater microbial communities from Lake Bonney liftoff mats and glacier meltwater in Antarctica - BON-03 | ecosystem: Environmental > Aquatic > Freshwater > Ice > Glacier meltwater | place: Lake... | reverse complement strand
CCTAACGGTGGTGTTGTACTTGACTAACCCCTACATAATTTTCATAGCCGTTCTTCGGTCATAGATCCGCCGCTTTAGCTCAGGGGTAGAGCAACGCACTCGTAATGCGTAGGTCCGGGGTTCAAATCCCCGAGGCGGCCCCCGTTGTCAAGTCCTGGGACATCGTTAACCCCTGTTCCGGGACTTTGTTTACTTTTTAAACTTGAAGCCTTTGGGAGTGTGCTGGAAACATTCCAACCAACAATTTTCCGGCTGAACACGTCCGTGATGAAGGCCATGTAGGCGAACCCATTCCACGTGGGAACAAAAGTTATGTCCGCAACCCACAACAGATTCGGTGCCGTGGCCGTGAACTTTCGTGCACCAGATCAGGTCACCTCACATCTCCTAGCGAGGTGACCGTGGTTCGTACGCTTTTTCCTCGTGTCATGCCGCGTAACCCGGCTTTACGCATCAGCCCGCCCCCCTGGTCACGGCCAATGTCCCAACCAGCACGATTCATGGCCGCATGCATTTTCCGAACACCGTACACCGAATAGTTTTCTTGATGAATGCCTTGCACTTTACCGATTAGTAACTCATCCTTGATGCTTCTGGCCGATGCTGGGCGCTTTTTTGCTGCCCGATAGCCACGGGCAGTAATAAACCCACACTCCGTGGCACCCAGGGTGACACAGATCGGCTCGACCCCGAATTGATCTTTGAACACATCAATGAAGCTGATCATTTCGTCGTGGGGCGGTCGAGTTCGGCTGCAAAAAACGAGGAAGCGCTTTTCAGAATTTCATTTGCTCTTCGTAATTCGGTATTCTTTCGTTTCAGCCGCCGGACCTCATCATGTTCCTGCGAAGACAACCCCGGACGTAAACCCGAATCGACTTCACTTTGACGCTTCCAACGGCGGATAGCCTCGGGGGAAACCCCGAGTTTCGTCGCGACTTTCTTCATAGCCGCGAACTCGTATTTTTGATCGGGAAGAGTCTCCTCAACTAAACGCAAAGCACGTTCTGCGAAACTGCGGCGGATACTGACGTGGCATAGCTCCATCCTCCTATAAGAAGTGGAACTTAACCCAGAGCGGTTCAAGATGAATTTGTCACCGAATACCTGGCGGCAACTATTTACCGAGATAGAAAAGATCATGGAACCTTCGCTCTAGATGCGACCGCCATTCATGCTCCAGAGCGCGGCGCTATTGAGCGATCTGGGAATTACCCGGCCACGCTCCCGCCCGCACATATCTAATGACAATCGCTCACAGCGAGGCGCAGTTCAAGGTTCTCAAATACGTGCATGACTTCCCGCACCCGCACCTGCACAAACGCCCGACACTGGGCACCAAAAAACCTACCGACCCCTATAGAAACGCAGTCATTCCGAGATTGCCTGGCGCGCGCCCGCGTCAGCGCATTACGGCACCTACGAAGACTTTGACGATGTCCATTAGAAAACCCTGAACAGGGTCTACCACCAGCACCAGCACCCGCAACGGTTCAACAAGCCACCACGAACACCGAAGATCCGTGCCGAGGCCTGGATCAACGAACCCGCGAAGGAAACTGCCACGACAACCGAAAAGATCGAAGAAGAAATCATCGAATAAATATTCTAGATATTCACTGTCTCATTTGACTTGACAAATTCCGCTCCTTGATAAACTTGCGTGCCTGACGAAATCTGTAGGTATGAGAGTGCCTCCTCCATGGTTGTGGCGACTCGGGATTGACCGCTACTGCGCGTGCTGAGTATCCGAGAAGCGGTCGGCAGCACGCCGGCCTGGTTGCGGCGAAGGTTTAATAACGAGCACATCATATGTGTAATGGCTCACATGCAAAACTGTTAGAGTTTGTTCCATGGGACGGGACGATCATGACAATTCAAGCATGCTTGAGAAGAGTCTTTGGATCCTGCAGTCTTTCAGGAACGTGAACGGCAAGCTCAGATTGTCTGAGCTTGCCGTTCGCACAGGTTTGCCAAAATCCACAGTCCACCGGCTGGCCCGGTTACTGATCGATCAGAATCTTCTCACCCATGATGAGGTCGGGTATGAGCTGGGGATAGAACTCTTCGAACTCGGCGGCCTAGTTCCCGTCGCACGCCGGCTCCGCGAAACAGCGTTGCCCTATATGCAGGATCTGTTCATGGCGACCCACCAAACAGTGCATCTCGGTGTGCGCGAAGGTGTCGATGTTGTCTATGTCGAAAAGATCTATGGGCATTCCGATCTCGGCCTTCCATCAAGAGTTGGTGGGCGGTTACCACTGAACTGCACAGGCGTTGGAAAGGCACTTCTGGCGTTTTCCGATCGGGAAGTCGTTGACTTCATTCTCGCCAAACCCCTGCGCCGAATAACTCCGAACTCCATTGTTGACCATGCCCAGTTGGTCCGAGAACTCGCAGAGGTCAGAGCGACCGGGCTGGCCTTCGAGCGCGAAGAAGCCACTCTTGGACGTGGCTGCGTGGCCGCCCCGGTCATTGTCCGAGGCATACCTGTCGCGGCTATATCAATATCCGTACCCATCACCGAATACCGTGTTCCTCAATTGGCAGCCGCGGTCAAGGTAGCCTCGATGGCACTTGCCCGTCAGCTCAAGGGCGGGCGCTAGCGGGAGTTTCCGGGCTATTTCGTGTTTGAGTTGATCTGGGGATTTTGGCACGGGCACGAATCCTTTGTCCTATATGGGCAAATGGCGTTTTGGTGTGACTTGGTCGACCGGATGAGTGTGTTTCCCATAACATGGCATAGATTGTTGGAAAGAAGCGCGGAAAGCTGACGTACTACTATGTGGTGACGTCGGCGCGGGTGAATGGAAAGCCGCCGATCACCGACCACGGAACTTGTCAACTTTTCTGAGAGACCTTCTTCTTGGGTCTATTTTTGTGTCGGTGGCTCCTTTTCCTTGGGTCGATTGATCCGGGCGGCTGTTGGTAGTGGAGGTGGCTATGGTGGCTTGCGGACGAGTCTTTCCGGGTGGGTGTCGTAGTCCGCGGTGAGGACGTGGCCACGGGCTTCATGGAGGGCACCAGCATGAGTGTGGTGCACGTCGGTAGAGGCGTGCAGTCCGATCCTGGAGTGCCGGTGTTCGTGTGCCTACCAGCGGAAGAAGTCGTCGCGGAACATCCGGGAGTCCTCGATGCAGCCGAAGGTCTCGGGGGAGTCTGGCCGGGAGTGGCTCTTGGGAATGCTCACATCTGGCTCGCCGTGGCCTGCAGATGGTGTTGCGGCTCTTCACCGAAGAGTTCAACGCTACACCAGCGACCACGCTCGGGGACCCGTCGCCCACTGACCTACCGGTCCGCCGACGCATAAATGACAACAGAACGCTGATCCCTAATTGAGGAGATCTGAGTCTGACCCACCAAGGTTTTTAGAGTTCTCCTTCCAGAGTTCCACGTGGTGAGACACGCTCTTTCCTTCGGTTCGGCAAACAGCCAAAATTTGGCACATGACTCGCACATTGCAATCCTCCGACAGAACGCCGAACGGCGACCATCTGACAGAGATGGTTGCGGCAGAACTTTTCGACGCCCGTATCAGAGGCATCCCGATTGATCCCATTTGTGGGATGTTCGGATCCGCAGATGTGGGCTCGGCATATCTCGTGCAGGCCGCCGGGATCAGGAAGGCATTGACGACCGGCGACCGCGTGGTCGGCCGAAAGGTAGGGCTCACGTCAGCATCGGTGCAGAAACAACTCGGGGTCGATCAGCCTGACTTTGGAACGCTGCTCGACTCCATGTCCATCACCAACGGTGGGACCATCAATTTCGAGACGCTCATTCAGCCGAAGATCGAAGCCGAGGTAGCAATTTTCCTCAACCAAGATCTCGATACCGTCGACCTGACGCTTAAGCACATCACACACTCAATCGACAGAGCCGTGCCCGCCTTGGAAATCGTCGACAGCCGAATCAAAGACTGGAAAATTTCCATTACCGACACGATCGCTGACAACGCATCAAGCGGGCTCTTTGTCCTCGGCGAAAGCAGCCTCCCCACCGATCTGGTCGGCCTCGCCGATATCGAGATGACCGTGAGCGGCAATGGGCAGACGGTGTCGCAGGGCCGCGGTGCGGACTGCATGGGAAACCCCCTCAACAGTCTTTTGTGGTTGGCGCAAAAAATGCAGGAATTTGGTACTCCCCTGCGACAGGGCGACGTTGTGCTCACTGGCGCATTGGGACCGATGGTGGCTGTCCAGGCCGGAGATGCGTTTTCCGCGCGCATTGGTCCGAGTGCATCAGTCTCCATCACATTTTCGAAAGGAATCAAAGCGTGAGTCCACGAAAGGCCGCGATCATCGGTTCGGGAAACATCGGGACCGATCTCATGATGAAGATCCTGAAAAGTTCGGGCCCACTCCAATTAGGTGCATTGGTCGGTATCGACCCACATTCGGAAGGGCTGCGACGCGCGACGGCGCATGGGGTCAAGGCCATTGACACAGGAGTCACGGGACTTGTTGCCTCCGAAGATTTCGCTGACTACGAGGTGGTCTTCGACGCGACGTCGGCCCAAACTCACCTTGCCAACTATGAGGTCTTGCGAAACTACGGAGTCAAGGTCATTGACCTGACACCAGCAGCAATCGGCCCTTTCGTCGTACCTGCTGTTAATCTCGAAGTGCTTAGCGACGAACAAAACGTCAACATGGTCACCTGCGGGGGCCAGGCCACCATCCCGATTGTTGCAGCGGTTAACCACATCGCCCCGGTGGCTTACGCGGAAATCATCGCCTCAATTGCTTCTCGTTCCGCCGGTCAGGGCACTCGCGCCAATATCGATGAGTTCACGAAAACAACGAGCCGCGCAATCGAACGAGTCGGTGGCGCGGCGAAAGGCAAGGCCATCATCGTTCTCAACCCGGCAGACCCGCCAATGATCATGCGAGATACCGTTTATTGCCTCGTCGAAGAGTGCGACGACGGAGCGGTCAACCAATCAATCCAGTCTATGACGGGAAAGGTCCAGGAGTATGTTGGTGGCTACCGCCTCAAACAAGAGGTCCAGTTCCGGACGCTGAAATCAACAGATCCTCTGCGAAAACTTGTTCCTCCGACTTCGAAAGGGCTGAGCCTGGTTTCGGTGTTCCTTGAAGTCGAAGGGGCCGGTGACTACTTGCCACGTTACGCCGGGAACCTCGACATCATGACATCTGCAGCGCTGAGAGTGGGAGAACTAGTGAAGACTTCGAAGGCTCGCGGAGTGATTTTACGATGACTTCCCCTTTGTATATGCAGGACGTGACACTCAGAGACGGCATGCACGCGATCCGTCATCAGTATTCGCTCGATCAGGTACGGACCATCGCAAGAGCCTTGGACCGAGCCGGCGTCGAAGCCATCGAAATCAGCCACGGAGACGGCCTCTCTGGTGGAAGCGTCGTCTATGGCGCAGGCGCTCATTCTGACCTGGATTGGATTACTGCCGCCGCGGAAGTCATCGAGCATGCCAAGATTACCGTCCTCTTACTCCCTGGTATCGGGACTATCGAGGACCTTAAAATGGCTTGGGACGCCGGTGCCCGATCAGTGAGAATTGCCACTCATTGCACGGAAGCAGACATCGCCAATCAGCACATCGCATTTGCCCGAAACATCGGCTACGACGTGTCCGGCTTTCTGATGATGGCCCACATGTCCGATGAAAAGTGCCTGGCCAGCCAGGCACGCATCATGGAGGCTGCCGGCGCGCACTGCATCTACGTGACCGATTCCGGCGGACACCTCACTATGAACGGCGTGACGTCCAGAATCCGCGAATATCGTGAGCAGTTGCATCAGTCGACCCAAATCGGCATCCATGCTCACCACAACTTGTCACTCGGCGTCGCGAACTCAGTGGCGGCGGTCGAAGCCGGAGCCATCCGGGTCGATGCATCGCTGGCCGGTCAAGGCGCAGGGGCAGGGAACTGCCCCATTGAGGCTTTCATCGCCGTGGCAAATCTCATGGGTTGGGATCACAACTGCGACCTCAATGCATTGATGGATGCGGCCGATGACCTCGTGCGACCGCTGCAGGATCGACCGGTTCGTGTCGACCGAGAGACACTTTCACTTGGCTACGCAGGGGCTTACTCCAGCTTCCTTCGCCACGCCGAGGAGGCATCTGACCGCTACGGGATCGACGTGCGAACGCTGTTGGTGGAAGTGGGAAACCGGAAACTTGTCGGTGGACAAGAAGACATGATCATCGACATCGCACTTGAGTTTGTCAAAGAGATCGAAATTACCCGTTCTCCCAAACCTCAGGGTTCGACCGCATGAACAATTTTTCTGAAGAACTTTACTTGCTTGGGATCGCCGTACCTGCTTTGCACAGTCGCTCTCTTCCCATCCCCGGCTCATCGAGAGGAACTGAGCAACCATGAGCAATGTCGTACTCGGCATCGGTGCATCACACAGCACCTTGATGAATACTCATTGGGCAGAGGTCGACCACCTCGAATCAGCCCACCGCTTCCGCGATGGACTGCACGCTGCACGGGACGCACTCCGCGCCTCCGAGCCCGATACCATTGTCATGATCGGATCGAATCATTTCCGCGGGCTCTTCCTTGACCTAATGCCTTCGATCACCATCGGTGTTGCAGAGGTATTGGGCGCCGGCGAAGCACGAACTCCGGAGGGGCAACTACCCGTTGACAGGGCGCTGGCGAAAGCGATTGTCGATGGACTCGTAGCCGACGAGTTCGATCCAGCGTTCTCTCTGCGTCTTACGGTCGACCACGGCATCACGCACAGCCTCCAGCATCTGGTACCAGACCTCAATATCCCGATCGTCCCCGTCGTTGTCAACATGTTTGCCCCGCCATTGATCTCCCTTTCCCGGGCACGTCGATTGGGCGAATCCATTGGCCGGGTCATTTCGAGCGACGGCGAGAACAAAAGGATCGCCATCATCGCGTCCGGTGGATTGTCGCATCGACTTCCGTGGCCGAACTGGGCCCAGACGCTGTCTGACGATGATCGCTTTCTTGTCGAGGCGTGGCTCAACGGGCGCGAGCAATGGAAAGAATTCGAAGTTCGCCGCCGACAAATCATTCGGGCAGCGAAGCCGGACATGAATCCGGAGTTCGACCGCTATTTTCTTGAGCAACTGGAGAAAGGCGACTTGTCTCCGATTGTCGATATGACGACCGCGTACATTGATGATGTCGCCGGCAACGGCGCGCAGGAAATCAGATCCTGGATAGCAATGACAGCAGCAGTTGGCCAGGGCCGCGGACGCACTCTGGCGTATGAGCCGATCCCAGAGTGGCTCACCGCAATGGGCGTAGCCCTGTTCGAACCAACGACACCCCCCCCACAAGAAAGTGACACGAGACACGATGACGATTTGGAATGAACTCGCTAACATCGACTACCGCCACACCTTCGTCAATGCCGGAGGTCTCCGAACGCGCGCGCTTCAAGCGGGTCACGGGCAGCCGGTCATCATGCTTCACGGAACAAGCGGGCACCTTGAGGCTTTCATACGCAACATCGTTGTCCTGTCGAACAACTTCGAATGCCATGCGATCGACATGATGGGGCATGGCTATACCGACAGTCCCCTGGAGTCCTACAGAATCCCGCGCTATGTGCGCCATGTGATCGATTACATGGATGTCTGCGGAATCGAGAAGGCCAACTTTGTCGGCGAGTCGCTGGGCGGGTGGGTATCGGGCAGATTGGCAGCTGACTTCCCTGATCGAGTCGACCGAATGATCCTTGTTGCTCCAGGCGGAACAGTTGCCAACCCGTCGGTGATGCAACGCATCAAGACGAGCACGCGAGCTGCCGTCATGAGCACGGACATCGGCCTGACCCGAGAGCGCCTTCAGTTGTTGATGCATGATTCCAAGAACGTCTCCGAAGAGCTCGTCGAAACTCGTCACTATATCTATCACCGTCCCGAATTCGTCGAAAACATCGACCGTCTCCTGTGCCTCCAGGAAATGGAGAATCGAACCGAAGACATCCTGACCGCTGAGCAAATGGGGCGGATCAAAGCGCCGACCCTCATCGTTTGGGGAGCGGATAACCCCTTTGGCGACATTCCCGAAGCGAGGGGCATGAACGCAGCCATTCCCGGGTCGGTGCTTGAAATCTATGGCGAATGCGGACACTGGCCTCAGCACGAGCATGCTGAGCGTTTCAACAGGGATGCGAATCAGTTTTTCGCTGAGGAGCAGCCGTGACCACGCCGTTGGCGATCGGGATTCGTCTGCCGCCGTGCGAGCCGGCCGACGTTGTGGCAGAAGCCGCGCTTCGAGCTGAGAGTCTAGGCTTTGATCAGATCTACGTACCTGACTCGCAAGTGCTGTGGCGCGACTCGTACCTGACTCTTTTCGCTTGCGCTCTGAAGACATCGACGATCACCCTGAGTACAGCCGTCACCAACGTTGTCACGCGTCATCCCAGCGTCATCGCATCTCTGACCCGAACGATTGCCGAAGTCTCGAATGGACGTTTCCAGCTGGGTCTCGGGGTCGGCAACAGCTCTGTCGAGCCAGTGGGATTGCGGCCAAGCACTCAAGCCGACATGCGCGATGGGATTGCCACCATTCGCGCTCTCCTCAACGGGGAAGCTGTCGACTTCGATGGAGTATCGACATGGATGCGGGACCCATACCCGGGCGTTCCCATCCACATGGCGGCAAGTGGGCCGCGCAACCTGAAACTTGCTGGTGAGATTGCCGACGGAGCCATACTTCTCAGCGGCATTTCGCCGGAAACGTTGTCCCGAAGCGCTGCCCTTGTCCGCGCCGGAGCGCTAGAAGGCGGCCGCGATGCCTCTACCGTGATGTTGACGGTATCCACCTATTGCCACGTCACAAATGACGTCGAGCGGGATGCCCGAATGCTCAAACCCATCTGCGCAGGAATTGCCCAAAATGGTGGTCGAGCCGCGCTCGAGCTGGCCGGCATCAACATTGATGTACCTCCTCGAGTGCCCGGGGTTTATCCCGATTTGGTACACGCAGAAGACTGGGGCCTCGCCGTCGAAAAGTGCTCGGAATGGGTGAGCGACGACGATGCCGTTGCGTTCGCGAATGCGTTCTGCCTCTTTGGTGACGCGGAGCACATCGCTAGAGGACTCCGCACTGCTCAATCTGCCGGCGCAACATCGGTTTTCCTTCAGCATGTAGGTTCCTACACGTTGCCGTACCCACTGATGGAGGAATTCTCCCATCAGGTCATGCCACTCTTAGAAATCGCAACCTAGAACGGTCTGATGGGACAAATGCGAGCAGAATTCATCAGTCACCTGACTGATGTGATTCGGTCTGCCGCAGACAACACTTCCGAGATTGAGCGGGAGTGTGCCTCACTTGAGTTCGTCGATGCGATGGGGTGTGTCGTGCTGGGAGCCGGGCATCCGGTAGTTCGGCGCACGGCCGAGCATCTGAGGACCTGGCCCGGCTCGGGCCCCATCTCGCCTGTTGCCAGCCTTCAGCAGAAAATGAGCTTGGATAAAGCAATTCTGCTTGACTCGATGGCTTGCCATATCGATGAATTCGACAGTATTCACCCGGCGTCCGCAACCGTTCCGGCATCAGTGGTCATTCCTGCGGCATTCTCATTGGCGGCTTACAAAGGAGCATCGGGAGAATTGCTTGTGCATGCAATCCTTGCCGGGTATGCAGCATTGATCGAAACAAGTGAAGGCTTTGGTGGCCCCGATCTCTATGCCGGCGGCCTGTGGCCTACCGCCGTTTTCGGGTCGATCAGCGCTGCGGCATCTGCGAGCGTCTTGCTCGAGCTCAACTCTTACCAAACCGCTAATGCCATCGCCATCGCCTCAGCTTGTCTTGGCGGTCTTCTCTCTGAGGACAAGCTCGCCGAAGGACACTATTTGCTGGCTGGAAATGCCGCTGCACGCGGCGTGGAAGCCGCTTTCCAAGCGCTGGCTGGAATGGAAGCATCGCTGTCGCTCCTTGATGGACCCGCTGCCCGTGCTCTCCGCCGCCGCCCCACGCCGCCGCCCCACGCCGCCGCACGATGGATTCGAGGATGCTCGATCAAGGCGTATCCCTGCGCGCGGCCACTCCACGCTGTCCTTGATGGTGTGAAGACCCTCTGTAATCAAGGGCTCGAACTCGGGGACATTGCTCGGGTCGACATCAGGCTGCCCCTGCCACTGCTGAATTTCGTTTCAACACACACGCAGGTCGACGGCCCCACCGAGGCAGCAGCCAGTGCAGTCTTTGCCTTGGCCGGCTTGATGGCAGGTCGCGATCACGACCCTCAATTTTTTCGCGCAGCTAGGTTAGGCATTCATGACCGCGTTCCGCACGTTACCCTCGAAGCAGACGATGAGTTGACCGCTGCATTTCCGACAATATGGAATGCCAAGGTCCGAATCACCGACGTGCGCGGGCATGTCTTCGAGGTAAAGGGTCCCGCTCGAACTGGGACAAACTCCTGGGAATTTGTGTCCGACAAATTCCAGCGCAATATCTCTCCTGACGGCGGTCGATTGGACGTTATGCAATCGTGGCTTCACGACGCGCAAGACCTTGATTCTGTCGCGAGCATCTCGCAACTCAAAAGTGACTTTTTTCAACTTCTTGCCTAGGTCCTCGTGTCGGAAACGGTTGAGGGTGTCCTGGCGGTGTCAAGGGTGACTGCTGGGAGGCGGGAGAGTCCTGGGTGAGTATGCCGAGAATGCGGAGCCGGTGATCTGAAGCAATGCTGTACGAAAGATGGAGGAATGAGTCGTGGCTTCCTGGCCTTCTGGGATCAACTCTTGCGAGAGAGGGCCCCCAAACCGCTGCAATGGGCGTTGGTTAAGAGTCGGAGTCTTAAGCGTTGCAGTTAAAAGACGGAGGAACCTCCGTCAGGTAGGCACTACGAAGATGAGCGAAAGCGAACCTTCCGATGACGGATCGAAAGACCCTATGACGACGTCAGAACCGTGGTTGACGTCCTATTCCGGGATCAGTTTGGCGGGTGTTGTCGCTCCTGGCCAAGCGGGTTCCGGTGTTCAGGGGGCATGAGCGTATTTGAGGGCTCTTGTATGGAACTCGGGAACCAGTCGTGTCGTGGTCCCTCAAGGTGGAGGAACGGGAGTACGCCGAGGCGAAAGCCAAAGGCGAGAGCACTGGAGGCGGTGCACTAGGGTGTAATAATGCGGAAGGGTCCGTAATGGTCCTGGAGCGAAGACCTGTTGCCTCGCTCGTTAAATGACGACGCCATCGTGCGAGATGATGATGGACGAATCGACGGAACCTGTCAACTTTTCTGAGAGACCTTCTTCTTGGGTCTATTTCTGTGTCGGTGGCTCCTTTTCCTTGGGTCGATTGATCCGGGCGGCTGTTGGTAGTGGAGGTGGCTATGGTGGCTTGCGGACGAGTCTTTCCGGGTGGGTGTCGTAGTCCGCGGTG
>Ga0105055_10010781_pt1 | contig 11376 bp, 7 predicted proteins | sample BON03_FD_78090 | JGI IMG/M metagenome (GOLD analysis project Ga0105055, IMG submission 78090) | Freshwater microbial communities from Lake Bonney liftoff mats and glacier meltwater in Antarctica - BON-03 | ecosystem: Environmental > Aquatic > Freshwater > Ice > Glacier meltwater | place: Lake... | reverse complement strand
TTGCCCTTGGCGATACGATCATCGCGCGGGTAGAGGTCAGTGAAAAGCTGGAAAAAGGCCGCGTCACACTGGCGTGCACCTGCATCAATCAGGACGGGGTCACCGTCATCGACGGCACGGCCCGCGTCATCGCGCCAGCAGACAAGGTCCGCTGCCCCCGTGCCGTGTTGCCAGATGTGGAACTGCATGTCCCCGCCGCACAATATGCCCGCCTAATCGCCGCCACAACAGACCTGACTCCGGTGCGCACCGCTGTCGTGCATCCTTGCGATGAGTTGTCTCTGACCGGGGCGCTGGACGCCGCGGAGCGTGGCATCATCGTTCCCATCCTCGTTGGCCCAAAGGCGCGGATTGTGGCTGTGGCCAAGGCAGCAGGTTGCAGCCTGACAGGGATCGAGGTGGTTGATACACCCCACAGCCACGCGGCTGCCGCCATGGCCGTCGCGCTGGCCCGCGCTGGCAAGGTCGAAGCCTTAATGAAAGGCGCGCTGCACACGGACGAGCTGATGGAGGCTGTCGTTGACGCCACCCTTGGCCTGCGCACAGAGCGGCGGATGAGCCATATCTACGTCCTTGATGTACCAACCTATCCCAAGCCGCTGCTGATCACCGACGCGGCAATCAATGTGGCCCCGGACCTGAGAGAGAAGCGTGACATCGTGCAGAACGCGATTGATCTGGCCCGGGCCCTTGGCACCGAACTGCCCAAAGTCGCGATCCTGTCGGCAGTCGAAACCGTCACGCCCCGCATGACATCGACCCTAGACGCTGCGGCCCTGTGCAAGATGGCGGACCGCGGGCAGATCACCGGCGGTCTGCTGGATGGCCCGCTGGCGTTTGACAACGCCATCTCGGCGGCATCGGCCGCAGCAAAGGGGATCGTGTCGCAGGTCGCGGGGGATGCAGACATTCTTGTCGCACCGGATCTGGAATCGGCGAACATGATGGCCAAGCAACTGATCTATTTGGCGGGGGCGGATGCGGCCGGGCTGGTGATGGGGGCGGCGGTGCCGATCATCCTGACCAGCCGCGCCGACAGCGGCTGGGCGCGTCTGGCGTCCTGCGCTCTGGCACGTCTGGTGATCGGATGACCCTAGCTATCCTGACGCTGAATGCCGGCTCCAGCAGCCTGAAGTTCGCGCTGTTTCCAGTCACCGACGATTTTCCCGCCCTGATGCGCGGCAAGATCGCGGGGATCGGCACGGCGGCGCGTTTTGCCGCCACAGACCATGAGGGCAAACCGGTGACGCAACCGATGGGGGTCAAACCGGACGCTCAGCACGATGCCCTGATCCCTGATCTGCTGCGCTGGATTGGGCGGCAGTTGCCGGACATCACCATCGTCGCGGTCGGGCACCGCGTTGTGCATGGCGGGCGGACCTTCAAGGGACCGGCGCTGGTGACCGCAGCGGTTTTGCGAACACTGACCGATCTGGTGCCGCTTGCACCGTTGCATCAGCCGCATAACCTTGCGGCCATTCGCCGGGTCGCGACATTGCTGCCTGACGTGCCGCAGGTGGCCTGCTTCGACACCAGTTTTCACCGAACTCAGGACCTTCTTGCCCAGCTGTTCGCCCTTCCCCGCCACCTGACGGATGAGGGGGTCATTCGCTACGGCTTTCACGGGTTATCTTACGATTATATCGCCAGCGTCCTGCCGGAACACTCAGACCGGGCGCAGGGCAAAGTCATCGTCGCCCATCTGGGGAACGGTGCGAGCATGTGCGCGCTATCGCAGGGGCGCAGCACAGCGACTAGCATGGGGTTCACTGCATTGGACGGGCTGATGATGGGGCAGCGCTGCGGATCGATTGACCCCGGCGTGCTGCTGTATTTGATGGACGGAAAGGGCATGACGCCTGCGCAGCTGTCGATGCTGCTTTATACCCAGTCCGGCCTGCTGGGCGTGTCCGGCATCAGCCCCGACATGGCCGTGCTGGAAGCCAGCGCCGCACCTGCGGCGGGGCAATCGATCGATCTGTTCTGCTACCGCGCGGCAAATGAACTGACGGCGCTTGCCACCGCCAACGGCGGGTTGGACGCGATCGTCTTTACCGCCGGGATCGGCGAACGATCCGCGCGCGTGCGCGCAGCGATCTGCGAGCGGCTGGCATGGCTTGGGGTCCGCCTTGATCCCGATGCCAATGCGGCCCACGCCATGCGCATCTCGGCCGATTCCTCTGCCACAGAGGTGCTTGTCATCGCGACTGACGAAGAGGTCGTGATTGCCGATGCAACACGGAGGTGGGCCTGATCAAAGGCCCGCCCAGACCAGGCAAACCCGCACAGTATATTCGCAAAACGGTCTACTGCAGATGCGGTGGGACCTTCCGTTTTACTGGTCCCGCAAGTCCTGAGGCAGCAGCGCCTGCGGCATATCCTGATAACAGATCGGCCGGGTAAAGCGGCGGATGGCCAGCGTGCCGACCGAGGTTGCCCCAAAGTTCGTGCTGGCCGGGAACGGGCCTCCGTGAACCATGCTGTCCGCAACCTCAACCCCAGTCGGGAAGGCGTTGACCAGCAAGCGGCCCGCCTTGGGTTCCAGAACGGGCACCAACGCGCGGGCGGCGTCCAGATCGGCGTCGTCCATCTGCAGCGTGCACGTCAGCTGGCCGTGCAGCGCCTGTGCGATCTGCTGAACCTGATCTGTGTCCGCCGCGCGGATCACAATGCCCGCGGGGCCGAACATCTCTGCCGCCAGATCGGGGTTCGCCAGCCAGTCCGCACCGGACACAACGAACAGCGCCGGGCCACCTTCGCGCCCCGTGCCACCAGCGCTCAGGCAGGTCTTCACGCCCGCATGAGACGCGGCTTGCGTCACCCCTGCACGGTAACCTTTGGCGGTGCCGCCGGTCAGCATCGCGGCGGGGGCAACCTGCGTCAGCGCATCCTGCGCCGCAGCGACAAAGGCATCTGCCAGCGCGTCGGGGACGATAACGACGCCGGGATTGGTGCAGAACTGGCCCACGCCCATGGTCAGCGATCCGGCCCAGCCGGTGCCGATGGCAGCGGCCCGGTTTGCGGCAGCAGCAGGCAGCACGAAAACCGGGTTGATGGCACCCAGCTCTCCAAAGAACGGGATCGGCTCTGGCCGCGCCATCGCCAGATCGAACAGCGCCTTGCCGCCGCGATATGACCCGGTAAAGCCGACGGCGCGGGTCAGCGGGTGCTGTACCAGCACCTCGCCTGCCTCATTCGTGTTAGACTGCACAAAGCCAAAAGTGCCCTTGGGCATCCCGGTTTTTTCAATCGCGGCGGCGATGGCCTGTGCGACAATCTCTCCGGTCGCGGGGTGGCCGGGGTGGCCCTTATAGACAACGGGACAACCGGCGGCGAGAGCTGCTGCCGTGTCACCGCCTGCCGTCGAAAAGGCGAGCGGGAAGTTTGAGGCCCCGAAGACGCCGACTGGCCCCAGCGGCCGTTGGATCATCCGCAGATCGGGTCGGGGCAGCGGTGCACGGTCTGGCAACGCGGGATCAAACCGGCGATCCAGAAACTCGCCCTTTCGAATGTGATCGGCGAACAGGCGCAACTGCCCGCAGGTCCGGCCCCGTTCGCCATTCAGGCGCGCGGCGGGCAGGCCCGTTTCCGCGCTGCCATAGGCCGTCAGGTCGTCACCGCGCGCGTCAATTTCATCCGCAATCACTTCTAGAAAGCGCGCGCGGTCTTCGCGACTGGTCCAGCCATAGGTGGCAAAGGCCGCCTCTGCCGCTGTCATCGCCGCATCGATTTCCGCCGCGCCACCAGAGTGAACCGTCACCGGATCGCCGCTGACGGGATCGGACTGAAACGTTGTTCCGCCTGCGACCCAAGTGCCGTTGATGTAATGAAGGCCAGTCAGTTCGGTCATGTCGTGTCCTTTAATTCAGTCGTAAAAAGCGGCGACCACCTCGCGGCGGCCCAGCATGAAGGCATCGGCCACATGCTGTAACGGGCTGATATCCACGTCGGACTGACCCGCTTCGATCAGTTCGGCAAAGCGGTGATACAGGCCCGGATATTCGCCGGGGCCTTCGGCCTTTTGCGCCATACCGTCGATAAGTAATGTGGCACCTCCGTCGGTCAGACGAAGCTGGCCATGAGTTGTATCCACGGTGATATTCCAGCTTTGCGGACCTTCCTGACGCCAGTCGAACACCGCATCGACGGTCATGCCCGCAGGTCCCGCAAAAGCCAGATCCGCCGCAATCGGCGTTTCGCAGTTGTCCGGGAATGCCAGCGTTGCGGCGGTCAGATGCACCGGGTTTGGTAGGATTTCCGTCATGATCGACAGGGCGTTGATGCCGGGATCGAACACGCCAAGGCCGCCCGCCTGCCAGATCCAGTCTTGTCCCGGATGCCAGCGGCGGACGTCTTCTTTCCAGTCAATTTGGACGTGCCTAATCTGCGCGTCGCGCAAATAGGCGCGGGCCTGCGCAACGCCCGCGGCGTGGCGCGAATGCCATGTGGCAAACAACGTGACACCCTTGGCTCGAGCCAAGCGTTCCAGCTTCAGCACCTCTGATACTGTGGCACCGGGGGGCTTTTCCAGCATCACATGTTTGCCCGCTGCCAGCGCGGCGGTGGCGATGTCAAAGCGCGGCACGGGGGGCATGCACAGCGACACCGCCCTTATATCGGGCCGTGCGGCCAATAGGCCGGCGATATCATTGTGGTTCTCGACCCCGTCCACACCGCCAGAGCGGCTGACCGTCGCAGCCAGCGCAAATCCACTGCTTTCGGCAATGGCCGGGATATGTTGGTCGCGGGCGATCTTGCCGATCCCCAGCAGGGCAATCGGCTCGCTCATCAACTGGCGGCCCACGGCACCAGCCCCTGCGCCTCTGATATTAATGACTGTCACGCGGCACCTCGTTTCCACGGTTTCCTTTTAGGATCCCGAAATCGGCCCCGGTATCGGCACCTTCAACCATGTCCACGAACAGCTTTGAATAGCCTGAGGTGAACATCGGCGCGGCGGGTGTCCATGCAGCCAGACGCTGGGCCAGTTCATCGTCGCTGATATCCAGATGGATGCGGCGCGCCTCAACGTCAAGCTCGATCATATCGCCGCTACACACCACGGCCAGCGGGCCGCCTGCCGCTGCCTCTGGCGCAGTGTGTAGGACAACGGTGCCATAAGCCGTGCCTGACATACGCGCGTCAGAGATGCGGACCATATCGGTGATCCCCTTTTTCAGCACTTTGGGCGGCAGGCCCATGTTGCCAACCTCACTCATGCCCGGATAGCCCTTGGGACCGCAGTTCTTGAGCACCATTACGCAGTTCTCGTCGATATCCAACGCGTCATCATTGATGCGCGCCTTGTAGTCGTCGATGTCTTCAAACACGACCGCCCTGCCCCGATGCTTCATCAGATGCGGACTCGCGGCAGACGGTTTCAGCACAGCACCATTGGGTGCAAGGTTGCCGCGCAGCACGGCAATGCCGCCAGAGGCCGCAAGCGCCTTTTCCACCGGCAGGATGACGTCGTCATTCCAGTTCTGGGCACCGGCGACTTCCGCGCCAATGGTGGTCCCGCTGACGGTCAGCGCGTCATCGTGCAGCATTCCGGCTTCGGACAGACGTTTCAACACGACAGGCAGACCGCCCGCGTAAAAGAATTCCTCCATCAGGTATTTGCCGGATGGCATCAGATTCACAATCGTCGGCACGTCGCGACCGCAGCGATCCCAGTCGTCCAAGGTCAGATCGACGCCGACCCGGCCTGCTAGTGCCAACAGATGAATGACCGCGTTGGTCGAGCCGCCAATCGCACCGTTGCAGCGGATCGCATTTTCAAACGCCTCTTTGGTCATGATGTCCGACGGCTTTAGGTCGTCCTTGACCATCTGCACGATGCGGCGGCCCGTCATCTGCGCCATGACGCGGCGGCGTGAATCCACGCCCGGAATGGCAGCATTGCCCGACAGGGCCATGCCTAGCGCTTCGGCCATTGATGCCATCGTCGACGCCGTGCCCATCGTGTTGCAGGTGCCGGACGAGCGGCTCATCGCCTGCTCTGCCGCCAAGAAATCCTCTTGGGTCATTTTGCCGGCTTTGATGTCTTCGGACATCTGCCAAAGCGCAGTGCCAGAGCCCACGCGCTCACCCTTGAACCAGCCGTTCAGCATCGGGCCGCCGGTGACGACGATGGACGGGATGTCCGTCGATGCGGCCCCCATCATCAAGGACGGAGTCGTCTTATCACAGCCGACCAGCAGCACCGCGCCGTCGATGGGCTGGGCGCGCATGACTTCTTCCACCGCCATGGCGGCCAAGTTGCGGTACATCATCGCGGTGGGACGAAAGGTATTCTCGGACGCGGAAAACACCGGCACCTCGACCGGAAAACCGCCAGCTTCCCACACGCCAGCCTTCACCTTCTCGGCCAGCTCGCGCAGGTGACCGTTACAGGGGGTCAGGTCGGACCACGTGTTCAGAATGCCAATCACCGGGCGCCCATCGAACAGATCGTCGGGATAGCCCTGATTTTTCAGCCAACCCCGGTGGTAGATGTTGTCGCGGCTGTTGCCGCCATACCATTTTTGCGAACGCAGGGTGCGGGGCCATGGGGCGGGAGTGAAAGTCATAGCAAGTTCCTAAAGAGTTGTAACGCGAACGCGCGGCGATTGCGGCGCGTCATCTATGGCCAGGGGATTGCGCAGGGGCAAGCCAAAGGCCGGGGCACCGATTTCATAGATATCGCCCGACTGGCACACAACGCCCTTGGCGAACGACAGCGTCGCCGTGCCGAACATATGCACATGCACATCGCCGGGCTGGCAAAAGATCCCGTATTTGAAATGGTGATGCTCCAGATTGGCGATGGTGTGAGACATGTTCGCCTCGCCGCTCACAAATGGGGCGTCAAAAATCGTCTCTTCCCCGCGCAGAATGCGGCTGTAGCCCTGCACATCCGCAGGCAGATCGCCAACCAGCAGCTCTGGGCCGACGGAACAGACACGCAGCTTAGAATGGGCCAGATAAAGGTAATTCTGCTTTTCCGTCACATGGTCCGAAAACTCGTTCGCAAGGGCAAAGCCGACGCGGAATGGCGCACCGTCCGGGCCGATGATGTAGATGCCTGCGATCTCCGGCTCCTCGCCCGCGTCCAATGCAAAGGACGGCGAAGGCAGTGCGGCACCCGGGGCCATCATGGCGTGGCCCGTGCCCTTATAGAACCACTCCGGCTGCACGCCGGGACCGTCGCCAACGGGCTTGCCTGACTCCACACCCCAGCGGAACATCTTCATCGAATCCGTTTCCGCCTTGTCGTCCTTTTCATGCATCGCCGACCGGGTAGAGGCGCTGCCCAGATGCGTCAGGCCGGTACCGGTCAGATAGGTATGCGCGGGATCGGGATGGAACAGTGGCGGTAACATCTGACCGGCGGCATAGATTGCTTCTAGATCGACAACATCGCTCATACCCAGCTGTCCCACCCGGTCGCGCAGGGACATGCCAGTCGCGGCGCAATCCATCGCCAGATCATACAGCGACAGATCAGTCGCCACATTACAGGCCTGTGTGCCGTCGCGGGCGACAAGCTGAATGCGGCCATCAGTCGTACGGTATTGTGAAAGCAGCATGTCGCTTATCCTTTTCTTTTGTTCATGACGTCAAAGATGACGGCGGCCAGCAGCACCAAGCCTTTGATGCATTGCTGCCAGTCGATGCCGATGCCCAAAATCGACATACCGTTGTTCATCACCCCCATGATGAAAGCACCGATGACGGCACCCACAACGGTGCCGACGCCGCCCGCCATGGACGCACCGCCGATAAAGACGGCGGCAATCACGTCAAGCTCGAACCCCGCCCCGGCCTTGGGTGTCGCGGTGTTGAGACGCGCAGCAAAGACGAGGCCCGCCAGCGCTGCCAGCACGCCCATGTTGGCAAAGGTCAAAAAAGTCAGGCGCGGCGCGTTGATGCCCGACAGCATCGCCGCCTTCTCGTTCCCGCCGATGGCATAGATGCGCCGCCCGATGGTCGTGCGACTGGTGACAAAGGAATAGACCGCGATCAGCAGCGCCATGACGATGAAAACGTTCGGCAAACCTTGGAAGTCAGCCATGAGATAGCTCATGTAGACCAGTGCTATAAAGATCAGGCCGTTCTTTGCCACGAAGAAAGCAAAGGGCTCCTCGACGCTGCCGGTTTTGGCAGCCTCACTCCGGCTACGGATTGCCAGAAACAGGATGGTGCCTGCGACCAGAACGCCCAGCGCGAGCGAGAAAAGGTTCAGATCTTCGCCGCGAAACACATCGGGAATAAAGCCAGAGGCGATCAGTTGGAACTGTTTGGGGAACGGCCCCACCGACTGACCGGCCAGCAGCCACAGGGTCAGTCCCTTAAAGACCAGCATCCCGGCCAACGTGACGATAAAGCTGGGGATCTTAAAATAGGCGATCCAGAACCCTTGCGCCATGCCGATCAACCCGCCCGCAACAAGGCAAAGCAGTCCGGCAAGAAAGTAGGGAATATCGAAATTCACGATCATCACAGCGGCCAGCGCCCCGACAAAACCCATGACAGACCCAACGCTCAGGTCGATGTGGCCCGCCACGATGACCAGCAGCATGCCGATCGCCATGATAATAATATAGCTGTTCTGCAGGATCAGGTTGGTCAAGTTGACAGGCTTTAGCAGGATGCCCCCCGTCGCGATTTGAAAGAACGCCATAATCGCGATCAGCGCAAACAGGATGCCGTATTCGCGCATGTGACCGCGCAGGAACGACCAGCTGGATTTGACCTCCACGAGCGGCAAGTCTGCGGTGTCCGGGTTGGTGGTATTGGTCATGGACGATCCCCTGATCTGATAATGGTTGCCATGATCTTCTCTTGGCTCGCCTGCGCCGTGGGCATTTCCCCCACAAAGCGGCCTTCGTTCATGACATAAAGGCGGTCAGTGATACCCAGCAGTTCCGGCATCTCGGACGAGATCACGATGATCGCCTTCCCCGCCGCCGCCAGATCACGGATCACCGTATAGATTTCGTATTTCGCACCGACGTCGATGCCGCGCGTAGGCTCGTCCAGGATCAGCACGTCCGGGTCCGCGAACAGCCATTTCGACAGGACAACCTTTTGCTGGTTGCCCCCCGACAAGTTCACGGTCTGCTGCTCGATACTGCTAGATTTGATGTTCAGCCGGGTGCGGTATTGCGCTGCCACCTCGGCCTCGCGCTGACGGTCCACGACCATGCCACTCGCGACACCATCCAAATGTGCCAGCGGCACGTTGCGGCGGATCGTGTCGTCCAGCACAAGGCCATATGTCTTGCGATCCTCGGTAGCATAGGCAAGCCCCGCATCAATCGCGCGGCGCACAGTGGACAGGTCTGCATCTGTACCGCCGATCTGCACCGATCCGGTGATATGGGTACCATAGCTGCGTCCAAAGAGGGACATAGCCAGCTCTGTCCGGCCAGCGCCCATCAGGCCCGCGATGCCAACTACCTCGCCCTTTTTGACGTGAAATGACACGTCCTTCACCACTTGGCGGTCGGAATGCAGCGGATGAGTGACGCACCAGTTGCGCACATCCATGGCGACCTCTGCCTTCGCAGTATCGACTTTTGGCGGATAGCGGTCATCCAGCGACCGGCCGACCATGTCGCGAATGATGTCACCTTCGCTGATGCCATTGCGGCAGTCCAGCCGCGACACCGCAGAACCATCGCGAATGACGGTGATCGTGTCGGCGACCTTGCTAATCTCGTTCAGCTTGTGACTGATCAGGATGGACGTCACGCCGTGGCGTTTGAATTCTAGCAACAGGTCCAGCAGCTTGGCACTGTCTGTCTCGTTCAATGACGATGTCGGCTCATCTAGGATCAGCAGGCGCACGTCCTTGGACAACGCCTTGGCGATTTCAACCAACTGCTGCTTGCCCAGACCCCGTGCGTCGACCAGCGTGTCGGGGTGCTCCTCTAGGCCAACGCGGGCCAGCAGTTTCGCGGCACCAGCGCGGGTCGCGCGCCAGTCCATGATACCGCGCGTGGCGCGTTCATTGCCCAAGTAGATATTTTCGGCCACCGATAGCAGCGGCACAAGGGCTAGCTCTTGGTGGATAATAATGATGCCTTGCGCTTCGCTATCGCGAATACCCGCAAATGACTGCACCTTACCGTCATAGACGATATCGCCGGAATAGCTGCCGTGGGGATAGACGCCCGACAGCACCTTCATCAGCGTGGATTTGCCGGCTCCGTTTTCACCAACGAGGGCGTGGATCTCGCCCTCTTCGACCGTCAGGTTGACGGCGTCCAGCGCTTTGACGCCGGGAAATTCCTTGGTGATCGCCCGCATTTCAAGAAGTATTGTCATGGCCCCCCCGGATGCCCGATTGGAAAAAAGGGCCTTTGATCTGTGCCAACCGGCGCAGATCACAGGCCAGCGCCGGGGCCGCGCAACCGCGCGCCCCCGTCAGGGAGGATTACTCGATCTGGTCTTTGGTGTAGTAGCCACCGTCGATTAGAACAGATTCAACGTTGTCCTTGGTGACAGCCACAGGCTCCAGCAGATAGGCCGGGACGACTTTGACGCCGTTGTCATAAGTCTCGGTGTCGTTGATCTCTGGCTCGCCGTCGTTCAGCAGCGCCTCGACCATGCCAACGGTGACACGGGCCAGCTCGCGGGTGTCCTTGAAGATCGTCGAATACTGCTCGTCCGCCAAGATCGACTTGACCGACTGCACTTCAGCGTCCTGACCCGACACGATCGGCATTGCCATATCGCCAGAGCCGTAGCCCACGCCTTTCAATGAGGACAGTATGCCAATGGATAGACCATCATAGGGCGAAAGGACCGCTTGGACTTGCTTGTCAGTATAGTTTGCGGACAGCAGGTTATCCATCCGCGCCTGCGCAACAGAGCCATCCCAACGCAGCGTGCCGACCTGATCCATGCCCATCTGGCCGGATTGGATAACAATATCACCCGCGTCGATCAGTGGCTGCAGGACCGACATCGCGCCATCATAAAAGAAATAGGCGTTGTTATCGTCCGGGCTGCCGCCGAACAGTTCAACGTTCCATGGCTTTTGATCGGCAAAGCGCGCGTTCAGACCATCGACCAGTGTCGATGCCTGCTGTACGCCAACTTTGAAGTTGTCGAAGGTCGCGTAATAGCTGACATCGCCGCTGTCGCGGATCAGGCGATCATAAGCGACTACGTCGATGTCGGATGCGGCGGCATTGGCCAGCGCGTTCGACAGGGTCGTGCCGTCAATGGCCGCGATTACCAGCACGTCGACGCCCTTGGTGATCATATTCTCGATCTGGGCCAGCTGGTTGGGAATGTCGTCTTCTGCGTATTGCAGATCAACGGTATAGCCTGCTTCTTCGAACTGCTTGACCATGTTGTCGCCGTCCGCGATCCAGCGCGCCG
>Ga0105055_10010779_pt1 | contig 11376 bp, 9 predicted proteins | sample BON03_FD_78090 | JGI IMG/M metagenome (GOLD analysis project Ga0105055, IMG submission 78090) | Freshwater microbial communities from Lake Bonney liftoff mats and glacier meltwater in Antarctica - BON-03 | ecosystem: Environmental > Aquatic > Freshwater > Ice > Glacier meltwater | place: Lake... | reverse complement strand
TTGATGTGGTCTCGCTTCTCAAAACAAATTTTAAGAGTTCCTCATCTTCAATGTTCGAAGATTATTTCAGAGATATTATGTCGCCATATTTCGAATTTCAAAAATTTAATAGTTGTTGTAGGTTGGTTGATCCATTTGGGTTTAAATTTTAATTATCTTCTGTTTGTTTAAAAAAATTATAAAAGAAATCAATTAATTAACTTTTCGGCGGTTAATGATTTAAATAGTCGGAATTTAGTTTTGAAGAAATGTGACAATGGGGCTGAAAGAACTCCACAAGGTAGGAAGGGTTTCAAATAATTAATGGAGACTGATTTGAAAAAATCGCTATTTGTCGTGCTGCATATTATAATGATTTATACGAATAAGACAGGGGTGTATTAAATATATCACGAAGAAATTAGGTGTCTGGCTTGGCTATTAACTATGCCGAGTTAAACAAGTACGGTGTTTTGGATTAGAATGACTTAATTTCGCCAAAATGTACGCTATCAGCGCCATGCAAGTCCTGAAGGCGTTTTCAAGTACTTGTATTAATCAAAATAAATCAATAATCAAAATTAATATAGTCACGTATCAAAATAAATCCCTTCAAAAGAATCTTAAGTTAAATTATTCGTTTTGGGTTTTTCTAAAATAATTCAAGATGTGGATGTGCTGCCTCGATACTGAATTTTTAGGAGTTGAGAGAGAATCCACGTTAAATTAATCAAATTCGGAAGAGAAGATCAGAGTGTCACCACTTCGATGTAAGAAAAAGGAACGCAAGTTGTTTTTAAAAGTAGTTTTGGTAACCCCATACTTCGCTGTTCCCAGCAACAATTTAAAACATGAGACGAAGAAATTCTTGGTTCCGCAAGGGTAAGGTATTTTCGAATTCCATGTTTTCCAGAGATTTCTTAGAAAAATCCAGAGATTTTTTCCTTTATTCTCTCTTTTATCGTTATTTCTGCATACTTTCATCCTTCATGCAATTTAGTATTTATAATGTGGTGCTCCTCGTGATGCAGTCCTTGTATCAGCTATGTTTTTATGTATTCGTTTCTTTACTGCTTAGTCTCTTCCCTGCAGAATCATGCGCGCAACGAACCGAGGTCTCTTTTGAGTGCTTGGATGATTTAAACGGATAGAAACAATTGAAGTGCTAATATGCATATCCTCATTAACTTAGATGAACCTAGTAGTTTTACATTGGAGAATCGTTCTACTTTTCGGCAAGTATCTGGCATTACCATTCTATGTAGATATTGGATTTGAAAAGTGGCTTAGTTCTGAGGCTGGTACGAAAGGCGTTTGAGTAATTGTCTGTGTACTTCTTTCTTTTACTTCTGACACACCAATGACCTTAAATGGTCCATAAATTGCAAAATCTTGATCACGAATTATCATGAAAGCGTCAACAATGACACTCAGAACAAACAGTTAAGTGTAAGCGATAGTTGAACATATTATATATACGTACGTTTTTAAAAGTACTTCGTCTTCCATGGAAACTCAAATTAAATGAAATCTAAAATTTGACCTTTATAAATTTGGGCTGTCGCGAAGACGATGAAATAGTTAGCACTCAAAACGCATTAATGAGTTGGATGGAATATTATGCAGATTTGATTGATTCAGACGAAGAGATTAACGAGTGGAATACTACTAGTGAGCAAGTTATATGTGACAGTCTGTTATGTTAACATAACAGTCAACTAGTTGCTAATATATCCTACAACTACCTGATTTCGAAATGCAAATAACATCACGCAAGGTTTTTTTAGCACAGGATATCAAATTAAAGCTATGTTGCCGAGAACCGTGATACATATATGTAAATACGAGCGAATTCAGAAGCCCGTGCTTTTCAGTCGAAACGAAATGGTAATTTATTTATAATACCAGTAGTTGAAAAATTGGGAATGGGTTTAATTAAATTTTGTACATAATATTCCAGTACAGCTAAAAGAGTTTTGTAGAGAGAATCAGATCCCCATGATTCCCAAGAGAATAGGAGGACAGTTCCATCGTCAATTAGCAATTTAGTTGAAAAAGTAATCGATAGGTTCAAATTTGAATACCAGTAGTCTAATTCTAAAAACAAGAAAAATTTGTCAATTTGAACTTTGAAGCAAAAAATTATATCCGTTGAGATTGTTGTTGAGGACTTGTTCTATGGAGTACAACAACAGTGGTAACTTAGGATGTCGTATTGGAAACTGGGTAGAAGAAATGCATATCGAAGGACTTGAATGCAGTGATCGATTTCAAGAGACTCGACAAAGAGTGGTACCTCCAGTTGGGGGAAAGAGCGAGAAGCTCAGCAGTACTGTGCTGAGTGACTATCGATATCCTCGTGATCAAACACGCCCAATAAACGGATCTCGAGACAAGATGTTACAAGATAAGTTTCTAAAAGAAGCTATGGAAGAATGTAAGCGAGAAGAAGAAGCAAAAGAGGAGAAACAGCAATTCTTTGTTAGTTCCACGAAATCTTCTTTTCAAGCACCAACTGATAGTTTCCGACGCGAATACGTGATTCCCGGTAGAAAGGTAATGAAGCAACAAACAGGAGAGAATATTCGCTTGGCACCGAAAGAGCACTTTACCTTTACGCAAGAGGATTTAGCTGGTGATGTCCCAGTATCCATATACTCTCACCGACTGGCGGAAGGCAGTTTTAAGACCACTCCCAACACTAACAAAAACCCATTCGCTAGAAACTGTGGGTTTACGAATCAAATCGAAGACTCGCGCAAGTTTCATTTGGAAGGTGATGACGGTGTCATGGAACCTTATCTGAAACCTCATCTTCGTCTCGCTCCATCTGAATCTGCTATTCAACAGCATCTACTGACAAAGTTACAATCATTTATTCAAAAGAGTAATGGTTTCAATATTGGTGACCTGATGTCTGATTTTCCAAACAATTTGTCGTTTCAAAATGTCAGGTCTATGTTGAAACGGATAGGCGCCCCACAACTGAGTCACCAGGATGTCGATACATTAGCAAGACTACTTGAAGGACAAAGTCAAGATGAAATGGAATCTCTCTTTCAGTCAACTTACTCACAGAATCAAAATATCTCACCATGTGATGCTTTCAACTATAGTGTGGATATTCTTTTGAAAGGTTCTCCCCAAGTTCAAAAAGTGAAGTGTTCTATTTCTAAAACTAGGTTGAAGCAATCGCTGGTTTATCCAGATGATGAAGCTGTTATGAAAGTTGCACTTCGCAAACAAGGAGTTGTTGCATATCGTGTTGTCGGTTTCGATCTCTTAAATTTTTAAAATTAATGAACTCCAGAATCTAATGACGTATTTCTTGACCAAGTATTAAGAATGATGAAATGAACAATGGAAGCGTCAAGAGATAAAACAAAGAAACTCAGCAAGACTTCACTAAACCCAGTAATGCATAGTCCTCCTGGGGTGCATCGCTCTCGCCAACCTCCTCCGCTTAAAGAAGCAACGACATACACCAAACAAGCAATAAGTGTCAAAATAAATGAGCTTATTACAAGTCTGGAGGTCACTTGAATTTGAACTAATTGCTTATAATACCTGTTCCTTGTTCCGTCACTCTCTACTGTTTTGAAAGATTGCACACTCATTCGAACCAATGATGATACTGATACATGTCTTGTAGCGAGTTCATCATCTCGTGGCGCAAAGTCTTCATCGTTTCTACCTGTTTCAAATAGTAGAGTGCCTAGTTTAATGTATCCCACGCTATATGTTGCAATCCCAATACTAATGAAAATGATGCACATAATCAAAGTCAGTTCCATTCGGGCTAATAATGCACCAATAGCGGCACTTACCACAAATGCCACTTCAAGCGAGTAAACTATTCTGTATAGTTTTGAATGGAATATTGATTTCGAATCTATTGTGAAGCGTGCAGACTTGTCAGCAATATCCAACCACATGATGGATATGTTCATTGCACTAACTATTGAGAAAATTGCACACCAGGCAGCAAATCCCTTTTCATAAGGCAATAGCTGATGAAGTTTCTTGCCGTTGAAAAAGTAAGTATTGTTTCCAGGAGACAAAATGATGGATATCGACAAGAGTCTCCAGATGATGTTTGACAAGACCGATAAGAAAACCGTGACTCCTGTGACGTTGGTAGGGTTCCATATGTTATGCTGACGGAGTTGAGCTAGTTCGTATAATGCGTAAATAGAGCATCCCAGCAGAACGAAGCCCAGAATGAATGAAAATATGGTAAATGATAACAATATTGCTGAACCTCCACTAATAGAGTCGCATTCAATTCCTTGCCAGCCATACCAACTAGAGCAATGACAGCCTGAAAGATTAATAGACCATGATGATTCGCTGAAGCACATTAATGTGTTGGGACAATCAACATCGAGGTTGCACGTCATTATTTTGAAAATAGAGCTCGTGGGCATTTTTATTCTCGGTTCGGGGGCCTAACCAGCAATTTCGAACATTGTACCCAAGAAATTTTGAGATATGGAAAGAGGGTAGCGCATATTTCGCATTGTTTTAACGCACAATAGTATGGTCAAGTTTGAGTTCCATACTAATTGCAGCGACTTTGTTCATATCTTAACACATTGCAACTGACCTTCCCTTCTCTATGCTTGGAATGAAGAAGCCAAAAGCATATATGAGCATTGTGAGTTCTGTATCCATGTCTTGAAATATTTAAAAATCTGTTTTGACTTTTGAGTATTTTGAAACGCGTTGGTTGGCATCCATCGTTGTAGTGAGTCGGGAATCAGGTTTTTTAATGTATACAATTTTTGGAGCCACTACTTTTTATTTTGTTTGACAAACACACGCGATGATGATGGTGACTAGAGAAGCGATGCGCCAAATTAGCAAGGCGCATTTGTCTCCATCATTGCGACTTCATTTGAGAGTTCTTAGTTCCAGTGCCGATTCAGTTCCTTCCACGGAGGTATCGAGGTTTGGTTTCGTTCCCTTGTCAGTCTATGCACAACTTTCGAAGGCTAGACTTTCAGCGTTGGTGGTGTTGTCTAGCTCTGCTGGTTTTTTACTGGCAGGGGGCCCTATTGCGGTAGACACTTTAGCAGCTGTTACAATAGGTACGACTCTTCAAGCATGTGCTGCTAATACCTTCAACCAGGTATATGAAATTAAAACTGATGGAATGATGGGAAGAACAAGATTGCGTCCTCTTCCTTCTGGTCGAGTTACGCGAGCGCATGCATTTGGTTTTGGAGCAGCAAGTACCGTTCTTGGAACAGGGATATTGGCAGCCTTCTGTAACCCCTTGACGGCTGGTCTTGGACTGACCAACGTCTTTTTGTATTCGTGTATATATACTCCAATGAAACAAAAAAGTATCTATAACACATGGGTAGGTGCTGTAGTTGGTGCAATTCCTCCGTTAATGGGATACGCAGCAGCAACTGGGACTATTTTCAGCGCTGAAGCTGCAATATTAAGCGCTGGTTTATTTTGCTGGCAATTCCCACATTTTTTTGCTCTTGCTTGGCTTTCGAAGAAAGATTATCTTGCAGGTGGTCATAAGATGGTTCCTTGTTTTGATCCTACAGGTGAGCAAACAGGTAAATTATTGACTAAGTATGCAGTGGCCTTGGCGGCCTTACCAGTGGCGTCCTATTCGTTAGGTATTACTTCAGCCATGTTTCCTTTAGAATCAATTTTGTTTAGTGGATTCTTTGTGCATGCAGCCTACCAGTTTAAGGGGGCTCCTTCCAATACCTATGCTCGTAAGGTATTTAGAACTTCCTTATGGTACCTTCCTTTATTCATGGGTTTAATGATATTTCATAAGAATGACTGGGCAGGTCTTGAAGAGAACAAACCGTTTGTTTTGTCTTCGCCGCGCAAGGTTGAAGCAGGAGTGATCCCAATGGATCTTGATACATTGCTATCTTGCTCTAAAGCGTATATGAAATCATTGTGCATTCATGAAATCATGGCACCACCACTAACACGTGATTCACCAATGTGTCCTGTATCCAAAGTAACTGATTGTATATCCGTAAATAAATAAAAATAATGTCTTTATGGATTAGTTGAATGGTTATGTTGAATATCAGCAACTGCATCTTCGTTCATGCGCAGTCGCTGTTCAAGGTTCTGAACTGCAAGAGCTATGTGTTTTAAAGCTGCGTTATCTGGAGTTTCTTCTTTCTTCTTATTCGACATAGAAGCTCGAGCTGCTTTTTGAGTAGCCACGCGATCTTTCTTACCATTTTCATTCCGACTATTTTCAGTATTGTCAAACTCAACACGACAATCGTTCAATCCTTCACAGTTCCACGCCAACACAGATGCGTCAGCACCTCCTGAGATAAAATGATTACCGTCAACTGAGAATTCACAAGCGTTTGCACTCTTTGAATGTGCGCTCACTGTATAAAGAAGTCTGCCCTCACGAAGGTCCCAAATACGAACAGCACAATCGGAGCTCGCGGACTACAATCGGGTACATTAAATCAAATACAAAATGTGAAAATGTGAACTTACCAAGAGATAATTACCAGATGGATGAAAACGGATACAATTTACGCTAGCATGAGTTTTCAAAGCATAATGCTGAACAATTTGCTTGGATCTGAAATCACCAAGACTAATTGTACCATCTTCAGAACCTGAAGCAACACACACACCACTTAATGGATCAAACCGAACAGTTTTTACTGGTTTTGAATGGTCAGAAAAACAGCTAATCTCTTTACATGTCTTAGTATCCCATACTTTCACAAGTTTATCATCACCACCAGAAGCTACTCGCAAGGACCCTTGACTCAAATGCACACTTCTCACCCAATTATTGTGTGCTCTAATACACCATAAAAAGGTGGGACGTTTACCACTTTTAGCTCCTGTTATATCCCACAACTTAACCATTTTGTCACTTCCAGACGACAAAAGCATTCCGGCACAGTCAGAAAAATCAACAGAAAGAACGCTACCAGCATGGGCCTTGAACATATTGCAGGTCCCTTTTACAGAGGGCGTCCATAATCTGATTGTGTGATCGATGGAGGCAGATACAACCAATCCTTCGTCAGGTGACACAGCAATAGAGGTTACTGCCCCACTGTGTCCTCGCAGTCGATAGGACCGTAATTGGGGTCGAAAGTTCCATAGCATCAAAGACCCATCGCTACCGCCGGAAAACGCTTGCTTCATTCCAGGTGCATACGCAACAGAATTCACTACACTGTCATGACCTGTAAATGTTCTTTCAAGAGACAATCCTTCCATTAAACTCCACCAAGTTAACGACAATGAGGATAGCCCCCAACACAATTCACTATGCGTGGGAGTTCCTTTATTGACATAGCAAGATTGAAAGGCGCTAAATCGCTTGTTGGAGAATTCAATGGCAATCCAGGACGTTTTGATTCTTGCTTGAAAGGAATGAAAATAGATTCTATTGGGAATAATGGAGATGTTTCTTGTTCGTTGGAGGTGTCTGACGCTTTCAAAAACGGGTACGGAACCTTACACGGGGGTGCAATCGCATCTATTGTGGATGTGGTTGGAACATTATCCATACTTTCTGTCGATAACACTAAACCTGGAGTAAGTGTGGACATCAACGTATCTTATGTTGGAGCCGCTAAAGCAGATTCAAAAGTTTTGATAGAGGGTCAATTAATCAAATTAGGAAGGCGGCTGGCGTATACCCAAGTAAGTCTAAAGGATGAAAAGGGTCAAATGATTGCGATAGGACGCCATACCAAATTTGTTGGTTAATATAGATATATTCTATTATATATATATAAAAGTATGTGTCCAACCCAAATTTAAAGGATGGCCATAAAGCTACTACTTAAGATTCTTTCTAATAGCAATAATCATGACAGTGACGTCATCCACTTGATGGCCTTTCGCAGTCGCTGCTTTCTCTGCCTCATTTCCTAGCTTTATACTAGTTTGGAGAAAAAAGTCGTTTAAATCCGCCTCAAGGTTTCTAGCCTGATATGCATCGTGCACAAATTGGCATGCTTCACGCGAAGTAAAATAATCCCATAAACCATCACTTGCGACTATTAAAAACAATGTAGATTCATTTATATCAGCGCGTGATACCTCCGGTTTGGCCAGAACAACACCACTTCGATGCAAAGGAACATCCCCCAGTGATCTCGTTAGCTGAAGCATCCCATCAACATAATCACCGCACAAATGTTTGCCTACAATATCTGCTCCAGCTTGTTGAACTCGTTCAATTTCTGTTTCATCAGCACTCGCCACGTTTTGGTCTTTGGTCAGGTCCACCGATTCGATTTCTCCTTGTGCATCTCTACGACATAACACCGCCCTCGTGTCTCCAACATTAGCTATATATGCAGTTTCCTTCACAATTAAAGCAACTGTCGCAGTAGTACCGCTACCAAGAGGCAACGAAAGTCTTCCTAAATCAACTGACTGGTTTTCTTCAATTTCTTTTTTCACCTTAAGCGTCGGTTCTAGAATTTCTATCTGATATTCTTTGTCAAAAACTTGCTGCACGGAATCAAAAGCCTGTTCCAATGCGAGAGGTAGAGTTTCGGTTGTGCAATTTTTTGTTTCTTGTAACCCATTCCAGAGGAATTTTCCTATTTCTCTAGTGGCTGTTTCAGCACATACATCTCCTTCTACCCCATGGCCGTCACAAACAGCACAAAAAACCATCTCAGGATCAGGTAAGAAACGAGGTATAAACACAAATCTATCTTGGTCCTTTCTAGAGCCTTGGACGTTACAGGAACATATGATACTAGTAGTATCTGAGAGAATGGAAGAGAATACGCCTGATCTGTGCTTTGTGCCTATACTTGATTCATACACCTGGTTCCATTTTCTTGAATCAGGACTTGGACATTTCGTTTTGTGTGTGTTACCCATCTATCCCCTTAACGTTAACGCGCTTGTTGGTACATGTATCAAGAATTCAATACAACGCACTTTTTTTTTGCAGAACTGAATCATTATTTACAGCGTACCTCGCAAAAGAGGAACGTTGCCGGAACCAATTAAACTGAGATCGCAATCAAATATAGAGTCATCTATTAGTGGATGACTGTTAGCTGGCCCTCAAGATTGGGTCAAAGACTGAAACGATTAGTGGCTCGCGATGGAAAGATCCAAAGTGTTACTAGTACTTCGAAGTTCCCGTTTAGACCAGAAGAACCCGGATATTTGCAAAGAGTATGGGATCATCTCTACGGAGATCACAAAGAGTCAAAGGAAAAGAGTGTTCTAGAATATGATATTGCCTCGAAACTCAAACATTGCACTATGCGACAGTTGTACTACGCTGTACACGAACTATTGTTGAACGAACCTAATCCTTGTCATATATGATTAATAAAATGTAAAAACTTATCGAACCGATTTGGTCCTTTTGATAGTGGTGAGTGCTTTTGATTTGGATCTCATCCTAGATCCTCCATGAGCTTGAAGTCTGTCAATAGACCTCGATCTTGCTCGTAAACGATTCTTTTGACGTTCTTTTTCCCTTTGCTTCTCAATTTCTGCATCAAGTAGAATTTCCTGCTCTATACGAATCCGCTCCTTTTCTCTTTCCTTTTCTTTTCTTTTCTTTTTCTTCTTTTCAAGAATTGCAAGTTCTTGTTTTCGATGCTCCAGTTTATCACGGAGTACTTCACTTTTGCGTCGTTCTTTCAATATACTTTTTGCCAAAACCTCTCTTTCAATTTGACTTTGCATAGATTGAGCAGACAAAGCATCGCTTTCTGAATCAGAATCCGATTCAGATGATTCAATCTCCTGATACCTTTTCTTCTTCTTGTGATGGTGTTTCTTTTTATGAACTTGATCCACTATATAGGATTTTGATCGATGCTTTCTTTGTGGTATGGACTCATCCGACGAAGAAGACAATGCTGATGAAAATGACTCTGTAGAATCGGATTCAGAATCAGATTCCTTCTTCTTGTGTTTCATGCTGGTCGATTTTGATTTGCTCTTTTCTCGAGATACTATTTCTGGTTCAGATTCAGAGCTACTTTCACTCGAAGTAGATGAATCCTTGCGCGTCCTTGATTTTTTCGTTTGGATCTTTTTTTGGTCTTCTAATCGTTTTCGATAGTTCTTAGCACGCTCAGCTGCACTTAGTGCTTTAGGAGGAGGCTTGATTGCGGATGAATCGGATGAATCAGAATCGCTGGAATCGGAAGACTCACTGTCATCTTTGCTCTTAGTAACAGCTTTTGCCACTAAGCCAACAGCTCCAACAGTTCCTTTCACAGCGTTGGCACCGAGGAAGTACGCAACGTTGCCGATTGTACTCCATGCTGATGAAGTACGAGATCTGCCGCCATTATCACTGGAATCACTGGAATCACTACTGGAAACCATTTTCTTTTTTGCATGTTGCGAGACATTTGCTGCTTTTCTTGGGGGTTTCTGTGCTGGTTTCTTCTGATGGTTCTCTACCTCAGATTCACCACTACTACTACTACTGCTGCTTGAAACGGATTTCTTTCTTGCTTCAGGCGCTTTTCCTTTCCTTGCAGGTTTCTGTTTTGAATGTTTCTTCTGGTGCTCCGCCTCTGAATCACTACTTCCACTACTACTTGAAACAAATCTCTTTCTCCCTTGTGGCAGCTTTTCTTTCTTTCCAGGTTTCTGTTTCGAATGATGAAAGTCAGATTCACTTGAAGACGAACTGGACGATTCCGATGAAGACGATGAAGATTCACTGCTGGTAGCACCGCGGCGAGCAAATCTTGATTGAGATGCTGATTTCAAAACAGATTTTGACCTTGGTTTGATGTCCTTGGACGAAGACCTCGATCGTCGACTGTTCAATTTGCTCATCGACCGCTTTCGTTGTTCTAAAGCAGATTTGACACTTCTACTCTGAGCAACGCTAGCAGATCTCAATCTGGATATCTCTTTGGTGTGTGAAGTCTTTGATTTTGAACGAGATCCTTTCGATATGGATTTAGAACGAGATGATCTAGCATGTATACTAGCTTCTCTAGATCTGCCCCCTTTAATGCTGCTGCTTCGAGTGGAACTTTTTACAACAGATGGACTTCTGCTTCTTGGCCGTCTTTCTGGTGGTCGGGCAGCTTTAGCTCCTTTGAGAAGAGCTTTTTGCTTATGTTCCGCTGCCTGAAACGTGCAATTCTTGCATTTACCGACCATACCGTATATTGGATGAGGCTCAAACACCCGACAAGGTTTTTCTGACATCAGATTTGCAAAAACGACTCTGCGCTTGCACACACCTTTTTGTGTGTTTTCAATTTCAATTATTATTATTATTTTTTTACACTACTAGTAGTGGATAAAAGCCATCAAATGCTAATTTCTTAATAAACAAGAGTATCTTGTTGAAAGAAAAGAGCCTGATGGCAATCCGTGAGGTAATCAGAAGCAAGAACATTATGTGGA
>Ga0105055_10010777_pt1 | contig 11377 bp, 8 predicted proteins | sample BON03_FD_78090 | JGI IMG/M metagenome (GOLD analysis project Ga0105055, IMG submission 78090) | Freshwater microbial communities from Lake Bonney liftoff mats and glacier meltwater in Antarctica - BON-03 | ecosystem: Environmental > Aquatic > Freshwater > Ice > Glacier meltwater | place: Lake... | reverse complement strand
TAAAAAGTTTTTTAATAAAGCTTTTACGACCTGTATCCAAAAATTTCAAGTTAAGTGGACAAATAAGAATGAAACTTGATGCCGTGTAGAAGTAAGATATGTATTTTAATTGGGTTTCTTTACTACCTTTATTCTGGCAGACTTGTTTTCGCATGGAAATTGCCGAATTGCGAGATTCGTGCAGTTCATTTGAGTAGGAAATGCGTTTGCTTCTGAAATCTGAATTTCTGATGCTGAATTATGAGTTAGTCTAGTATTTGATTAGAAGAATTTTTTTCAGTTGGATACCTGTACAACTGTACTGAATCTATTTGTATGTTTTGATTACTTTTGAAAAAATCGATTTTTGTTGTTGTTTAAAAAATCCAGAAAAATGTTAGATTTAGATAGATTTCAATCTTGTAATGCTTTTCATAAAATTCGCGATCATTGGACTCGCAAACGTTGCAGTTGGAACCCAGTCGGATCAATCAACTGTTGAAATAGAAACAAATATCGAAAAAGCGACTGAAACTTTGGAGCATTCATATGTCGGTAAACTCTTTGCAAAAGGGTTGACACAAAAGATTCTCAACGAACGAGTTGATGCATTCCTTTCGCAAGACCCATCACATTGGGATGATCAGTATTTGACCAAGGAAATGATGGAAGCATTTGTCACTCTAAGAAGTTCTGTAGGCGAAACACCCGAGAGACGAAACCTAATGTACCGTGAGCTCGTTGGCAGTTTCCCTCAAACCGAAGTAACAGATGCATGGAGTCAAATTGAGCATGCTGATTACAATTCTGGAATTATATATCAAAATGATGCAATTTTGGTCAACAGCTCGAATGGAATTTGTTACATTATTGCCCAAGCTTCAAACGAGGGTGCTGATTGGTGGGACAATTTCGATTTTGGCAAAGAAAACATTTTGTCCATGAAAAGAATGACCATGGAAGATAAGAGATGTGGATGCGCAGATGAGAGATGGTACGGCTGCGCTTCTTACAAATCATGTCCTGTCTACTACTCGCTTGGATCTGGATACGATGGATTCACCAAAGCTTATAACGCTATGCGCCACCGCTTATGGAGACAAATCCAAAGTGTTTGCTCAAGTTCCGATGTCAAGTTATTTAGCGGGTATTCACGTGGAGGATGATTGATGAACATCGCAGTATTTGCCATGTATAAGGAAGGTTTCATTTCACCCAACTCCACAAAACTCATAACGTTTGGATCTCCTAGAGCGATTGGAAAATCTGAATCGGACCAAGTACATTCTCAATTCGAACAATACCGAATGATACATAAGAAAGATCCTGTGCCTTCTCTACCGTATGGATGGATGGGATTCAAGCACTTTGGAAACATGAGGTGCAAATCATGTGGATACTTGGAACTTCGTGATAGTCCAAGTTGGGCATTGCCATGTTACGTAAGTGATCACACCAGCTACGATGAATGGTTTTAAATGGAAAGCTCGAGTACATTTTCGTTGAGTATTTTCAAAACGCCGTTAATAATTATAAGAATACCCAAGTTTCTAATCCAGTTGCTCCAATGTGCACTTCTTCAGAGCATCATTCAGGGATTCTTGGTGCTGATCGGTAGGAAGCATTGATTGTGCCTTTCGGTATAAAACACATGCAGCTTGCAGGTTTCCTAATTTCTCCTCCAAAGTACCCAAGTTGAATATAGGGATTCCTGATTCCGGATTTTTTTCACATGCACCGTCTAACAAATGTTTTGCCCTTTCTATAGGCAGCTGTTCTGATCCATCAGCAAGAGAGTACACCAGCCCTGTTGTGCTTAAATTCAACCAACACCCTGCCGCATTAACCACCATTGCCAACGAAGGTTCCATGTCTTTCTCATTAAATGCACCTTCCAGTAATAACAATGCATCTTGATACATTCCGAAACTCATATAATGCATGGATAACGAATTATAAACTGCATGCGGATACACTCGAATATCTGTAGCAGTTGCGTTCTTGTTCAAATCCAACGCATTTAGAAAATTGTGGCGAATGGTTGCTATGGAAGTTGACCGCCGCATTGCAAGAGCCACAGCTAGTTCATACTGGATCACTGGACTAGAGGGACAACTCGTTTTGCATGTTTCTGCAATTTGAATCAAAGCCTCCACTTGTGCATTATCAGACGATTTCACAATGACTCCTTTAAGACGCAAAAGAATGTATTGAAGAGAACAGATTTCAGCGTTATTGGGATTTAATGCAAGGGCAGTATGGAGGACCCTCTCAGCTTCATCCACTTCATTCAATCGAATTAAAATTTCCGCCAAATTGTGATGCACAGTTATATAATGGGGATTCAGCTCTGCGCCTCTTTGGGCATAATATTTGGCTTTCGACAGAAGATTTGGATCTTCGTCATTCAAGTACAAATACGCCAAGTTATTCAGAGTTTTGACACTATCAGGAAAATCGCGGTTGGCTGCATGGAAAAGTAATTTCTCTGATGCCCATTCTGCGTTTCGATTGTTTGTGACTTTAGAAATCAAGATACTAAATGAAAACAGGACAATCATTGCTGAAGTAGAACGCGTTGGCTTCATTGTAGCAATACATTTTCCAACAAATAACGAGAATCCAACACTTGGAATGTATAGGAGTCTGTCAGCCAACACCGTACCAATGGGAAAGAGCATATTACTTGCTGGTACATAGGGCAACGCTGCTAACAAAATACATTTTAATCCTAAGATGTCATTTCGGTTCTCATATGAAACTGAAAGTAGCAAAGCATATGCAAAGATGGCCTCAAGGGAAGGATGGTCCTTTACCTCTGTCACACCAAGCCCGTAATCATAACAATATTTGAAATTAAAGGTCATGAGTGAGAGGGCGATGTAATGAACATGAGTATACGAACAAAACCTTTTCCAAATGCTCGTCTCCAAAGCGATATGGTTTTCTAATGCAGTCCAAGAATAAAGCATATTATCCCCATTCAACAGAATCCTCATCTGAACGATAATGGAGGTTAATACAATCAACATTCCAGTAGTTTTCAAATCACCCAGGCGAATGGCATCGAAAACCAAGTATCCTGAAAGCGCTAAAACTACTTCTTTACTCAAAGTTCCCATCACAGTAAATGCAAACGCCAACAGGAACGAGTGCCTCATTTCATAACAAATTGTAGCTACTAAGAAAAAAGCACCGGCTAGCAAGTCTGCCCGTCCAACACAAGCGCACACAGCCTCGCTGTGAACCGGATGGAGTGAAAATAGTATTGCTGCGAAAAGCGCACCGTATTGTACATCATCATCTTTCTTCAGGTGCCTCCTGAAAAGATACAAAGCAAAAACATAAACCATTAGTGAGTTGGTAGTATGGATCACTACATTGCTTAGATGGTTCTGATAACTTGACAAACCTCCAGCAATAAATGTATCTAAGCGAAGCGACAAAACAGCTAGAGGTCTATAGCTCTTATGAGATGTTGGACTTGACATATTACCGCCCCAAAAATCATGGGCCCATAAATCCCAGGAAAATAATCCATTTTTCAAATTTTTCACGTCCCCATTCGTGAGGATGGCAGTGCGATCGTCGTATACAAAATCACACCCTAATACATTCATATAGGTACCAACTGTCGAAACTACTATAACAGCAACATGAATTATTTGGAGATAACTCCAGTTGAAGAGGGAGATGAAAGATCTTCCAGTCATCTTCCTTTTCTTGACACGTCAAAGGAAATCGGTACGCCCCCCTTGGTGAGTGAAAATTTCAAATTAAATTGAATTTTGAAAATCCGAGACTATCATTATCACAGATTATTTGAATTGGAATCAGACTTCAGGTTGCCCAAATTTATCAGCTTTTGTTTAAAAATCTAGATTCTGCCCTAGCTTGGGCTGAAGGCGGGGTTTATGTTTTGGTAGAAAACCAGTGATTAAAAAATTGCTGCTATGTTAATAAAAAAGAACCAAGGGGCTATTCATCCCTCAAGAGATAAACTAATGGAATGAATTGCACTATTCATAGAAATTCGTGATTCATGCCCGAAGAAGTCTCGTTGGCAGTTGGTAAGACTGGATCGGCCAACGGAACCGAAGAAAGGATTTCAGGCAAACCTGAAACGATACCAAAAGCATAGCATGTTTTGATTATTACGAGCTGAAGACGAACATGTAGCGTGGAAAGCATAGATACTTTGACGAAGTTTTTCCTGCTAAATTATAAAACGAATAAAAGTCGCCTATACTTTTTTGGAGGCTGTTGAACAGTTCAATTCGAATTGTAGGATCATTGAACTGTTCAAATTATTACTGCAACAACATTTTGGCATCTTGTTATCAGGATAGTTGGATAATAAATAATCCATACATAACTAGTTCTCAGTCTTGAGCAAAGAAGTTTTTGAATGAGTTGTCGATTTGAACAATGATTTTTTTGTTCTATGATCCGCCGACTATTATAGTATCCAATAATTGATTGGTAGCTGTTTTTCTCAATTTTGGAAAGCGACGTTCCAATTCTCACCTAGCAATACCTTATACTAAACAATATGATCTCGTCTGAACAAATATCTGGTTCGTCAGCTTTTTTGAAATATTCACCTCGATCTTTTGCAAATCCGTTTATTTCGTCTTTCCGTTTTCCTGCGCTTCTAATCGTCATCCATTACTCAAAGCTCGCCTTGCAACCTCTATTTTTGAATATCCCGTATATCCGTTCTTTTGATCCTAATAATATATGGCAAGCGAGCAGCCTCGCTGGTCGCATAAATTTCGCTCCAATTGCCGAAAATCAAACAAAATGGATTTGCAGCCTGGGAATTCTCCTCTCCACATCTAATTAAAAAAAATTGGAACTGCTGAAGGCTGCTTCATAATTTGTTTGAATAATATATGAATTCCAGATTCTGAAAGCAAAACATAAACTCTTCAAGGTTCAATTCAAAACTCGAATTCACAAGAAATTAAAATGCCAAGTATTGTTGTAGCAAATCCATCGTTTGATGACGTAGCTCCTGTGGATGATAAAGCTGCTGAACAAAACCAACCAGGATTTTTTAAAAGACATAGTATGAAGTTTCTTGTATTTGGAGTCGTTGCAGTTGCTGGTGTTGTCGGTTTTGTTGCTGGATCATCAGTGTCTGAACCAGCATCAGTTGAAGCTACCACTGCCATAGAGAGTTTGGAAGATAGTGTCAGTCGAGCCAATGCAGTACTTGAAGCAGCAAGCTCAGATCCTAGCAATTTGGCGTTTGCCTCTGGAATACCGTTTTCGGTGCTCAACGAGCAAGTGGACGCATATATCGCTGATCCATCGCTATGGGATGATATGTTTTTGACAAAAGAAGTAATGGAGGCTTTTGTTACATTGAGAAGCTCCGCAGGCAATGACGCAACTCCTGTTAGGCGACTGAACAATTACCGTGATTTAATCGGCAGTTTTCCTGAATCAATAGTAAGCAGTACCTGGAATGAAATTGACGGTGCAGACTATTCTTCCGGAATCGTGTATGAAAATGACGCGGTACTTGTGAAGAGTACTGGTGGAATCTGTTACATTATATCGCAGGAGAGCAATGAAGCTGGCGATTGGTGGGATAACTTGGACATAGGGTCAGATCCAATTATGTCTATCAACAAGAAGACTGTTCAAGATGAAAGCTGTGGATGTGCCCAATCACGATGGTACGGTTGCGCTTCCTATAAATCATGTTCTGTTTACTATTCACTCGGTAACGGGTTTGACGGATTTGCTAAAACTTACAATGCTATGCGCCAACAAATCTGGAGCCGGATCAAAAGTGTCTGCTCAAGTTCTGATGTTAAATTGTTTGGGGGGTATTCTCGAGGAGGAGGTATTATGAGTATCATGGCATTTGCTATGTACAAAGAAGGTCTAATTCCATCCAGCTCGATGAAACTTGTTACATTCGGTTGCCCACGTGCTATTGGAAAATCTGAATCTGATGCAGTACATTCTAAATTCGAACAATACCGAATGATATACAAGAAAGATCCTGTGCCTTCATTGCCTTATGGATGGATGGGATTCAAGCATTTTGGGAATATGAGGTGTAACTCGTGCGGATACTCAGAAAGTAGAGACGCTCCTGGATGGGGATGGCCTACTGATGCAGGAGACCACACTAGCTACGACGAATGGTTCTAAATTATTAAACAATTTTTATTATTAGCAAGTTATTTTATAATACTAGTAATATTATTAGCAAACTATTTTATAGTATTAGCAAACTATTTTATAGTTATACTATTAGCTGTTGATGAAATTTGCTGTCCAATTCGTTAAGGTAGATTAAACGTGCAATAGATTCAATCTTTAGGCATTATAAGTAAATAGAAATGCAGACCAAAACGAGCTTTGGGCATCTCTCTTACGCCAGTCTCACTTTCACTTGCTTCGAATCAAACATAGACTATTGCTTGCAAAGCTCCGTGTGGCATAATGTTGTCGGTCATATCTCCGGATATCAACAAAGCATGTTTGTTGGAACAGAAATATATTGTGCACACATCCAAACTGAAGGCCTCAAATGTAAATGTCGATATCGAGAGGTCATCTCCGCCTTGCCAATGTGATTTCAACGGATTTGTGATTTTTTTTAAGGCCTGTCTAAGTGTGCTAGTAACACACTTCCTTGATCGCTGGTATGTTGGCATTGGATGACAGTATTCCTTCATCTGATGAAGCAGACGCCACTCCTGAAACTGATAGATACCTGACACCAACCGATAGCTTGTTCCTTCTTAAAAAATTACCCAAAAACTCTCCTAAAACTGATGACAATGAAATGAAACCTTCGTTGAGCTCGAGCGAAGGCGGCAGCTCCAGTAAAATGATGACTAGAAGAGCAGATTCTGGTCACACAGCTACGAACAACAGTACATCTACCGCTGATATAACGATGGCGAAGCGAGTTAAGAAATTAAAAACAACCACGAAACCCGAAAAGACCATGCCAGTAGACTGTAAATTTGTCCCTTTAGAATTCACCTCTGGAGAACAGCGAGAAACAAGAAGACTCAGGTTCGCTGATGAGTGCGGGGGGGACCTGTACGAAACGACGCTCACAGAACGCATACATTACCCTCCTGATAAGAACATGCATGATTATAATGTAAGGAAACCACCTGTAAAATCATCTGTGAAATCATGCTGTGTAGTTTGCTAGTTAAAATAATTCAACTATTATTATTGTTATTATCTAGGTTTTTCACGTTCAGAGCTTGGAGCATACATAATACAACCACTGTAACGTTATCTTGTGTGTGTCTCTTTTTACATCTGTTCATCCCAAAGTATACCGCTCTCTCAGCAGTCAGAGAGGCAACAGTATTCATTTTGCTTGTCTTTCCTTTGAAATATCCTTCTTTGACCGAATTATAATTCTCATAAAACCCCTTTTTTAAACAAGTCGCTAGCAACCCTGGGTCATTGTCTATGTTATCAGAGAGTCCGTCAGTACACACTACGATAAATCGTGCATCTTTGGGAATTGTTAATGTTTTCAGTCCAGGATCTGCAATTACTGTTCCTTCTCTCCCTCCACGTTCTGGCAGTTTGGACTTCAAATCTCCAATACTACGCGACACGGCAAGACCTCCAGGAAACACACGACTCGGACCTATTTTGATCTTTTTGGGAAGAAAACAACCGGGCTTCGTTGCAAATTCCTTATTGTATACCATACCTCCAGCTGCCTCGATTCGATTTCTTTCTATTTCGTTATCAGGTCGATGGTTTGAAGTAACTTCTGTTGCTACACCCGACATCTCAAAGTTGATATAACAAGGGCTGTCTCCAACCCAGGCGCAATGCAGTACATCACCTTCTAATACACACACTGTTATTGTAGTTCCTGAATCATCGGGATTTTCGGAAGCTTTCTGTATAGAGGTCCATTCATGCTCAAGACTTAGAATAGCTCGTCGCATGGATTCAGCCCAACAATGAGGTGGAAGTAAATACTCTGAAGTCACTCTACTAACTATCTTCCTCTTAACAAATTTCATACAACTGCTTCCAGCATGCCCATCTAAAACAGCAAAGAAGGATCTAGGAATAGTGTAATCCAAAGGAGGAGAATGATTGCCTGTGTAGCATTGGAACTTCATTAGGAACTCGTTGAAGTTTGGAACAACTAGGGCTCCATCCTCTTGCGATGAGCGCTTGCCAATGTGGGAGAATGTGCCAAAGGCAATGTCTTCATTTGAATCCGTCTGCTGTTTAAACTTCATCCGGATAAGGACTTTGTTTGCTGTTTGAATTTTTACTTACGGCTTGATCCTATTATTTTCTGTAGATGCGAAGCTCGGGATACAAATTTACAATTATGTACTATAGTACGATGTCGCTCCTATTGTTTTTTATATGTAAAGATTAAGTCGTATGATTTGATCATCTGGCGTGGTACTAAAAATTTGAATTCGAAGTTTAGACGATCATGAATATTTTTTCCAGCAACTCGGAACTCTTCACTCATGATTTCAACTTAAAAATCCGCAATTTGATCACGTCACCGGGAGGCTCTGCAGTCCAAGTTTAACATCTAGAACTGATTCGAACAATCCCTGAGCTATAGGTTCTCTCCTTCGAAAAGTCTTACAGGTTTTTCAAATAAAGTTGTCCTGTTATACCCGTATAATCAGATCCGTGCATCACTTGTCCGACCTCAAACTGGAACTGAAATACTCCGTGGTTGTCGTAAATGGTCTCTCGAGCTGTGCAAACCTCCAGGCCCTCAAGTTGTTCAAATGCATCTTTCTTGAAACAACCAAATAGCAAATCTTAAAAAAGTTGTTGATCTTCACTTGAAAGTTGGATCAAAAAATATTCAACACGAGCTGTGCATATTCCAAATTCCTTCGAACTTCAAGATGGATTGTAGAACATGGTCCTAAAATTAAATAGCAAATACGAACATCAGATTAAAAAGATCAAACTGTGAGGCAAGCAAGTCAACGGGATTATGTGCTTACAAGCAGCGAAGTCTCTATAAGAGGTTGTTTGAATAGAAATTGCTTGTGAGGAGAAAAAACGCATGCAGTACTATAAATTGGTTCAAATGGATTTGAATTGTATGCCCGTGATCGCAATCATGAAATCATTGTTTTGTTTTAAAAAAGAAAACATCAACTTTTGAATTCAATTTTGAAGATTGAAACGGAGTTTGAAATGAAAGTTTGAACCGCAGGGTTCTAAAATAATTTGTCTAAAATAATTTGTCGGTGAACACGAGCCGACGTCAGAATCGAATGGAGTTGAAACTCGAGTCGAAAGAATTGTGGGAATTGTTCGCTACATTGCAACAGGAGCTCAAGCAACAGAGGTAGGTCTCCGTTATTGTATTGAAGTACTTTCATCCACACTAGTCCAGAGATCGTCAGGAGTTAACCAAGCGAGAAAAGCTGGTGCTATCAGAGCAACTTCATGTCATAACAAGTCGAAACCGCGAATTGGAACACCAGCTTAGCACCATGCAGGATCTTTGCCGTGACATCGATCTTCAGGTAAGTCGAATTATTAAAATGATCTGAGTAAACAAGTGGAAAATACAGAAAATAACGTGCGAGGAAAGCAAGAAAGAGAGCGCTCTGGTGAAACTAGAATCTCTGCACCTGCAGTCTCGCTTTCAATTGCTCCAACAGGAACATGAAGCATTGCTTGCAAAGCTCAGTGCGGAAGTAATTCAGGGAAGACGTTGGGAATTAAAATCAAACCAGATCGAAAAGCAATTGAGCAAAACAACGACACGCATAACCAAGCTTCAAAAATTAGCAGACAAATGCACATGCACGAAACGCAAGCGAAAGGTGGCAAATGAGATTTCGAAACAGCAACAAGAATGTCAATAAAAATCCAACGATATGAGTTTTCCAGTAGCATTCTCTCCACGAGATTGATAACAATAGTTTATTTTCAATTTCACCTTTGAATTTCTGGGATCTGTGAATATTTGAACGATGTCTTGGACAACTTCATGTTGAATCATATATCGAGGAGGTAGATTGAAACAAATCTCCCGTGCATCCGCAGCTGATACTATCACCGAAAGATTTTTTAGAGAATCTCTACTATCACCCACCAAAATTCGAAAAGAAGTGTGTTGGAATTCCAAATCATCATCGATTACATCGCCAGTTTGTTGAGCCTCCAAACAGGCATTTTGTAAAGCCCTCATTTTCCCTATTTTTCTTTTTCGTGATTTCATTGTACGCGCTTTGAAACAGTTATTCCCACACGATATTATTTCGTCGTTCATCTGACAAAGCGATCGGCATCGTTTACAAACCACTACAGATTTTGGAAATATTTCAAATTGAAGGATATAAACCGAAATAACAGCTTCGGTCGAAGAAGTACATGCAATCAATTTATTCATAGATGAGAATGTTTCAGCTTCTTTTGGAGATGTTTCCTTTCCACCATATATCCTACAGTCAGAACATCCAGAGAGAAACATTTCGGCAGACTGGCCACGATTGTCCGCCATAATTTTTGAATTAGTAAATAGCACCATTGCCTTTTCATACATAGCGCTCTTGAAAAAATGATTGTCGTCATTCTTGTCGTATAGCCTCAGTTTACCTACTTTTATTAAAAAAGATATCCCAGCATCTGTTTCACTTACATTGGGTCTCATCCTCATCTTTTAACGTCAGAATGAGAGTATTCTTTTGAGAATGAATTTGGATCACTTGAGCTACCACCTTCACCTTTTGTGACTCTCGCTGGGGCAAAAGGATATCAAGGAATTTGAATACTACAATATCTTGTTTGATTTCACTATGTGATTCTATAACAGCATGTATATGATTATCTGCTTGAACTCTCAATAGGTCCTTCGAATACCACGAGTTGAGTTTCTCTGCCGCCAACTGAATAGACAACGCCGATACATGCCACTTCAATCGCTCATCCAAACATGCTCTGTTCCTCCCTGCTCCATAACAGCTCCCTATATTTTCCACACGAATAAATCCTGTTTTAGATTCACACTCCACATTTTCCAAATACAATAAAGTTCCGGGAACAGAATGTTGAGACGCCCAAGCAGCTACATCAAGTCGTTGAAATTTAATATGCATGCAAGACCTCGTCTGATCCTGGACAATTAGATGATGAAGATATGCATTTCCTTTCTTGCTTTGTTGTACAACACACACGAAACTAAATTTGCCTCCACTCACTATCGAGTCCAATGTCGTGGAAACCATCTGAACAAATGGGGGACCGTACCGCTTTCGGTTGAATTTTTTTGGGAAAAGTTCCTTTCACAGTTCACTTTTATAAAAAAATTCAAAAAGTAGTTCACTTTTATAAAAGAATTCAAAAGTAGTTCACTCTTATAAAATAAATTCAAAAGTAGTTCACTCTT
>Ga0105055_10010773_pt1 | contig 11380 bp, 13 predicted proteins | sample BON03_FD_78090 | JGI IMG/M metagenome (GOLD analysis project Ga0105055, IMG submission 78090) | Freshwater microbial communities from Lake Bonney liftoff mats and glacier meltwater in Antarctica - BON-03 | ecosystem: Environmental > Aquatic > Freshwater > Ice > Glacier meltwater | place: Lake... | reverse complement strand
GTTGATACTGCACGTGACGTCGTCACGGTTTTGCTTATATTTGCTAAAAATTTATCACTTTACCTACACATTTTCACATGCACATACAGAGGCACACACACACAAGCACACATGTACGATCAGCACACAAGAGGAATGAAGACAACCAGACACAGAAGCCTGGTTGAGAGGGGTAGAAGAAAGGCTTTCAAGTTGTTAGAGACCTTGCACACACCAAAAAAAAAATTGTCAGGAAAAAATCGATATTCACGAATCTAAAGAAAAGATTCGAGCACATACAGCTTCCAGCAAAGCTACTAGACTATGTCTTACGACGTAATAAAAGCAACATCAATCAAATGCTCATCTTGACAACTGCGAACTCGGTGTCTTTCGATCTCATTGTTTCTTGCTCCTCTTGCTGAGGTTAATCTTTAATAAACACCCTCAAATTAAAAATGCTCATGAAAGCATCCGCTGAGGGTGCAAATCCTCCTGGGATTCAGGTCTAGTGTGATCATTTCGTGGCGTAATTGCATGACGCTGTTCCTTTTTGGCTCCGATAATTCAGGTCCGCAGTGAGGTTACATCCCTTGCCAGAGTTTTTTTTCCCTTTGCGCTGATGCTGTGATTCATTGCAATTGAATGTTGAGGATTGTTTGGATCTGGAACTTGAAAAGCATTTCCCTGTTAATGTCAACTTTTTTTATTGACAATAGTATTCACTGAAATATTTAAATAATCTTTAATTCTGTAAAGGAGACCTCAATGATCGTACAGTATAAGTGGGTACATATTTGAAAAACCCTTATTTATTTGCGTCGACAGCTCATTTTGGATTTCCGAGTGTATATCCAGGATTTTGTGTATATGAGACCCCAATGATCGCACAGTAAAAGTGGAAACATATTTGAAAAGCCCTATTTTTTCTGCGTCGAGAGGTAAGTGTTACAACTCTCTCAGCTCATTTTGGATTTCCCATTGTATACTCAGGGTTTGGGTTATTAAACGAAGCCAGAAATTGCATGAAAACAGCGGAGACATTTTCGAAAAGGTCTGAATTGTCTACGTTGATTGAAATGGTGCTTTGACTGTATTCTGGATTACATACTCAGAGACAAAATTGACAGTTGAGTTGTCACGGTTGAATTGTAGATAATTTTTACTTATGTATAAAATTATCCTTGCTAGTCAAATTCAAACGTCCCTCTATCTCATCCGTTCTCACGTGATTACATCAAAATTCTATGAATGTCTCAGAATCAAGTGTGACAAGTGCAACATGGTCGTCATTGCCTTGAAACTCGTCTGCTTGATCACGCTCTGATCTGCGTTCTTATACGTCTTGCAAGAACTGATCAAGTTGGTGCATGGATTCGTCAATCATATCCACATTAGTTTAAGAAACCACCTTGGAACTTGATACTTGGCCATGATCACATCATCCAAACGAAGTTTGTTACGAAAGGGAGGTGACGTGATCATCTTGACTTTGAACTTGATGATCATGTCAATTGTTGATACATTGATTGATGGCTTTATAGATTCAAAGTCATGATCATATTTACATTTCTTCACTTCGCTTCCAGTTGCAATTCAGTCTGTCACTGATATGGTTCGAACTGTCAATTTTTTTTCAAAAGTTTCGAACCTGACCGTGACTATACGACAAAATAACTTTTTAATTTTTGTGAGGCTCTTTCAAGTTCCAGTTTCGGTCTGCAGAGTATTCAGCGCGTTGTAAAGTTTTGCATAGTATTGCAGTGTCTCCAAGTCTTGAGGCTCAGTCTCTCTTTCAGACTCAGACCAGGATATAGTCACACAGTTTGAGACTTAAAAAGCCTGAGTCTCTGATGGTTATCTAACTCTGTTTATAAAATGATACTGTGCTGTTCGTTTTTTTTGGACATGGAATGCCATGCGCGTCTATGTATTATAATGCCACGCTTGCACAGCCGTGGCCAAGAGGGTTACACACGCTGCACAAGCACATGCGACAGGTACAGCAATGGGAGTCGGTACTGACATTTTTGTGTGCTGGAATTTTGTTCAGGTAGTTCACGTAAGGTTTCTACAGCAGGCACAGGTTGATGTTGGCTAGTAGCAGAGCTGGAGAGTTCAGCTGAGGCAGACTCTTTGGTCTCACTCATTGTGCATCCTGTAGTACACTGGCATGTTTGCAATTATCACAACCGGGCCCAGCGCAAAGGGCGGAACATGCAAAAACAAGATACGTATCACGTACAATACATGTTTAGTACATATGTTGAAACACACGCCAGTTGAGCGCTAGCACATTACTCCCAACAATCGCTGCGCACATGTACACTGTCCCCCAGCCACACGGAAAGTTATGGATAACTTCAGTCAAGAATCTTCGCGGCACGTCCCTAAAAGGAGTCTTTTAGGGACGTGCCGCGAAGATTCGTGACTGGAGTTACTTACTTTCCGTGTCTCCCTCGAGAAACTGGCATGGGCAGAGCACTCGAAATAGATCCAATCTATTTTCAAGCAAACTGTCTACCAATGAGGAAGGGGAATTATCAAATGAATACATGCTGAAGAAAATACTATAGAGAAACAGAAAAGAATGAGTCATGGTCCATTCAAGGATCAAACTAACACACACAAAAGAAGATGCTACACGGAAACAGAAAACAATACGCTCCCATAACAAAAAATATCTGGAGAGGACTGTAGGGACCTAACAAAGATAAACCGCTAGAGAATATGTGGAGGTAGTGATAAAGGTCTCCCGAAGGTCAAACCGTGTTGAAGTCATCCAAAAAAGGACGGTACTGTAGTCTCCCGAAGAAAAGAATGCGCGAGGGTGGTCTGCAAAAGAAGGTCTCCCGAAGGTTAAAATCGAGCTTGAAGGGGAAGGGTCTTGCGGAAGGGCGAGCGGAGAAGTTTGCTGAAGGGTCAGAAGAGCGCAGAAAGTAGGGCGTTGCGCTTGCTGTCAGCAGTAGGGGCGACATGGGTGCCGGTGGCACGTGAGCTGTAGCATCGTGGACGGCGAATGCGGGGTTGAAGATTGATCATTGCTCGAAAACGCGGGTGGTGTTGTAAGCCGCAGCGCTTCTTGTAGCACAATCGAGGTTGATCCGTGAAAGCGCTCGTTGTGTCAATCAGTATCCCGTTTATAGGACGACTGCACTTTTCAGAAGCTCGCAACATCCCATCCAGAGGGTATGAAGAAACGAAAGTGCGTAAAGGCTCCAGTCTTGCCTGGATTCTAGGAATTGCACGATTTGGAGCATCTACAAGTAGGAGATGCATAGGCGTTCCCGACAAAGAACGTTCTGCAGCAGCGCACACATACATTTGCTGAAAGGGACTATGTGAAACACAGTCTCCCGGCTGCGTACCACTTCGTTTATAGGCGCTGAAATCGTTTGCGAGTTTTACCTTCACTCAAAAATCGCAAACCATTTCAACGAGATATGGGCGAAGTGCACAGGTATCTCACATGATTAACATGATGATCTCACTGCTCGTAAACAATCTCAGGGCTGCTCTCTCGTTTTTCCAAGATGCGAGCGCTGAAAGAGAACCGTTAGGACTAAACAAAGAAGCCTAAACCATGTAGGACTAAACTATCTCGTTCGTGATCCTACCTCGTTCGTGGGCGGCCCTTGGCGCGCGACGGCAGACCTTGTTTGTGGGTGTGTCTTCAATGAGCTTTATCGTTCCTCGTTTGCAGGATTTTTGGTACTGCAGCCGTGACAAACTTATCCAGAAAGGAAATTACCGTCACAGTGACTTATTTATCACTTGCTCAAAGTTACTGTATATATCAATTGTCGGCCCGGGCGATTTCTAAAACAGGCTCTCCACAATTTCAATCAATGACAGCGTTTCCTAATCAACTTGAAGCGACCCCCCCCCCCAATATTGGACCCCTGTCCCTTAAAAGTGGCCCCGGTGTTCCGAGTCACCGTGACTGGCAAATTGGGTCACGGTATTGCATGATTGTGTGTCTTGAGCCTGAGAGAGCAACTTTATACAAAACGGACTCCGGGGAAAACAGAGAGAGATGCAGACAATGTAAACGTGGAGAGGAGTACTCGTAATCGGTTGTTACATGATTGCGCACTCATGGTCGCAATTTTTGGCCCCCCCCCGCATTGTTTCTCCCCTAGCCTGAGTGCTGTTGCCACTGGCACCGGCGTATTATTGAAGTAGCAACCCCTCCTCCTCCTCCCCCTCCTCCTGCTCCTCCTCCCCCTCCTCCTTTTTTTCCTGGGAATCATCCCCCCCACTGTCACCATGCTCAGGCTTGTGCTCTCCGTCCTCGTACACGCGTATGGGATAAATACGCTAGATACAGAGTGACGCAGTGTCTACGCAGACCCATAGGATGCTCCAACTCGTTCGTTATCCTCTACAAATTAGCCACGAATCACAATCACAAGTCTCTTTTGCGGCAAACGACATACAAAGTTGCCAGTAGGCTATCTGTGGGCCTTCACCACATTATCATCTGAAATTTTTGGTACCCGGCGCATGCTTTTACCTGCATGTATGCGTGTAGACGTAAGCCGTGTACATATATACGCATATTCGCGTGCTTCGCGCAGTCCGGTAAAACCGATTGCACGACAAAATCTACCAGATTTCAGTGAAGTAACACGGACATTTGACTCTGATCATTTCTCGATTTGAACTTTTGTCACGGTACCAACACTGGCAATATGATTTTGGGTTTCTGCTGTTTCAAGTTAGTGGGTCAATAAAAGCAATTTACCGTAAATCTGAATAGCAAAGAATACTGGTGACAAGATTATTCAGCGTACAATGGATCTCCTACATGTCAGTACCGTCCGACACCAGAGTTGTAGCAAATTGCAGCAAATATTCGAATGCAAGTTGTCTATTGTGGATGAGGAAACAGTTAATCAAACTCAGTAGGCTACAGGAGTGGTTTGGTTTTCACCACTTTAATCGCACTTCAGAAAATCACTCAGAAATAGAGATCACCTATTTCCAAATCCTGGTCGGGGTTTTCAACAACCTTTTCAGGTAGCGCGGCGAGATCTTGTACAACACATGTTCCCGCAACATTTCTACAATCCTTCACATAACGCCACTGCATTCTGAATAGAAAACACTGCCAGGTGCACGACGAGGCCTTCAAGAGAAATAAATTTAATATTCTTTCAGAGACTGCTTTTTCCTCCAAGAAATTGTTTAAATTCAAGTAATTATTTAGATTGAAGTGGCAGAGCCGCTGTGCCCCAACAACACCCAGCGCACACCGCCTACTTGCATTTCTCATACGTAACACTATGGAAAACAACGATTTACACGACGGGGTATGAAGCCGCCTTTGCGATGCCGCAAGCGCTGTGCGGCACCTTCTTTGTCTTTTTGGACTTTTTGGGCATCTTCTCCATCATGATGTAGCCCTTGTCGCCCCACATACCACCCCACGAGTTCTTGACGATCCAGTACTGCATCTTTGTCTTGGGGTCGACACCGTAGCCCACAGCCAGCACACCGTGGTCGAGCTTGACGCCACACTTCTTGGCTGACAGGATGCCACCGTGGTAGAACTGGAAAGAAGTCTGGTCAGCCTCGATGGCAACTGCCACGGGCTGCTGCACGAGAGCCTTCTCAAGGTCCTTCTCGTCACCATGGGTAAGATCACAGTAGTCGGAAATATGGGCCTTCTTCACAGTGGTCTTCTTCATCTGGCACACTCCAGTTGTGCCGGTGCCCGAGTTGTAGGGGTAGAGCTCCTCGGTGGTGATACCGCCGTTCTTGATGATCCACTCATACGCATTCTCCATGATACCGCCATCGCAGCCCTCATCCTTGCCTGCAGGGCGTCAGACAGTATCAGCACAGGAAGTATGACGTTCTCGCTGTGCCCCACCGCCACAGACCCACACGTGCTGTGCCCCACCGCCACAGACCAAAACGAGCTCAAGGACAAAACAAATGCGACAGCAAGCAAGGGGGACTCACTCTTGTCGCATTGAACGAGCTCCTCCTCGGAGAGCGAGATGAGGGGGTTGCCGGCGACCATCCAGGCACCCTCAACGGCACCGGTGGTGGAAAAAGACCAGCAGCTGCCGCACTGGCCCTGGTTCTTGACGTCGGTCACAGCACCCTTGGGGCGCCAGTCTACAGAGGCGGGGACGGTCGTGATGTTCCTGTGACCGCACTTGGTGCCAAGAGCAACACCTGCACCGTTCTTAAGGTTGGTGTCCTTGAGATCCGCCCTGTAGCCATTCATCTTTTTGGCGAACTCGGCGCTCGTCATGTCCGCAAATTGGTTGACAGCCATGTGGAAAGTTTCCCCACCGGTCTCATACAGCTTGTTGTGTGCAACGATGAACTCAACATTGGCCTTGTACACGGCGTACTTGGCCACGTGCTCAGCGCCCTCGTACATTCTGGCAAACTGTGATCCACCCCATGCACAAACAGTGAGCGAAATTGTAGCAGAGACCCACACACATGCAAGCACATTACACGCAAGCTTCGCCGCTCCATTTGGACATTACTCCATTTCCTACCACCCCAATCACCAACCCAAACTGGTGTGCCTTTGCAAGGATAGATTAATGTGAGACCTTTCCCAAAGCATGGCCACGACTGCTGCCACACTATATGGTGAGTGCAAATGACAAGGCAACACGTCTTAATACGTGTCCTCACCGATTGCACCGCGTCACATCATCAGCGTCTAGCGCGCCTGAAACCAAATCAAACAAGTTTGTGGAGGGCAAAGCACCTTGGCCTTCCAGGCGACAAACTCGCTGTGCATCTTGCCATCGGGCGCAATAGGGGTGCCATGAGGTGGGGCCTCAGTTGGCAGATTGAGAGAGGGAACGGCCGCGGCGCCCGCGAGAACCGCAAGCACGCATAGCACGCGGGGAGCTAGCATTGTGTTGTTGCAGGTTCTTCTGGAATCTCTGACAGACTCTGTGAAATAGATCTTCAAATCTGAGCAAAATCGAAATCTGAGCAATCGAAAAAGTTGCGGAAACGTGCGAATTTGACGGAAAAGAGCTGCTGTTCGTCGAAAGAAAAATAGCAATCTCAAAAAGAGTTTTGGGATGAATCTGTTTAGCCAGCCTGTCCAACTAATCTGGCCTCTCAAGACTAATATCCCGCTTAAAGGGTTCAAGGTTCTCCGCACGTGCAAAGAAAGCCTATAAAATCAGCAGCGGCACAAATTGAAAAGCAGGTGTCTCTGTAAGCATGCACGCACATGCTTCTTGTGTTCTGCCTTTCCTCTTTACTTTATTTGACCAGCCCCTCTACAGACTAGATGTACAGATCACGATGTACCGTCGTGAGCACTGCAGCGTTGTGGCATTGCGTCAACGTGCACTGCGCTTTCCACGACTGTATAACTCGTTCTGACGATGCTGGCATCTTGCAGGTACCTTCCTGGTCAGAGTTCTTAACTCGTGATGACGCTCCGGAGGTGACAAACCGTGGGTCTCCGGCCGCAATTTCCTTGTTACGACGCGGTAACGTCTGATTCTCTTAACAACTCTTTTCCTTTTCGGAAAGTGTTCGGAGGCACCTCAGACCTGGTGAATGCTGATTTGTGCTGCTTATGCCAGCATCAGGGTGCGAATCCTTCTGGGATTCAAGTCCAACGTGATCATTTCGTGGTACAATAGCATGGAGCCGTTCCTTTTTTGCTCCGAGGGTTCAGGCCCGCAGTGAGGTTCAATCCCTTGCCGGAGTTCTTTTCCCATAATGTCACTGATCCTGTAATTAATCATTCAAGTAGTCAGTTTTTTTGGGATGGGAAAACATATCCTCTGGGTTCCCTGGACAACCCTAAGCTTGTTGGTTTCTCAATCTTTACGGGCAGGCCAATTCAGCTTATTTCGACAACCTTTTTCCTTCCGTTCTGCATCCAGCCTTGTTCTCTACTTTTATCAAGCACAGCCAAGCAATTTGCACAGTTTTGTCCACAGCGACATTTTGTCATTGTGAAGTTGTATTCCCATCAAATATTCACCCTTTTCTCTCTCTCTTTCAGTTCTTTTGATACAGCGAGAATGGACACGGTGACAAACTATTCGTTGAAATATGTATACACACTGGGAAATGCAAGGGGATCCTTAGCAATGGGGAAATGCAAAGGGATCCTTAGCAACAAGCCCGAATTGTGACTCTGGACTGCCCGGGAAAGATCAACTTTGCCGAAGAAGCGACGCAGCGCGCGCATTGTGTACAAACATCTGTGACAACGCGTCCTGCTGCGCGTTCCACACTATGTGCGCCACCACCTCAGAAGCTGCTCGATGCACCACGGCGTCTCGAAGCGCATCCTGCGCGAAGTCCGACGGTGCCAGCTCCAGCGCGTCATTTTCTCTTTCGCCAGCCGCTGCACCAGTGCCAGACGAAGAGCGAGCCATACGGCCGTCGTAGTGCCCTGGAGGAGCGCCGCGGCGAATGGCAGGAATCGCACCCAGCGCCTTGGGCTTGAAACCCGCTTTTGCCTCCATCTCCGCAAGGAGACGGCGGTGGACGAGTTTTTTTTGCGCTGCCGTCTCGGCGCGCGCGGCTTTTTGGAGCGAGCCGGCGCGATGGAGCGATACTTCCTTGATCTCCAGATTGTAGCGCCGCGCTATAGCCTGTTGCAGTGTCGTGCACCCAAGACACAACAGTTTGTCCGCGCGTGTGTGTGCGCTAACGTAGGGCGCGATCCGCTCCACCACTCTGGAGAAAATTCTCAGAAGTTAGCGCTATGTCAATGAAAGTAGTCAACTTAATTTGGGGTTTGACAGTGGTATTCTTGACAATATCAATTCATTTTGACAATAGTATTCTCAGAAGTCAGCGCTATAATCATTGAAAGTAGTCAACTTAGAATCGAGCTGACTTTTGAGAATGTTTACCTTCCCACCACACCGTCATCACCTGGCTGCCCTGCTACCTGCAACACCCACCGCACTTCACTCGGTAGCAGCCCTTTACTATTCACCAGCACCGCCAGCGTTTCCTTCAGTGCCGCCCGCAGCACTGCCTGTGCGTGTGTGTGCATGTGTGTGTTGTCACGCACACACATATGTGTGTGTGTAAGGGGGGGGGGGGAGAGAGAAGAGAAAAACAGAGCGAGGGAGAGTGTGAGTGTGTGTGCGTACCTGCCCCTCGGAGTCCCCCTCCACCAGAGCCTTGCCGTGACCGTGACCGTCGGCCATGTCCTCGAGAAACGGTAGAAGGTCGTGTTCGTAGAGGGTGTCGAGGTGCGCGCTCAGTTGCGTTGCCACATCATGCGCTTGTCCAGGAAATATCTGTTCAAGTTTCACGGTACCATTCAATTATGGGGGACATGACTCATTGACATGCGACATGACGAATTCATTTCCGTGTTTGTAAAGAGGGCTGTTCATCAGTTGCTTTCTTTCTTTCTTTCTTTCTTTCTTGCTCTATCGTGCACTTGGCCGGGAATTGTCTGTGTGTGTGAGCCATGACTCGTCTAGAGATGATGAGACTCAATTATATGGCGTGTTTGTACTAGTAGAGGGTGTCTAGGCGTGCACTTAGTTGCGCTGCCACATCGTGCACATGTCCGGGGAATGTCTGATGAACTCAGGCTGTACCATTCAACAAGTTTGACAGTACCATTTGTGTCTAACTATATAATTCTTTTCTCTTGCGTGCACATATCTGGGGAAAGTCTGATGAACTGCACCATTCAACTTGTTGAACTGTACCATTTTTGTTGCACTGTACCATTACCATTTTTGTTGAAGTGTGCAATCTTTTTTTGTTTGCACATGTCTGGGGAATGTCTCTTTAACTGTACCATTCAAAAGTGCAAGCGGGACATGAATTTTGGAAAGGCGATATCATGACGACTCATTCATATTCGGTTGCAACAGCAAAAGAGACCTAATATGATGAAATGAGACTTATAAAAAGAGACATGTTCTTACGACACGAGACCTAGCAAAGATATTCAAAACCCGTAGACGGCATATCATGATGACTCATTCATATTCGGTTGCCATAGCAAAAGAGACCTAATATGATGAAAAGAGACCTATAAAAGAGACGTAATCTTATGAAACGAAACCCATCAAAGAAATTCAAAACCTGTAGACGCCATATCATGATGACTCATTCATATTCAGGTTTAATCGAAAGAACCCCCCCCCCCGGGGGGGTTTTCTATTTACTATGTTCCCGGATCAAGAACCGTGTGTACGAGATTTCACGACGAGATGCGACGGTCGCATCTCGTCGTGAAATCGCTTACACACGGCTCTTGTTCAGCGAACATGGTAAATAGAAAACCTCCCCGGGGGGGGGGGTTTCTTTCGATCAAGTTGCATTGATCACGTGCAATTGTCCGGGGAATATCTGTTTATGTGAGACATGACGCGGGAAGCACCTTTAGGCAGGCCGTCAAAAAGGTCATGGCAACATGGAGATAGCGCGGGTGTGCCGCACCCACTTTTGTTGCACACACCCTCTCCAACACCTGGTTGTGTGTGCGTGTGTGTGTGTGTGTGTGTGTGTATTTGTGTGTGTGTGTGTGTGTGTGTGTGTGTGACGTGACTTTATAACGCGGGTGCACCGCTCTCACTTTAAGCACACATACATTTTCCAAAACCTGTGTCTATGTGTGTGAGAGGTGGAGGGGGAGAGGGCGATCTCACTTTTGTCGCTCTCTCGCTCTCGAAGACTACTTCGCATATCTACACACTCTCTCTCTCTCTCTCTCTCTCACACATCCATACACACGCACACACACACTCTCTCGCTCCATCTCTTGCTCTCTCTCTCTCTCTCTCTCACACACACCCACGCGCACACACATACACGTGTAAACACCTTTGCGGCTATGGGGTGGCTACGATTAGTAGGCTACTTAAAATTGTAGGTCTCTTTTGCAGAATATCGTCTCTTTTATACGGCTCTTTTGCAAAAGAGACCTATAATTTTAAGGAGCCTACTAATCGTAGCCACCCCATAGCAGCCATCCGCTCTGTCTTCATATGTGAATTGAATTATTTATATTTGACATGACCCATTCATATGTGACATGGCTGATTCATGTGTGACATGACTCATTCATGTGTGACATGACTCATTCATGTATGACATACCTCACGTCGTGCATGTGTGACATGACTCATTCATATGTATGACATGACTCATTCATATGTGACATGACTCACTCATATGTGACATGACTCATTCATATGTGCAATGACTCATTCATATGTGTGCCATGTCTCATTCATATGTGACACCCCTTCTTCATGCGTGACAAGACTCATTCATATGTGACGTGAATGAATCACGTGTGACATGACTCATTCATATGTGACATGACTCATTCATATGTGACATGACTCATTCATATGTGACATGACTCATTCATATGTGACATGACTCATTCATGTGTAACATTCAT
>Ga0105055_10010760_pt1 | contig 11388 bp, 7 predicted proteins | sample BON03_FD_78090 | JGI IMG/M metagenome (GOLD analysis project Ga0105055, IMG submission 78090) | Freshwater microbial communities from Lake Bonney liftoff mats and glacier meltwater in Antarctica - BON-03 | ecosystem: Environmental > Aquatic > Freshwater > Ice > Glacier meltwater | place: Lake... | reverse complement strand
CTCGGGGTGCTGGACATCTTCCACCACGGTGCGGCCAAGGATGCGGTCGCGCAGCGATTCAATGACTTCACCGCCCTCGACAATGGCGCGCATGACAGAACCGTTTTGCGTGCCGCAGTCGTCTTCGGTCACCACCAGATCTTGCACCACGTCGCACAAACGGCGGGTCAGGTAACCGGAGTTGGCGGTTTTAAGTGCCGTGTCAGCCAAGCCTTTACGCGCGCCGTGGGTGGAGATGAAGTACTCCAGCACGTTCAGGCCTTCGCGGAAGTTGGCCAAGATGGGGGTTTCAATGATGGAGCCGTCAGGCTTGGCCATCAAACCGCGCATACCAGCGACCTGACGAATCTGCGCCGCAGAACCGCGGGCACCGGAGTCGGCCATCATGTAGATGGAATTGAAGGACTCCTGCTCGACCTCCTTGCCGTGGCGGTCAAGCACGCGCTCTTTGGAGAGCTGGGCCATCATCACCTTGGACACTTCGTCGCCAGACTTGCCCCAGATATCGACCACCTTGTTGTAACGCTCACCGGAAGTCACCAGACCCGAGAGATATTGCTGCTCGATTTCTTTGACTTCTTTTTGGGCACGGGCAATGATGCTCGGCTTTTCTTTCGGGATCAGCATGTCGTCGATACAGATCGAAATACCGGCTTTGGTCGCCAGGCGGAAGCCCGACTGCAACAGCTTGTCGGCAAACACCACGGTCTCTTTCAAACCGCATTTACGGAAAGACACGTTGATGAGCTTGGAGATTTCCTTCTTCTTCAAGGCCTTGTTGAGATTCGAGAAAGGCAGACCTTTGGGCAGGATTTCAGACAGCAGGGCGCGGCCACCGGTAGTTTCCCACAGCTTGGTCGATGGCACAAACTCGCCGCTGGCCTTGTCCTTGGTGTACTCGGTCAGGCGCACGTTGATGCGGGCGTTCAGATCCAGCTCGCCCGCGTCAAAGGCGCGGCGGACTTCGCCGTTGTCCGAGAACACCAGGCCTTCGCCCTTGCCGTTGGTACGCTCGCGGGTCGTGTAATAAAGACCCAGCACCACGTCTTGCGACGGAACGATGGAAGGCTCGCCATTGGCCGGGAACAAAATATTGTTCGAAGCCAGCAACAGCGTGCGGCATTCCATCTGTGCCTCGACCGACAGCGGCACGTGCACCGCCATCTGGTCACCGTCGAAGTCGGCGTTGAAAGCCGAGCAGACGAGCGGGTGCAGCTGGATCGCCTTGCCTTCGATCAGGATCGGCTCAAAAGCCTGGATGCCCAAACGGTGCAGCGTAGGCGCACGGTTCAGCATCACCGGGTGCTCTTTGATGACCTCTTCGAGGATGTCCCACACCACTGGCGTGCCGGATTCAACTTCTTTCTTGGCCGCCTTGATGGTCGTGGCGATGCCGCGCGACTCAAGCTGGGCGAAGATGAAGGGCTTAAACAACTCCAGTGCCATCAGCTTTGGCAAACCGCACTGGTGTAGCTTGAGCGTTGGGCCCACGGTGATGACTGAACGGCCGGAATAATCGACGCGTTTGCCCAGCAAGTTCTGGCGGAAACGGCCTGACTTGCCTTTGATCATGTCGGCGAGGGACTTCAGTGCGCGCTTGTTGGCACCCGTCATGGCTTTGCCACGACGACCGTTGTCAAGCAGCGAATCAACCGCTTCCTGCAGCATGCGCTTTTCATTGCGGGCAATGATTTCGGGTGCTTTCAGTTCCAGCAAACGGCGCAGGCGGCTGTTGCGGTTGATAACGCGGCGATAAAGATCGTTCAGGTCAGAGGTCGCAAAACGGCCGCCATCGAGCGGCACCAGCGGACGCAGATCCGGCGGCAACACGGGTAGTACCTCGAGCACCATCCAGTGCGGCTTGATGCCGGATTTCTTGAACGCTTCCATCAATTTCAAACGCTTGGCATTTTTCTTGATCTTGATTTCAGAGCCGGTCAAGTCATTGCGCAGCTTGTCGATTTCAGCGTCAAGATCCAGACCTGCGAGCAAGTCCCTGATGCCCTCGGCACCCATCTTGGCGGTGAATTCGTCGCCGTATTCCTTGAACTTGGCATCAAAATCGTCTTCCGACATGATGCTGAACTTCTTCAGCGGGGTCATGCCAGGGTCAGTCACCACATAGGCTTCAAAGTACAGCACGCGTTCGATGTCGCGCAGCGTCATATCGAGCACCAGGCCCAGACGCGACGGCAGCGACTTCAAAAACCAGATGTGCGCGCACGGTGCAGCCAGGTCGATGTGACCCATGCGCTCGCGGCGAACCTTGGTCTGCGTGACTTCAACGCCGCACTTCTCGCAAATGACACCACGGTGCTTGAGCCGCTTGTACTTGCCGCACAAACATTCGTAGTCTTTGATAGGGCCAAAAATCTTGGCGCAAAAAAGGCCGTCGCGCTCTGGTTTGAAAGTGCGGTAGTTGATGGTTTCAGGCTTTTTAACTTCACCGAAAGACCATGAACGGATCTTCTCGGGCGAAGCCATGCCGATCTTGATGGCACTGAAATGCTCATCCGGCGTGAATTGCTTGAACAGGTCGAGTAATGATTTCATGTTTTAAATCCTTTTCTTTGCCTGTGATTAAGAACGCTCAAGCTCGATATCGATGCCCAGCGAACGAATCTCTTTGACCAGCACGTTGAACGACTCGGGCATACCTGCCGTGATCGCGTGCTCGCCCTTGACGATGCTCTCGTAGACCTTGGTACGGCCCTGCACGTCGTCGGACTTGACGGTAAGCATCTCTTGCAGCGTGTAGGCAGCGCCGTAAGCTTCCAGCGCCCAGACCTCCATCTCGCCGAAACGCTGTCCACCGAACTGCGCCTTGCCGCCCAGCGGCTGCTGCGTGACCAGCGAGTAAGGGCCGGTCGAACGGGCATGCATCTTGTCGTCCACCAGATGGTGAAGCTTCAGGAAGTGCATGTAGCCCACAGTGGTGGTGCGCTCAAACGCATCGCCGGTGCAGCCGTCATACAGCTGGGCCTGGGTACGCGTGGCTGTTAGACCTTTCAGCTTGGCAACATCATCCGGGTAAGCCAGTTGCAGCATGCCCATGATCTCGGCTTCTGAAGCGCCGTCAAACACAGGCGTTGCAAACGGCACACCGCCCGTCAGGTTGCTGGCCATCTCAAGAATGTCGGCATCCGACAGCTTGGACAAGTCTTCCGAGCGACCCGACTTGTTGTAAATGGTGTCCAAAAACAAGCGCATCTCGGAGATCTTGCTTTCGGCCTGCAACATGTCACCAATACGCTGACCTAGGCCTTTTGCCGCCCAGCCCAGATGCACTTCAAGCACCTGCCCGACGTTCATGCGCGAAGGTACGCCCAGTGGGTTCAGCACGATGTCGCACGGCGTACCGTCGGCCATGTGCGGCATGTCTTCGACCGGAACGATCTTCGACACGACACCCTTGTTGCCGTGGCGGCCAGCCATCTTGTCGCCTGGCTGCAGGTGGCGCTTGACGGCCAGGTAAACCTTGACCATCTTGAGCACGCCCGCTGGCAACTCGTCGCCCTGCGTCAATTTTTTGCGCTTTTCTTCGAAAGACAAATCGAAACTGTGGCGCGTCTGCTCCATCGAGTTCTTGATGCTTTCAAGCTGTGAAGCGACTGCGTCATCCGCAGGACGGATGTCGAACCAGTGGTACTTCTCGACATCGGCCAGATAAGCCTTGTCGATCTTCGTGCCCTTGGCCAGCTTGTTGGGACCACCGTTGGCGATCTTGCCGTTGAGGAGTTTTCCGATACGGTCAAACGCATCGGCTTCCACAATGCGCAGCTGGTCGTTCAAATCAAGACGGAAGCGTTTCAGTTCGTCGTCAATGATCTGCTGGGCACGCTTGTCGCGCACGATGCCTTCGCGGGTGAAGACCTGCACGTCGATGACGGTGCCGCGCGAGCCCTGGCTGACGCGCAACGAGGTGTCTTTCACGTCGCTGGCTTTTTCGCCGAAGATGGCGCGCAGCAGTTTTTCTTCCGGTGTCAGCGTGGTCTCGCCTTTTGGCGTGATCTTGCCGACCAGTGTGTCGCCCGGCTGGACTTCAGCACCGACATAAATAATGCCAGACTCGTCAAGACGGTTGAGCTGGTGCTCGGACAGGTTGGGAATGTCGCGCGTGATCTCTTCGCAGCCCAGCTTGGTGTCACGGGCCATGACGACGAGTTCTTCGATGTGAATCGAGGTGTAGCGGTCTTCAGCCACTACACGCTCGGAGATCAGGATCGAATCCTCGAAGTTATAGCCGTTCCAGGGCATGAAGGCGATTAGCATGTTCTGGCCAATGGCAATTTCGCCCAGGTCAGTCGATGCGCCGTCGGCAATCACGTCACCCTTGGCCAGCTTGTCACCGATCTTGACGAAGGGACGCTGGTGAATATTGGTGTTCTGGTTGGAGCGCTGGTACTTGATCAGGTTGTAGATGTCCACACCGACTTCGCCAGCCAGGGCTTCTGCGTCATTGACGCGAACCACGATACGGGTCGCATCAACGTAGTCCACCACACCACCACGGGTAGCGGTGACGACAGTACCCGAATCGATCGCAGCAACGCGCTCGATACCGGTACCTACCAGTGGCTTTTCGGGGCGCAACACAGGCACGGCCTGGCGCGACATGTTGGCACCCATCAGTGCGCGATTCGCATCGTCGTGTTCCAGGAAAGGGACCAGCGAAGCGGCAACCGAGACGATCTGCGCAGGCGACACGTCCATGTATTGAATGCGCTCGGCGCCGACCAGAATGGACTCGCCGTTTTCGCGCGCAGCAACCAAATCACCCGTCAGCTTACCGGCATCGTCCAGCAACGCGTTCGCCTGGGCGATCACGTATTTGCCTTCTTCGATGGCCGACAGGTAGTCGATTTGCGTCGTGATCTTGCTGTCCACCACGCGACGGTACGGCGTTTCAATAAAGCCGTATTCGTTGAGGCGGGCATACAAAGCCAGCGAATTGATCAGGCCAATGTTTGGACCCTCAGGCGTTTCAATCGGGCAGACGCGGCCGTAATGGGTCACGTGCACGTCACGCACTTCAAAACCTGCGCGCTCGCGGGTCAAACCACCGGGGCCAAGGGCCGAAACACGGCGCTTGTGGGTGATTTCAGCCAGCGGGTTGGTCTGATCCATGAACTGCGACAGCTGCGAGGCGCCGAAGAACTCTTTCAACGCAGCTGAAATCGGCTTACTGTTGATCAGGTCATGCGGCATCAGGGGCTCTTGCTCGGCCTGGCCCAGACGCTCTTTCACGGCTTTTTGAATACGTGCCAGACCAGTACGGTACTGGTTTTCAGCCAGTTCACCAACGCAACGCACACGACGGTTGCCGAGGTGGTCGATGTCATCGACTTCGCCATTGCCATTGCGCAGGTCAACCAGGATTTTGACGACAGCGAGGATGTCCGCGTTGGTCATCACCATAGGACCGGTGGACGAATCGCGGCCTACTTTGGCGTTGAACTTCATGCGGCCAACTTTGGACAGGTCGTAGGTATCCGGGTTGTAGAACAGGCGCTGGAACAGAGCCTGCACCGCGTCTTCGGTTGGCGGCTCGCCAGGACGCATCATGCGGTAAATCTGAACCCGCGCTGCAAACTCGTCAGCCGTCTCGTCAGAGCGCAGGGTTTGCGAAATGTACGAGCCTTGGTCAAGCTCATTGGTGTACAGCACTTGCAGATCATGCACGCCAGAGCTGCGCAGTTTTTTCAGCAAGACTTCTGTCAACTCATCATTGGCCTTGGCGATGATTTCACCGGTTTCAGCGTCAACAATGTTCTTGGCGACCACCCGGCCAACCAGAAAGTCTTCAGGCACGCTGATGCTGCTGGTACCGCTGGTCTCCAGCTCGCGGGTATGGCGAACCGTGATGCGCTTGTCTTTGGCAACCACCACCTTGCCGGCTTTGTCAGTGATGTCAAAACGGGCTACTTCACCGCGCATGCGCTCGGCGACGAATTCCATCTGCGCACCACTGTCCATCAGGCGGAAGTGGTCAAACACAAAGAAGTTGGCCAAGATGGACTCCTGGTTCAGGCCAATCGCCTTGAGCAGAATCGTGACCGGCATTTTGCGGCGGCGGTCAACACGAAAGTACAAAATGTCCTTCGGGTCAAACTCGAAGTCAAGCCATGAGCCGCGGTAAGGGATGATGCGGGCCGAAAACAGCAACTTGCCCGAGCTGTGGGTCTTGCCCTTGTCGTGTTCAAAGAACACGCCAGGTGAGCGATGCAGCTGGGACACGATGACACGCTCGGTGCCATTGATGACGAAGGAACCCTTGTCGGTCATGAGCGGAACTTCGCCCATGTAAACCTCTTGCTCTTTAACTTCTTTAACCACCTTGGACTGCGATGTCGATGACTCACGGTCATAAATGATCAGCTGAACTTTGGCGCGCACGGCTGATGCGAATGTCAGGCCACGGATCTGGCATTCACGCACATCAAATCCTGGCTTGGCCAGGTTGTATTCGAGAAATTTCATCTCGACAAAACCGTTGTGTGAGACGATCGGGAAGGCGCTTACAAACGCCGCCTGAAGACCTTCTACGGTGCGCTTTTGAGGTGCGCGATCAGCTTGCAAAAATGCGACGTACGCGTCTTTCTGCATCTGAAGTAAATAAGGAATAGGCAATACACTTTCGCGATTACCGAAGCTTTTGCGGATGCGTTTGCGTTCGGTGTAGCTATAGCTTGAAGTTAGGGCCATGAGTTCTCCGCGTTGATGGGCTCTGGGACTCTCATGTCTACATACACAACGTATGTAGACACTCTTGGGCACCTCTATAAATTCATTTTTCAGGCAAATTGCTGCGTTGCGCGGTGCTCGCAATCCTCATGTACCTTAAGTACATTCCGGTTGCTCCGCTCCGCGCGCCTTGCACTTTATCCTGAAAATCTGAATTTCTAGAAGTACCCTCTTGGTGGTTGGCCACTACCAACCATGGCGGACAGCGACGCATTGCACGTCACCCGAACCAAGGCATTTTCTGCAGTCTGGGGCAGAAAACACAGGAAAGCAGACAATTTAACCTGCTTTCCTGTGCATTCCTTGAAGCACAAAAGGCTGGGGTTATTGGGGTCAGACGCCAATTTCATTGCGATGCAGAGCATCGCACCCGGAGGGCGTGCCAAAGGCACGATGAATTTGGACTCTGACCCCAAAAACCCACAAGTAATTACTTGAGTTCGACTTTCGCGCCAGCGTCTTCGAGCTTTTTCTTGGCAGTTTCAGCATCAGCCTTGGAGATGCCTTCCTTGACGTTCTTCGGAGCGCCGTCCACCAGATCTTTGGCTTCTTTCAAACCAAGGCCAGTGATTTCACGCACAGCTTTAATAACCTGCACCTTGGCTGCACCAGCTTCGAGCAGCACAACGTTGAATTCAGTCTGCTCTTCAGCAACTGCTGCAGCAGCGCCACCGCCAGCAGCAGGCGCCGACATGGCAGCTGCGCTTACGCCAAATTTCTCTTCGATGGCTTTCACCAATTCGTTGAGTTCCATGACCGTCATGCTGTCCAGCGAGGTCAGAAATGCGTCTTTATCGAATGCCATTTTTTGATTCCTAAAAATTTATCTATTAACAGTTGGGGCGCAAAAGGTGCGCCGCGAGGTCTATCTTTTAGGGCTCTTCTATAAATTCATTTTTCGGGCGAATTGCGTCGTTGGGCGGTACTCGCAATCCTCACGTACCTGAAGTACGTTGCGGTTGCTGCGTGACCCTCGCATGAGCCCAAAGGGCAATGCGACACCCGCCTTGCACTTCATCCCGAAAATTTGAATTTCTAGAAGTGCCCTTTACGCTGCTACTGCTTCTGTTGCGACTTCGGCAGGAGCTGAATCGCCGCCACCTTTTTTCGCTGCCAGCGCGCCCAGCACAACGGCCATACGCGAGATTGGCGACATCAGCAAGCCACACAACTGCGCCAGCAAAACTTCTTTCGAAGGAATGTTAGCCAATTGCTTAACACCGTTCACATCCAAGGTTTTTCCGGCAAATGCACCACAACGAATCACCAATTTGTCATTGGTTTTCGCGAAGTCAGCAACCACTTTCGCGGCTGCTACTGCATCAATGGAAAAGCCATAGATCAGCGGCCCAGTCATCTGGTCGGACACAACGTCGAATGCACTACCAGCTACAGCACGGCGAGCCAAAGTGTTTTTCAGAACACTCAGGGTCACGCCATTGCCCCTGGCTAAGCTGCGCAGACGGGTCATGTCAGCGACCGTGATGCCACGGTATTCCGCCAGCACGAGCGTTTGAGCTTTAGCTGCGAGGCCGGTCACTTCATCAATGACGGCTTGTTTCTCACTGCGATTGAGACTCAAGGTCTACTCCTTAAAAATGTGCTTTCCGGCTTTATGGTTACTCATCACAACCAGATCGCCATCAAACACGCTTCACATTCAGCGACCAACTGTTTTTAGATTTTTTTCAAAACCATTCAAGCAGCGGGTGCGCCATCTGCGTTGGCCGGCTCCTAAAGAAGCCAATTAAGGGTTATTGGGGTCAGACCCCAATAACCCACCAACGGTCTTGGATGGCCTGACGGAGCGCTAACCCCGACAGCCCACCACTTTGAGCAATCCCTGCGGATTACTCAAATTTTCCAATCAACCAGCGATGCTTTGCGTGTCGACGCGAACGCCCACACCCATCGTCGAAGACACTGCAACCTTACGCAGGTACACGCCCTTGCTTGACGCCGGCTTGGCTTTCACCAGCGCATCGATCAATGCAGCCAGGTTGCCCTGCAACTTGTCGGCGTCAAACGAACGGCGGCCAATCGTGCCATGAACAATACCGGCTTTGTCAACACGAAACTGGACTTGGCCAGCTTTTGCATTTCTCACTGCGGTTGCCACGTCAGGTGTTACGGTGCCAACTTTCGGATTCGGCATCAAACCACGTGGGCCAAGGATCTGGCCGAGGGTACCCACAACGCGCATGGCATCGGGCGATGCAATCACCACGTCGAAGTCCATCTTGCCGGCCTTGATGTCGGCAGCCAGGTCGTCCATGCCAACGATGTCTGCACCAGCGGCTTTGGCTTCTTCAGCCTTGGCACCCTGGGCGAACACGGCCACGCGCTTGATTTTACCGGTGCCGTTAGGCATCACAACCGCGCCGCGAACGACTTGATCGGATTTCTTGGCATCAATACCAAGCTGCACCGCCACGTCGATGGATTCATCAAACTTGGCGACAGCAAATTCTTTTACCAGCCCAAGAGCTTCGGACACGGCATACAGCTTGTTGCTGTCGATCTTGTCACCAACAGTTTTTTGGCGTTTGGTTAATTTGGTCATACAACACCTTCCACCGTCACGCCCATGGAGCGGGCCGAACCGGCAATCGTACGGACGGCAGCGTCGAGGTCGGCTGCAGTCAGGTCTTTCATTTTGTGCTTTGCGATTTCTTCAAGCTGGGCGCGGGTAATCTTGCCGACTTTCGCGCTGTGCGGCGTGGCAGAACCCTTATCTAGCTTGATGGCTTTCTTAATCAACGTAGCAGCCGGAGGCGTTTTGATGATGAAGGTAAAGCTCTTGTCTGCATAAGCAGTGATGACCACAGGCAGCGGCAAGCCCGGCTCAACACCCTGGGTCTGGGCATTGAATGCCTTGCAGAATTCCATGATGTTCAAACCGCGCTGACCCAGGGCCGGGCCAATCGGTGGGGACGGGTTGGCCTTACCAGCTGGCACTTGCAGCTTAATGAAGCCGACGATTTTTTTCGCCATACTTTTCTCCTTGCGGGTCATAACGCCAGGGCGCTGTAAGAAAACAGGCCCGGGCTCCCCGGGGGTTAGACAACTCAAGTTTCGGTTTTAAGACCGTTTGCGCCGAGTTGCAAAGCGCAAAATTTTCTATCTACTCAGGTCTTTTCAATCTGACCGAATTCCAGCTCAACTGGCGTTGCACGGCCAAAGATCGTGACCGATACGCGCACTTTGTTCTTCTCGTAGTTGACGTCTTCAACCGTACCGTTGAAGTCCGTGAACGGGCCTTCCTTGATGCGAATATATTCACCGGTCTCGAATTCAACCTTGTGACGCGGCTTCTCGGTACCGACCTGCATCTGAACGACGATTTTTTGCACGTCGTTTTCTGAAATAGGAGCCGGACGATTCTTCGCGCCACCGACAAAACCGGTGACCTTGTTGGTGTGCTTCACCAGATGCCAGCTCTCGTCATCCATGACCATTTCGATGAGTACATAACCCGGGAAAAACCGCCGCTCTGTTGTCTTCTTCTGGCCATTCTTGATTTCAACAACCTCTTCAGTCGGCACCAGAAAACGGCCAAATTTGGCCTGCATGCCGGCGCGATTGATGCGCTCGACAATATTGCGTTCGACAGCTTTCTCCATGCCAGAATAGGCATGCACCACATACCACTGCATACCGGGGGTTGGCGTGAGGGATGCGCCAGCCGCCACTTCGCTGGCTACGTCACCATTCATATTGCTCATTATTTTCTCCAGCCCAATATCAGGTCGTAAAACACCCATTCAAGCGTTTTATCAGTGAGCCATAAAAAGAGCGCCATCACGGCGACGAATGCAAAGACATACGCCGTCATCTGCATGGCTTCTTTGCGGGCGGGCCACACCACTTTTTTAACTTCGCGCCAGGAGTCGCGCCAAAACGCAACAAACTGCTTGCCAGGCTCGGAGGTCACGAACACCACCACGGCGGCCACCAGACCAGCGATCAGACTACCCCACTGGGCAACCTGTCCCTGCTTGGCGAGCAGGTAAAAGCCCGCGAACGAGCCCACCACCAATGCAAGGGCGAGGGCTAGCTTGGTCTTGTCAGCAGCGGTGCTGACGGTTTCGACTTGAGAAGTGGCCATGTTTGCCTGATTTCCTGTTCTTCTTCACGCGTCCTCTCAGACGCTTAAGCCCACCTGGGGTCTATCGACTCCCGGCGGGCTTGCATAGTTTCGTATCAAACCACTCTCGATTTCAAGCAACCCTTGAAGCCGGGTGGCAGGGGCAGTAGGAATCGAACCTACAACCTTCGGTTTTGGAGACCGACGCTCTGCCAATTGAGCTATACCCCTCCATTAACCCTAAATTTCCAACACCTTATCAGTTGGGGACAGAGCTGGCTCGCTTCGCGTAGCTGCGGTCTGTCCCGCAAAATCAAGCAAGTATCTTAGCAACCACACCCGCACCAACGGTCTTGCCACCTTCACGGATGGCAAAGCGCAGGCCTTCTTCCATGGCAATCGGGTTGATCAGCTTGACAGTGATCGACACGTTATCGCCCGGCATGACCATTTCCTTGCCTTCTGGCAACTCGATCGCACCGGTCACGTCCGTCGTGCGGAAGTAGAACTGGGGCCGGTAGTTGTTGAAGAAAGGCGTGTGGCGACCACCTTCGTCT
>Ga0105055_10010755_pt1 | contig 11391 bp, 19 predicted proteins | sample BON03_FD_78090 | JGI IMG/M metagenome (GOLD analysis project Ga0105055, IMG submission 78090) | Freshwater microbial communities from Lake Bonney liftoff mats and glacier meltwater in Antarctica - BON-03 | ecosystem: Environmental > Aquatic > Freshwater > Ice > Glacier meltwater | place: Lake... | reverse complement strand
TCCTCCACCGACACCTCACCAGCCAAGAGCGCTTTGGAGGCGTCCTCGACAGTCGCGTCCACCGAACGCGCGTTGACAAGAAGGTCGGGGATGATGGTCTGGAGCACCTTGTAGGCGCTTTCCGAGGCCCCCGTCGTTGATCATCTGCGTGATGTGAGTGAAGAGGCCTGACCACTGGAGCAAGACCCATCGCAGTTTTGGAGAGGAATCCCCCGTTTCAACCTTCCCTCACCGCCCAGTTTTGCCCCTTAGGTAATCCCCCTTAGCCAGCACGCGCCCCGTAATCACATAGAGAACCCCACCTACATCACGCTGAAGACACCACCAACGGACAACAAGAACACTCGCCAACCTCAGCACTCCAGCACGCGCCACATCAGCATCCCAGCAACCAAACACACACCAGCAAAATCAGAGAGCACATACAGCACTCAAACAAGAAAACCACCGACGAAAAACCCCCACGACCCCGAGCCCCCGACATAACAAGTGGTCTCAGTTTTCAGTTTTTGCCTCAAGTGAAAACGAAAATCATAAAAATCGGTACAAAAAACTGAGACCACCTTAACCGCGGTGCCTCCTCACAGTAGCAGAACGGGGTAAATCGCTGCATCGCCTACCGCTAAAACAAAGGGGCTACCACACGAAGGCACCACCAAAGAACACGACCACGAGGCACCAAAACACACAACCAATTACGGGCCCGCATGACGATGGTACTCACCGGAACTAACGCCGAGCGCTAAAACTCAGGAATTGCGGAATATTTTGGTGTGTGATTTGAGACGATTGAGAGGGGCAAAAAAAGAGAGAGTGAGAGGTCCGTATTTAATGTGTTAGGTAGTTTTTTTTAATGATTATATTTACTTATTTCTTTGCTGCCTTCTTCTTCTTAGGGGCTGACTTCTTCTTCGTTGCGGTTCCGAGTTGTACAATTACTGAATTTAATTTAACATGTGTTGATTTCAGTTTTAATTCAGCGCTATGTACTTCATTACCTGCTTTTGTAAGGGCTACTATACCTTTTTTAGTTGGTCCGACCATTTGTTTGGACGTAAGAAATGTGGTTCGTGTTTTTTTAGGAGGCATTTTAGTGATTTATAATATATCGCTATATTAAAGTAAAAGATAATAATTATTTCAATTTAATAAATTAAATATCTTACACTTCTAAAGCGCTTAAGCGCGCTAACACATCAGCCATTTGACTCTCCAACGTAATCACCTTCGTTTTCTCAGCTTGTAATTGTACATCCATTTCTTGAAGCATGACTTCTGCATCATCTAACTCATCAATTAAAGTAGCTATTTCATATCTTAAACTAACAGTAGTCGTATCGGGTGTGTTTTTTGTATAAAGAATATCACCGTCAGAGGTTATAACAAATCTATCTATTTCATTGGTATTAACAAAGAAATAATTTGCTGCCGTTGGTAGATTAACATATAAGCCCTCTGAAATAGTTAATCTGCCTTCCATTTCCATGGTTAATGATCCAACGCCGTAGAATTTACCACCTTTAATAACAAGGGCATTTGTAGTTGGTGCAATTTCAAGCGAATGCTGAGTAAGGTCAGCACCTATATAAATCGGGCGAGGTTCCTTCAGCTGTACAAGTTTTGCATGAACATCAACCCCTTTCACATTTAAAATGCCAATAGTTAAATTAATATTTCCAAAACTGCTGTTAATTGCTCCAGTAAATAAACTAATACCAACATTACCGCATGTTATACCTTTTACAGTCAAAGGCGCATCAATCTCAACACTCCTATTTGAGGCAACAGCATCATTGGTAATGCCAATTATGTTATACAAGTTAGTACTGTCATAACTCCACGAATTTGAAAACCATGCGGGGAAAACCAGATTTGTACCCATACCCGCCGCACTTGCTCCGTTTGAATCGTAATAAGTTGAAGATGCATGAGTCCCATCCGTGGTATTTTGCGAAATCAATCCATGAACATTTATATGTTTTGTATTTAGTTGATTAGCAATAACAACATCACCCTCATTTGCAGCTAAATCGGAAGTTCCTATAATTATGCTTGGAAGCGATGTCGTTCCGCTCATTAGTGTTCCTCCTAATTGTAAAGCAGTTATAGCCGCATCAAATTCGTCTTGATCAACAGTATCCAACGCACTCCCATCATTCTTAACTCTTGATTGAGGGTACATTATATATTACAACAGATAAAAAAAAGATTGTTTATTTTTATATTTTATTAAGGTTTATTTATAAGTTTTATTTATGGTAGTGCGCTGTTGATTGCCGCAATCAGAGCCTCAAGAGCAATCAAACGAGAATCAACAGACGCGTATTGAGTTCCACGCGCAGCCGTTTCAGTTGCAATGTCAGCACTCAGAGAGACATCCAAAGCATTACGGGCAGCCGTTTCAGTTGCGATATCAGCAGAAAGCGAGACATCCAAAGCATCAACCGCGGTTGAGATATCTCCAGCAATAGCGGTGAAGTTAGTAGCGGTAGCAGTTTCAAACGCAGCCAGTGCGTTAGCATTCACAAGATCACCAGCAACACGAGCATTGTCAATGTCAGCCTCAGCAGTCAATCGGACAGAGACAGCGGCAGACAAATCGGACTCCACATTAGCAGCAGCAGCCACAAAAGAGGCTTGCATAGCACTGTCAAGATTAGCCAAAGCCACACCAACTTCAGTAGTTGCAGCAGTCAAAGCAGTTGAAGCGGCAGCCTCGGCAGCAGCCACAGCGGCCACCCTACCAACAACCTCGCTCTCCACATTAGCCTTTAGGTGTTTGAACGTCATCGTAGCAGTTTTCGCCACATCAGTGTAAAACGACACATCTCGCGCACCCAGAAGGATGTTATTGCTCACTGATTCAAATGTGAGGTCGCTTGTATTGGTATCAATATACATATAACCAGTTTGATCAACACCACCATCCAAACGGAGCGCGCTGAGACTTGAAGGCACAGACATATTTAAAGAGAATTGGTATATTTAGAAAGAATATATATGTTAACAAAGATAAAAAAAACTAATTAACATTATATTTGTTAATTATAGATTTGTTAATAATCCCCAAATAATGGAATTATCATTGGAGGCGGTTGGTTAGTAAATGAGATTAATGCAAGTAAGTCAGTTAATTTACTCTCAAGTTCAGTTATGCGCTGTTCTAATACCCCATTGCTAACAACCATAGAGGCGAGTAATATCTCATTGTCTTTGCTCTTGCTTTCACTTTTACCATCATTCCGCACTTATATACCATTGAAGGCAGCATATTGCGACATTACTAAAAGCAAACTTTTTGAGGAAACTATAAAAAGATGAGGAAACTATTTTTAAAAATAAAAGAAACTATTTTACTCAAGTTGGAGAATAATCAATATATGCTCATCATTTGTTAAGACTTGACTTCAATAAGGAAAATGCAGCCTGATATGCATCCGCGTAAGTGTATTACCGTTTCCGTTTGCAATTGGTTCATACGAGCTCATAGAATTGAAAAACGAACGATAACCACCGCCGCTCGTAACAGGAATTGAGAACGTACATTTTGATGCGTCTCCATTAGATCCCCGCGTATGTAATCCAAGTTCAGGAATGGAAACACACCAATATAATTGATCAGCTCCTCAATTACAGGAATAGACGCATATGCTAAATTAACATTTCTAACATTATATAATGGAGGGGTCATATTTAGAATGAAATTACTGGGTGATTCACCACTGGCGCGATTACGAGAATCAATAATTAAGGTGCGAGACATTTTAGTTTTCAAATTGTTAAATAAATATTCAACTATATATAGAGCCACATAATAAAACATGGCACAAAAAACAAAATTAAATGAAAAGGATTTTAAATTGGAAACTCCGCATTTAGCCCTCTTCTGCGCGCGTAGAGGATCCGGAAAATCTTACCTCATGCGCTACTTGGTTTCCCTACAAACAAAAAATAAAAAAGTTAAATGGGTGTCTGTAATATGTCCAATATCTGACTGTCAAGATGATTGGAACCACTTAGGCGCTGAAAACATTACAACAGAATACAGTCAAAAATGGATATTAGACACGATAGAAAAACAAAAATTAATGAGAAAGAAATACCCCGATTATGAAGGGTTAATTATCATGGACGATTGCATGGATTTTGTTGATTTAAATGATTAAGCACTGCGAAAAATGTATACTACAGGACGCCACTACGGCATCAATTTGTGGGTCAGTCTTCAAGAGATGGTCTCAAATTAAAGTAGCACAAAATTACGCTCACAAGTAGATTATTGTTTTAGTTTCAAACAACCTGAGAAGGCAATTGAGGCAATGTATTCCGCTTACCTACCTTCTGGAATGGGACACTGGAGAGAGCTGAAAACAAAATTAGCAAGTTGTACTATTGACCGAGGTTGTATGTTGATATTTGTACGAAATGACGCAGCAATACACACTATACGAGCCCCTGCGGAAGAAGTGAAATATTAATTTAAAACCACTGTCAAAAGTAAATTAATTAAAAAAATAAAATAAAAAATGAATAAGTATAACTGATACTATCTTATCTCTTTAAAAACAAAACTAAATAACAATGTCCGGATCAAATTCACTTGCTGCTGCTGGGAGGACTGCGGTCGCTCCACTAACAGAACAGGAAAAAAAGGCGTACCTGGATGTAAGAACAGACAGCATAACCGCACGAAAAGATCGCGTCGCCACAGATGGGTGGAGTGCATCAGGTGGGGAACAAGCGGAGTCTAAGCACGCAATGCAAACGCTATTAGTTAATGATCCCGGTGCTTATATGGATCAACGAGCTGCCGCACTTGCACCACTGAAGCAAACCGTTAATGCCGCACATGCGTCAGCACTTAATGATTTGCTTCTTGCAAGCGTTCCGGTTCATGAAGCTGAGAAACAAGCCGCTGCTGTAGCTGCTGGAGTTAGAAAACTTGGTGGGATTCTAATTAACGCTAAGTATCCAGTTGCTAACGATACTAAGGTCTTGGGAGTTATCCGCTAGAATACTAACAAGTTTTAAACAAACAAGAATTAACCATAAAATAAAATAAAATATATAAAATCATAAATTATTTTTTCTACATATATAATGGCTCTACCAATAAAGACCGCGACAATAATCGGATTAGCATATGATAGAGCACGCAGACAATACGAACAGCATGGAATTTTAAACCATAAAGTAGGTGTAAACAAGATTAGTGCCGCAAGAATTGATACCATACATATAGAAAATAAGGCGATGCTTGAAGGTATAAGAAAACCAAAACAATCACAATACGCCATATACGACACATTAACGCATAAGTTAATTCTAAATCAGAATTTTGAAGAAAGACGACTAATTCTAATAGCCGCAACCTTAATTAATGGACAACCAGATGAAAAAGTTAATAATATGCTCAGAAATCCAACCGCTTTTGGATCATGGGAGTCGCATGCTGACAGAGCTCGGAGAATCTACTCTTACAATGCGCTAACGTTTGGAGATAAACTACTAATTAAAGTATCTCCGAATTTATTAGATGCAAGTGGTATGATTGCCACGGAAGAACCAATTAATTCAGGGGCTGAGGAACCACCCTCATTAACACATATATCATCAAATTCATTAGCTACAAGCGATATGATTGCTACAAAAGAGAAAAAAGATGATGGAAGTAAATCATTTGCTTTTGAAATGTTAGAATCTATGAGGGGTATGCTATCACCGGTAAAATTACCAAAACCACCACCACCGCCATCTCCAAAATCATAAACTATTAATTAAAATCAGTTTCTTTCTTTTATTTTTTTTTACCTATATAAGCAATTTCCATAAATAAAATGACTAAAGAAATTGAAATTGATGCCGTGCCTGTGCCGTTTCCCGCTGCATCTTCTGAAGTTAGTTTTGCTCAAAGCAAACCAACAGCAAAACAAGAAAATAATAACAACATTCTTCCAGAAACAGAAGTTAATAGTTTAAATTATGAAGAAAAAGAAACTCCAAGGGAAACATTTGAAGAATTGGCCCGGAAACGCGAACTAATTAGCATGATTAGATGATACAAGGATACGTTTGCCCGGCCTTTGACTGAACTTGACACGGAAGCACTAGGTCATAAGATGGTGAGGGGTACATTTATCAATGGAATGATATTTGTAGAGAATTTATCCCCGTACGTTGGTTTAAAGCTGAAGGGATTAGCTTCCACGGTTGCCGCATCAGAACCTATTTTAGAGTGCGTTGATGAGATAAACTTAAAATATGCGCCTAAAGTACAGGATCCAATTGCTCGTTTAGGTCTGGAAATGGCTGCGCTTTGCATGCAAATCCACGAGCAAAATTGTCAATTGAAGCAAATGCACCAATTACTGATAATGATCGGAAACTAAGGGAAGGACTATAGGGAAACTATAGCTATTAATTAATAAAGTTTTTCTTTTATTCCTCGTAATGTATATTGTTATATAAAAAAATGCAATCTAACCAAATCTCAAATCTTCTTATCCGCCTGGCTCTTACGGGAGTCGGTGCATATGCCCTAACCTATGTTTTTATAGGCAATGAGGGCTATGTTCCTTTTCTCAGAATGGAGCTCTCTCCTGCTTTTGCACTTGGCTGCACTGCTGCTGTTGGAGACCTTGCCGGTACTGCAATCCATAACCAACTGGTCAAGAAAACACCAAAATAACCAGATGGTTTTTTTAATGCTGAGACCATGGCTATTAAGCCGCTTCTTTCAGGGCTTTCCATGATGGCTGTCAGCGCCGCAACGATGGGCGGACCTAGTACAACTCAGGGAGCTATTAAAATACTGGCACTGGGTTCGCTTTCGGCTGTGTCTGGTAAGTATGCTGGTGATATGGTCATTCCAATGGTTAAATAATCGTTTTGCATAAAGCAAAACTAAAAACACCTAACACTTAATTAAATAATTGACTCAAAGTCCGAAGTTTTCCACTATTGGAATCATGAGACTTATGAGTTAATTTTTTTTATATATACGGGGAGAAGAGTACAAGAATGTCGGCTAACAATTGTTTCATTATTTTGCTCTTCTGGCTCTTCTGGCTCTTCAAATTCTTCAGGTTCTTCAGGTTTTTCCACTTCTTCAACCTCTTCAGGTTTTTCAGGTTCTTTAGGTTCTTCAGGTTCTTCAAGTTCTTCCACCTCCTCCGTTTTGCTTTGGGTAAAACTATCATCAACAATAACAGCACTTTGCTCCGTCGTTTTGCTTAAAGCAAAACTAACTTCCGTTTTGCTTAATACAATTTTTTCAACCTTAGTATCACGCTTATTTTTAGCGCTAATTTTAGCCCTTGCTTTCTTGCGCTCATATGAGGCAAATAAGTTATTTATAATCAATAACCCCGCTTCACTCTCCTCTTAAATTTTTGAGTTCTTTTTACTAGATCTTGCATTTAGTTCGCCTTGCATGCTCTTCGGCAATTTATCGTATATCTCTGTATAACATTCATGGGTCATTTTTAAGTTTTGCGTTTTTGCCTGCAGCCAAAACTGAAAACCGGAAACTATATAAAGCGGCAAAAAAAAGTTGTCTTTTATTTATTTATTATATTTATATAGGTTTGTGTTTTCGGTTTTTAAAGGCCGGTGCTAACAATGCTCGCCTTTCTTTGGTCAATGCTGAAAGTGCTAATGCAAGAGAACAAAATCGTAAATAAAATATCCACTTTAACATTATCATCCGCTGTATACACCACATCAAGTGTATGCTTAGAATCCATATTAACGTATCCCGAGACAGCCCCCATCTGACCCATTTGCCGAGAAGATTCAGCATTTGGAACCCGAAAATATTTATCAGAATCAAGAACAGTAGAATCAGGATTTATATAATACTTGTCAGAGTCCGCCTCAACAACATCACTCACATATGAGGGAGTCAGAGCAGAAGAACCGAGTACATCTTTCTTTCCGCCATCCTTAAGAACAACAACAGTCAAATAAACAGTTTCTCCAGCAATACGAGCAATAACAACCAAATCCGTAATCATGCCAGCAACACCATCCAATTTAATTTGAAATGTTTTATTAGGAGTCACTGGAACAGCCTCACCAACTTGAATATTTGGTTTCATAAAACGGAAATCCAATTTAGGACCGCTCAAAGATTGAGTAAGCAAGCGCTCACGAATGATTTCATCATAATGGTAATTCTCCAAAAGCATGCGCACGTTCCCAATTGAGACGCCCTTGGTACCCAGATCACATTTACCGTTCCAATTCACACGAATAACAATATCCGTGCTAAGTCCGCTTGTGAAAATCTTATTATCAACGAGAAAGTTGCGAGCGATGTTAATATAGCACTTGCGAGAATCAGATGCAGTTAAGTAGTTAGTGCTACTCTCACCAGGAAGAACACCGCACAGAGCGCGTTCAGCACGCAAATACTTAGTTTCAGGAAGTTCAGAAAATGCAACACGAAGGTCATCACTTGAGATACTACAGATGCTTGTGGTATTGCCATTACAGCGGATTTCAATATCGTCAATGCACTCAAGTACATTGTCCAGAGTAGGACGTACAAAGGTTGAAGTATAACCTTCACCCGTTTTTAAAGTCAGTTCCAAGGTCATGCGGGTAAGCACTTCACCGTCAGCAATTTTAAAATCGCTTGAGGTTCCGCTTGTTAGTGCGTTAAACGGTTGCGCACTTGGTTCTGAGTCCGTCGTGGTTCGGACTCGGTGGTGGATTTCGGTCGCATGATGACAAAGGTTTAGACCTCCAGACATAATGTGTTGGTAGAGGTTTGGATGAGACTCAACCATGTGCTCAGCGGCATGTTTTGCATCCCGCATAATTTTGTGCATATTTGATATGGTTAGTAGTTCAAAATATTCTATAACGAGTATATATTAACATGAAAATAAATTTTTTTTTATTAAATTAAAATATTAATGCGGTTCGGACTTCATTCGTTCCATCCATCTCGCTGTAATTGCGTTTATCTCTTCCGTTTCTGATAATCTGACTTGTGTATTATTTGGGGGAGGATTTTCCATATCCGGCAACTCAATGGATGGCATCGGTATATGTTCGTCGTTTTGTATTTCACTGGTTATATCACGTTTGTATGAGCAACATCCCCACATAACTGACACTTCTGTACATTTTGATCTGTATGCAATTCCTGAAAGTCCAATAAGAAGACCACCCCCTAATATATAGAGGTGAGTCCAAAATAATTCTGTTAGTTCCATTGTTGTGATTTGCTTATATATTTAGTATTATGTTTATTTTTAGAAAATAAATAATCAATAGATTTGCTTATGAAAATCGCGTGAAAGTAATTATCAGAACTCCAACAACTCCAACCGCTGCTAAAATTTCAATCGGAATTTCAGAATTTGGAGCCTCTGTTCCATGTTTCTCCTTTGCTTTCTTGTTTTTGCCTCCTCCTCCTCCTATATACAAAAATGACATATTTAAATCTAGCATTGGTGGTAGTTTTGGAATAGGAATATCGTGAATAATCTCCTTGAGTGGTGGTGGTTTTGGTATCGGTTGAATTTTTGGTATGAGCGTCTTAATCGGTGGTGGTGTAGGAATAACGGGGATGTGAATCGGTGGAATATGTGGAATTGGTATATGGGTATTTTCTTCGAAAATATGTGGTTGTGGAATATGTGTATTTTCTACGAAAATATCTGGAAGCTGTGGAATATTAATTATAGGCGGTGGCCCATGTGTAGCCTGATCCGCTTTATGTTTTATCTTGTTCATAAGACCCATTGAGCTTAGCTAAGCTCAACCAAGCTTAATATTATTACTCACAGATAAAAATTTAAAACTTTATTAATTATTCTTTTATCACGTTGCTTGGTTGAGCTTAGCTAAGCTCAGAGTCCTGATTGAGCGGCTTTGATTGCCATAGCTGCAATTTCAGGATTTTCGCGTACTGCGCCAATTCAATTGTTTGCAACTGATGCACCCTTAATTATTGTTGTCAGGAGTAGGAGACCACCAATTCCCAGAATACCATACATAATAGGACTGCTAAAGAAGTCATCAACCTGTCCAAAAACTTGGTCTTCAATTTGCATGAACGGTTGAAACACACCGCTTAACCCCGCTCCCATGCCTTCACCGACAGAACCGAGTGATTTGCCTATTCCTTTGCTGTTAGAGGCCAGCGTGCCGAAATTTGGAAATTTGAAACTCATTGTTATATTTTTAAAACAGATAGTTTATATTAATAAATAGATACAAAAAAAAGTTATAATTATTTATACTGCTTGCAGGGAAAATATGACATCTCCCCAGAAACAATATAACGGGTGAGTTTCTTAAAATCATCTTCAGAATCTTCAAACATATCACGACTTAATTCGTATTTTGTTAGAATTGTATCAATCAGCTTGCCCGCAGCTTCCTTAACAGCGTCAGGCATTGCCGAGGTAAATGAATCAATTAATTCAGCTGTTTCCCGTTGTTCGCTAAACACATGTAAAAGTATATCTAAAGTTGGAGCCCGGGAGAGCCCGGGAGAGCTCTGTTGTTAATGGTTTTAGTTTTATATATTTGCCTCCCATCCCACCCATAAATGTGAGCATTCGACCATATATATCATCAAGTTCAGACATTAGCTTTTCTTTAGTTGGATAGGAAACTTTATATTATTCCGGGAATAGTTTCCGAGAAATTAAATATTCATTTTCTGATTTTGGATTAATTAATTTTACAATTGAACAAATAAATTCGTAAGTATATACACAACGTCATTACTTGCAAAAAATACAAACACAAAAACGAGTCCTCAAACTATTCAACAACAAGCAAATGCGTTCATTGTTGAACATGGAACAGGACAAGAAGATTTGATTAGCGGCGACACAATTCAAGACGTTGAAGAAATTGTTGCAGAAGCCGGACGCTATAATAATGCGAGAATGGAGGAAGCCCACGAACATGCACTTCGTGGTATTGAAGCGTGTATTGCAGACACTATGGACACAGATTTTGAAGACCTAAGCAACGAAGAAATTACGGAACTTGGGGAATTGTTTGAGATGAGAGTGCGTCATATTTCTGAACTTGCGGAATTGCGAGCGAGTCAAGATTCTGAACTAAGCGAAATTAATAGCGATGAAGATATTGAGGAAAATACGATTATGTACAGCCAAGATACTTAAAAAATACAAATATATAATAAAACGAAATAATAAAATACCATTTTTTTAAAAGGATTATTTAATATTTTATTTAAACATTATACTCAACATTACATAAAAGACACATAAAAAATTACAACAAATAACACGATGCCACAAAAAGCAAAAACGAGCACATGCGAATGCGGCAAGGTAATCGCTTTGAAATACTTCCAGTGTTATGAATGTAAAAAAATAGGAGATAAGTGGGAGAGTG
>Ga0105055_10010753_pt1 | contig 11395 bp, 6 predicted proteins | sample BON03_FD_78090 | JGI IMG/M metagenome (GOLD analysis project Ga0105055, IMG submission 78090) | Freshwater microbial communities from Lake Bonney liftoff mats and glacier meltwater in Antarctica - BON-03 | ecosystem: Environmental > Aquatic > Freshwater > Ice > Glacier meltwater | place: Lake... | reverse complement strand
TTGTCCTCAAGCTATTGAATTCGGCCGAGCGGTGAAATCCCTTGAGGTCTCAGCCCCTGAAATTCAGTGTGTCAGATCCGTCTGCAGAATATCGTATGCCTAGCCTGAACGCACGACATCATTCTGTTTCGAATGGCACTATACAAAAACACCGACCATTTTTTGTCACGATTTGTAGCGAACTTCCGGAATGCCCGGTACTACAGGAGAGTAGGACGAAGCGAAGACTGCATCTTTGCACTCAGATTTCTTGGCCCATTCCGAAATCATCTTGCCCCTAGCGCTTTCGTGTAAAACGTCGCTGACCTGTCGTGCCCATATCGCAATCTGTTCAAGCAACTCGGGAGAGACTGCTTGGTTGTTCCAGATCCTCTCAAGGTCAATACGGTCACCGATCAATATCGAAGTGACTGAGACTGTGTAAGTAGTTATGTTCGCTTGGAATGCTTGAAACATCGGACGAATTAGTTTTTGTACGTCCCGATAGATCTTCGCCTTGGCAATCATTGCTTTGAAATCAGCAGTTGAGGGCAGTTTGAATTCCTGTCCCTCTGGCACAACAAGTGAAGCCATGAATCGGTCGAAATTCTTTTGAGCGCCAAGGCTAACGATCTCCGGTTTTTGGTCCCAAGCATTTAGATATTTCGCGAGATCTGTCTTTGTCAAACGGCGATTCGCCGGGATTGTATTTTTGATCTTCTTAAGTTTTGCGGGGGTTGTCCCTTCCCGAGCCATTAGAGTGTTGTAGCTTCCCGCTGCGCGCTCATAGAACCACTGACCGACCCCATCAGGGCAGTATACAGAGCGAGAAATCTTCTCGATCTCCACATGAAAAGGCTTGTTGGCAGAGAGGTCGGATTGTCGGACTGCATTCTGGCTGTTTGCGAAACGTGAGATATCCGAGACCAAGGCTTCTTCTTTAGTCGGATCCTGCACCCGCATCACAATGATTTTTGCTGCCACTCTAACGTTGGACAAATCGACTTCGGGGTACTTTTTCTTTGCGAAGTACAGTGAGGCAGTGGTTTGCCCCCCATTGACGATTTGTAATCCCTTTATCCACGCAATCCCGGTCGTTCCTCCTTGGGATTGCCCCAGCCTGATTTCGTCGGCAACCATAACAATGCCGTTGTTGTAGGCCATGAAACGCTCGGGTGAATTTCTGAGCGTGTTTTGGATGCCTGCGTTAACCCCTCTACCTTTTACGCTAAGAAAAGAACGAACATTTGCCTCAAGAAGTCGGGCACCAAACTTCTCGTAAAGCAGACGAAGTGCATCCCCGGGTATCGCGGTTAGTGCATAGTCATAGTCATCGTTCTGTCCATTAACGAAAACACAGGGCAGGGCCTGACCCGAAAGCTCGTTGAAATCGATGACAAGCTCATCACGGGGTTTTCCTTCGGATGTGTGGCGGTGTAGTCGCTCAATATCCATAACCTCCAGTCTGACAGCCTTTCCATTTACTTCTTTTGTCTTGAAGCTCTTTGAGTTGGCGATTCGGTCTGTGATAACGAATATGCGGATCTGTTCAAGTTCGTCGTAGATGGCTTGCAACGTTTCAGCTAATGATCGAACATCGTTAGTGGGATCAAGTTTTGGGGCAAGCTTTCCTTGAGCGCAGAGGGATAGAAAACGGAAACATTGCTCAACAGCTGTTTTCGTCTCAGCATCAGGAATGCGTGTTGGCTCATCCACCCCTTGATATAGGCTTACGAACAAATCGAGTTGATCGCTTTCATCAGATAGTGCGTACCCACTTAGCCTCAATATTGCATTTCCTATCTTGCCTTCAAAATGGCACTGGACAGGCTCGAAGGTCATGCCAATTTCTGCCATGTGGTCCATGACGATATTGGCATATACAAGTTCTTCATACAGGGCCCCGTCCTGCATCTGGGCACGCACAGATGCTTGTGTTTCTCGCAAAAACTCGTCAAGTTCCATATTCAGATCATTTCCAGTTTTTTGAGAGCAGCATTCAGTCCAATATCTTGGATGAGTAAGGGCTCAAGGTTGATTTCATATCGTGCACTAATTATCCCCGGAGTTACATTGCCGTGTGTCAGCCGAGGGAAATTTTTATCTACTTCAAGTACGGCAATTTCCCTAAGAGAGAATTTGCGATGATATTGAGGCGCATGCGCTGCAATGAAACCCGCCGCAAGAAGTCGATTATTAAACTCGGAGAGTATCAGTGGATCAAACTCCAGCAAAGTCCTAATTTTAGTAATCTCTTCGGAGAGAGTTTTTCCGTTCTCCGCCAGCGTATATTTAACAGCACCGAGAAAGAGGGGATTACAGTTTGTGTCATCCAGTTGTTCCAGTGCGGCAATTTTTGCAATAAATCCAGAGGCTGCAATGGTTGTCTTAACCTCAATGGCACCAAAGCCAAGCTCGAAGTCCTTTAGTCCGTCGAGCGGCCCAGCCCATGCGCTGATCACTGTTTCAGGATTCATGCCAATGTCCAGCATTTTTTCTAGCACTGCGAGCTCACCTACTAGACCGACTTCACTTTCTGCAGACAAAGGTAAGGCACCCTTACGCATGAATTCCTGCCAAGCGCGAATCCTGCCAAGAAAAACACGCAATTCGCCGCTATGATCCATCGTCCCAGCAGCAGAGCTGGCCTGAAGAACATCTGAGACCATAGCCGAAAATAATTCAAGGTTCCCGTCTAGACTCCTAGTCAATGCAAGCCAGACAAGACTATCCTGCTCAACCTCCACGCGAGTGACATGAAACCCTAGTCCTGCAGGTAGCTTTTCGTTTCGCGAGATCACACTTGCCGGAAAACCAGCTAGCAGTGCTTCACATTGGTCTGGAGAATTCCGGCCAGCCCTAAATCTGCCCGGATGGCCAGACAAAACTGCCACAGTACTCCATCCTGTCGAGTATTCAAGGGTGTAAATTGAATCCCAAGCAAGCTTAATTTCGTCAATCAACTTGGCCATATTCCTGAGCCCATTGTGCTTGAGTTAGATGATCTACTACATATTTGACTTTAACCCCGGCATCACTTGCCGGGAAGCTAAGGCCAAAGGCGATGATAGGTTCTTTCCAGTCTCCAAAGCCTGGTTTAAAGTCAGCTTGGCACGGATCCAATGGGTACAAGATTAGCAAACCCCTCTCAGGGGATGCCTTTATTCCAAGCTCTGGAGCTCCCATGCCTCTGACGTACCTGATGGCCTTGCCACTTGGAACTTTTGGCAGATCAGGTCTTCCTTCCTCGGCACTTCCATGATCTAAGTTCCATTTCTTAATAGTCTTGGCCATGGCTGCATCCCAAGCAGGCCCATTCAGATCGATGGATTCGTCAGGCGGTGAAACTGGGCGTCCAATTGCATAGCGGTCAGTGCGTGCGTTATCGGCTATTCGCTTGATCATGCGATCAATTCTTGGGCCACCGTTAAACTGGTAAGAACCGCCGACACCTCCATCTGCCAAATAGACCGTCCACGAGGTAAGCTGGCCGATATCAGCCATGGATCTGATGAAATCGCGGATCAAGGGGCTCTTGACCTTGCGTACTGCTGGGTGGGTGGTGTAAGCGTCAAAGAATTCAGCGATAACATCGCTGGAGACGTTATTCCAGAGATGCCCATTCCACTTTTTACGATCCTCCCCCCGCGTTCTGAAAATTTCCGGGGACTCTTCAGGAGCACCACACGCTTGGATGAGTCTTGTGGTGGCATCCAGATTTCTAGACAACATGTCAGCAGAGCTGTGGAGTGCCACAGTTTCGAGGATCTCGCCACTAAATGACAGCTGCAAGTCCTTGGCTGTACGCATTTTGAGGGGGGATGTCACTAGCAGAACAGGATGTGACTGAACTCTAAGGCCGTAATCCCTAGGGGTCGCGCCACTATCTTTCATGGCATCAAACTCGTCACGCAGCTCCTCTGATGCATCAGCAATATGCTCAAACCATTCGATCAAATCATGAGTGGTGTAAAGTCTGCAAAGATCCAAATACCCGGGTCGGTACCCGAACCATCTGCCCATCTGCATGAGGGTGTCATACATTTTGGATGTGCGGACAAAATAGCTTGTGCACAAACCTTCAAGTGTTAGACCCCGCGCCAGTTTATCCCCGCCGACCGCGATCACTTTTAGTCCCTTGGTACCAGGAGTAGCGTAGTCAAGGATATCCTTTGCCTTGCCGTTGATCATTCGGACCTCAATATCTGAAAGGATATCTCCTAGCCTATGTCGTATTTCATTCCAAGAATGATCTGGTGGTAGCGTTTCAGACTCAACCAGTTTTTCGATAATAGCGGCACGGGTGGGTGAGAAATCCTCCTCCCAAAGCGTGCGCATTTGTTCTATTGTCTCGGTGTCATCAACGCCCCGAGTGATGCGCTGACGCAAACCTGTCACGTATTCCTTCACCTGCCTATGGACATCCTTTTGTACTAAGACATAGCGGGTAACGTGAATCAGCATCGAGGAATGTTCACTGCCCTGGCCCCGTAATTCACGTGAGATACAGGCTAAGACAAAGGATTGGATTGCCTTTTTTAGTGAAGGAGGTAAGGTGTCTATCCCAAGATAGAAAGGTTGGTGATGTTTATCATGCTTTTCCGGCATCCAGCCAGACTTGCGATCTAGACTCATGTGGTCATTGAATACACGCATGAGAGGGATGCCCCCAGACCTTCCATCAATATCCCGCAGACCAAAGATACGAGTAGGGCCTACATAATTGGAGGGAGCTGCGAGGTTGCTAATGAAGGACTTTGGAAAAAGATCTGCTCCCTCCTCATTGGTCCGTCCTTGTCTGTGAATGAAGACGTTGGCAAAGGGCGTAGCGGTGTACCCGACGTAGGCAGATTTGGCAAAACTATGAAGGATCTTCCTGATTCGGCTGTTGATTGCCTTGGGCTCATGATCCGGAGCCGGGTTGCCTTCAGCATCAAATGTCTGCTCACCGGTATCTACTGAACCGTTGTCCGCCTCGTCATCGATCAGAAGTAGAGGAAGGTTGCCAACGTACTTCAAACCCGTTTCATTATCTCTGGCATCGGCCACATGGTTTTTGATCCATTTCAAAAGACGATCAAGAACAGTTTTATTTTTCTTGACGACAAACAACCATGGACGCTCTTCAGGCGTGATTGCCAAGTGGTTAGCGACCCTTGTACTGAAATCACCATTTTCTGTGCGGTTAGTGGCGCAGTTCGGCTTTATTTCAAGGTCACGTCCCATTTCGCCGACGCCGATGTATTTGACGACATCGTTGGTGGCAGAAGTCTCATAGCCGAGAAAACCTTCCTCGAGCCGAATCTGGGTCTGGGCTCGCAGGTTGTTGTGTAGACCAGCTAGGATGATGATGATCTTATATCCAGCGTCGGCTCCTTTGCAGATCAATCCTGTGTAATTTGCAGTTTTTCCTGATTGAATGTGCCCGACTACTAGCCCACGCCTATCCCATGAACCGAGCCGGTTGGGGTCCTCAAGAAGGCCGAGAACTTCGTTTGTCGAGATCTCGAGAGCTTCAATGGCCGCTGGAGGCATTTTTCGTTCCAACATATCCTGATACCTCGGCCAGTACCTCCAGCCTTTCTTACGGGAGGAATTAAGCCAAGTTTCGTGGTCAGTATCATCGGAAATTGTTGAGTTTCGTCCAATCCATATGCTGTAACGACGTATGAGTTCGGCAATGGCACCTTCGATATCAATAGGTTCATCTTCCCGTCGAGTCATGATCGAAGCAGCTAGCTCAACCATTTCTTTGATCTGCGAAGCAGCTGGATTTCTGGTGGATTGTTCCATTAACAGATTCTGTGCATTGCTGATAACTGTACTAGTGGGCCTATTGAATTCGCTCATACGCTACTCCACTGTGTCTAATTAATTCATGAACTCAGGATTCTGGATCGGAAAGTTGGGAAATCAAATGAGGAAAATTCTGAAATGGATCTGTGCTGGCAATTCTTGCCTTGGCATCTTCAATCACCATGCCTTTACGAACAACTAAATTCTTGTAGAGAGTGTTCATTACCTTCAGAATAGCTTCGTCTGAGCTAGAGGCAAAACTAGTTACCGGTGTGTCCTTGTTTTCAGTGGTGTCTAGCCAGATCTTCTGAACTGGAACGGTCTCTTCAATTACCCGGAGCATGCTGATGATTAGGTCCTTATGGGTAGACGTAGCATCATCAAGAACTACTGCGATACTCGGATGAGTCGCGTCGATCCTGTAGCGAACTCCCTTTGATAACCGCTCTACCTTCCAGGCCTGCTCAATTGGTATTCCCGTATTAACGTTAGTTGGACTTCCGCGGAAGGCAAAGACCCGGCGTGCACGTTCCCGCGTGTCGTTTGCCATACCCATAAGCCAAGGCCGCAACGCCACGGGTGGGCGTGCTACTGACTTTTTGACATCAATTTTCCAGTCTGCATCTGCTGAGTTGGGAATATCCAGTCGAATGCGGCCAAGTCGGTGAGGTTCTTCCCGATTCCATGCTCTCGGCTGACCCAAGCCAAGCCATCCACCAGCCACCAAGAGTCGCTGATTCCTGTATACATAAAAGCCCTGCTGTGCATTCCACCCTGCAGGTCCACCATTTATCTCGTATTCACTGTCCGAGAGTTTGTCCTTGTGAGGAAGGACGTGGCATTGAACTTCAATCTCTCCAAAAGAGGTTCTGCGCCTTTGGATTGGTGACGTCCATGGTTTTGCAGGATGGCCACTAAGAAAGGGATCCCATCCTTCAACTTTTTTTCCATTCAAGTTGAGACGAAGTTTAGGATTACTTCCGGCGATTAAACGATGAAAAACCATTGCCAAGTGAGGCTCGACCTGATCGTCCATCAGGTTCAAAAAATCATTTACCGTGAAACTCTCAGTAACGATACGGTCAAGTAATTCCCAGATCACTATTGTCCCGTGGTCGAGGTAATCTAGTTTTTGAGTTAGATTTTCAGAGCCGGGTTCCGGTCCTTCAAATAGAATCCATCCCATCTCTGGTTTGGATGTCAGTATTGACAAATCCCACCGTAGACAGCAAGTGAAACCTTGCTTTTTAGAAGCTACTGTGAGGCGTTTGCATTGAGAAAATGAAGCTGTTTTGAGCCCCATACCAAATCGACCAAGATCGTGTGATGGTCGCGTATCCAGTGGATTTTTATCGCCAAGTGTCATGGAACTCTCAAGCTCTTGGTCATTCATTCCGAAGCCATTATCCAGAACATAGATACTGCTCGACTGACCTTCCCATTTGAACTGGATCTCCACGCTTGTAGCACTGGCAGAAATGCTGTTGTCGATGATATCGGCGAGGGCGCTAGCGGTCGAGTACCCAAGTCCACGCAAAGATTCCAGCATGGCACTGGCCCTTGGTGGAGCGTTTCTGGTTGTCATATGACTAGTTCGGTTGGATGGGCTCATGGGGGGTATTTAAATTGTTTCTTGGTTTTAAGATTGTTACAACATGGCGAATGTTTTAACTTTTGTGAGGTTTGGCCCCAATCTGCCGTGTGTGTCCTCCTATTAAGCTAACCGGCCAGCAGGCTAATGCCAAGCAAACTGCCACCGCAATCGCGGGCACAATCCTTTCACAGAATACTGAAATCAAGAGACTCCCCTTTTAAGCGATCACTGACCCTCTAGAAAACTCTTGAGCTTGTCGGCCCGACTTGGATGGCGCAACTTACGCAATGCCTTGGCTTCTATTTGTCGAATACGCTCACGTGTCACGTCTAACTGCTTACCAACTTCTTCAAGCGTTTTATCGGAGCCCATCTCAATGCCAAATCGCATACGCAAGACTTTGGCTTCGCGCGGTGTCAAGGTGTCAAGCACTTCTTTGACCACGTCACGCATCGAGTTATGCAGGGCCGCTTCTGCTGGGGCCAAAGTAGTGCCACCTTCGATAAAGTCGCCCAAATGAGAGTCGTCATCGTCACTGATCGGTGTTTCCATCGAAATGGGCTCTTCCCCGATCTCTAAAATTTTACGGATTTTGACTTCGGGCATATCCATCTTATCCGCCAATGTCGAGGGATCAGGCTCGGCACCCGTTTCCTGCAAGATTTGACGGTTAATCCGGTTCATCTTATTGATCGTTTCAATCATATGAACGGGGATACGGATGGTACGAGCCTGGTCAGCGATTGATCGCGTAATCGCTTGACGAATCCACCAAGTGGCATAAGTTGAGAACTTATAGCCACGACGGTATTCAAACTTGTCGACTGCCTTCATCAGGCCGATGTTGCCTTCTTGGAGCAGGTCCAGAAACTGCAAGCCACGGTTGGTGTGTTTCTTGGCAATCGAAATCACTAGGCGCAAGTTAGCTTCGGTCATCTCACGCTTGGCTTTGCGGGCCTTGGCTTCGCCTGTAGCCATGCGCTTGTTGACTTCTTTCAGGTCCTTAAGCGGCAAGACCACACGGTTTTGCAGGTCGATCAGCTTTTGTTGCAGCTCCTGAACCGCAGGCACGTGGCGCTCAAGAATGGTCGAATAATCATGACCAGCCGAGACTTCGTTCAACACCCAGTCAAGGTTGGTTTCGTTGCCGGGGAACACTTTAATAAAATGTTGATGTGGCATGCCAGCAAGGTCCACGCATGTGTAGAGCACGGCGCGCTCGAGCTCACGAACCTCTTCAACTTGGCTGCGTAAGGTGTCGGCCAAGCGATCAACCATCTTGGCCGTGAAGCGAATACCCATCATCTCGTTCTGGATGGAATCCTGAGCCTTCACATACCCGTCTGACTTGTAACCCTCTTTCTGATACGCCATTCGTATTTTTTCAAATTCGCGCTCGACGATCTCAAATTTGGCCATCGACTGCACGCGCAAATCTTCAAGTTGTTTGCTGTTCGTCCCGTCGGCTGGGCCGTCTTCATCAGAATCATCAGGCACGCCAACGCTATCGTATTCCTGACCATCATCGGTCACTAGGCCATCGACGATCTCTTCGATTTGGGCAGCACCTCCTTTAACGCGCTGCACCTGCGCCAGGATTTCATTGATGGTCGTTGGGCATGCGGAAATGGCCATCACCATGTGCTTTAAGCCTTCTTCGATGCGCTTGGCAATCTCGATCTCGCCCTCACGCGTCAAAAGTTCGACCGTACCCATTTCACGCATGTACATACGCACTGGGTCGTGGGACAACCCTGAAAGCTCTTTCAAGTATTCGAGTGCGCCATCTAAAATTCGCTCTTCCTCGGCAGTCTCCTCTTCATCAAGGTGAACTGTCAAGCCGTCAGACACATGCTCATACCTCTCGTCCGTTTGGCCGTTCAATTCACTAATGACTTGGCAAATATTCCTGGAGAAATCTATGTCCTCAACTCCATGTGCCGACAACGCAATGTTTTGAACTTGAAAGTACGGAACACTCCCCTCCCTCAATACTCTAAGCAGAGTGTGTCTAACCGTTGCGCGTGTGTCGGTGATCCCTGTTCTGATAATCGGTTCAGCGAACCCAGGAAGCGAAACGTCAAAATCCTCCCAATCGGCTGAAGTGTCAATTGCAATGTGTTCTGAGATTGCTTTCTGCTGAATTTTGACTTTGACTGCAATTTCAGGGGATTCTTCAGGGGGAGGAGTCTCATTCTCCGGCTCCCAGTCCCCAATGTTCCATTCCGATTCAAATTCAATTTCAACAAGATCGTCAGTAATAGTGGTTGTTGCTGGAGCTGGTGCCTGTTCAGACTGCTGTGGTGCAATCGGATATGGGAGTAGGGACTTTATCAGTGCAGCGGTCTCTTTCGCTCCCACTTCAGACGCTATCGTGAACGCGTCCTTGCCAAGCGCATCTAGAAGTAGCGGATCGGATCCGTTTTCCAGAAGCAGTTTGCAGACATTGATATGGTTTTTTTTTGCCGAAATCATTAGCGGCGTATCGCCCGCGTTATCGCGGGCGTTCAGATCATCACCCTTGGCAATGTGAATTTTTACAGCGGCGACCACGCCGTTTAAAGCTGCGATTTTTAGTAGCTTATTCAAAGCAGACGTCATGCTGATGTGACTCATACGTTATTGCTCGGAGTGGTCTTATGCGTAAAAATTAAAGTTTTTGAGTTCAGTAGAAATCATCTAATAAAACTTTTTATCGGACTGATCGTCTCCGCGGACTATCGTTAAAGTCATTTTTCATGACCCAACCTCTGGAACCGCTTACTCACTCAAATCCTGAAAAAAAGCAAGTTTCATGGCGCCCACTAATCAATAGATTGTTCGCTAGATGACCTGCGGGCGGCCGGCAGTTTCCCCTACGGTCAAGATGGCGTTACCAATCTGAATGGAAGACATGGTCTTGGGCGATGCTTGTTATCAGAAGCCAGCATAGTGCAAAAATCTTAGTCTGTGTTTCAAACATTGCAATATTATGTTGGTTCAGTAGCTCATTCGGTGAGACACCTGCTGATATCCAATTGAACGGTCTACCAAGAACGCATTTGGTGAACAAAATAAAAAAGGACTGGAAATCACCCTTCTGTAAATTTTTGGCAGGCTCACGATTTTCGAAGAAAGGCAACCGATACTGAACGTATCCGAACACGCTTGCTGGGTCGATTGGTAACACTGAATGCGATTGGAGAGATTAAAAATGGGTGCCGCGTTTGATTGCTGCTGCAATGACTGTGACCACGAATTCAAGGTGGTGCAAGGCGGAGGATTTAGTTTTGTTCACGTTTGCTGCGATGGGTGTGGCGACACAAAGTCGCTTCCTCGTTATGCGCCACGTCCTCGGCCTGAACCCGTTCTATCACCACTAAAAAAATTGAGTCAGGCGGTTGGTGCTTTGGTTTCGGGTACTTCTACTCGGTCAAATCAAGGACCAGACCTCTCTGAGGATCAGTTAAGGGCATACTACGAACGGCACGATCAACAGCGTTGGGTAGGGCAAGGCGGCAGCTGGAGTGATGCTGAATGGCAGCGATTGCTTTCTTTTCTGGGGGACTGTTCCTGCGGCGGGCATTGGGTTCAACCACAAATACCAAGTGGCAGTGTGCTACACGGGCTGCATCGTTGCCCTAAGTGCCGGTCCCGCTCGTTCAAATACTGGTACCCCGACATCGTGTTCGATTAGTTCATAGACTCGGATATATAACGATGCTTTCTAAAACTCTCGCACCAGACATTCACGGAACACTCGCTCAAAATCTGACCTCGCAAGCTTCGACGTTACGCTCCCGAATGCGCTTGAATACCCAGCACAAACCAATCTGCCCTGACCTTTTAAATCAATCATTTGTAAAATTGAAGATGGCATCCAGCACCACTTCAGGCACCCACCATGACACGCAAGAAAAGCATCAACGAAAGCCTCACCCCTCATACTCATGTTGCGCGTGAGCTTGGCATCACTGACGGCACGGCTCGTGGTATCGAGCGCAAAGCATTAGAAAAATTCAAACGTGAGTTAGAGCGTTGGGGGAT
>Ga0105055_10010752_pt1 | contig 11396 bp, 6 predicted proteins | sample BON03_FD_78090 | JGI IMG/M metagenome (GOLD analysis project Ga0105055, IMG submission 78090) | Freshwater microbial communities from Lake Bonney liftoff mats and glacier meltwater in Antarctica - BON-03 | ecosystem: Environmental > Aquatic > Freshwater > Ice > Glacier meltwater | place: Lake... | reverse complement strand
CACAAGCCGGCAAATGGGGCGTAGAAGTGCCTAATTTTAAGTTAATGCTGTCTAGAGTCCTGGAACGTAAAAATGAAGTAGTTAAAAGTTTTCGCCAAGGCTCGGAAAAAGGGTTGAAAAACACCGAAAACCTGAGTTTTATTATGGGAGAAGCCTCTTTCGTAGATAATAAAACCATTCTGGTGGCCTTGAATGACGGCAGTGAAGAAACCCTTACCGCCGGAAAAATATTTATCAACGTCGGCACCCGTGCCACCATACCTGATATTGCAGGTTTAAAAGAGGTAGATTACCTAACCTCCACCTCCCTGATGGAGTTGGAGGAAGTGCCCGAGCATCTAATCATTCTGGGTGGTGGCTACATTGGTTTGGAGTTAGGGCAGATGTATCGCCGCTTCGGCAGTCAGGTTACCATTCTGGAACAGGGTGAAAAATTTCTGCCAAGAGAGGATGAAGACATTGCCGCCGAAGTTTTAAGCTTTCTGCAGGCAGAAGAAATTGAAATAATCTCACACGCCCTGACCACGCATGTGGAAAAAGTTGGGAAAAACCTAAAGGTTTCCTTTCAAACTGGGGAAGAAGAAAAAACAATTACGGGGTCCCATATCCTAGTCTCAGCAGGCAGAACCCCCAATACCGACACCCTGAATTTACCGGCGGCCAGGGTGGAAATGGATAAACGCGGCTACATTAAAACAAATGGCAAACTGGAAACCTCGGTGGCTGGTATTTATGCCATTGGCGATGTAAAGGGAGGACCGGCCTTCACCCATATTTCCTACAATGACTTCCTGATACTTTATTACAACCTGGTAGAAGGAAAAGACGAATCAATCCAAGATAGGATGGTACCCTATACCATGTTTACTGACCCCCAGTTAGGCAGAGTAGGTATTACCGAAAAGGAAGCCCGGGAAAACAACCTGAACATACGGGTAGCCACCCTTCCTATGGCACATGTAGCGCGAGCCATAGAAACCGGCGACACCCGGGGTCTGATGAAAGCCATTGTGGATGCCGATACCGGGAAAATTTTGGGAGCAGCCATTCTGGGCCAGGAAGGCGGTGAAGTCATGTCAGTGCTGCAAATGGCTATGGTAGGAAATATTACCTGGCACCAAATAAAAGACATGATATTTGCGCATCCGCTATATGCCGAGTCACTGAATAACCTGTTTATGAAACTGGAGAATGAAAGCTGATTCAGGCAGAAATAACTAGTACCTGTTTCTATAATAGATTCTAAAAAGCTAAAAAAAACGTATATTCGGTTTTAAGATAAAGTTTGTATTGATTTATGGAAACAAATGAATTACCCGGCCAAAGGTTATTTATTTTGATGTAAACGAAACTTTTATTGATAAGGCTGGAAGACATAGTTAAGGTGTACAATTCCTTCAGCCAATCAACAGTAACTCCTGCATAACGCCGAAAATCGTATTGTCGCAATGCTGACAATTCTTTCGTGCCTATAGAAAGACAGTTGCCGAGGATATTCCATCGGCTGAATATACTAAATTAGAATACAGAGTAAGGTAAGGAAAAGAACCTTTCCAAAGATTTGCTTGCTCATACATTCATCACTTTCTTATCCGGTTCATTTATTTCGGTACCGACTTTCGTGGTCCCGCTTACTTCAGTGTTATCTCGCGATAATCCAACCTTGCGCCTTAATTTAACTTCCAGACGTCACCCCGGCGTTCCAGGGACTTTAACCCTTTGACTTCTAGGAATTCATCCTATTTACCATTCATGGCACTCACACAGGATTGCCAAAAATGACGGTGATTTTATTATCAAACTCTTTCTACGTTTAATAAAGTTTTGTGTTAGGGCGACAATTAAGTGCGTCTATCCGCCATCTTCGCGAAGCCTTGACTGTTAGTGGTAATTAATCCGCCAGTTCAGAAATCTAACTTAACCTAAGAAACTTCTTCAAAAAAAATATCGCTCCATTGTGATTTTTTCTGAATTTTATACACTAATAAGTTGAAGTTTTATTTTCGATGGATAAAAAAAGCCGATTTACTAAAGTTATTAAAGAGAATGAAGGACTGCTTTTTAAAGTAGCGATTCTTTATACCCACAGCATTCAAGACAGAGAGGATTTGTATCAGGAAGTTGTTTATCAGCTTTGGAAATCCTTTGATACATTCAATGAACAATCGAAATTAAGCACTTGGATGTACCGAGTGGCTATGAACACGGCAATATACAATTTAAAGATTAGTAAAAGACTGGTAAATACCATTCCAATTGACTTAGAGACGGAGAGGTTTGCTGAAGTAGTGGATAAGACGGAAGAAGAAAAGATAAAAATTCTTAATGAACATATACAGACTTTAAATCTGCTTGAGAAAGGAATTATACTGCTTTACCTGGAGGGGAAAAATCATCAGGAAATCGCTTCCATCATAGGTATAACGACAAGCAACGTAGGAACGAAGATTTCGAGAATCAAAGAAAAACTAAAATCAAAAATCATTAAAAAGCAATAATTATGGAACTTGAAGAAATGAAGAGTAATTGGGATGAAATGAGCAAAAGAATAGAAAAACAAGAAATACTCAATAACCATCTTATAGAAAAAATGACTCATCAAAAGTATAAATCCAAATTGGAAAAAATTGGCAATTCCGAATACATAGGCAGCCTTACATGTTATTTGGCGGCCACTTACTTGATAATTAACTTCACCAAAATAGAAGAATTTATTTTTCAACTACTCTGCATCATTACCATATTACTCCTATTTACTTTGCCAATAATATCTTTAAAATCATTAAGAGGAATGAAAAACATTTCAATCCATACAGCTAAATATTCAGAAACAATCAAGACGTTTATGCATCGAAAAATGAAGTTTTATAAGCTACAAAGAATAAATATGATTTTGGCTTTTCTTCTTTTGATTATATTATTACCTGTTTTAGCTTCCATTTATGGTAAGGACATCAACTCAATTACGAACTTTTGGACTATAATCGTTCCTGTTTTTATAGCATTTTTTGCCAGTTTCTCTTTTATAACCTGGCGTTATTACAGCAAAATTCTTAAAAATTTAGAAAAGGAACTCAGGGATCTTTAACACAACTTAAACTAAAAATGATTATTAAAGTTATAATTCAATGGCGTAAATTTTACCCGGAGGCATTTACATTGCAATTTACTAATAATATTAGTATATAATGTGTATTGGTAGACAAAATATATTATTGATTAATACTCTCTTCTAAAATTGAACAAAATTTAATTGAGAACAGTTCATAAGAAGTATTTTTATCTAAAATTATAAAAAATTGACGAGGCCAATATTATGAATCAATTTTTTACTGATTAATTCAGAGACAATTTTACATGGATATCTACGGCCAAGCATTATCAGATCAATATCGGGGCAAACTTAAAGGCAAATTATGGCTGTACAATAGTTACGGACATCCAGAGGATATGCCTGTTGATATTTTTTTCAGATCTGAAGCAGATATGCCCGAATTGGAAACAATGGCTATGGAATTGTGTAATGGAAAAACCCTGGATGTTGGAGCCGGGGTTGGAAGCCATGCACTGATTTTGCAGTCCAAAGGAATTGACGTCACCGCGCTAGAAATCTCTAAAAAAGCCTGTGATATAATGAAGCACAGAGGAGTAAAAAGGGTGGTAAATGCAGATATTCTTAGATACAATTCAGAAAAATTTGACACTATTTTTTTGTTAATGAACGGTATCGGACTTTGCGAAGATTTAGCCGGACTTCAATATTTTCTGGAATACATCAAAAAATTATTGTCCCCAAGCGGTCAGCTTATTTTTGATTCATCCGACATCGCCTATCTCTATAAGCCTGACGAATTTATTTCTAGCAAGTATTATGGAGAAATTTCATATAAGTATGAATATCAAAAGATTAAAGGCAATTGGTTTAAGTGGTTATACATAGACTTTGACACTTTAAAGGCATTAGCAGAAAAAAGTGGATGGCAGTGTGAAATGATTTATGAAGATGATATGGATCAGTATCTTGTACGTATGGTTCTGCTTAATGAGATCAATGAAAACAAATGATAGACTTATATTTAGCTTGCATTAACTATCCCATTTTTAAAAGCGAATGGCAGGTGTTTAATAAACCCGATAGAAGCGGCAGCTCTCGCCCCTTCGCGAGACTAAAGCGGATAGCGGGGTTAACGTTAATCAGAAGCTGAGGCTCTGCCTTTCTAAAAAATCTTATTCTTTAATTTTGAAAAGCAAATTACTGTGCCTTTCGGTTATTTCAGCCCCGCTTTGCGTTCCAAGCTCCGGTGAAGAACCGGAGGCTTTACACTTCAATCGGGTTTATTTAACTTATTGCAGTATTTCATGGACAGAATTTAATAAACTACGGCAATACGTACACTTAGATTCTTTTAGAACTAAATACATAATCCAAAAGATTATAATTATTATTAATGAAATCTACTTTTCAAATATAATTTCCGGGATAAATTATAGTCCGGTATTTTTGTAATAAAACTTAAGATTATCTTCACACTGCTTTAATCTCAAACTGGATTAAATGGCTTAGTTTTATATTTTAAAGACCAAACTAAATTTTATGATTTTAAAATCTCTAACAAACTGTTTTAAGATATATTTGAAAGCATATTTTACTTTGATAGTTCAGGTACTATTAGCAGGAACACTTTTTGCCCAATTTCCTAATCACGTAATCTCAGCTCCTTCAGGAGAAGAATATGTCACCATCAAAAAGGAAGGAAAGACTGTTATTCCGAATGGCCGTTATATAAGTCCTGTAGGAAAAACGCATATGGTTGCACCCCACCCCTACGGACTAGCGATCAGCAGTGACGGAAATATTGCAATTACCGCAAATTCTGGTACCAATCCAATTTCCATCAATATCCTGAAAAATATTCTTTCTGAAAATACAGAGATCCGACAAATTCCTGAATCTCCCAAAGGTGACACCGGTATTCTGGAATCAGTTTTTATGGGCCTAGCAATTTCAGCAGATAATAAAATTGTCTATGTAGCTGGAGGGCAAAGCAATAAGGTATACAAGTTTGATATTGCGAGCGGAAAAGCTTTGGGGACAATCAATTGTAGTTTTAAAAACAGTAAGGTTGATTATTCACATGGATATATTGGTGATATGGTCATGTCAAAAGATGGGCGTTTTCTTTATGCTGTGGATCAGATTGGTTTCAGAATGATTACCATCGACCTACTTGAAGAAAAGTTAATTTCGTCTACTCCTGTTGGACGATATCCCTTTGGGATATGCCTTTCAAAAGACGAAAAAACTGTTTATGTTGCTAATGTTGGAATGTTTGAATATAGCTATGTAAAAAAGAGAGTTAATGGAGAGTGGAAAAGAGGATCAATAGATGTTCCTGGTTTCGCTTATGATACTCCCGAAGCTGAAAAAGGTATTGAGACTGATACGGTTCAAATACCGGGGCTTGGCCCTATAAATTCAGAAAAGGCATTTTCTGTGTGGGCTTTGCAGGTTAAAGACCAATTAAAACCTGTGGTTATAGCCAAAATTAAGACCGGAAATATGGTAGGACAAATGGTTGACGGAATTCCGGCAGTTGGTGGTTCAAGCCCAAATTCAATGGTAGTGGCAGGTAATTATGTGTTCATTAGCAACGGAAATAATGATAACATCACTGTACTCGACAGCAAAAAACAGAAGATCGTGAGTCATATTAAACTTTTACCGGAAGAACGATTGAGTAAACTAAGAGGAATTATTCCGTTCGGACTTGCAGTCTCACCGGATGAAAAGCGTGTATATGTTGCTGAATCTGGAATTAATGCCATAGCCGTTATTGATGTACCCACTTTAAAAGTGATAGGGCATATTCCTGCAGGATGGTTCCCTGCAAAATTAAAAGTGTCACCCGATAACAAAAAACTGATCATATCTAATGCTAAAGGATTCGGAAGCGGCCCCAATGGAGGTGTATCCTTTAAAAGTGGACCTGCAGGCTCATATATCGGCAGTCTGATGAACGGTTCAGTACAGGTTTGCGATATCCCAGATGATGAAGCTCTGAGAGATTTAACCAAGACAGTTATTGAGAATAACTTTATGATCAGACCATCATCCGACTCTTCATTTTCATGGAGAAAAGAAAATCCAATTCCTCTTTTTCCAGGCCAAAAACAATCACCAATTAAACATATTGTCTTTATTTCTAAGGAGAACCGGACTTATGATGAAGTTTTTGGTCAGTTAACTAATGGCAGGGGTGATCCTTCCATTGCCAGATATGGTGAAGGAGTAAGTTTCAGCAATAGTAAGGGTACTGCTACCGTTGAATCAGCTTCGGTCATGCCAAATCATCTAAAACTTGCCAGAACTTTTTCCTTCAGTGATAACTTTTATGTAGATGCTGATGTATCTGCCGACGGGCACCGCTGGCTGGTAAATACCTATCCTAACCAATGGGTTGAGGCAACAACTCCGGCCGGTTACGGCTCAAACCGAACTTACCAAAGTGATTCAAACGCTCCGGGAAATCTTGGAATTAACGGATCTGCTGGTGCAATTTACCCAGAGGATTATAATGAGGCCGGTTCAATGTGGGAACATATGACCAGAAATAAGATTAGCTATTTCAATTTTGGGTTTGGCGTTATGTTTGAGCCCGGTGATTATAAGGATCATTATAAATATGGCGGAATAAAACACCTTGCCAATTACCCCATGCCCAAACCTTTATACTCACGCACATCTTATACCTATCCGACCTATAACATGGCAATTCCTGATCAATTCAGGGTAAGTGTTTTTGAAAAGGAATTTAATGAAAAATGGGGGAAAGACAAAGAAATTATGCCTTCTGTTTTAACTATTATTTTACCAATGGATCATGGAGCGGATGAACGCCCGGAGGCAGGATATCCTTTTAGAGAAAGTTATATGGCCGACAATGATCTTGCTGTTGGTCGCATTGTGGAGTTCTTATCAAACACTCCTTATTGGAAGAATATGCTCATTATCGTTACAGAAGATGATGCTCAAAATGGTGTTGATCATATAGATGCCCACCGCAGCATTTTAATGGCTATTTCACCATATTCCCGAAAAAACTATGCAAGTCATACCCATACAAGCTTTGGGAGTATATTTAAAACCTTCTGGAATATTTTAGGAATTCCCTACCTCAACCAATATGATGCAGGCGCCAGCGATCTTGCTGATATGTTCAGTAATGAACCGGATTTTACACCATTCAAGGCCATACCCGCAGACAGCCGGTTCTTTGATCCACAAAAGGCACTTGACCCCTTTGATGAGAAATTCGACTGGAAAGCCCTTAAGGAAGGTCCGGAAATGGATGATATGAAGGATATGATTCGCGAAAGCAGAAAACGCGACAAAGAAAAGTCATCAAATAAAGAATAAATTAAAATTAATGCTTAATCTGATTAGCAAACGAAATAATATTTAGTTTATTCCGATTGTAAAACTGCAATCAAAAATCTGAGCAATATTCAAGCTTTGAATACCCGGTTTTTGTGAAAACTCTGTAAGTTCAGCTGCATGATCTGCATAACCAAGCCAGGGTTCGATGCACACAAATGGTGCATCCGGAGCAGCCCATATCCCCAATGAATTAAAATCAGCATAAGAAACAGAAATAAAATTGGGTGACTGATGATTTCTGATCAACACCTCTTTCGATTTGATATCCTTAAAAACGAGAGCACCATTGGAGAATAAATCTTTGCTGAGATTCAGTCTCCTGCTATCCAGAAATAGTTTTTCTGTTTCATCAGTAAAAAATCCGGAATCATTAAACAAATGCTTGACCAATACTTCATCCTGATCAAATTCGATGTAATAATCATCGTATGCACCAATCTTTGAAAATGGAATATTAAAAGCAGGATGTGCTCCAACAGAAAATAAGATAGGCTTATCATCTTTATTTATCACCCTATAACTTAGGCTGATCTCCGTATCCATTAAATGATAAGATACCTGAAATGAGAATTTATAGGGATAATCAGCTAAAGTCTCATCAGAATAGTCCAATGTAAAAACAGCATGATTATCTGAGATTTCAGTTAAGATAAAATTAGAATGCCTCGCAAAACCATGTCTTTGCATAGGATACTTTATACCATTAATCTGAATCTGATTATTCACACAATTTCCAATAACCGGAAAAAGGTTAGGAGCATGAAATGCCCAAACTGAAGGATCAGCCTGCCATAGGTACTCTAGTCCATTAATTTTATTGAAAATGGAACATAATTCAGCTCCTTGGGGACGGATGCCTACATACAAAAATTCGTTCTCCAGAACATGCATGCCATTAAAGTTTTGATATAAAAGTAAGGAGTATCCCTGTTAAACCCAACAAATCTTATGAAAAACTTGAATTATGCGTGTTTCCTGTTTACCCAAACTTTTTTATTATTCCTACCATTTCGGTGATTTCCAGCACCTGATGGCCTCTTCATTCCGGGGCTATAAGTAGGTCCTTCTCCCAATTCTTCTGGTAAAGTCATTCTGGGGATTTCCCTGCCAATCAGATTTTCAATGAAAGAAAATTTACGCTGATCCTTTTCATTAACAAAAGTTATTGCGGTACCAGTAGTTTCTGCCCTGGCGGTTCTGCCAATCCGGTGAATATAATCTTCAGGATCTGGTGGGACGTCAAAATTAATAACAAGGCTAATTCCTTCCACATCAATTCCACGACTTAATACATCAGTACCAATGATCACGGGCAATGTCCGGCTTTTAAAGGCTCTTAAGACTGTTTCACGCTGCTCCTGCTCCAGATCTGAATGGAAAGCTTCTGACTTAATGCCCTCTTTTCTGAGAGTTCTGTTAAGGTCCTTCACAGTTTCCTTTCTAGAACAAAAAATAAGGACGCTTTTGTATTCTCCACCCTTCAGCAAGGTGCTGATCAATTTAATCTTTTGATTATCATAAACCATATAAACCTGCTGGGCGATACCTACAGCTGGTTGTGAGAGGGCTATATTTATCTGCTCAGGATTCTTTAATATGGTATTTGCTAATGTTCTTATCTTAGGAGGCATGGTAGCCGAGAAAAGCAGGGTTTGCCTTTCTTTTGGTAGATTGCTTATAATTCTTAAAATATCTTCGTAAAATCCCATATCCAACATACGGTCGGCTTCATCCAATACCAGATACTGCAGATGGTCCAGCTTAATTACACCTGAAGCCAAATGAGCTATCAATCGGCCGGGGGTTGCAATCACAATATCTACACCATCCATCATCGCCCGGCGCTGCTGTTCGTAGATCATGCCATCACCACCGCCATAAACGGCAATGGAACTGATACCTGCAAAATAAGCTAAACCTTCAACCTGCTGATCGATCTGTTGTGCCAGTTCACGGGTAGGTGCCAGTATCAGCGCTTTGGTATATTTCTTTTCAGAAACACTTATGTGTTGTAAAACGGGCAATAAATAGGATGCTGTCTTACCTGTTCCGGTTTGGGCACAAGCGATAAGATCTTTATGATCGAGAATTAAGGGAATTGCCTGGGATTGAATTGGGGTGGGTTTTACATAACCCATACTTTGAAGTCCCTCAAATAGCTGAGGATCAAAATTAAAATCGCTGAATGTCAAGTTTATATATTAATATTTAAATAAAGGCAAAAATAGGGAAAAGAATTGAGAGTGGAGAATTGACAAAACAGGTTATCGTCATTCTCAACTCTCCACTCTCAATTATCAAGGGAATTCCACTTATTAACACCACCCAATTTCTCAACAAATAACACTATTATCAAAAAATATCCTACTTTTGAATCCCGTACAAAACGATGTTTTTTATTAGCTAAAGCAGAGACAAAACCGCTACAAATAATAAAGCATTCTTAGCAAATCCTTCAGATATCATGACCAAATACATTTTTGTTACGGGCGGCGTTACTTCGTCGTTAGGAAAAGGTATTATTTCCGCTTCACTGGCTAAACTTCTTCAATCAAGAGGTTACCGGGTAACTATCCAAAAGTTCGATCCTTATATTAATATTGATCCTGGAACTTTAAACCCTTATGAACATGGCGAATGTTATGTAACTGAAGATGGAGCTGAAACAGACCTTGATCTGGGTCATTATGAACGATTTCTGAATGTCCCAACCTCTAAGGCCAATAATATTACAACCGGCAGAATTTATCAGAATGTAATTAACAAGGAACGCGAGGGAGCTTATCTGGGCAAAACGGTACAGGTAGTACCACATATCACCGATGAGATCAAGCGCAATATGAAAATATTGGGTGAAACAGGAGATTATGATATAATAATCACTGAATTGGGTGGAACTGTTGGAGATATTGAGTCACTTCCCTTTATTGAAGCAGTTCGCCAGCTACGCTGGGAGCTTGGTTCTGGAAATTCAGTGGTTATTCACCTCACACTTATTCCGTACTTGGCTGCTGCGGGAGAATTAAAATCCAAACCAACTCAGCATTCCGTTAAAATGTTACTTGAATATGGAATTCAGCCTGATATTCTGGTTTGTCGTACCGAGCACCATATCCCTCAGGAATTACGCAAAAAAATTGCACTTTTCTGTAATGTGAATATCAATGCGGTAATTGAGTCAATTGATGCATCAACTATCTATGATGTTCCATTACTTATGCTGAAAGAGCAACTTGACAAAACCGTACTCAGTAAATTAAAACTCGCAAATAAAAATGAACCCGATCTTGAAAAATGGAAAGATTTTCTTGGTCGACTTAAAAACCCAACAGCTGAAATCAATATCGGGCTGGTAGGAAAATATGTGGAGCTTCCTGACGCATACAAGTCAATAACCGAGTCATTTATTCATGCAGGTGCTAAAAATGAATGTAAAGTCAGAGTAAAATCCATCCACTCCGAAAATATCAACCCTGAAAATGTTGCAGAAAAATTAAAGGGGTTAGATGGTGTTTTGGTTGCACCCGGTTTTGGAAGTCGTGGGATTGAGGGAAAAATTGAGGCCATAAAATATGTCAGAGAGCATCAAATTCCATTCTTTGGGATTTGCCTGGGCATGCAATGTGCAGTCATTGAATTTGCCCGCAATGTTATAGGACTTAAAGAAGCGCATAGTATTGAAATGAACGAGGATACCAAAGATCCAGTAATTTCGATGATGGAAGAACAGAAAAAAATTAAAAATAAGGGTGGGACAATGCGGCTTGGATCATACAATTGCGATCTAAAAAAGGGTAGTAAAGCGGCAGCAATTTATGGTAAAAATCGGATTTCTGAACGTCATCGTCATCGTTACGAGTTTAATAATGCTTATTTACAGCAATTTGAAAAGGCTGGAATGATTGCATCCGGTATTAATCCTGATAATAATCTAGTTGAAATAGTTGAGTTAAAAGAT
>Ga0105055_10010751_pt1 | contig 11397 bp, 13 predicted proteins | sample BON03_FD_78090 | JGI IMG/M metagenome (GOLD analysis project Ga0105055, IMG submission 78090) | Freshwater microbial communities from Lake Bonney liftoff mats and glacier meltwater in Antarctica - BON-03 | ecosystem: Environmental > Aquatic > Freshwater > Ice > Glacier meltwater | place: Lake... | reverse complement strand
TTAGCGCCTTCAGAGTCACCGCGGCATAATCCACGCCCGCCAGATTGGTTTCGGGCACTAGCCAAAGCAGCGCCACAGAGGCATCCAGAACAAAACTCATGCCCGGCCCTCATCTATCAGCGCCTTGAGATCGATACCGCCCACCGGCTTACGAGAGCGCATGAAGGACAGCATTTCATCGACGGCTGCAATCACATCCGTGTGCTTGTTGCCTTGCGCTGGCACCAGATCGGCCACGGCTTCACCCCGCAGTGTGATGGTGTAGCGATTGCCAGCCTGGATGCCACGCAACAACTCTGGCAACTTTGTCTTGGCTTCGTATGACCCAACTTCGATGTTCACGATCAACTCCTTTTGAGATATGTAGACCAGTATATAGACCAGTCGACGCAATTCAAGTTCCGGCCAATCGAATCAGCAAGCGTTTTTGGGTTCTGTCCCAACCATGTTTTGCACAAAACAGGAAAAATAGGTCCGTGCTTGCCTCACCGATTCGGCAAGCTCGGTGTCGCCTTCGGCATGTCTTTTCCCGGGGTCGTGGCCGAATCAGTTTCAACCCAGTGCGCAGGGTCCGGGGCTGCTCAGCTGGCGCTCGGTGGCCCCGAAATGGTCGTTTTGGGCAACTCAAGCCGGCAACCATGCGGCCAGCGTCACCACCTGCCGGTTCTCAAAACCAAACGTATGCGTGGCCAGCAGTTGACCCAGCAGATCGTGCAGCTCGGTGCGTTCAAAGCCATAGGATTGGCGCAATGTCCACAGTGTTTCGACCTGCACGATGTCGTTCAGGAGGACCGCTTCGGCAACGTCGTCCAGCGCGGCCAGCCGCCGGCGTACCGCCGCCGCCTGCGGGGCATCGTCCTCCACCGCCGGTGCGGGTGTGCTCCAACTTCGTACGGGGGTTCACCGAACTACCGGTGCGGATTGCTAGCTGAAGACCGGCTCAGACCATCCGGGCCAGAGCGCGCATGGCTCCGGCGACTTCTTCCTCGGTGTTGTAGAAATGCGGGGCTACGCGGATCAGCGGGCCGCGCGCAGATACGACATAACCCGCTTGCGCCATCTTGCGCTCCACGCCGGCCGAGTCGTTCACACGAATGGCTGTGTTGGAGCCTTTGCGCTTCGGATCGCGCGGGCTGGCTATTGGCAGGCCCAGGCTGGTGGCCGTGTCGATTGCAACCCGGGAGAGGTTTTCGATATGCGCCTCGACCCGATCGATGCCCACGCGATTGAGCAAGGCCATGCCAGCCCCAGCGGCCGCCGCGTTGATATAGGGCGGCGTGCCGGTGTCGAAACGGCGCGCGCCGTCGGCATAGTCCAGCAGGCGAATGTCGAACGCAAACGGGTTGACACGCCCGAACCAGCCGGTATTGGCAGGCCGCAGTTGCTGCGCCAGGTCATGCCGCACATACATGAAGGCGATTCCGGGGCAGCCGAGCAGGTACTTCTGCCCGCCACACACCAGGATGTCGATACCATCGCGTACCACGTCGATCGCCATCGCGCCCACGGACTGGTAGGCATCGACAAAGAACAGCGCTTCCTGAGCATGCGCCAGCGCCCCGATGGCCGCGATGTCCTGTCTGAACCCGTTGGAATACGACACGTGGGACACCGACACCAGCCGCGTGCGATCGTTGATGAGGTGCGCATAGTCCTCCAGCGCGATCTCGCCGCCCGCGTCGGGCTGGGCAAATTGCACCTGCGCACCGCGTGCCTGTTGCGCCAGCCAAACATGGCCCAGCGACGGAAAGTCGATTTCGCCCAGCACGATGCGATTGCGCTCGCCATCGAACTGCAGGCAGTTGCCCACCGACGAGGCGAGGTCCGACACGCAGGACATGACGGCGATGTCCGCCGCGTCGGCGTTGATCAGGCGAGCGAATTCCGCCTTGGCCTGGTCCAGCACCACCGCCCAGCCGCCCCAATCCATGCCTTTCTCGCTCCAGGAGGCCATGTAGCGCGCGATCGCATCGGTGACCGGGATTGACAGCGCGCTCTGCGAGCAACTGGAGAGCTGCGCCTTGTGCGCGAGGATGGGGAACTGGGAGCGTTGCGCCTCAAACGGGAAGTGGCTCATGGTGTGATCAAGATGGGTGAATGACGCGTCGGGCCGTGACTTCGACCTCGACTTTGGCACCGTCGACCGCCAGAGAGCTGCACACGGTGGTGTTGGTGGGTCGCGCCGGACCAAGCCGCTGCTTGATGACGCCGCTGACAGCCGCGACGTCCTCGCGCGCCGGCACAAAGACGCGCACGCGGACCACGTCCATCAGGGAAGCATCGGCCTGAACCAGGGCCCTCTCGATGGTGTCGATCGCTTGCTCGGTTTGCGCCGCGGCGGACTCCGGCAGGGTCAGAGTCGCAAAGTCCTGGCAGACCCGCCCCGATCTGGGCCAATCCCAGCAGAGAAGCGGCAATCGGAAACAAGGCGCGACGATGAGGAAAGTGCATGGTGAACATCTCCGGTTAGTTGCAAACTACAGGGTGGTATTCGCTAGCGCCCGATGCGGTCGCAGGTGTTGACGTGGACGCTGAAATTTAGCGATGCCTGTTGCAGCTGTATATAAACCACTTTACAGAGGGGCTTGATTGCATTTGCGCCCGACAGGCAGAACATGACCGCGATGTCGGCTGCGTCGGCATAAATCACACATTCGGAAATGTGCCTTTGCCGATGGTGTGTCTGCGGTGGGGGCCCATCTGGCTTGGGTGGGCGTCACTCGGACCTTGCTCCCCAGCTCGCCAACCCGCTGGCGTTCGAACGATCGAGCCCCATCAACCACCGTCATTCAAATGGCACGCCGACAAATGCCCCTGCGCCACCTCGCGCAGGGCGGGTCGCTCGGTGGCGCAGTGGGCCATTGCCTTCGGGCAGCGCGGGTGGAAATGGCAGCCCGTCGGTGGACGCAGCGGTGACGGAATTTCGCCCTTGACCGGGATGAAGACCCGCTTGCCGACTTCCAGCTTCGGCTCGGACTGCAGCAGCGCCTGGGTGTAGGGATGGTTCGGGCGGGAAAAGATCGTGTCGGCAGGAGCCGACTCGACCACGCGCCCCAGGTACATGATGACCACACGGTCGGACAGGTGGCGCACCACGCCGAGGTCGTGGCTGATGAACAGGTAGGTCAGCTGCAACTGGTTGCGCAGCGCGATGAACAGGTTGAGCACCTGGGCCTGGATCGACACATCAAGCGCAGCCACCGCCTCATCGCAGACCAGAAACTCCGGCTTCACCGCCAGTGCCCGCGCGATGCCGATACGGGCACGCTGCCCGCCCGAGAACTGGTGCGGAAAGCGCCGCATCGCGCTGGCGTCCAGGCCGACCTGGCGCAACAGCTGCTCGACGTAGGCGTCCTGCTCGCGCGCCGCCACCAGGCCGTGCGCCACCGGTGCCTCGCCTACGATGTCGCGCACCCGCATGCGCGGGTTGATCGAGGCATAGGGGTCCTGGAAGATCATCTGGATCGCCAGCCGATCCCGCCGCGAGCGCTGGCTCGCGCCGGGGGCGATGTCGACGCCCTTCCACAGCCGGCGCCCTGCGCTCAGGCTGTGCAGGCCCACCGCCATGCGGCCCAGCGTGGACTTGCCGCAGCCCGACTCGCCGACCAGCCCCACCACCTCGCCGGGCTGGATCGCCAGGCTGACGTCGTCGACTGCATGCACCACCTCTTCGCGCAAGCCGGCGCCCAGCAAATTGCTGATGCGGTCCACCGTGTCGAGCGGCTGGGTGAAACGCTTGCTGACCCCTTGCAGTTCCAGGATCGGCTGCGCGCCTGGGGTGGTGGCGCTCGGTGCCGTCATGCGGCCGCCTCCAGGGCAGTACCCACCGGATGAAAACAGCGCAACGTACGGCCCGCGCTGGTCCGTATTGGCGGCACCTGCCGGCAGGCGTCGGTGGCATGCTCGCAGCGCTCGCGGAAGGGGCAGCCCGAGGGCAGGTTGATCAAGGAGGGTGTCATGCCGGGAATCTGCCGCAGCGGCTGGCCGCGCGGGTTGCGCGAAGGCGCCGACGCGATCAGTGCATGCGCGTACGGGTGGTGCGGCTGCCCGAGCACCTGCTGCGCTGTGCCGCTCTCGACGATTTTGCCGGCATACATCACCGCCACGGTGTCGGCCAGGCCGGCGATCACCGACAGGTCGTGCGTGATCCAGATCAGCGCGGCGCCCGTCTCGGCGCACAGCTTCTGCATCTCGTACAGGATCTGGCCCTGGATGGTCACGTCCAGCGCCGTGGGGGTTCGTCGCAGATGATGAGGTCTGGCTTGTTGAGCAGCGCGATCGCGATCGCGACGCGCTGGCGCATACCGCCCGAGAACTGGTGCGGGTAGGACAGCAGCCGCTCGTCGGGCGATGCAATGCCCACGCGCTCCAGTGCATCGCGGCACAATGCGCGCGCCTGTCCGTGGCTGACATCCTGGTGCGCCAGCACACTCTCGATCATCTGGGTGTCGATGCGCAGCACCGGGTTGAGCGTCATCATAGGATCCTGGAAGATCATTGCGATGCGGTTGCCCCGGATCTTGCGCATCTCTTCGGGCGGCAGGCCGAACAGTTCGCGCCCGCTCAGGCGGATGCTGCCGGACTCGATACGCCCCGGTGGGTCGATCAGGCCCATGATGGAGTAACCAGTGAGCGACTTGCCCGAGCCGGATTCACCCACCAGTCCGAGAATTTGCCCCGGCAGAATGGACAGCGAAACCCCGTCCACCGGCGTGACAGTGCCGCCGCGGGTGCTGAAGCGGGTCGTCAAGCCCTCGATGGCGAGGGTCGGCACGGGCGTAGAGGCAGGCGCATCGGGCATAGGCAAGCGCTTACTGCGTCTGCAGGCGCGGGTTGAGCACATCGCGCAGTTGATCGGCCACGAGGTTGATGGCCACGATCACAACCAGCAGGGCCACACCCGGGAACACGCTGATCCAGTACTTTCCAGACATGAGGTATTGCGACCCATTGGAAATCAGCAGCCCCAGCGACGGTGAGGTCGGTGGCAGGCCCAGTCCCAGGAAGGACAGGGTCGCCTCCAGCGTGATTGCCGATGCAACCTGCAGCGCCGTCACGGCCAGCAACGGCGTGAGACAGTTCGGCAGCAGGTGCCGCAATATGATGCGCGGTGTGGACAGCCCCAGGCAGGTGGCGGCCTCCATGTACTCCTTACGCCGCTCCACCAGCGCAATCGAACGTGCTGAGCGGGCGTAATAGGCCCACTTCACGGCCACCAACGCCACGATGATCTTGCCCAGGCCCGGCCCGCTGAGCGCCAGCAGGATGAGCGCAATCAGGATTGGCGGGAAGGACAGCTGGATGTCGACCAGCCGCATGATGAAACCGTCGAAGCGCCCTCCCAGGTAGGCAGCCCACAGGCCCAGCGACAGACCAATGGCCAGCGCAATCACCGTGCTGACCACACCCACCATCACCGAGGTGCGGATGCCGTACACGATGGCCGACACCATGTCCCGACCCTGCTCGTCCGAACCGAGCAGGAACGTGAGCTTGCCGTCGCCAGACTTCTCGCCCGGCGGCAGGCGCGAGTCCATCACGTCAAGCACCTTGAGGTCGTACGGATTTTGCGGCGCCAGGAACGGGCCCGCAATGGCCACAAAGAGCACGATGCCCAGCAGCACTAGGCCGAATACCGCGAGTTTGCTCGCGACGTAGGCGCGCGCGAACCGGCGTAGCGGCGTCTCGACATCCGCCGGTGATGCTGCCTGGGTCTGTGCCATGTGCATCAGCCTTTCGCGTCCGACAGCCGCACCCGCGGGTCCAGCAGCGAGTACAGCAGGTCGACCACCAGATTGATCGCAATGAACAGGGCCACGGTCATCAGCAGGTAGGCCACCACCACCGGCCGGTCGAGCACGCGGATCGAGTCGATGATGAGCTTGCCCACGCCCGGCCAGGCGAAGATGGATTCGGTGACGATCGCAAACGCGATCAGTGCGCCAAACTGCAGCGCGATCACGGTCACGATCGGGATCAGAATATTCTTGAGCACGTGCACACCAATGATGCGGCGGTTGGTCAGGCCCTTGGCGCGCGCGAACTTCACGTAATCTTGCAGCATCGCCTCCTGGGTGCCCGAGTGGGTCAACCGGATCACCAGTGCGATATTGAACAGCGACAAGTTCAGCGCCGGCAGCACCAAGTGCTTGAGGCCGTCGAGCGTGAGGCAACTCAGGGCGATGCCCAACACCTCGGTGGTCTGTCCGCGGCCGCTCGATGGCAGCCAGCCGAGTTGTACTGAAAATAGCATGATGAGCATCAGACCGACCCAGAAGCTGGGCAGTGAAAAACCGAGGATAGAGAAGCCCATGATGGCACGCCCTGCCAGACCTTCACGGCGCAAACCGGCCCACAGGCCCAGTGGGACGCCGAGCAGGATCGAGACCACCATCGCCACCACAGCCAGCTCCAGAGTGGCCGGCAGGCGCTGCGCAATCAGCGTGAGCGCGGGCGTCGAGTATGCGAAGGAACGGCCCAGGTCGCCCGCCAATGCGTTCTGCAGGAACAGGCCGTACTGCACCCACATCGGCTTGTCCAGGCCGAAGGCGGCCACCGTGGCGGCGCGATCGGCCTGCGTGGCCTCGGGGTTGATGAGGATGTCGACCGGGTTGCCAATGGCGTACATGCCGACGAACACCAGCAGCGACATCACCAGCAGAACGAAGATGCTCTGTAGCACCCGCCGCACTACAAAGCCAATCATCGCAGGAACCTCCCCGCGCCAACCGCCAGCACAGGCCTTGCACCCCGTGCTGGCGCATCCCTCAGTGACATGGGCGCAGTTTCATCGGGACTTGAAGTTGAATGCGTAGGTACGCTCGTCGCCGCGCCCCTCGTAGGTGATGCCCTTCTTCATGGCCCAGGCCGAGACCTGGAAGTGCAGCGGGATCAGCGCCACGTCGCGGCTGATGATGCCGGCCGCCTCGCGCAGGATGCGGTCTCGCACCAGAGGGTCCATGCTGTCGGCCTGGGTCAGCAACTCGTCGAGTTTCGGGTTGCAGTACTTGGCCCAGTTCACGACCCCCATGCCCTTGGCCGAGTTTTCGCAGGCCAGCAGCGCGCGCATCGGGATCGACAAGTCAACGCTGCCGCCCCAGGCAATCAGCGCCACCGAGAACTCGAACTTGCCGCCGCGCGGCGCATACACCGCCATCGGCATGGTGTCGACCTTGGAGTCGACGCCGATGCGGGTGAACATCTGTGCCACGGTCTGGGCGATTTTCTCGTCGTTGACCAGTCGGTTGTTCGGGCCATGGATCGTCAGGCCGAAGCCGTTGGGATAACCCGCCTCGGCCAGCAGCTTCTTGGCGCCATCGGGATCGAACTTGACCGGGGTGAGCGCGGACACATGGCCCGGGGAGCCCGGCACGATCAGGTTCTCGGTGGACTCGGACAGGCCCTCCATCACGCGCTCGCGGATCGCATCGCGGTTGATGGCCATCGACAGGGCCCGGCGCACGCGCACATCCTTGAGCGGGTTGTTCGCCAGTACGGCGCCACTCTTGTCGGTCAGGAAGGGCGACTTGTCGCGCCAGTCGGCAAACAGGAACACCATGCGCTGCGAGGTCGCGGTGGTCAGGCTCAGGTTGGCGTCGTTGCGCACCCGGCCCAGGTCCGGCGTGGGCACGTTCTCGATCGCCTGCACGTCGCCGGCCAGCAGGGCCGCCAGGCGCGTGGACGGATTGGCGATGAAGCGGATCGTGGTCGTGGCCCACTGCGTCTTGTTGGTGCCGTTGTAGTTGTCGTTGCGCGCCATCTCGATGCGGTCGTCGCGCAGGAAACGCACGAACTTGTACGGGCCGGAACCGACCATGCCCTTGCCAGCCGCAAAGTCGTCGCTGGCCAGGCCTTCGGTGGCCTTCTTGCTGACGATGATGACCGACACCAGATCATCGGGCAGCAGCGGCGTCGGCGCCGTGGTGGTCAGGCGCACCGTCTGCGCGTCGATAGCCCGCTTGCTGGCGATGGTGCGGGTGTACTGCGTGAAGCTGGCCGGGCTGTTCTTGATGCTGGCCGGGCGCTCGAGCGAGTAGATGACATCATCTGCAGTGACCGGGCTGCCATCGCTGAACTTGGCACCGCGGCGGATCTTGAAGTCCCAGGTGAGGTTGTTGACATTGGTCCAGGACTCGGCCAGACCGGGTGCGAGTTTGCCGTCGGCCGAGCGCATCACCAGCGGCTCGAACATGTGTTCGATCACATTGGCGTTGGTGGTAATGTTCTGGAAATGCGGGTCCATGGACGTCGGTGGGCTGCTCATCGCTAGTTTGAAATCCTGTGCCAGGGCCGGGCCCACACAGAGCGCCAGCACGGCAGCAGCAGCGCCCAGCCGGCGCAGCATCTTGTTTGCAATCATCAATGTCTCCTATGAAATCAGGCCGTCAGGCCTGGTGGCGGGCAGGTCAGTGCCCAAAAAAGTGCGCGCTGGCCGTGCAGCCACTAGCGTATCGGTGCGGGAACCCGCTGTGTGGCAATCGCTCATAACGCCGACAGTCCGCACAGCGCCTCGACAAGCATCGCGTTGGACTGGTAAGCCACCATCACGCGCCATTCGCGCCGCGCAGGGTAGAAGCGCTCCAGCATCCTTGCACGCAGTTCCAACCCCATGGCCGACTTCGGGTCGCCATGCTGGAACAGCCAGTTCTCCGCCCGTACGATGTCGTGGCCGCCGCTCTCGCCGGTGCGCAGTTCCACTAGGCACAGGGTCATGCGCTTGCCCGGCAGGATCTCCGGCAGCGAATAAAACAGGTTGCCCGGCGTCTCCGACTGCGCGTTCTTGCCGTGCGCCGCCTTGTCTTCGGCGATCACGCTGACCTGGGAGAACCAGTTACGGGTCTGGCTGCCGGCATGGTCGTCGTCGATGAACAGGTCGCAATAACCCCACACGCCGCCACCGGTGTGGTAATCGATGATCGCCACGTGTTCGGCCTTCGCCGCATGCTGTGTTACCAGTTGGCGAAACAGGGTGTTCGACCAGGCCGGTCTGGTGCCGCCGAAAAAAACGCCCCGGGGGTTCACGTATTGACCGCCGTGCACCGCCTTGGACATCACGTCGTGGTTGTCGCGCCCGAGGAACTCGGCGATCGCGCGGTTGTGCACGCCCAGACCGGGCTCGGCCCAGTCCGGCGGATCGATATGCCCGGCGAGCGCCACGTAATCGGGATTCTCCGGGCGCGGCCGGGTGTGGTCGATGAAATTGCGGTTGAGGTCGATGTTGTCCTCGTTGACGCGCCGGCCCCAGGCGAACCCGTGCGGGTTCATCGCGTGGATCAGCAGCACCGCTGTGTCCTTCGCGCTCACGCGCTCGAACCAGCGCTCCTGCAGCCAGGCCGTGTGACAGCCGGAACCGGCATACCCTTCCGCGCCATGCGTGCCCGAGACCAGGATCAGCAGCTTGCGTGCATCCGGTGGCCCGATCCAGGCCACGTCGGTGACGCAGTCCTCGCCGTTCGGGCCCTTGGCCGGATTGGTGTGGCTCGACAGCAGGCGTGCGCCACCCTGCTGCACGGCGCCGAGGAACTTGGCGCGCGCCTGGGGATACGACTCGGAAAAATAGCCCGCAATGCGATCCATAAGGGTCCTGGCGGAGTTGTCGGGGCTGGACGGGTTGGATGGGTTGGTGGCGCCCGGGCATCCTAACGACATTCACCCGCGCGCGTATGTAAGCTGCTTTACACAAACACAAACAAGCACAGCGCCGATGGGCTTAGCCCGCTAAACTTGGCCGACCCATGCGCACCGAATCCGCCGCGGACACCAGCGTGGCCATGGTGCCGGCGAGCCAACTGATCGCAGCACTGGCGCGCCACCCGGCCCTGGCCGCGCAGCAGCGCGCACTCGCGGGCATGCGCTGTCACATCATGCTGCGCCACGTGGCGGTGCAGGGGTCCAACTCCGGACGGCGCAAGGTGTGTCTGCATCTGCTGGACCTGACCCCTGCTTTTCCCTCTTTCTACTTTTGAACTCAACTACACCGCAGGCTGTACCCACTGGTCAATCGCAATGGCGTAGCGCGTGGCCTTGCCAACGCCTTCAATGCGCAGCAGCCCCTTGGCGGCCAAGTCCGCCAGATTTCGCGTGGCAGTGGCTTTGGATGTGCCGGTGAGCTTGCAATATTTGTCCGATGTCATTCCACCCAAGAAGCCCCCGCCCAGGGCGCTGTTGCCAGCCTCCAGTAAACGATTGAGCACCTTGGTTTGCCGCGCGTTTACCCCACAGGCTGCAGCGCGTTGGCGAAACTCGGTTTTCTCCAGCGCCTGCTTCACCACCGCTTGCGAGGTGATGCACCCTTGCGTGAACGCCTGCACAAACCACTGTACCCACGGCGTTACATCCAGTGCTGAGCGCGACGAGATGCGCTGCGCAAGGTTGAGCGCGTCGTAATACGCAGCACGCGTGGTCATCATCTGGCGGGCCATGCCAAACACGCGCACGGATGCGTCCATGTCTTGTGCCAGGGCCATGTCCACAATAGCGCGGCCCAAGCGGCCATTGCCGTCTTCAAACGGGTGAATCGTCTCAAACCACAGGTGCGCCAATGCGGCGCGGGCCAGACCGTGCAGCCCGGGCGCTGTGTCTGATTCGATACCGGGCACCGACTGCGGCAGCGCAAACCACGCCAAAAACTGGGTCATCTCTTGCGCCACTTGTGCCGATGGCGGCGCCACGTAATGCACTACCTCGCGTCCCAACCTGCCGCTCACAATTTGCATGGCATCCGCGTGGTCCCGGTAGCGCCCCACCGCGATGCGCCGCAAATTGGCGCTGCCGCCGGGAAATAATGCGGCCTGCCACAGGCACAGCCGCTCTTGCGTCAGCGGCGTTTGGTATTGCTCGGTGGCATCCGCCATCACCTTCACCAAGCCATCCACATGCCGGTCTGCGGTGGGCAAATCAACCAGGCCCAAGCGGTGGGCCACGGACGAGCGCACGGCCTGCAGGTCCAGCTTCTCGCCTTCAATGGCGGCTGTTGCCATGGCCTCTTGCACCCACAGCTCGCGCGCCACCTCTTGGCCGCTCTCCAGGCCAATGGCCTCCAGCAAGCCCAGCAACTTGCCTTGCTCCAGGCGTGCATTGCTCAGGTCGTGCATCAACGCAGCCGTGTCAAAAGTGAGCGCGGGCCAGGCGGGATGTTGCCAAAGATAGCGGGGCGATTTGATCGTAATGGTTTTGGACATGAGGCGTATTTTAGGAAATACGGCTCAAAATATGATTCGTATTTCAAAATATTACAGCTCAGAGGCGTGGCGCGTGGCTCATGTTGGCTTAGGCGGAATGGCACTTACTTTGGCGCCGCGACGTTGAAGTTACGGGCGTAAGCGATTGAATTTGAAGAGAAAGGAAGGTGGCTGACCCAGGGATTGATAGCATGGTTGTTACTACGCACCCAAACCA
>Ga0105055_10010740_pt1 | contig 11406 bp, 11 predicted proteins | sample BON03_FD_78090 | JGI IMG/M metagenome (GOLD analysis project Ga0105055, IMG submission 78090) | Freshwater microbial communities from Lake Bonney liftoff mats and glacier meltwater in Antarctica - BON-03 | ecosystem: Environmental > Aquatic > Freshwater > Ice > Glacier meltwater | place: Lake... | reverse complement strand
TAAAAACAACACGTATACGTTATGCAATTCGAGTTATTGCTGCTGATATCAGTGTTGAAGATAATCCTTGGGGATTACAGCTGGATGGCTATGAAGGTAATCCAAAAACAATTAGTGATGAGGCTTTACAATGAGAAAAACAGCCCTCATTACAGTTTCATTCCTAACTCTACTGGCAGCTAATCCTGTAATAGCTGATGAAAAGATTGTCTGGAATAAAACACCAATCAACATTACATTGATACCTAATCAAGAAAGAATAGTAACTTTTCCAACTAACAGGGTGAGAGCCAAAATTCCTGCAGATATTTCGGGCAAGCTTGCAACACTGTCGAATAACGGCATTTTGTACTGGGTCGCTAATGAAGAGTTCACTTCACAACAAATCCTAGTGCAAGACAAGAACACTCAAGAAATAATTGTTGTAAATCTATCATCAAATACGAAAACAGGATCAAATGAACCCTTGACGATACTAACAGGCGAAGAAGCTGCTCCAAGTAAGTCAAAAAAAGCTGGTGGTAATAACAATGATACAGACAAGCAATCTTTGCAGTATGGCTACGACGAGCTAACTCGTGTAGCTGTAAAGCATATCTATGCTCCGACACGCTTAATAAGCGTTCCAACGGATATGAGTCGTGTGCACGTTAAACCTGGCACTAGTGCCTATTTAATTCGACATCACAACATACAAGCTGAGCCAGTAATCTCATTTAACAATAACGGCCTTTTCGTTACAGCCGTGAACCTTAAGAATATAGAGCCTGAGAAAATCATACTAGATCCACGTGACATCCGTGGGAGTTGGTTAGCAGCCACATTCCAACATGCCGTTCTTGGTCCGTCGGGTGACATTACTGACACCACAACTGTCTACCTTATATCCACTAGACCTTTTTGGGAGTCTATGTAAATGGCTACCCCTAAAAATACTAATAAAGCGATCCCTTTAATAGTCGGAGGTGTCGTTTTTGTAGCTGCTGCGATGTTTGCAGGCAGCGATAATGATGATGAAACTGCGACTATGGGCAAACAGGTGCAAGCAACCGTGCCTGATGGCGACAGTACTGCAGATACTTTAAGGACACTAACAGCAACAGTAACAGAGCTAACTAGAAGAAATGAAGATCTAAGTAAAAACCAACTCAGCTTAGAAAAAAAACTAACAAAACAAAAACCGTCAAACACTATGGACGAAGCAAGTATCGCAGACAAACTAGAAAGCTTGGTTAACGGTAAGCTTGAAGCGATGAACTCACAGCCTGTGCAAGACGAGCCGGATGATTATAACTTTGATCTGGGCGGTGTGGTTACAAAAGAAGCTGTATGGGTTGAGCCAGTAGATGAAGCTATGCTAGCCGATGAAAACGGGTTCGCACCGACACAAAACTCCGCGCCATTAAGCTTTGACGCTTCAAACATCTTAGGTGATAGCGCGCAGGCATTAGATTCTCCAATTGGACAAACGCTAACAGGAGGTTTAAATCAAGGCGGCAATGAAGTTCCTGATGTACCTGTTTACACCATTCCAAAAAATTCCACCTTAATAGGCTCAACCACGATGAGCGCGTTAATTGGACGCATACCTAATCAAGGAAATGTTGAAGACCCTTATCCTGTCAAAATCATTGTAGGCAAAGACAATCTTACAGCTAATGGATTAGAGCTTCCTGAAGTAAGCCATATGATCTTCACCGGGACAGCCGTTGGCGATTGGATGCTCTCCTGTGTAAGGGCCGACCTTACCTCTGTTACTTATGTCTTTGACGACGGCACGATTAGAACTCTGACTGCAGGCAGTGACAATGTGAACGGAAATCGTCTCGCGTGGATCTCTGATACAAGAGGCATTCCTTGCATTAGTGGCAAACGTATTAGTAATTCAACTTCCACTCTTATATCAAAAGTATTTGCTAAGGGTGTAGAAGCAGGTGCCGGAGCAATTGCTAAAGCCGAAGAAACGTTAGTCACAACACCACAGGGCGACACTACCTCTAACGTTACGGGGGACGTGTTGACCAACACTGGTTATAAATCGCTATCCGGTGGGGCTAAAGAAATTAGCGATTGGTTGAACAAACGAGAAGCACAAAACTTTGATGTTGTTTATGTAGATACAGGCATGAAAGTAAATATCAACATTGATGCAGAACTTCCTATTGATTACGCACCTAACGGCAGAAAACTACGACATGACAACACTACAGCAAATCGCTTCGCTAATATTCTTGACTAGTATTTCGACTGGTTGCACAACAACTTCCTCGAAAGAAGATCTCTTCCCACAAGCAGGGCCAACCATGGAGGAGGTTTATAAAAGTAATATTAATGAGACTAGCACCTCAAGTGAGCGTACTTATAGTGACCGAAGAGAGCAACAAAGACCGTTAGCAGAAAGCGAAGAAAGCTTGGCTGGATATACACGTGAAGCTAACAATGAAATTCAATCAATTTTCCCAACACTACATAACCCAACATTGGTTATGTATGTTTTTCCGCATCTGTCTACCAAGTCAAGACTGCCAGTTCCAGGCTATTCAACTAGCTTTTCTATGTATGAACGAACTGAATATGCATTACCAGGAGAAAGATAATGTTAAATAATTGGCTTGGCATTAATAAAGACAAAAAAGGCCGTCCTGCTATCTCTATGAGCGATGTCACTAAGGATTATCACGACAAACCTTCATTCACAAATCTATTGCCATGGCGTGAATATGATAGTGATAACCGTGTTTTTTTATTAGAAGACGGTAAAGGTGTAGGGGCATTATTTGAGTTAGAGCAAATCGGTGTTGAAGGTAAAGCTGAAGAATATATTCAAGAGATACAGTACAAATTACAGTCTGCCATTACTCAGGCAATACCGCACGACCATACTGCACCATGGATTATTCAGTTTTTTGTACAGGACGAATTAAGTGTAAGAAATCTTACAGACCAAATCAGAGAGTATTGTAATCCTAGAGCTAAAGGCACCGAATATACAGAAAGCTTCATCAAAACAATGGAGGAGCATTTACTGCAGGTTGGTCAACCCAACGGTATATTCGTCGATGACGTGGTAACAGGACAGCAATGGCAAGGAAATAATAGGCGAGTCAGAATGTGTCTCTATCGTTATTTTCCTCAATCACGAAAAGCCGCTTATGAAAAAGAGGTTCGCGATCTAATTAAGATCAGAAAAAACCTTATGACCCAACTTATTGGTCTTGGTGTTAAGCCGAAAATTGCTGGTGGCAAGGAACTCTACGAATGGATGATTAGATGGCTTAATCCTAATCCGGTAATGACAAAAGGAGATACAGAGGCACTATTAAAAGCTGCACCATATCCAGGCGATAAAGATTTAGCTTACGGGCATGATCTAGGGGAGCAAATGATGCTCTCACGTCCCGACTCTAATGCTGAAAAAGGTATCTGGTACTTTGATGGCCTACCGCACACAGCCGTTAGTGTACAGGCGTTGCGTCAAGTACCTAAGAACGGTGTTATCACAGCTGAGAAAACATCCGGTGATAATGTCTATGCAATGTTTGACCGTATGCCTGAAGGCACGATCATGTCCTTATCAATTGAAATTAGACCAAGGGATATCGTTGAAAATCACATTGGTAAAATTCTACGTTCATCCGTTGGAGATAATGCTGAAGCAGAATTAGCAAAAAAAGAGGCCAAGCAAGCTCTTACCGCAATGGCTCAAAATAACCCCTTATATCCTGTCTATATCAGCTTTTTAACAAAAGCAGAGAATGAAGAAAAGCTTGAAGATGCGGTATCAACTATCGAATCCTTATTAATAGCTAATCAACTCCAACCAATATCAGAAAACCAAGACTTACTTAAACAGGATATGTACATCCGCAGCATGCCGATGAAATTCGACTGCCTAATGATGTCAAAGAAACAACGTCGCTCAAGACTAGTGTTCTCAAGTCAAATAGCTTCTCTACTGCCGATCTATGGTCGTTCTAAAGGAACGGGTAATCCTGGGCTTATGTACTGGAATAGGGGCGGTGAACCTTTACTTATCGATCCTTTGAATAGCCAAGATAGATCAAAGAATGCACACGCTTTAATTATTGGTCCTACAGGAGCAGGTAAATCGGCATCCTGTGTTGATGCATTAATGAAAATCATGGCTGTACACAGACCACGTATTTTTATCATTGATGCAGGTAACTCGTTTGGTTTGCTGGGCAAGTACTTTGCAAGCAAGGGTCTTACAGTTAATCAAATGGAAATAAAAGCAAAAGGAAATCCTTCACTACCTCCATTTGCAAATGCAATGAAGATACTTGAACTTTCTGAGGAGGAGTTACGGTTATCTGAACTCGATGAGGATGCTGATAAACCTATTGATGATGACGATGAAACTCGTGATTTTCTTGGTGAAATGGAAATTGCTGCACGAGTAATGATCACCGGTGGCGAGAAAAAAGAAAATGACCTTTTACGACGCGCAGATAGGATGCTTATCAGACGAGCCATTTTTGCAGCTGCAAATACTGTAAAGAGTGAAAACCGTACACAAGTAATCACAATGGACGTAGTTAATGCTCTTAAGAACTTGAGCGACCTTGATGAAATAAGAAAAGCTAAAGCGACTGAAATGGCAGATTCAATGGAGCTTTACTGTGATGGGTTAGCTGCCGAATTATTCAACAGGGAAGGTGAGGATTGGGGTGATTATGATGTCACGATCTTCGATATGGGCATGTTGGCCAAGGAAGGTTACGACTACATGTTGACGGTGGCTTATATGGGGTTAATGAACCATATACACGGTTTAGTTGAAAGTGTTCAGTATGAAGGCAGACCAACATTAATGCTGACTGACGAAGGACACATAATTACAAAGAACCCAATCCTTGCTCCCTATGTGATTAAGATTGTAAAAATGTGGCGTAAATTAGGTGCGTGGTACTGGATTGCCACTCAATCACTTGGCGACTTTCCCGATGACAGTAAAAACATGCTCGGCATGTTGGAGTGGTGGATTTGTCTCATGATGGATCGCAGTGAAATTGAAGAGGTTTCTCGCTTTAAAAATCTAACCGAACCTCAAAAAAACAAACTTCTAGCCGCTAGAAAATCAGCAAGGAAATACACAGAAGGCGTCATTCTCACAGATAATTTCGATCCATTATTTAGAAATATCCCAATGGCCATTTCACTTGCACTAGCGATGACAGAGCAAGAAGAAAAAGCGGAAAGAAATGACATTATGAAAGAACATAACTGTTCAGAGTTAGAAGCTGCTGAGCATGTTGCTCAACGCATTAAAGATGCAAGACGTAAGTTTAGTGAGGAAGAAGTCTATGTTTAAGATAACGTTACTTACAGGATTTCTTCTAGGTCTATCTTCGACCGTGATAGCTGGAAATCTATCTGTTGAAGTATTTCTTGGTGCTAATCAACGCCCTTTAAGCGTGAATGAAGCAGGGCGAGTTGGTGTTGTTACTATCTATGACTTGAGCGAACCGGAGCAAATTGAGGAACGAATAAGTCAATCTCTGTCGAATAATCCACAGCAAGCACAGAAGCAAGCACAGAAAATGCTTGAACAAAACGGACAAACGATTGTGCGTGAATTCTCGGCTGCATACCAAGGAGTATTAAAAGCAAGCGAATACAAACTTAAAAAACTTCCTGCAATTGTATTTAACCACGGCGAGTCAGTGGTTTATGGTGAACTAAACATTATTAAGGCCATCCATATTTACACTAATACGAAAGCTGGAGGTCATAGATGAAACGAATTTCAGTATCGATGTTCGCACTATACCTAAGCTGTATTAGTGGTAATGCAGTAGCAGAAATAAAAACAATTAATAGTGCCAGCATTGTTGCGTCGGCAGCGAGTGCTTCTTGCATTGATTTTCAGATAGTAGGCATGTGCTTCTGGCTCGAATGCGGAGGACATAGCTGCGTAGTGAAAGTATCTCCCAAAATTGCCCACCACAATCCTGATCTTGTTGTGACAGCACATAATGGAGTCGGTAATAGCCCATGGTTGGAAGCAAAAGCAATCACCGGTCAAGCATCAAGCTCAGCCGTCAATGCCATTATATCGGCAATGGGTGGAACTGGTGGAGAGGTTAAGGCTGGCAGTAACCGTGGTGGAACAGACCAAAATCATCAAGCTCTTAAATTCAAATCAGCAGATGCAATTGGACATCCAGCATCTTCGGCAGGGTTCTGCGCATCTCAGGCTACCCCATTTTATCCATATTTTATTTCTGGCCTTGATTCTGCTGCATGGCGGTTAGGTGTACCAGAAATGATCTATCCTCAAGCTTTAATTCCTGGCATGCGAGAGGTTGGTAACTTTCCTATGAACACGTGGGGAAGCGTATATCCAAGAAACGGGTTTATCAATCAATCTTCCGATCCAAAAGCTGCTGCTGTCATAGCTCAGCGTGTAGGTGACATCGTGACACATTCTGGTCAGCCTCACGTATACACTGCATTACGAGGCGGTAGCGGTATGCAAAATGGGAACAAAGTATGGCCACCAAGCGCACTAGTTGAAAACGATAACAAAAACGGAAAATGGCAAATGTTAGCTCCTAAAGCCGAATCAACTTGCAGGGTCTTTGGTGAGAACGATCTCGCCAGCGTAGCTGGTTGGGGTGGAGGCAAGCAAGCTTCAACAGGCAACTATGCCTGGACTCTTTGGCGACCTTATCGCTGCTGTAAAAAGGTTGGGCAACTATTTTTATACTCCGTTGACTTTAAATCATACCCGTAAGGACTATATTGTGAAAAAAACAACCTTAGCATTTCTATTGATGTCGTCATTACCCCTTACGAGTAATGCACTTAATTTAACCCCACCGCAATCAGGCAATAACTCAGATTGGTATTATGGGTTGGGTGGCGAGCAAGTTACTTCTGCACCACCTTCGTTCATAACTAATAGCTTAGTGCTTGGCGGTGAGGTGACAGGTGGTTCTGGGTTTAACTGTTCTTCATTTAATCCGACATTAGGCATAGCCAACACATTAAATGATGTTAAAAGCGGTGTTGACTCAATTCAGCAACAGCTTGTCTCAGCTGCAACAGGTGCTATTGCTTCACTTCCTATGTTGATGCTTCAAAGAGCTAATCCTGGACTCTATGACATGTTAATGAATGCAACGGCTTCTGCAAAAGAAGCGGTCAATCTATCTACAAAATCATGTGAAGTAGCCATGGAAGAAATTGGTGATGGTAAAAACCCATATTCTGATTGGGTTAAGGTATCTCGCTCTAGAGACTGGAAAACGGCTATTGGTGATGATGGATATCACAGTTCGTCTAGTGATGCCACTGAAGTGAAACGCACTGTAGAACAAAACGCAGGAAAAAATGGCGTTGACTGGCTTGAAGGTAAGCCTGCTGGCGGTAAAAATATGCGGCCTATTAATATTCCAAGCGATATTGCTAAAGCAGGCTACAACATATCACTTAACCGTGGCGCTGACACAAACAGCATTGCTGATGGGAAAGATAGTCGTATTGCCGAATTATGGCCAGAGCCACAAAGCTTGGTTAAATACAGTGAATCAGTTCTTGGGAAAATGGAGATTAGAACATACAACCAACATCCTGTTAACACTATGCCGGGCAGAGGATTGTCATTTGAAATCTACAAAGAAAGCACTGATGTAAAAGACAAGCTTAATGCACTTATTAATAGTACGCAGCTTAGTGGTAAGGCTCTAATGGAGGTATCCGCACCTAATATGTATGTTGATGCCTCAATTATCGAATCCCTCAAAGAAATCAATCCGCGAGATAGATCAATACTTACGGCAAGACTTGCCAATGAAATAGCGACTGCAAGAGAGGTTGAAAAGGCATTGCTTTTAAGACGTATGCTCGAAACAGGACTACACGAACCTAATGTTGCCGCATCTGGTGCAGGCAAGGAAAGTACTCGTGAGTATGTGGATATGCTTACAGAATCAATAAACACGGTAATGTTTGAAGCTGATATCAGTAAAAAGCTTGCTGTTAATACAGCAAACACCATATCGGATATACAGAGAAACAAGGAGATTGCCAATAAATCTAGAGGTATCAGTCCTTCTAAGCAGGCAATTGAGCTTGATAATGGTGGTTCAAACTAATGACAAAGAAGAGATACCTAAAAAAAAGCCTGATCCTATTTTTCGTACTAGCGCTTGCAGTTATTATCTATCAAGTAGCTCTCAGTATGTCATCGGGTGTAGCTAAAGCATCATCACTAACCTCTGAATTCACAGGCACATTAGTCTTTTACAGGTGGGGATTTATTGTTTTAATGGCAGTGTTCTGGGACAAAGTAGTTGTACTTTTTTCTATGTACAGGTCTTTAACAGAAGCACAAACAACCTACGCTAAAAGCCTCCGATGGAGAGTTACAGCGTACCTAGTAATTGCTGAAATATTAATTGTTGGCTCTTTACCATCAACTATTATTAATTATCTAGGGTAATTGTTATGAGCGCCGGCAGCTTTATTGAAATGTTCATGACTGTATTTGGGTGGCAGCTTTACAATATTGTCTGGGATGTAATGTCGAGTACAGGACTGGCATACATCCCTATATTGGCTGCGATTATTGATAATGTTGTAAAGCCAATGGAATCACAGGAGTCTAAATCAGCAGCTAGCGTATCACTCCGAAGATTAGAAGTTGATCTGATAAGAATTGTTGTAGTAATAGCGGTTTGCATACAGCCAACGTTTACGATTAATTTTAGCTCTTTATCTCATTTCAACGCCTGCGAGAATAGGACCGTTACAGCTAGTGAAGGAGTCGCAAAGGATATATATGGAAATATGTCAATTGCGAATACCGCAGCTAAGGCGCCAGCGTGGTTCTATCTTGTAATGACAGTAAGCGGCGCCATCAACGACTATGTTGTGACGTCCTTGCCCTGTAGTCTAGACGTTAGAGAACTTAACTATCAAACAAGCTTAGTTAAGATCACTGACTCGCACTTAAAAACACAAGTGAAGGACTTTGTTAATGAATGTTATGAACCTGCTAAAACCGATTTTTTTGAAAATCAAACCGAATTACCGTCTAGTGTAGATAGTGAAGATCTCACTTGGGCAGGATCAAAATACTTTCGAAGCACTTATTATCAAAACCACTATGCAAAAAACCCAGTCGTTAACTTCCCGTTTGATCCTTCAAGCCAAGGGGATATGCCCTACTATATAGAAGGTAAACCTTCTCCTGAGTGGGGATACCCATCTTGTGAAACATGGTGGAGTAAAGGTGATGTAGGTTTAGAGGACAGACTGCAAAGTGAATTTCCTCAAGATACATGGGACTCGTTAGTTAATTATGTAAAAGGAGATACTCAAAAAGCTGAAGACATTGTAGTAAAAAATGCACTGTCGAATATAAGTACAATTTCATCACCTCGCTCAACACAGCAGTCAGATAGTAATGATGTAGGAGGGTTTGTTAACTCTGCAATTGAAATGGCTGGTGGATTTGGAGCTTACGTGGGTGGATTGATCGCTGAAGCGGTACTACAGCCAACATTATATTTCACTATTAAAATGGCCCCCTATATTCAGGCAACCATGCTGATGTCAATCTACTTCCTACTTCCATGGATATTTCTTGTTGGCAACTATGAGTTTAGTGTCATTAAAACTGGAACAGTTACCATTTTTGCCATCAAGTTCTGGACGTCAATATGGGCAGTGATAAGTTTATTGGATAACAACTTATCTGAGGCTATAAAATCATATTATGGAATATCTGGTATTACAGTAATTGGTGAAACATCAACATTTATAACGGTAATAGTAGATTTACTAATACTCTCACTCTACATAGGCTTGCCGATGTTCTTTCTAAGTATGTTGTCTTGGGGTGGTGAAAAAGGTGCGGCGCAAGCAAACGGTGCCACAGGTTCGGTAAGTGGAGGGGCGAAAACGGCAGGGGATGCTGGTGCATCTAAAATAAGTGGAGGTTTAGGTTAGGTAGGTTTACTTAACTAATTGAGAATCACTATGCCGTGCTTGTCACGGCATAGTGATTAGATAGTCAGGTTAAAACTTCTCTCCATGTGTACGTTTTGCATCTTCTTCATACGATAAATATCCGTAGTTTCCATGGGGACCTTGACGGTTTCCTTTATCGCCAAACTTAACTAAATCTTTATTGCCCTTAAAGAAGAAGTTGGCAACAAATTTTAAAATCACCCAAATCATGGATAGTAAAACTAGCAATAAACCAATCATTTTGGTTGTATTGGGGTGTTTTGCAAAGTAAGTGATGCGATAGCGGCATTGACGATTAAAAACTGTAGACACCAACAAGATTAAGTTAATGGCCAATGTAGCGGCAAAGATGAAAATAGGTGTTCTACCCAAATAATCATTTCCAAATGCAAAATCATAAACGCCTACGCATAGCGTAAACATTCCAATTAAAGCCACAAAAAACGTTAGACGTCTTAATTTAACCAACAGGTGATTCTCAGTTAGATTTACTGTGATCGACTTGTAAGCAGCATGCAGGAGAAATCCAGATAGGGATATGATAAGTAATACGAACACAGCGGTTAACGGTAGATTTGAGTCAATATTCATGAATATGTTCCTTTATTTTAGTTGCCTTCAACTCAACTGAGGTAACTAAAATAGAGGGGTATATCACTCTATCAAAGCTACGTTTTGCTGAGAATCAGACTTCCTTTTCTTTATATGTTAGATACAGTAAACCACAAAACTGAAATCTGGCAAGCTACCTTGTGGATATATGCTTGAATTATGTCAGTAAATAGGTGTATTATTTGCTTATAGTTTTTTCGCACCTATCATTCATTGATGATTGCGTTAGAAGTGCTTGCAGCCACTTTAAGTTGCACTCAAAAACACTTATTCACTGACTAAGTGTTCATTCAAAAGCATACATCAAAAGACGTATGCACAACCAACCCTTGAGGGAGATATCTTCCTTACAGGGGATTCTCTTTCTTTTATTCGGAGAGAATCATGGATTTATTATTCCCAGTATTATTAGTGTTATTCCTTATCGTTCTTGCTGACAAGAAAATTATTGAAATGCTTCAACGAAAAGGAGCGTACAACCCTGACACTCACAAGACTTTTTTAAGTCAAATATTTGGTGTATTGCTTTACCCATTTACTAGTAATCGTAAACAAGTAATAGCAACTACAGGTGTATTACCCAAGGGTGATATAGAATCATTTAAGGTTATTGACAGAACTATTTGCATGAATGAGCGTAGTACTCGTACTCGCTTGACATACTTTACAGATGAAAATAACCACGCATGGTTCAAAAAAGAACGTATTAACAGCGAAGGAAAATTAGCTGGAAAAACATTCATTGAACCAGCAACAATGACATTTAAGCAACAATCAAGTTTGCTTATCTAAGAC
>Ga0105055_10010738_pt1 | contig 11409 bp, 20 predicted proteins | sample BON03_FD_78090 | JGI IMG/M metagenome (GOLD analysis project Ga0105055, IMG submission 78090) | Freshwater microbial communities from Lake Bonney liftoff mats and glacier meltwater in Antarctica - BON-03 | ecosystem: Environmental > Aquatic > Freshwater > Ice > Glacier meltwater | place: Lake... | reverse complement strand
TTTGATGTAGCCGGACCCGTCACGCAATATAATTTTCTTCTTCTCAAGCTCCGTAATAATCCTTGAGAGGTTCGCTTTCGATATCCCAGTTGAGTCCACTAACTGCGGCAGAGCTATCCAATCCATCTTCTTCTGAAAGCCGTAGGTGCGCCGCATAATCACTAGCAATACCCTGAACTCACGACCAGACAAATCAATCTGCGCCAGGTTGTCGATTAGCTCATTGGCTATTCTGGTGTAGCCATTTTCAAGATCGGCTTGCACTAATGTCTCCGCAGCTCTCACGACCACACGTTTCAACGCCTTTGATATCGTTCTGGCGCTTACTGTCGATCAGCCGACCGCAAAGCACACAATCGTCGTAGCGCTGCGCTGGAGCGACAAACTGCTGCGCGATGAATTGCTTTTCTTCTTGTGTTGTCGCTGAGTCTTTCATTGCTGCGCTCCTCTTTGAATTAGTCCCCGACTACTCACCCATTTACTAAATGATGGCCGGGGGTTGATATGTGGCGGGTCGCTACTCCCGCGACTGTTGCAGCTTCTCCTCTCGATAACGGGGCTTCTGCCCTTACTGTAGCTACAACCGGAACTTCAAGCCTTTCGGCCTCATAACGTGCGCTTGTTCCCGCACTTCCCGCGCTTCTCAAGAATGAATTACCCAGCATTTAAGGCAGAGGTTTCATTCAGCTTTCAGCGCCGCACACATCGAGAAAGAGCCAAGAGGGACACAACTCCGGTCAGCTAGTAGCGCAGTCATTGAACACTCCGGCTGCTTAGCCCTTTCTCGATGCCCTCTCCACTACGCCGGAAAGGGTTGGCGTCGAGCTAAATAGAGAATCGTGCCCCTTTGATCGCCGCAGTGCTTTGTGGGTCTGCGCACAGAAGTAAGTTTCTTCGGTTCTGATGCGCCTCTAGCCGGCGGCGAATCTCAGGAATGGCGGCGTTGATAATGGCCAGTTCTTCATGCGCGACCTCGATAAGAGGTTTAGGCTCGTCAAAGCCTAGTGCGGCGCAGAAGAAAAACAGCGGTTCGTGAACGCCGTACATGCGGCACATATTCACGACATCGCAAAAATGGAAGAATTCAGGCTTGCCCTTATCGAAACAGGCGCTTATGTGGCGCGAGTACGTTTCGAAGTTGCCCTTCATCTCGTAGAGTGTGTAAAGGTCCGCTGCAATACGCTTACAGCCCACCTTCTCTTTAATCGGTAATAGCGAGTCGATCGCTATAGCTTGAAACTGTTCTTTGTTCATGGACTTCCCCTTGCTTCCCCAAGCATTGAATTGAACTATCGTTTGTTGACGCCTATCTTTGCTTCATGCCGCAGACTTATTTGGGGCCCATGAAGCAGGAACCTTCTCGGGAAACATTAATGCGAGGGTTAGTTTCCTCGCCGCTGGAATGCCCGAAACTCGCCATTCAGATACTGATGGCGGTTTGATTCTTAGCAGCTCCGCAATAACGGTAGTCCCGCCAAGTAAATTGATTATTTCTGAGTCAGTCATATGCGGCTCCGTTGGTATATGGCGAATATTAGGCGCACCTAATTTATTAGTCAAGCCCCACCTATGGTTTTTACTGTTAGGCTTACCTAATGGAAAAATGGAACAGCAGATTAAAGAAAGTTTTCGATGAATCGGATTACAACAAGATTCGGTTCGCTAAGGCTGTTGGCGTATCCGGCCCTACCGTAACTGACTGGTTTAGCGGAGAGATCAAAACGCTGAAAGCAGATAGCGCGCACAAGGCATGCAGGGTGCTGGGAATAGAACAGGACTGGCTTTTAAATGGTCGAGGACCTATGAGGAAAAGCGGCGAAACAGCTAACACTGGAGAGAACATTGCGGAAATTTCTCGATTAGACGTCGCTGGGTCCATGGGGAAAGGCGTTTTGATGCCAAGCGATTACGTCGAGGTTATCGAAAGAATAACGGTTAGCGTTGAATACCTAGCAAGCGTTGCCTCCTATAGCAATATTAAGAACCTAGCCCTGATTACCGGTTACGGCGACTCGATGGAGGGAACCTACAATGACGGCGACCTGCTGTTGGTAGACAGAGGCGTGACCGAGATCAAGATCGATGCGGTCTATGTTCTAGGCTTGGATGGGGATCTGTACATAAAGCGTATTCAGAGACGTCCAGATGGCACGATGCTAATGCTTTCGGATAACAAGAACTACCCGCCCTACGAGATCAAGAACGGCGAACTAGCGACCTTTCAGGTGCTTGCTCGTGTTCTTTTGGTATGGAATGCGAGAAGACTTTAATTAGAGGGCGGGAAGGTATGGACATATTAATCTGGATAATACTTGTCCTTATCATGGGCTCAGTTGTTAATGGGTTCTTAAAAATAGGAGTAGGAGGGCTACTCTTGTCAAGCTATAAGCCAGCGCAATGGCTTGCGATGTGCACTGCAATCGGCTTGTTCGTGCCTTTTTTGTCAGCGCTTATAAATCTAAATCCTAGTGTGCCATTTTGGTCCTGTACTTTAGTGCTTTTTGTTAGAGTTGGTCCTGGCATATCCGCAGACGAGAACGGCCCATTTGTATTGATCGCGCGCTATTTTAAAATCGGTATGGCCGTATTTGTATTTTCCGCACTCGCGTCATATTTCGTATCTTATGGTGAATCTTGCTCTGCTGATGGAGAGTGCTCAAGATTTATTTCCTTTCTTGGCTAAGATCAGAGCAACGAGGCGATTATGGCTACTACCAATTGGGAAAAAGCAGAGTTGATGCGAGCGCGCTACCCTAAAGCATTTGTAGCATTGCAGCACCTTGTAATCACCATGTCGGATTGCAATAAAAATAAAGGAAAGAAATCATTTTTCGGTAGAGACAAGGAGCAAGAAGCCTATGTAAAGTTTGAGAAGCAGATGAAAGAGGTCATTTTAGCCATGATTTATGATAAAGTGATAACGTTCCCCTACATCGCGAAAGAGTGCCGCTCTCGCCTCATCGACATGATTGCCGAGTTTGAAAGCGTTTTCCCGAATTGGCAGGACGCCTACGTTTTTGCAGCCCAATACCTGATTGAGTCTAAAGATATTACAGAGATCAGGTTGCAGGCGCTGATGCCTGCCAGCGATCTTTCAATAACAAGATTCACCATCGATAAGCCATGATAGAGATATTCAAAACATATCTGTTTTTCAGCGATTTTGATTAAGAGGCGGGCATATTTCGTTTGCCCCATCTTCTGTATAGCCGCTCAAGACAAGAGATTCGATCACCGATACTCTCTTGTGCTCAAGCATTATCCTGTAAGCACTCTCCCCTGCCGCCGTATTAACCAAAAACCACGCCCATAGTCGATTCTTCATATAGCCTCCTGCCGGGCCTTTGCCCTTTGCGTATCTGCATACTAGCACCTCTTTGAAAAATATATTAGGTAAACCTAATTTTATTGTTGACATGATAATTAGGTACGCCTAAGATTATTCCATCGAAGCCAAAAAGCACGAAGGGGACAACATGCAAACCAAGCAAGTGGAAGTGTTTTTGCTACACAGCCTTGTGAGAGGCGGCGAGATGATATCTAGCAGCGACATGAGCACGGGCTATTTTGCTGACGAGTACATCCTTATCGGCACCGGGATGGCGACCATAAACATGCTGCCTAGTGTTGATGTTAATCAGTCGCAGATCGCGCTGCTCCAAAAGAACAAGCAAGCCATTCAAGCCAAGTGCCAGGTCCAAATCGAGTCAATCGACGACCGCATTCAATCACTTTTGGCAATCGGGCACGAGGGAGCAGCATGAGCATTCACTATCCAGGCAAACAGAATCGAGTTGTTACCGCAATCGTGTGGGATTTGTACCAAAACGGGCAGATCACTTTTGATGACGACATGACCGTGAATTATTCAGGCGAAGCTTTAAGGCAGCTTGAAGAGGTGTTGACGCCGCGCGAACTAATTATGTGCCCGTTTGAGGAATCAATCTCATTCGGCCTTGTGCGGATAGAAGAGATCAGAGCGCGAAGTAATCGCCCTGTCAGCATTAAAAACGCACTAGCGATGCACTAATGGAAATCTGGCGACACGGGAGAAGGCCATGCGTAGACGCTACGACGATGAAGGAGCCGACGAGCACGACTTGCGGCTCGAAGACGCACGAAACCAGCGACTACACGATGCCATGATGCGATGTAAAGGGGATCCCTGTGAGTGCTCATGCGCAAACTGTAACCCGGCAGAAGACGAAGATGAACGATAGTTTTTGCGGAATTTTTGGAACTGATATGGAGTTTATGTCATGAAGATCAAACGAGTAAACAAAAACTGGTTCATCGGGAAACTACCGGGCGTCGCATTCTTCGGTCAATCCGTTGGCGAGGTATCAATGAAAGCAAACGATTGGCGCGAGTTAAGCGCAGTCACTAGCAAGCCAGTAGAGCGCAAGAGGCCAAGCCTTCGCTTAGTGAGTTAAACAATTTAGTAACCGGGACGGGGAAGATTATGGGTAACGATATTCAAGAGTACCGAGGTGATCGACAGAGCACTACAGCGTTGGTGCTTGATAGCGAGTCAATGAAAAGCATTATGTCGGTGGCCGCGATCATGGCGCAAGGTTCGGCAACTATTCCTAAGCACCTACAGAAAAACGAGGCCGACTGTATGGCCGTAGTGATGCAGGCCATGCAATGGAAAATGAACCCTTTTGTTGTCGCCCAGAAGACGCACGTATCGCAAAGCGGTGTTCTCGGGTACGAAGCCCAGCTTATTAGCGCTGTAGCTGTCGGATGCGGTGCGCTAAGGACGCAGCCTAACTTTGAGTTTATTGGTGATTGGAAAAAGATCATCGGAAAAGTCAAAGAAATGAAATCAGACAAAGGTGGCAAGTATTACGTTTCTAATTGGGATGCCTCTGACGAGTTCGGACTTGGCGTTATTTGCACCGCAACACTTGCTGGGGAGAGCGAGCCTAGAAGCATAGAGGTGCTTTTGTCGCAGTGCTATCCACGTTTCTCTACGCAGTGGGCTACCGACCCCCAACAGCAGATCACATACGCAGCAGTGCGAAAATTCTGCCGCCGATATGCGCCTGGCGCAATTCTTGGTGTTTATTCCCCTGACGAGCTTGATTCGTCCGGCACAAATGATCCCATGCCGCCAGTGCCAGCAGGCCGCCAAGAAATCGAAATGTACTCAGACGATCAGTTTGAGAAGAACCTTCCTGCTTGGAAAAATAAAATCGATGCAGGTAAATCATCGCCAGAACACATCATTTCGATGGTTAGCTCAAAGGCTGTGCTCAGCGATGAGCAGAAAAAAGCCATTCGTGATCTAGCGCCAAAAGCAGCCGAGCAAGTAAACACCGAAACCGGAGAAGTGGGAGAAGTGGGAGAAACAGCATGAGTTTTATAATTCACGATGTAAAGCAGGGTTCCGACAAGTGGCTAGAGATTCGCGGAAAGTTTAATACCGCATCTGAGGCGCCGGTCATTATGGCCGCATCTACCAAGATGAAGCGCGACGAGTTGTTGGCCATCAAAGCTGGCTACACCGAGAAAGAGTATAGCGAGTGGGTGCAGCGAAACTTGTTCGACAAAGGCCATGAGTTTGAAGCAATGGCGCGCCCTATCGTCGAAGCTATGATCGGCGAGGAGCTTTACCCTGTCACAGGCTCTAATGGTGGCTATCTCGCCTCCTACGATGGCCTGACGATGATGTACGAGATAAGCATGGAGCACAAAATGTGGAATCCAGCGCTTGCCGAATGCGTCAACAAAAATGAATTGCCGCCAGAATACTACTGGCAGTTAGAGCATCAGCTTTTAGTTTGCCCCGACATGGAAAAAGTGATCTTCGTTGTCTCCGATGGCACCAAAGATAATTTCGCGTCGATGGAATACTACCGCGTCGATGGGCGCGCCGAAGAGCTTGTGCGCGGCTGGGCGCAGTTCAATGCGGATCTGGAAAACTACGAGCATGTAGTAATTCCTGAGAAGCCAATAGCCGAGACAATAGAGGCATTTCCTGCCCTTTCGGTAAGCCTTGTCGGTGAAGTGAAGGCCACAAACCTTCCTGTATTCAAAAGCCGTGCGCTGACTTACATCGAGTCTATCAATACTGATCTGCAAACAGACGAGGACTTTGCTAACGCAGAAGCTGCGGTCAAGTTCTGCGACAACGCCGAGCGAGAAATAGAAGTCGTTAAGAGCCAGGCGCTATCGCAAACGAGCAGCATTGATGATCTGTTCAGAACAATGGACCAGATCAAAGAGAGCCTTCGCCAGAAGCGCTTGACGCTCACCAAGTTAGTGAAAGACCGCAAGGAGTCACTAAAGACTGAAATCATCACAGAGGCCCGCCACAAGCTAATAAGCGATATCGGCAAGGCCAATGAAGAATTCTCGCCTGTAGTGATAACCGGCATTACTGCCGACTTCCCGAATGCGGCCAAGAACAAGCGCACCTTCGCATCCCTTCGATCTGCGGTGAATGACGAGCTCACCCGCGCGCGCTTGATGTTATCTGAGCGCCGCGACCATGTGCGCGCATCAATCAAGATCATCAGCGATGCAGGCAAGGACAATCGCTTCCTGTTCAACGACATTCAGCAGCTAGTGGACAAGCAGCACGACCACCTTGCCATGATCGTTAAGCAGCGTGTGGACGAGCACAAGGCCGAACAGCAGCGCAAGATTGAAGAAGAAGCGCAGCGCCGTGCGCAGGCCATTGCAGACGAGCGAGCAGCGAAAGAGAAGCGTGAGCAGGCAGAGACGCAAGAGCAAGCGCGAAAGGCTGAACTAGCGCAGCAAGTAGAGTCTCCTCAAGAGCAGTCCAAGTCTGAAAATGTCGTGAGCATTCCAAGCAAGACCGAGACTGTAAGCGCCAAGCCTCATGTGAAGCTGCAAAGCTCTGGCGGCACATTCCGACCATCAGACGACGACATTATCGAAGCGCTTGCGAACCACTACAAGGTAAACGAGTTCAAGGTAATCGGATGGCTGCAAGGCATGAATCTTGAACGAGCGGCGCAACGGGTTGCTGGCGCCTAATGAACCGTATCCAAAATAAATTCGTGCTTGACGCTCTCGATAACGAGGAGTTGTTAAGCGAGTGGGAGCACGGGTTTATCCAGAGTCTAGCCGACTTCGATGAAGATCAGCCTTTGTCGACTAAACAAAACGAAATACTCAACAGAATTTCACAGAAAATTAATGGGAGATAAACCAGTGAAGCCAATGCTTATGTATGACACAGAAACCTCTGGATTGCCTGACTACAAAAACCCGAGTAGCGGCGAGCAACAGCCGCATATTGTCCAACTTGGTGCAATTCTAGTTGCCCAGGATACGCGCCAGGTTAGCGAAAGAATTGATGTGATTATCAGACCTAACGGGTGGGTTATTCCCGATGATGTTGCGAAGATTCACGGCATCACTACCGAGCGCGCAATGGACGAAGGAATACCCGAAAAGGATGCCTTCGATCAGCTCATCCAAATGTGGAAGAAGTGTGAATTCCGAGTCGGGTACAACGAGCCTTTCGATGCTCGAATTCTTCGTATTGCGACATTCCGTTTTTCCGATCAAGACATTATAGACGCATGGAAGGAGGCTCCGTCTCATTGCGCTATGAAAATGGCGAAACCGATTTGCAAAATACCCGCATCAGCTAAGGCCAGGCGATTTGGCGAGTACAAGAACCCGACATTGGCAGAAGCGTACAAGCACTTCACCAGTAAAGATCTTATCGACGCTCACAGCGCTATGGCCGACACAATGGCTTGCATGGAAGTCTACTTTGCTGCGCTCGATGCGGAGACGCAGGCAGCTTAAAGAATCCCCGGAGCCGTAACGGTGCAGCTTGTCAGCCAGCAGCATTCGATAGGCAGAAACAGGACTGACAATAATTAGAGGGCGATCGACAATGAGCAACAACCAATGCAAATGGGTCGATTGCGAGCATGTAGTTTTAAATCATGCAGGCACACTGCCCGCGCCTGATATTGCAAAGATGATAGGCACCACCACCAAGAACCTTCGCTGGCACTGCGCCAAGCGAGGCGTAAGCCTAAAGATCGAAGGGTATAGAGCCGAGCGCATGGCTCAGTGGCATGTGAACAGAAAGAAGAAGCAGGCCAAGCAGGAATCGAGACTAAGCGTCGATCAGCTTTGGAAGCCAATAGGATTATCAGCGCAGCACACTATGGGGAATTTTACATGAGCACCGTCAAAGCCAGACCAATCCTTTTCAGCGCCCCTATGGTCAGAGCGCTTATTGATGGCAGAAAAACTCAGACGCGGCGAATTCTTAAGCCGCAACCAATCGATATCTCTGGCAGCTCAATCGACCACTACAGCAGGGAAGGTTTTGACGCGATAGCTAGGCATTGTAAGCACGGCAAGCCTGGCGATTTTCTTTGGGCGCGTGAGACGACTTGCATTGCCCCTAAACGGTTTGCCGATCCGGATGACTCATGCGTTCCTGACTACGATAACGACCTGAGATATGTCTCGTATAAAGCCGATGGCCACTCAGAGGATGCAATGCGTGATTACAAGTTGAAATGGACACCATCCATCCACGTTCCTCGATGGGCAAGCCGCCTCATGCTTCGCATTATCAGTGTCAGAGTTGAGCGCCTGAACGACATAAGCCACGAAGATGCGATAGCAGAAGGAATCCAAGTTGACGAATGTGGTCACGCGATTCGTCCGCACGATTCAATCAACTGGGGGGGTGCAGCGAGCGCATTCGCTGAGCTATGGGAATCCATCAACGGCGCCGACTCATGGAAGCTAAACCCTTGGATATGGGTGATCGAGTTCGAAGTCATTCAGAAGAACATCGACGAGGGGTTTTAGGATGGAAAATATTAAATATGAAGATGTGAAGCTGGAGTTTAGAAATGATATTTCTGGATGGGTTGACGCGAATGGTAAGTTTTGGGGCAAAGACGATCATATAGCGCGTTGGTCGAACTGCACTCTCATAAAATGCAATTGTGAAGGATGCGAAAGTTATGTGTTGAAGGGCAGGCTAAAATGCTCGGATTGCGCCAATAAAATAAGCCACAAGAAGTGGGAGAAATCCGAAAAGCGAGAAGCTTCCGTTCAGGATGAAATGTACTATTCCGATCTGCTAGACATTTACTTCCATGAGTGGGAAGAAATTGAGGTGCACTGCACAGAGAATGGAGTCGAAATTGGCGCCGCGAGAATCTATCACTGCAAGCGAGCAAATGCCCCGAGCATTGATATTGGAGACATTTACTGCGACATCACGCCGGAAGAATTTGATCCCGAAGATATGATTAACGACGAAATCCAAGACCTAGCGAACAAGCTAAATCTAGCAATGGCAAGCCATCCCGTTAATTGCTTCTACCCGTCGAAAGTTGCTGTCGAGAGTAGCCCACCACAGAAACGATAAGAATTAGCCAGATGAAAAACATCCTTCACGCTAAATCCAAGCGCAGCGCACGGGGCCCTGGTATCAAATACTCACTATGCTGACTGTGCAAGGCGCTCCATCTTAACGGCATCCGTAGCCGCAATAACTGCCGTCATTGGCACTAAAGCACTCACCACATTAGCCGCTGACAGCAACGAATCCTGTGACAGGTGTGCATAGCGCTGTGTTGTCTTGATCTGAGTGTGTCCGAGCAGCTTCTGCACCTCATACAGTGATCGACCAGCATTGACCAGAAACGAGGCAAAACTGTGCCGCAGATCGTGCATGCGTACATCCTTCAACCCTACCTGTTTACGAGCGGTGTTCCAAGAGTAGTAGACGCTGACATACGGCTTTGCAGTCTTAGGGTTAGCAAACGGCCAAGGACAGTCGTTGATGCGAGGTACAGAGTTTAGAATCTGGACAGCCCCTGCCGATAACGGGACATGCCTTGCGTTACCAGCTTTACACAAAGGAATCCTCCAAGTGCTACGCTCCAGGTCAAAGTCTTCCCACTTGGCATCCAGCACTTCTCGCTTTCTGGCACCGGTCAGGATCAGCATTGGGACGATGTACTGCAGCATTTGATTATCAGAATACGTCAACGCCGTAAACAAACGTGCTGCCTCTTCCTGCGTGAGAAAGCGCTCCAGCTTGTTGTTCTCCTCCATGAGAGGGTAACCGGCAGTAGGGTTCTTAGTGATGCCAGAGACTTCCCAACGTATCGCCAGATTGAACGCATAGCGCAACAGTATCGTTAAACGGTTACAAGATCCCGGAGCATGCGTCTTACGGTGGTTGGTGATTAAGCTGATAACATCCTGCTTGGTTATCTCATCCATGTAACGCTTACCCCACAAAGGTTCGGCGTGGTTGCGTAGCAAGCCTTCATCGGTGATCCAGCTACGCTTGTGAGCTTTGACATAAGGCAGGTATTGGTTCTGGATGAAGTCACCGAAGGTTGGCATTTTCTTGAGTTCGGCTTGAGTTGCCCAAGGATTGCCCCCCATGGCTATAGTGCTTCTGTAGCGATCACAGAGCGTTCTAGCCTGTTTTAATGTGATACTATTAGCATCACTAAGTTTAGGCTGCCGAGAGATTCCTCGGGCGTCTTGATAACGAAAGTAATAGGTCTTACGCCCGGTGGCGCTGACTTCAAGAACAAGGTTTTTGCAGCCCTTATCAAAGACGGTGAGTTTCTTCTTGCCATCGTCGCAGACTAGGGCGGTTACTATCTTCTGGGTTAGGACGGAAGTAGTCATAAAAGAGCCTTAAAATAAACTAGAAGATACTAATAGTAAATTATATGACTACTGAAGGTCAAGAAGAGGCATCCTTTAGCACCCAGATTGCACTGGTAATTCGCGCTGCACGTACGGCGCTAGGGTGGTCTCAAGAGGAGTTAGCCCAAAGGGCATCACTTTCAAAACCCACTATCGCTCGTATTGAGATGAGCGGTATCTCCCCCCGTGCGGACACAATCAACACACTGATGAAGGTATTCAAAGCTCAAGGCGTGGAAGTCGACATCCTCGATGAAGAGGTTGTGATTCGGTACAAGAAAGCAGCGTTGCTCGTGTTGCAAGATCGCTTAAAACCTAAGTAGGCTGGCTGTAGGCCGCATAAAAATCATATCCCATTGGTTTATATGGATTTATGTCTATATTGTGCATTTTCGCGCGTCAAAGCCAGTGCTCCGCATGTAGGTATGCTGTAGGTGGCGACAAGTATGCCTTAGGTATCATCTAGTAAGCTTTTGATATCTTGAAGCATGCCATAACGCCAAGCTTGGTCGCTCACTACTGGTATTGATAACTTCACCGGCGGTGCTGGTAATGACGCATTCACTGCCGACAACACTCAAACCGCAAAGGTTTCGAGCATTGCTGACATCCTGAATGGCGGTGCAGGTACCGACACGCTGACTGTGTACGGCGAAATGGATAACACTCCTCAGATTTCCAATATCGAGAACATTGTTCTCAGTACTCTTGCTGCCG
>Ga0105055_10010737_pt1 | contig 11410 bp, 14 predicted proteins | sample BON03_FD_78090 | JGI IMG/M metagenome (GOLD analysis project Ga0105055, IMG submission 78090) | Freshwater microbial communities from Lake Bonney liftoff mats and glacier meltwater in Antarctica - BON-03 | ecosystem: Environmental > Aquatic > Freshwater > Ice > Glacier meltwater | place: Lake... | reverse complement strand
CAGTTCATGGAAGTCATGAACACCCTGCAGGAGAACGGCTATTTCAAAGTCGGCCTGCTGAACGAAGACATCGAATAGGCACCACGCCACTCTCGACTTCCGGGCCTCACGGCTTCGACCGATCAGGCCACAGGGCCGCGTCCACAAGGGCGCGGCCCTTTTCGTTGGTTCGCGCTCAGAAGGCTCGGCCTTCCCGGCCCAAACCGCTCTGGCGCTACTGCACCGACTGACGCGGCGGGGCCGGCGTGGCCGCCGACGGTGGCGTATAGGGCCGCTCGCCTTCCGGCTCAGCAACCGCAGGAGCAGGCGCGCGGGCCGCAGGACGCGCCGCCGGTCGGCGGGCGGGTGCTCGCGCGGCCGGGACCGCAGCCGGGACCGCAGCGGGGCCGTTGGCCACCGGCGCGGGCACGGTCACCTCTCCGGCCGGCGCTGCGGCAGGCGCCGCGACGGGGGCGGCGGCAGCGGCGGCAGGCTCGGCCACCGCCGAAGCGGCCGCCGCGCGAGCGGCCAGTTGCTGGCGGGCCTCGAACCGGCGGGCGAGTTTCTCGGTCAGGCTGCGAGCGGCGGCCGGATCCATCTGGGCCATGATGGCTGCCAGCGACCGCGGGCGCATGGCGGCCGCGACCGGCAGGCGGACATCGTCGTCCAGCGTGGCAAATACACGAGCGGCTTCGCGCGGACGCATGGCGGAATAGACGGCGACCATACGATCGTTCTCGGCCTTCTCCTGCTCGCTGACCTGACCCAGCAGGACACGGACCTCGGCCTTGACGGCCTCAAGAGCGGCGACCTTGGTGTCCAGCTTCTGTTCGGCGGTGGCCAGCAGGGGCAGCATCGAAGCTAGGTCGGTGTCACGGGCATCCAATTCGGTGCGGCGGGCTGACAGGGACTGGAGAATATGCAACTCGGCCGGAGAAATTCCCGCCTGTTGGGCCAGCTGCTCTGGCGTCAGGGCGCAGATGGCGGCGGCAGCGGCTGCGGGAGAAGCGGTGGCTCCGGCAGGCACAGCCTCCTCCGCCCAGGCGCGGGCACCCTCGAACAGACCAGGGGCGACGCCAACAGCGCGGACCAGAACCACCCCGCCGATGGCGATGGCGATCAGGGGCAGAAGGCGGGGGATCTTGCTCATGATCGGCTACTCGTTAAGGGCCCAGGTCACCCGGCGGGCGCGCCAGGGAATGGACGAAAAGGGCTCAGGCGGCGAAGAGGTCTTCGTCCAGCGTACGCCGGGTCTGGTTGAGGCTTTGCTTCGCAGCCTGGTTAGCGGCCCGCCCCGCCGTCAAGGCACCGAGGATGGCGGCGACGGGTGCTGGCGCACGCGTCGCCGGTGCCAGACCCTGGATGCGTTCCGCCAGTGCAGCCATTCGCAAGGCTCGTTCGTCATCGACCGCGTTGACGAGGGGGGCACGGGCGACGACCAGTACGGGCCGCGGAGCCTCCTGCGGAGCCGACCTGGGGGCATCAGGTGCCCGGGCGATCAGGGCTTCCAGCTGGGCCTTGACCTCGCGGGCCTTGACGATGCGGTCATGCAGAAGGTCGGTCTCCTGACCCGAAGCCCGCAGACTGGCGAGGGCGGCTTCGGCTCGCCCGGCAGCAGCGTTGAGTTCGGTGACGGCTGTGGCGAAGGCCTGCTGGCCGGTGCGCAAGGCCGACAGTTTCTTCTCAAGCCGCACGCCGTAGCCGAGCGCCGCCAGCAGCAGCAGCATCAGTACACCGTCGAGGATAATCCCGGTCATCAGCGTCTTCCCTTCGTCAGGCTGGAGGCGGCTTCAATGCTGATCGGTGCCTCGACCCGCACGGCGATATGCTGACCCTTCCGGCCCATCTTGCCGGTCGTGACCGGAATGGAGCCGCATCGCACCGAGATGTCAGAATCCGGCGTGGCGTTGAGCATCAGCGTGTCGCCAACCTTGAGGTCCAACACTCTGGAGAGCGGCAATTGCTGCTCGTCCAGTACCGCTCGTACCTCGGTCTCGGTCGTCCAGAGCTCGGTGGCCAGGTGGCCTTCCCAGATGTTGTCGCGGCCGAATTTCTCTCCCATGAACTGCTGCAGGAGCATTTTCCGGATGGGTTCAAGGGTGGCGTAGGGCAGCAGCAACTCGATGCGACCTCCGCGATCCTCCATGTCAATGCGCAGCTTGACCAGAATGGCGGCATTGGCCGGACGGGCGATGGCCGCGAAACGCGGGTTGGTCTCCAGTCGGTCGAGACTGAAATGCACAGGGGTCAGAGGCTCGAAGGCGGCACGGGCGTCAGCCAGCACGACCTCGACCATCCGCTCCACAAGCACCCGCTCGATCGTGGTGTAGGGCCGTCCCTCGATACGCAGGGCCGCAGTGCCCCGGCGTCCACCCAGCAGCACATCGACAATCGAATAGATCAGATTGGAGTCGACGGTCAGCAGGCCGAAATTGTCCAACTCCTCGGCCCTGAACACCGCCAGGATCGCAGGCAGCGGGATCGAGTTCAGATAGTCGCCGAATCGGATCGACGAGATGTTGTCGAGGCTGACCTCGACGTTATCCGAAGTGAAATTGCGCAGCGACGTCGTCATCAGCCGCACAAGGCGGTCAAAAACGATCTCGAGCATTGGTAGCCGCTCGTAACTGACCAGCGCCGAGTTGATGATGGCCCGAACGCCGGAGCGTTCAGCCTCATCGCCTTCGCTCATGTCAAAGCCGAGCAGGCTGTCGATCTCATCCTGATTCAGAACACGTTCGGACAGGCTGGACGGGCGGGCTTCGCCGTCCGGCTCAGCTTCCTCCGCGAACGGATCGGCGCTTTCGGCGAAGGCCGCGTCGGTCATCCCCCGTTCACCAGCATTTCTTCGATCAAAACGGCGTCCACCTTGCCAGGCGCGGCGATCAGATTGACCCGGCGCAATATTTCGGCACGAAGCTGAAAGCTGCCGGCCGAACCGGCAAGGTCCTCAGGCCGCAGTTCGCGCAGGAAGCCCTGGAACATGTCCTGCATCCGAGGCATCTCGGCCTGCAACTGTTCGGCAACGTGGGCGTCGCTGGTTTCGAGCGTCAGCTTGAGCTTCAGGTAGGTTGGGCGACCGCCGGGAGCCTGAATGTTTACCACCATGTCCGGCAAGGTGAAGAAGGTGACGCCGTCAGGCCCCGCGGCGATGACACCCAGGGAGCCGTCAGCGGCACCGTCGGTGGCGGCACCGTGGTCCCCGCCCTTCTTGTCGGCCTTCTTCTCATGGCCGCCCTTCTTTTCAGCGCCGTGCTCACCCTCTTCGGCCGAGGCGGCCTTGGGCTGCATGAGGAAGAAAGCCGCACCACCACCGCCACCCAAAACGACCAGGGCAACCGGAATGACGATGAACAACAGGGGAAGCTTCTTCTTTGGCGGCGGTCCACCCTCGCCCTCGGCTCCGTCAGAAACGGCAGGCAGGTCGGCAGCTTCGTCGCCACCCTCCTTGGCACCCTTTTTCTTGCCGAATTTGAACATCGAACATACCCCGAGAATCTCTCGCCCTATACGAGCGATTTTTGGTTAACGACCCGCTAAGAACCGGCAAATCCTGCCGGGTGGTTGCGGTCGGAAACGCGAGCAAATCACCGCCAGTACTGGATTCACCCTGTTGGCACGGCCGTTGCGAGGGGTTGGGCGAAAGGAGCCGCCCGTGGAAAACGCCGCCTATGTCGGACTGTCACGCCAGATGACGCTGCGCCGCGAACTCGATATCGTGGCCAACAACATCGCCAATGCGGACACGACCGGCTTCAAGGTTGAACAGTTGCTGGTGGGTGCCGAAGTCGGCGACCGGGCCCGCAACGCCTTCATCCGCCCCGGGGTCAGCTTCGTTCTGGATAACGGCGTCGGTCGAGATTACGGCCAGGCGGGTCTGGAACAGACGGGCCGCAATCTGGATTTCGGCATCGAGGGCGAAGGCGCATTCTTCACGCTGAGCGACGGTGCTGGCGAGGCCTATACGCGCGACGGTGCCTTCACCCTGGATCCCGAGGGCCGACTGACGACCCAGGGCGGTGCCGCCGTCCAGGGCGACGGCGGCGAGATTATCCTCGACCGCTCGCTGGGCGAGCCCGCCGTGGCCGCCGACGGCACGATCAGCCAGAACGGAAACCCGGTCGGTCGGCTGTCGATCGTTCGGTTCGACACCCTGGCCGCGCTCGAAAAGGGTGGCGACGGCCTGTACCGCAACGCCTCCAATGCCACCGCCATCGATGCGACGGACGTCCAGGTGCGTCAGGGCATGCTGGAAGGCTCCAACGTCAATCCGATCCTTGAGATTACCAATCTGATCAGGATCCAGCGCGCCTATGAGAGCGTGACCCGGATGATCGAAAACGCCAACGACCTGTCACGCCGCGCCGTTGAGCGGCTGGGCCGGGCATAGAAGGGGAGATTGAGACATGCGCGCGCTCAGAACCGCAGCTTCAGGCATGTCAGCCCAGCAGCTGAATGTCGAGGTCATCTCGAACAACATCGCCAACATGAATACCGTCGGGTTCAAGCGACAGCGGGCCGAGTTCCAGGACCTGCTGTACCAGAACGTCGAACGCATGGGTGCGCAGTCGTCCAGCCAGGGCACAGTGGTTCCCACCGGCATCCAGATCGGTGCTGGCGTCAAGGCGGGCAGTGTCTATCGCATTACCGACCAGGGCTCGCCGACCCAGACCGGCGGTCGCTATGACGTCGCCATCGACGGGCGCGGCTATTTCCAGATCCTGCTACCGTCCGGCGAGACCGCCTTCACCAGAGCGGGCAATTTCGCCCTCAACGGTGAGGGCCAACTGGTCACCGACGACGGCTATGCGGTGCAGCCGAACATCTCAATCCCGCAGGATGCCGTGGATGTGACCATCTCCAAGACCGGGCAGGTTCAGGTCATAACCGCCGGTCAGACCGAACCCTCGATCGTCGGGCAACTGGAGCTGGCCAGCTTCTTCAACGAGGCCGGGCTGGAAGCGATCGGCGACAACCTGCTGATGGAGACCGCCGCCTCGGGTGCCGCCAATGTCGGCACGCCCGGCGAGGTCGGGTTCGGCCAGCTTCTGCATGGCTACACCGAGGCGTCGAACGTTGATGCCGTGGCCGAAATCAGCGCCCTGATCATCGCCCAGCGCGCCTATGAGATGAACTCCAAGGTCATCACCACAGCCGACCAGATGCTGTCGGTCAGCGCGCAGGTGAAATCGTGAGGTCCCTGATCCTCGGAGCCGCCTCGGCCTTGATGGTCGCGGGTCAGGCACTGGCAGGCCCAGTGACACTGAAGGCCAATCCGGTCGACAGCGACGGTCGTGTGACTCTGGGCGACCTGTTCGACGGCGCGGGGGCGGCGTCCGGGGTCGTTGTCGGTTCTCGCGCAGGCCCGTCCGTGGTCTTCGAGGCCGGTCAGCTTCAGAGTCTGGCGCGTCAGTCGGGTCTGGACTGGGCAAATCCGTCCGGGTTGCGCCGTGTGGTGGTGCGGAACGCCGCCGTCGCGCCGAACGCCTCGCCCCCTGCTCTGGCAGCGCCGGCCAGTGCTGACGCGGCTCCGGCGGTTCTGGCTAACCGCCCCCAGCCCGTCCGTGCAAGTCTGGCCGACCGGGTCATCAGCCGCAACGACATGGTCGAGGTCGCCTATGAGGTCGGCGGGGTTCGTCTGACCATAACCGGGCGCGCGGAGGGCAATGCCACCGTCGGACAGCGTTTGGCGGTTCGTAACCTGCAATCAGGCCGCATCATCGACGCCGTCGCCACCAGTCCCGGTCGCGCCCTTGCCGGCCCGTCCACCCGGGACTCCCAACAGTTTGCCGCCCGATAAAGGGATACAGGTTTCATGCGTAACGTCCTGATCGTCACCGCCGCCCTCTCGCTCGGAGCCTGCTCCACCGCGATCGAAGCCGTACGCGGGCCGGAACTGGCACCTATCGGTTATCCCGCAGCCCTGATACCCACCAGCCAGACCTACTTGCCGTCGCCCGAGCAGCAGCAGGCGGATCGCGCCGCCAGCGCCAACAGCCTGTGGCGCACCGGAGCCCGGACCTTCTTCGGCGACCAAAGGGCGCGCCGGATCGGCGACATCGTCACAGTCAACATCGACATCGATGACCGGGCCCAGACCCAGAACACCACGGCCCGAAGCCGCACCAATGACATCTCTGGCGGGGTCACCAATTTCTTCGGCCTCGAGAACAGCCTGGGCCGGGCCTTTCCCGGCGGGTTTGACCCTGCCAACCTGGTCGGGGTCGAAGGCGCGTCAAACTCCAATGGTACCGGCTCGGTCAACCGGTCCGAAAAGGTCAGCCTGACCATCGCCGCAGTCGTCACCGACGTCATGGCCAACGGCAACCTGATCATCCAGGGCCGGCAGGAAGTGCGCACCAATCGCGAAATCCGTGAACTGACCGTCGCCGGCGTCGTACGCCCCGAGGACATCAGTTCCGCCAACACGATTGCCCACACCCAGATCGCCGAAGCCCGCATCAGCTACGGCGGTCGCGGCGACATCAGCCGCGTCCAGGCCACGCCTGCAGCCCAGTCGCTGGTGGAGCGTTTCAGCCCCTTCTAGTTGGCGATTGATCAGGGCGGCGCACGTCTCGTCCTTCGTTGCCGCGCCTGCGACGCCGTCGCCGCACGCGCGGTTTAAGGTCACCACCCGGAATGAAATCCTGATGCGTCCAAGCGGGGCCGTGTACCGTTAATGGAATGTAGCGTTTGGCAAACAGACGCGAGATTTCATCATGCTCAAGACCACTATCCCAGCCTTCGCCGCCCTCGGGCTGATCGCCTTTGCCGCCCAGTCGCAGGCGACGCATGCCGATGACCAGGCCGATGTCGCGACCATGGGGTGGCACCTCAGCCACGAGGGCTCGCTGGCCAAACTGGCCTATGGCGTTGAAAACTCGGACCACCTGGGCGTGATGATGACCTGCGAGCGCGGTGCGGCCCTTGCGACAGTCTATGGCGATGTTCAGCTGGCCAACCCGCGTCTGATCAGGGTGCCTACAGCGATGGCAATTGACCCGTTGAGCGGCGAACTGTCTGATGCGAAGCGAATTTCGGTACGCGATCCGGCCCTGCAGCAGTTGGCTCTGACCGGTAAACTGGCGGTCGAGACCGAGGCCGGTGGCTTGTCAGTCTTGGCTAGTACAGCCGAACGCAGCCTGATCGGCGAATTCTTCGCCTATTGCGGTTCCGGTCGCGTCTGACCACAACGGACCACGAATATGCAGCGGGGGCTGAACCATGATTGTCTTGTTCATCGCTGCGGCCCTGGCCACGCAGAGTCCGCCGCCTGAGCCTGCCTGGACATGGACGCTCTACGCCGACACCGAGCCGTTGGTTCTGGCTCATGAAGTGCCCGACACCGCCAACCTTCGCACCACCCTGGAATGCGACCCCGGTACCAGTGTCGCGCGGCTCACCTTGTACGGCGGGCCGACCGTGATCGGAATGGCGCATGTTACCGCCGGTGAGGCCGCCGCGGTGGCAGAAGCAACAGCGGCGCGGGGCGGAGCCACCCGGCTTGCACTGCGCACGGACCACCCTGTCTTCGCGGCTTTCGCGGTCGACGGGCGGATGGCGATTACGGTCGGGGGGCAGCGTCGCCCGGTTGAGGTGCCTGCCGCCCACCTTGCCAAGCTGCGCCGGTTCGCAGAACTGTGCTCGGGCTGATCACAGGAGACAGAGATGCGTGCCACAGTCCTGATTGTCCTGAGCGGCCTGACGCTGGGCGCTGCGGCCTGCACCACGGTAGAGACCCCAGTCGAACTGGCACCCGGCGTCACCACCTCCGCCGCGCCGGCCCCGGTCGCGGACCATGACTGGTTCTATTTCCGGGATGGGGACGAGGCCCGACTGGTCTACGGACTGGCTGAAAGTGACGACCTGCGCCTTGGTTTCGATTGTGGTCAGGGCAGTGGACGGCTGATGCTGAGCGCCATCGGCGGCCCGGACGCGAGGCCCGAAATCCACATCGAGGCAGAAGACCTGACGGCACGTTTTCCGGCGCAGTCTGAACCATCACAGTTGCATGAAGGCGTCTTCCTGACTGCTGAGGCGGCGGCGAACACAGCGGTGTTCCAGCGTTTCCGCCGGATCGGCTGGATCACCCTGTGGCAGGACGGCGAACGCCAGGTCTTCGTCGCCCAGCCCGAATCCGTACCGAACATCGAACGATTCTTCGCCTTCTGCGGTTGACGCGGCGGCTTCCCTCCGGTGCAGTCCTGCCCGATCCGGGAGGGACCTCATGAAACTCGTCATCACCGCTGGCACCGCCGCCATTATGATTGCCGCAACTCCTGTCGCGGCCCAACCGACACCAGCCCAGACGTCCCAGGCCCAGACGTCCCAGGCCCGGATCGAGGCCGCCCGCAATGCCGAGAACCCGGTCCTTGCCTCGGTGCTGGCCGACTATGAGGCCTATCTGCGCTCGGTTGATCCGATCACTGCGGGCATGGAGGGCGACCGCGCCGCCCTGTCGCGGCTGCCTGACGGCTCGCGCGCTTTTGAACTGGCGCAAGAACCTGTGCTGAGAGGCTTTGCTGAGCGTCTGGCCGCGATCAATCCCGCCGGGTTGAGTGACGGTGACCGCATCAACCATACCTTCCTGACCTATGTGCTCCAGCGGTCGCGGGCGCGCATCCCGCTCGACACGGGCCGTATCGACGCCTTCAGCTCCGAGGGCGGGCCGGGACAGGGCCTGGCCTATGTCGCCAGCGTCACCCGGATCACCACCGCCGCCGACGCCGAGGCCTGGATCGCCCGGCTGGAGGCCATGCCCACGAGTTACACGGATACCCTCGCCAATGCCCGCCGTGGTCTGGACACCGGCCTGGTGCAGCCCCGGTCCATCGTCGAGAATGCGCTGACCCTGATCGAGCCCGAAGCGGCGCTGGCCCCCGCCGCCGATCCGCTGCTCAAACCCTTCGAGACCCTGCCCGGCTCGATCCCCGCCGCCCAACAGGCTGATCTGCGCCAACGGGCCGAACGGGCCGTGGCCGATGGCATCATGCCGGAGCGGCGCGAATGGGCGCGGTTCCTGCGCGAGGACTATCTGCCACGCGCGCCCGAGACTCTCGGACTGGTCCACAGGCCCGGCGGGCGTGACCTATACGCCTATCTGGTGCGCGGCTTCACCACGACGGACCTGACCCCCGACGAGGTCCATGCCATCGGTCTGGAAGAAGTCACCCGCATCCGCGGTCGCATGGACACGGAGATGCGCGCCGCCGGCTGGACCGGTGATTTCGCCGGTTTCCTCAATTTCCTGCGCACCGATCCCCAGTTCTACACCACGACTCGCGAAGATCTGCTGGAGAAGGCCTCGGAAATGGCCAAGCGGGCAGATGACGGCATGCCCGCCCTGTTCGGTACCCTGCCCCGCCTGACCTATGGCGTGCGCCCGGTGCCGCGCGAGATCGAGGCCAACTACACCACCGGTCGCTACAACGGCGGCTCGATGGAGAACGGCATCGCCGGCGGTTATATGGTCAACACCTCCAGCCTCAACCAGCGCCCTCTGTATGAACTGCCGGCCCTGACCCTGCACGAGGCGGTGCCCGGTCATCATCTGCAGATCGCCCTGCAACAGGAGGCCGCCGACGGCCCCTATTTCCGCCGCAGCGTCGACGTCACGGCTTTCGTCGAAGGCTGGGGCCTGTACGCCGAGTTCCTCGGCGAAGAGATGGGATTCTATCGCACCCCCTATGAGCGGTTCGGCCGCCTCAGCTACGAGATGTGGCGCGCCTGCCGACTGGTGTCGGACACCGGCATCCACTGGCTGGGCTGGGACATCGAACAGGCCCGCGCCTGTTTCCGCGACAACTCGGCCCTGGCACCGCTCAACATCGAGACGGAGTTGCAGCGCTATATCGGCTGGCCCGGCCAGGCCACGGCCTACAAGATCGGCGAAATCCGGCTGCGGGCGATCCGGACCCGGGCCGAGGCGGCGCTGGGCGACCGTTTCGACATCCGTCGCTTTCACGACGCCCTGCTGGTCGACGGCCCCCTGCCGATGGCCCTGCTGGACGAGCGGATGGACCGCTGGATCGCCGAAGAGCAGGCGCGGCCGGCGAATTAGGGCGCAGCGCGGGTGCCAGTGTTTCGAAAATTCGAGTGCAAATGGTGCAAAATCCTGATCCTTCCCCGTCAGTCGTCGAGCGATAGGGAGCTTGTCCGCCGGATACGACAGGATCGGACGCAGGAAAAATTGGACTCAGGTCAGAACCAGCGCCGCCCGCGTCTTCTTCGTCAGCTTCGCCGCCACAATACCGTGGGCGATTGCCAGGTGTTCGGCCAGTTCCTCGTCGGCCCAGTCGTCGATCTGCGGCAGCTTCACCCATTTAGCCCGCGCCATATAGGGTGCCGGTCGGGCCTTGCCGGACTCGGTCAGAACCTCAGAGGCGATGTCCGAAACCTTGAACGAGATACCGCCCGTCCCGCCGACCATGACGAACATCTTGCCGCCGACCTTGTAGACGTCATGGTCGTCGCCGAACGGATGATCCAGCGTCACCGCCGGCAACGACAGACAGACCTTGCCGACCCCTTGGCGGTCCATGATCAGGCCTCTACGCCCACGCCGATCGGGCAGACCACCCCGGTCCCGCCGATACCGCAGTAGCCGGCGGGATTCTTGGCCAGATAGGCCTGGTGATAGTCCTCGGCGAAATAATAGGGGCCGGCGGGCGCGATCTCGGTGGTGATGGTCCCGCGCCCGGCCTTCGACAGGGCCGCCTGATAGGCATCGCGCGTGGCCTCGGCCTCGCTGCGTTGCGCGTCATTGAAGGTGTAGATCGCCGAACGGTAGGTGGTACCCACATCATTGCCCTGGCGCATGCCCTGGGTCGGATCGTGGTTTTCCCAGAAGGCCTTGAGCAGGTCGCTGTAGCTGATCTCATGCGGATTGAAGACCACCTGCACCACCTCGGCATGGCCGGTGCGGCCCGTGCAGGTCTCCTCATAGGTCGGATTGGGCGTGATCCCGCCCATATAGCCGACCGAGGTCACCCAGACGCCCGGCAACTGCCAGAAAATCCGCTCCACGCCCCAGAAACAGCCCATGCCGAGGACGGCCGTCTCGAACCCCTCGGGATGCAGCCCCTTCAGCGGCCGGCCGGTGACGTAGTGCACCTCGTCAGTGTGCAGCGGCGCGGTCCGGCCCGGCAGAGCCTCGGCGGCGGTCGGCATTTCGTGGGTTTTCTGGAACAACATGGCAGGAACTCCGGGCGGACGATTGAACCCCTATATGGGATACGTTCCAGCGCTTGCCGAGGGGGTCCGGGTGTTCTATCAGCCTCGCCTCGCGTCGGATCGACCTTCGGCGTGACACGAAGGCTTTCGGGCGACGTCGTGGAAACGGACAGGTGGCGGAGTGGTCGATCGCGCACGCTTGGAAAGCGTGTGTAGGTGAAAGCCTACCGAGGGTTCGAATCCCTCTCTGTCCGCCACT
>Ga0105055_10010736_pt1 | contig 11410 bp, 3 predicted proteins | sample BON03_FD_78090 | JGI IMG/M metagenome (GOLD analysis project Ga0105055, IMG submission 78090) | Freshwater microbial communities from Lake Bonney liftoff mats and glacier meltwater in Antarctica - BON-03 | ecosystem: Environmental > Aquatic > Freshwater > Ice > Glacier meltwater | place: Lake... | reverse complement strand
GCATAGGGCCCACTGTGCTCTTTCTCTGCTTTGGCGCTGGTCTGTCATATATTCCTTTGTTTGTTTGTTTGTTTGTTTGGAATCTGTAAGCCGCGCAGTGACCTGGGTCTTCAGACTCGAGCGACAGATTCTAAAATTTGTGTTGACAGGCCATGCAAGCGTAACTGCAAAACATTTCTCATCACTGACCGGACATTGAAAATCTCCCGCGCTAGGATGGTCAGTTCGTGGGCAGTCGTTAAATCTGTTTGGTCCAAACTTTGGAGAGAGCGCACACACACAACGAAGGGGGTGCAGCCATACGAGAGAGACGACGCAATTGCTGGCCCATGTTCTTCCTGTGTCGCCGCCGCAGTTGATTGAAAAAAATCTGTGCGGGCTGTATACCACATAGAACAATTCTTCCCCTGTTTCAGGGGTTGATCTCGGACGGTTGAGGGAGGATAAACGATGGACAGCCAAAGATCAGACTGTGCAATGCAGCGCGCACGCACAGTCGAATCAGGCGCAAGGTTGGAAGAGGAGAATGAGAACGGAAGGCAGCACCACGCCGCTGCAGCCCGGGAGGGCTGCCATAGCGACAGCGGCAGACACCAACGAGGAAGGCTTGCAAAGAATAATGCATGCAGCCAAGTCCAGTTAGACGCTGAGGGCCGGCAATGGCCCGCAGGAGCTACGAGCCAAAGTTATTTTTTACGACGCAGTGGTCGGCACTGTTTTCGCATGTGTCGCACTTTTTCTTTTCTCGTCGTTTGTCTGGCCGTTTGGCCAATGGACAAGATCAGCCACGTCGACGCATACACACTGGCGCAGGTGGCGCAAGTCAGGCGTGCAGATTACGCAACCAACTGCGGGCTCGGATTCGCTGGCGTGCACTGTGAAGAGGTGATAACCTGCGAGGAGCTCGACTACTGCAGCGGCCACGGAATTTGTCAGCGCGGCGGCTACTGCATCTGCGACACGGGCTGGGAGGGTGCCACGTGCTCCCAGTCGTACTGCCCAAGTGGGTGCACCGGGCATGGCGCGTGTGCCGCCACTGGCGGCTGTGTGTGCGATGCTGGTTTTACCGGCATCATTTGCGACAAAGTAATCTGTCTGGGGGGCGGCAACTGCACCGGGCACGGGGCCTGCCTGAATGGCGGCATCTGTTCCTGTGAGAAAGGCTACCTCGGTGCCGCCTGCAACGTCATTGATGTCGTCCAAAAGTGCTCAAATCATGGTAAGCCAGCATTTGTGCTCGCAGTTTTGACGGGCGCGCGGCAGCCGACCGCCGCGCGCCACTCTAAGTTTCCCTTCACATTTTTCACAAGGCTCTGTAGTCATTGGGCACGCGGCAGCGGGGTGCACCGCGCTGAAGCTGCCGCGCGGCATCAGGGAGGTCCAAATACATGAGGGGAAAAATTACATAGGTTTATCGACGGTATATTTATACGGAGTTTATCGACGGGATCTATACACAGGAGTTTATCGACCTATATATACGAGAGGTTATCTCCGAGTGCTTTCCTTTCCAGAGAAGACCTCGGAGACTAGCTTTTTTTTAGGTCGAGGCGACCCTCTATTCGGCGTTTCTCGCATTGCGGCACCCGCTTTTTGTAATTTTTTTCCGAGTTTTATTCAAAACGTCCAGTTGCTAACATTCATAACGTCGAGTTGCTAATATTACGTCGCAACTCAATTTTTGCTCGACTCGAAAGAGGAAAAAGGAAAAATCCCCCCTGGTTTGGTCGTGACCCTGTCGCGTGCGGACACGCCTACCAAAAATGTGTGGTACAGAATATATATTTTTTTGATGCACCGACTTAACGCATTTTTTTTTCTTGCTGCACCGACTTAACCCCAATCTTTTGTTTTTTGGATGCACCGACTTAACCCAATTTCTTTTTTGTTTGATGCACCGACTCAACCCAGATTTTTTTGGATGCAACGACTTAAAAAAATCATGCACCGACTTCTATGTCGGTGCCGACTTCCATGTCGGTGCATCTAAAAAAAAAGATCGTGTCGAACGCAAAGATAACCCGAGTGACGCACGGCGACCTCGCTCTAAAGTGCTCGGCCGCCGCGCGCCTGTCGAGAATTTTCCCACCTTGTCCTTCAAAAATGATTCTGCCCGAAGACAGTCTTGGTTCGTTTTTGACGTGATGCACTTGCACAGGCTTTCCCGACGCGAATGGAAACTGCATGTGTGACCTGTGGTTTACTGGGCCAGACTGCTCTCTGGCGCTGTGCATGAACAATTGCTCGGATCATGGCGCATGTGATTCTCGTTCTGGGATTTGCTGGTGCGACCCTGGGTGGACTGCTGGAGACTGCTCCAAGCAGCTCTGTTATAATAATTGTACCGGTCACGGTACTTGTTTTGAAGGATTGTGTTCATGTCAGGATGGGTACAGCGGAGACGATTGCAGTATTTTCCCATGCCTCAATGGATGTTCTGGAAATGGCGCGTGCTACAATGGCACTTGCGCTTGCGATCTTCTCTATGTCGGGGAGGATTGCTCTACATACGAAGGGTATCTGTTGGCCTGCCCCGGAAATTGCACTGGGCGCGGAACTTGCCTGAACGCCACATGCTACTGCGATCCTGGGTGGTCGGGACTTGACTGCACAGCCGCCATCGACTGCCCAGGCAATTGCACTGGGCATGGCGTTTGTTACAACTCTTCATGTGCTTGTGACCTGGGCTTCTCTGGCTTGGATTGTGCGATGCCGCACTGCCTCAACAACTGCTCCCTGCACGGCGCGTGCACGTCAAATGGAACGTGTGCCTGCGACCCAACGTATCATGGTTCGGACTGTTCGTTACCGGATTTAACGTGTGGCATGGGATTCCATGGCAATTGCTCGGGCCATGGCACCTGTATGGATTCATCAGTCAATCAATGGTGGTCAGGAAGTAGCAGATTCCCAGACATGTGGGCGTGGGAGGAGCCTTCCAAACATCTTGTGAGACGTGATGTGGAATTGGTGGGGGATACTCTCCTCGGGAATTGTGACGTCGACTTTTACGGCGTTCCTACCATGGTGGAAAGCCAAGCTGCAATGTCCTTTGCCCAAACAGAGCGCGTGATGCAGTCAAATGGCATCCCGGAGCATTTTGTCATACACAATGGGTTTCCCATGTGCGAGGTAACATGGAGTATCTCTGTGCCTCAGCAACCTCACGTTAACATGGAACCATGCAACTATAATTGGCCCAGGCCTCGCGAGGCCATGTGCCCGAATCCATATCCCTTGCCACAGGATACCCCTATTGGATATGCTTTGAATGGTGTTCCCATCTGGGGTGCTGTGCTTTCTGATGGCTCAAATGCAGTGGAGGGCCCCGAGCCTGTGCCGTGCTACGGACACTCATCGCGCACTGGAATGTGGCACTATCACCACCCTATTCTTGGATGCAATAATGCCGCCAATCAAGAGACGTTGTTTGGGTATGCCATGGACGGATTTCCCATCTACGGGCCCTTTAGTGGTTCAAAGGCCGACGTGGACGGCATACTCGACAAGTGCAATGGTCGGGCCTTAGAAGATGGCACTTATAGATACCACATGCGCACATTAGCGCAGGTTGATGAGCACATGCAGTATCAAGACGACAGCAAAGACCCCAGAAATCCTATGGCCGCGGCTGTACACACTAATTGGAACTATGTGCTGGGGTGCTTTTCCGGCAAACCTGCGTCATCGCTGGGCCTGCACCAAGTGATCGTTCCACTTATGGCCGCATCTGATGAATGGATGGCTCAACAGGATAATTCGGCAATGTTGACAGACTCGATTGCCGATCAGTTGGGCCTTACAGATCGCATGGGTCTTTGCATGTGTGATGCGGGGTGGATAGGGACAGACTGTCGGACGATGGGCTGCCTCAACAACTGCTCAAGCAACGGTGTGTGTGAGGCCAATGAGACGTCGGCTCACTGTGAGTGCGACTACATGTTTGAGGGTGACGACTGCTCGAAACACACCAACACTACCTGCAGTATTGGATGCAGTGGTCACGGCACCTGCCTGTGGGAAAACTATCTCAACGCCACGTGTCTCTGTGACCCGGCGTGGGAAGGCAGCAATTGTCAAGAATTAGCAGGGCCTCTTTGCCCCTACAATTGTTCGGGCCACGGGAGTTGCTTTAACGAAACTTGCACCTGCGATCACATGTACGATGGAGAAGGCTGTGAAAGTCCCTCGGCATATTCTCTCAATCTCAATTCAACTATGTGCTGGCAATGGATCAGCAATATCTTTACAAACAACAGCTGTGCGGGTCAAGGGACTTGCTTCAATGGCACCTGTGTATGCGACGCAGGGTGGACGGGAGTCAACTGCACCATCCTCTTGATACCCGACCCATTCTACATCGACTGCCCCAGCAACTGCTCGTTTCGTGGCGCATGCTCGCACGTCTTTGACGCGGTGCATGTGAGTTACAATGGCACATGCCTGTGCGATGTGGGCTACGATGGCCCCGACTGCTCTGTGGACTGGGGTGCTCACCAATGTGACGGCAACTGCTCAGCACACGGCGCTTGCGTCAACAAAACGTGCATCTGCGACCCGGGATGGGACGGGTATGACTGTAACACCAGATGGGTGTCGCCCTATCGCTTGTGCCCCATGAATTGTTCGAATCATGGGTCGTGTTTCAACGGCACGTGCACCTGTGACTTGGGCTGGAATGGCGCCAACTGCTCTCGGTCTGATCCCTGCCCCGGCGATTGCAGTGGTCACGGAGTGTGTGGGCTCGGTAATTGCACGTGCGATCCCGAGTGGGCTGGCGCGGATTGCAGCCACATGTCTTACTGTCCTGGATTCGTGCCGCAACTTGGCGTGAACTGCTCAGGACACGGCATTTGCATGGGTGGGAATTGTTCGTGTGATCTCCAGTGGGGAGGATATGATTGCAGCGTTTCGGGGTGCGTCAATTCTTGCAGCAACAATGGCATCTGTCGCAACGGTACCTGTGATTGTCTGGTGGGGTTTATTGGAGAGGATTGCAGCATGGGCCCTTACGGAGGCGAGTGTCCAGGTCAGTGTTCGGGCCATGGTGCTTGCTCTATAGTGCAGAGTGTGCTCCTGCCATATGGCATCGCCGATATATATGGTGATGGCATTTTGTCGGGAAGCATCGCGTGCGTGTGTGATGAAGGATGGGGCAGCTCAGACTGCACAGTCCACGTGTGCCCCAATGACTGCTCTGGCAATGGAGCGTGTGCTCAGAATGGCACTTGCTTCTGCTATCAGAATTGGGGAGGCTACGATTGTTCAGAAGCATGGTGTCCTAATGCTTGCAGTAATCATGGCACTTGCATGGGTGGGCAAGGATGCTTGTGTGACGTGGGCCATGACGGCCTGGACTGTGGCGTTTCGTCGTGCCCAAACAACTGCACCGGACGCGGTGTGTGCTTAGCGACTCCCGGGGTAGAGTATGAGCAAGTGCGACCCGCATATGACGCCGAGAATGGTTACGAGGCACGCATGAATAGGACCTCGTCCAACTGCTTGTGCTTCTATGGTTGGGGGGGCAACGACTGCTCGCACATCACCTGCCCTCTCAACTGCTCGTTTCCCAATGGTTACTGTCTCAATGGCACTTGTTTGTGTGACATGGGCTTGGGCTACTATGGTCGTAATTGTTCTCAACAGTTTGGTGTCGTGTCGCTGCGCACAGATGGGCAGGCGTTGACTCCCTCCTATGGCATCTTCGAAGGCCGCACCACGGTCACTGTACGTGGTACAGGGTTTGTTAACTCAGACACGATGCGCTGCAAATTTGGCTCGAAACTTTCGCTGGCATCAGTCGTGATGCCCAACCCTCCCGAAGTGCCATATGCCTTGTGTCCGAGCCCCGGTGAACTTTCGCCGACAACGGTCTTGTTTCAGTTTTCGTTGGACGGTAGAGAATATACTGAAGTAGATGCGCGGGTTCGTTTTATTTACCACGGCAATGGTATCGTGACTGGTGTCAGATGGCCCACTGGACCAGAGCAAGGTGGTACAACTGTGACATTCTTTGGTATTAACTTCCAGTTTGCTTTAGGCGTGAAGTGTAAATTCGGCAATTTTGAAGTAGTGGGCACTTTTAATATCCGATTTATTGAAGATCCAACAACCGGAGGGCAAGAGCTGGAAGCGCAGCTCGTGTGTACTTCACCTGCACTCTCAGCTCTGGATCTGCCTGCAAGTGCTGGTGCGACCGTTGCACTAGAAGTATCAATGAACATGGGTCAAAATTGGATGCGATACGATAGCGACTTCTTCTTTAAATACTACGGCGCAACCCGAATTTCGCCGTCATTCGGGCCGCAGCAGGACCAAAATACGGAAATCTCCTTTTACGGCTTCAACTTTTTCCAAGGCGAGAACCGCAAAGATTTGTTTCCTGGATTTGCCTATGCGTACACATGCGTGTTTCACCTCCCGTGGTCAGGCGCACCGGTTCAAGTCAAGTCTCTTATGTCGACATGGATCCTTCGCACTGCTCCGCCCGACGGTGCGAGCTTCGCGTGCAGGGTGCCGCCGGGTCTTGTCGGTGAAAGCGGCTACACTGGACCAGTTGAAGTCGGCCTGTCTCTGAATCCGTGCATCTATGACCCCGCTGATACAAACAAGGAGTTTGGCTGCATCGATACGTTACCATTCACGACAGAGTCTGTAGTCTTCTACTATGTCGAAAACACGGTAAACACTCTCAGTACGACACTGGGCCCGGCAACGGGCGGCACATTCGTAACTATTACTGGCAACGACTTTGACCGTCGAGATGTTTCGGATCTTCCCACGGGATACACTCATCCTACCATCTTGTGCAAGTGGGGCACGCTTGTCACGGAAGGTACCTACAATGAGAACGAGCAGTCTGTCACGTGTAGGTCGCCCATGTGCATTGCGGCGTCGTGCTTGTCGCTAGCGCCGGCGAGCTGCCCCATGTGTGTGGCACCGCTTCATTTGGAAGTGGCGCTCAACGGCCAGGATTTTACAGGTTCGCAGGTGGAGTTCAGCTACTATCAAGACCCCCGAATCCAGCGCATTTATCCCACCTTGGGGTCTATTTTGGGTGGCACCACCGTTACAGTTGAAGCTCTTGGTTTCCACGACCCTTGCGTCGGCTGTCAAGAACGCCAGGATTGTGGTACGTGCGGACTTTTGGTCAAGTGCAAATTTCAGGCCTTTACCCGAATCGAATACACGCAGGGTGCGTGCATCAAGACCTCTGCTGGTGCTTGTGACCGCACTAGAATTAAGTGCCTCTCGCCGGGCGGTAGGATTCTGCGCGGAAACGTCGTGTCTCTCGATCCATTTTACGTGGCGATGTCGGTTACTGTAAACAATCAGCAATACTTCCCCATCAATCTTGCCGCCGACAACGAGCCTTACAATGTGTACGACCCACAGTGTACTGGCAGCCGTACTGCTGGCTGTGCTTTCCTTTACAAATTTTATGAGCTCCCCCTCCTTTTCAGTGTCTATCCGACATCAATTGGTGGCAATGGTGGCGGCAGGCTGACCATCACGGGTGCCAACTTTCTGAACGAAAACGAATTGCGCTGTCAATATGGCACAGTTTTGACTCCCCGCGCCTGCACATCAGGTGCGACTGGCGACTTCTTGCAGGTGAGAACACCAGGTCAATGTGTGGGCGCACTACTGGAGTCACCCATTTTTGTTTCACCGTCAACAGTCATCTGTGGCACCTCCAGTCTCACAACGTTGGGTCTAGTGACCCGGACAAGCGTGGGCATCTCATTCAACGGTGGTTTTGGCGAATATGACACGTCTTGGATCTTGGATGGGTCCTCTGTGAAAAGGGTGGATGCCGTTCAGGTGTACTGGGTGACGAAAATTGAACCGACCCTTGGCTTCATGGCAGGTGGCACGCGTGTTACCGTCACAGGAGTAAATTTAGAAGCAGCAGGTATTGGAGGCGATAACACGAAGATGCGATGCCAATTTGACGGCAGAATTGTCGTGCCAGACCCTCAGCAAAACCCAGATCCTGTCGATTTTTCTGGCGGCAAGATTGAATGCACAGCCCCGCCCAGCACAGTGACGACAGGCAAAAAGGATGTCATATTTGGTATCTGTCTCATTGGCAATGAGTGTGTCTACACAGGCATAGCACGTCAGGCTGAGACTGTACAAGTGCGTGTGCCCGAAGTGAATCACTTCACGAAATCCATCAATTTCCTCTACTATCAGGCGCCTGTGTTGACGTCTTTGACCCCGAGCCTCGGTCCACTCTCTGGTTCCACTTTCATCACTGTAAAAGGCAGCGGCTTCTTTTCGAGCCCAGTCCTGGCGTGCAAGTTTTCTCTGGCGTATTATTCAATTGCCTCGACGCTTGTCTCTTCCACAGAACTCGTGTGCAAATCACCGCCTATGCAGGCTGGCTCGTATAATGTCGATCTCTCGCTCAATGGTCAGCAGTTTAGTGCTGGGTGCGGCACCACAGGCAGATGTCCGTTTTTTGCCTATTTTGAGCCCGGGATTACGCAGGTGGTTCCGCAGACAGGTATCAATACCGGAGAGTCGCTGGTGATTTTGACGGTTGAAAACGCCGTTATCGCCAATTACCAGCTGCGCTGCAAGTTTCAGGCTGCCTATACCCCAGATAAAGAGCGCCTCGAAATTGAGGGCTTTACTATGATCACTGAGGCACAAGTGTCGGGAAGCTCTGTCACCTGCTACAGTCCCACCTCAAAATCCTTGCAGGGTCGTCCCATTCTTCGTACTGTCACACCCTTGAAGCCGAAGCTAGGACTTACGTATGTATCACTCACCTGGAATGGTCAGCAATATGGTTCTTTTGATGAAACCAAAGATACTCAAAAATTCTGGTATCATGACATGATAGAGACCATAGCAGCAGTACCTTCCGGAGGCAAAACCACAGATGCCCAAATGATAACCATCTTTGGAAATAATTTTGTCAACACCAGGTCCCTGCGAGTGAAGTTCGGAGAAACCATTGCTATGTGTGCTGCTGGTGCTCCTTTGGTGGACTGTCCGGACGATGCAAGGCACGTTCGTGATGCCATCACCTTCATCAGTGCGCAGGAAATCCGTTTCAGGGTGCCAACAAATACGATCGCGGCAATCAAAACCATCAAGATATCAAACAATGGCTTGGCTCGCGAATATTCTAGCATGTCGACAGAGTACCAATACTTTCCGCCATCCGAGGTGTGTCCTAAGCAGTGCAAAGGCGTGGCCCCCATCACTGCAGATGGTCACGGCAAGTGCGGTCAGATTGGCACGGGATTTGGCTGCAATTGCAATCTTGGATATTCTGGCATGGACTGCAGCATTGGCCCCATGGTGCTCCGCCTGGAACCCAGTATCGGTCTTGCTACCGGTGGTTTCCGTGTCACAGTGATTGGTCGCAACATGTGGACCAATGCCGTGCCTACCACTGGCAACACCTTTAAGGCACTACTTGACAATAAGGCAGAAATTGTGGCCACGAAGGCCACTGGTTGTGCCGTCAACACAGACTGTGAAAACAAACTGATTATCACAATACCTAGGACTACTGATCCAATGGGCCCCATGCGAGTTGCACCGTCAGGGTTGCCTGTTGAAATCACCGTCAACGGCATGGACTACACCATCAATAAACGCCTCCTCATGCTTATGGGGACTCCTTCGATTTCTGCGATTGTGCCAAATGGAGCGCACTACACTGGCAACGTCAGAGTGACTGTGTCTGGTAGCAACTTCATTGATTCCGACAACATCCGCCTCCGGCTAGGTCCTATGAGCTCATCACCACCTTGCTTGTCTGCGCTTTGCTTGCGCACAGTCTACGTTTCAGCTAGCAAAATAGTCTTCGGGACCGATCCATGTGGTGATAACTGTAACTTCAAAGCACCATTACTTGTTCAACTCGCACTGAACGGTCTCGATTTCATGAGCACGACCACATACTTCAGATTCCTCGAGAATACCACGCTCATAAAGATAGTGCCCAACGTGGGCTCAAATACTGGCGGTACCCCTATTGTATTGACTGCTTCCAACATGAATGCGACGACACAGTTCAGATGCAAGTTTGGCAACCAAGAGGTGGAGGGATACATGAATGCGGGAAATTTGGTATGTGATTCTCCATCAGCTAGCAATGGGGGAAATGGGAGTGTACCCGTGGCACTGGCACTTGATGGACAATCCTATTCGCCTTCTCCAGACTGCGCATTGGAACCTCAAAAATGTTTCATGTACAGGCCTCCTTTGACTGCCTCACGAGTCTACCCTACGCTAGGCCCGAAGGAAGGAGGAACGAGGGTGACTATTTTTGGTGACAACTTTTACACCGTTCAAGGCGTGCAGGGGTTGTGCAAGTTTGAGCACGTAGACCACGGCGTTTTTACTTCGCCCATGACATTTGTAGATTCGAAACGCTTCGCATGTGTCACACCAGCCGTTGAAGTGCAGGAATACACCTTCGGCTTTGCTGCAAACGGAGCCGATTTTGAGGAAATCCCGTTCTTGTTCGAATTCTACGAGCACCCTCTTCTAGTCGCACCCCAAGGAGATACCCTTCTGCCTGTCGGAAGCTCTCTCAAAGGAGGCACTACTGTTACCATCTCGGGGACTGGCTTTATTAACTCGATAGACGGCATCCGAGTCCGCTGGTTCAATGAGATAACCAGATCAGTGTTTCTGAGTAACAAGGGAACTTTTGTGTCTGACACCGAGATTATCATCAAGACGAGCAAGTACCCCTATGGTGCAGCGTTGACATTGCTGTCTGTTTCGTTGAATGACGGTCTTGATTTCTCTGCTCCTGCGGCCGATGTATTTGCCTGGTACTCCAATCCCACTCTGACTGAGATGCAGCCGCCGCTTGGACCGCGTCTTGGAGAAACAAACGTCGCCTTGCTAGGCAGTGGCTTTATAAATCTGCGTGGTGTCGCCAAGTGCAAATTCGGAACCATCAACACACCAGCCATTTTCGACGACAGTGCTGTCGATGGTATTCCCATATTTCGATGCAACAGTCCTCCGTGGCCGGTGCCGGATTGGGTCAATGTTGCGATCGCAATGGATGGCCAAGTCTTCACCGAAGCTAAGAACGTCAAATTCCAGTATTATGGAGAGTTTGACGTTTATTCGGCTGTTCCGGCCGGAGGACCAAAAGCGGGCGGCACATCAATCACGATAACAGGGGTCGGACTTTTCATGTCCGGTAATTACCTGAGCTGTTTCTTTGGACGTGGCAATGCTGAGTGCACTGCAGACTTGCTGTACAGTCTTGAAAACCCATGTTACAAGGCTGTGCGTGCTGTCTTTCAGACGCCAACCAGAGTCACATGTACTACGCCCACGATGCCTGAAGGCGGACTCGTTACGTATAATTACCCCATTCGTGTGGGTCTCAACGGGCAGTTTTCACAGTCGTGTCCTAATG
>Ga0105055_10010733_pt1 | contig 11415 bp, 10 predicted proteins | sample BON03_FD_78090 | JGI IMG/M metagenome (GOLD analysis project Ga0105055, IMG submission 78090) | Freshwater microbial communities from Lake Bonney liftoff mats and glacier meltwater in Antarctica - BON-03 | ecosystem: Environmental > Aquatic > Freshwater > Ice > Glacier meltwater | place: Lake... | reverse complement strand
CTCTCTCTCTCTCGCTCGCTCGCTCGCTCTCTTCCTCTCTCTTGTTCTCTCTCTCTCTCTCTCGCTCTCGCTCTCGCTCTCGCTCTCGCTCTCGCTCTCGCTCTCGCTCTCGCTCTCGCTCTCGCTCTCGCTCTCGCTCGCTCCTTCCCTCCCTCTCTTACTCTCTCTGTTTGTACATGTAGGTTGTCATATGCGTCAAGATATCGCCTCTTATATTCCACGTTAAGTTGCGACTGGCAACGGAGGCAAGGTTGAGTGCCACAACCGGTGCACACGGCGGAGGCGACAGCGCTTGTATTGCTGTTGCCAAGAGATCCACGATCCTTCTGATGCCCCGCAAGGCAGTGCCCAAGGCTCAACAGTACGCGTTCGAGCATGTCTGTGGGAAACGACAATGATGTTCAAACAACTGAGCGACAGGCGGTGGGCTGACGCGCAGCGGCTGACAACCTGTGCTAAAAGACAATACCCCGGGTGATCCACATACAATCCACCTGCGCGTGCTTTGCTCTGTGCATTGTGCATGTTTCCACAAACACAACCTACAACACAATCGACGTCGACAAAGCCCGACGTCGACAAAGCCCTTTGTGTGCGCGTATCTGTTCCTTGTTTGCGCGCGCCATGCCCCTACCTTCGCGTGTCTTTCGTACGCGCGTGCCTGGCACCTGCCTGCACGTGCCTTGCCCATGCCTGCAGCGTGCGCCGAGTTCTGTTTGCACGTGTTTGCCGTGCTGGTTTTCCTTGCATACTGTCGACGTTGGTATTCTGCTGCGGAGCGACATTGCACTGGCCAGAGTATTCAAGGGAGCGCCCATGGCCCGACGCAAATACCCGGCAGAGTTGGCAAAAGTAGTGGTTTCATTCTCCGGGTGATCAGACCCCAAACCCTTTGTTTGTCTGTGTCCTGCTTTTATCTACATGCACCATGCTCTGTCTTACCTCAGCGTGCTTTATTCTGTCCGGGGGGGGGTCGGACAGACCACAAGCGCTCGCGTGACACAGGGTGTGGGGGGAGACAACACGTGTCCGTTTCAATGAGGGGGGGAGGAGACCTCAGCGAGTACATATTGTTGAAGTCTGCTGACTCTTCTTCTCTCTCAAAGTTGTGCTTACACTCACTGAAGTGGACTGAAGGCATCACATGCTGGATGTCTCGTTTACACATCCGAGTTTGAAAACCCAACCTCGGCGCCCTTGATAGCCCCGGTTGTCATAATCACCCCCGTACCACTTCTTTACAACGTTCTTACATTATATATAATACGCTACAATTCCTCCACAACACATCCATCTCAACCCACATACACATTTAATGAACTCCACAAAAGAAAAAGAAACAAAGGAGGAAAAAAAGACAAAAGAAACGAGACAACACAAACATACTGACAAAACATGACAAAGTACAACATAGAAATAACAATATTACTACACACATAATTACAATGCCTACATCCACTACCAACATACACATAGATCACTTCAAAACAACATTACGCATACTGAACACACTTCCAACATACAGAGACATACATTTTAAAACAACATTTATGTGTTCAAGGTCCATTGTGGGAGTGCCTCCGAGCTAGGCGCTTCTGGACTTCCTTATTACTGCAGACCACCTGTGTGCGTTCCTGATGTAATTGGCGCGCTAGCTGTGTGGCGACATAACAACAAACAAAACAAATGGGCGCTAGCTGTGTGGCGGCAAACCAGGTGGCAATTCGGAAAAAAAGGTTCAGACTGGAGGGCTAGCTCACAAAGCACTGTTGAACCTTATGATTTCACACGACTTGTGTGCACTCCTGCTGTAATTGGAGGACTAGCTGTGTGGCGGCACAACAAACCAAAAACCAAAAAAACCAAACGAAAAATCTAAAAAATAGCATTTTAAAAGCGAGTGCATGTCAACTACATGCACATACCACGACACCTAGGAACAGGATCGGTTCCATGTGTCAAATGCGGGAATGCCGTTCGATTCGTGCCAAGATCACGGTCACCTTACTACTATGCACCACTCGTACACGTTCTCAACTTCTCGGGAGGGTTATCGGGGTGGCGGTTTTACTAGTGACAAACAAACAAACAAACAAAGCTGTGTGGCGGCCCGGGTATAACAAACCAAAACCCAAAAGACCAGATGGGCTGGGGAACAAAGGGGGTCCGCTATTTGGCGGACCCCCCCTCAACAATCCGAATGGGGCCGCAGCAGGCTGTAGCAGGCGGTGGCACCTCCCAATCTGGCGGTGGCACCGGTAAGGCTATACATACTATCCTATTGTCCAGTCCCACACAAGTGCTCCAACTTGTCCCAACGTCATCATGTCCTCGACGCCCACCCACACCACAAACTTTCACGCTTCAGCTATTTCTCGATTCCCTATTTTCCCACACAACATTTTCGTTATTTTTAGTTAATTTCTCCTTATTTCTTTCTTTCAATTGATTTGTTTGATTCTGGGCTGGATGGCCAAATTTCTTCCCAGCCAGTCTGAAAAGTGGGGGAGGGTATTTCTCGAACGATTGCGGATTCTCAGTGGAATCCAGTTTTCAAGGCTTTTCATCGAATTTGTTTTTGTGGTTCTAAAAAAAGCGATTCGTTGGTAGCAATGTAAACATGATCTTGACGCAGCAAACCTTTGGCCAGCGCTCCAGCAGTAGATTACAGCAGATTGTCAATTCGGTCCGGTACCGCACTCCCAGGTCAGGTACCACCCGAATTGGCATTAGATCGACTCATGTCACGGTGCGTCCACTGGACACAACTTGTTCATCTTGTTTAAGATATCAGGGGTGTTATCGATGTGCGGTGTTAAGATTGGGCATCAGCCCTGACCTTGTCAATCTCCTGTCGATTTGCTTTGGGTATTGTAGCCCCCTAGTGCAGTGGTATTGTAACAGATCAATAGGACTAAAGTATTCAAGAAGGGTGGGAAGCAAACGCCGAGCTAGCGCTAGCATTTTATTTTTCCTTATGAATTTGGTAAATGTTCTGAAAATCAAAATGTACATGTGAGTCTGATTTAGGTCTGTGCACAACTTCGGGACTTGCAAAAAGAATGCGGCTGCGCAGTGCCGACTTCCAATTAAAAAAAAGTGTTTGGACGCAAAAATTTGTCGGAAGTCGGCACTGCATAACCGCATTCTTTTTGCAAGTCCCGAAGTTTGACTGGCTCTCCTCTACATTTTGATTCTCAGAACATCGAGCAAATTCGTAAAAACTCGCGCGACAAAATGGCTCAGATAGAATTTTTGATGAAGTGACCCCCGTGGCAAAATACGAGTGCGATCCATGGACAAACTTGGATGAGGTCTGCACCAACGCAGATGATCGAATGATGCTTGTGCAACACAGCAGTGGTGACCGCGTTATGAGCTAGCGTGGATTTAGACGGATTTGTGGAGCGAACAGCGTTGGGCGACGGGTTTAGTCGAGACAGCAGAAGGGGCAGCAAAGCGGGCGGCAAACGACAGCTTGCACGATGCTCGTACAAGACTCAAGATAAGTTCGCAATAGCTTCCATGGCAAAGAAGCTTCTGCACCGTTGCACAGGCGCGCATGCACGAGTCCATATGCATTTTTGCGGAGAATATGCATACATTCACAGGTGTTGTGCGCATCATGCATGCGCAGGTGTGTACGTTAGACAGATGTTGTGAACATCAGCGTACACATTTGCTTCACGCTCGCTACAGGATGTGCATATGCGCCTGCGTGTGTGCAGTTTGTTTCATTTAGCATTGGGGAATGAGAATGGGATATAAGCGCGAGCGACCTCACTCCCTCGCGTATGCCGTTTGGAAACATGTGCTTGGGTGATGGTCGCTGCCATCTGGTGCTCAAGTCTATTTTTTTCCGACAACACCTCATGACTTTTGCGTGTTTAGTTCTTGTCATGACTAAAAAAGCGTTCAAAAGGAAAATTGACTAAACATTTGTTTAGAAAACCTCTACGCCTCTCTGAGAAAAAGTTTCATTCGTCACTGCTCCTTTGGTTGGCTTGTCTTGTTGTGCAACTGAAGTTGCGTCTCACATTGAGGATGCAGGGGTTCAGCCAGTCTATGAAAGCACTTGTTGCTTGGCGTGGGGGGTTATTTTTTGACAGAAAGAAAGATAGGGGTGTTGTCTGTGTCTTCTCTATTTTTAGCGCGGGTGGGAGTGTATGTGGGTGTATGCGTGTGTATGCACACGCACACACACACACTGCACAGATGGAGTACTCGGATGTGAGCCCAGGAGTCGGGACGAGACACCTGGAGGGCCCAAAGAATCCAGATGGACCAAATCTCGGAATACATATATTCGTATATGTGTACAAAGAACACATGTGTATGTATATGCTAAGGCGGGAAGAGATCTTGGACTAACTTTTTTTTTCTTTGACATATTTTTTCTTCCGGAAAAGAAATGCAAAAGATGTGAACGCAAACCACCGATAATCTCAATCCAAAATATAAGATTTGAGCGCATAGACCCTCAATCAAAGGTACTAAACCACTTTTTATAGTAATAAAAGCAAACATCATCAACATGGAAAAATAGAATGCTAGCACTCGGCGTTTTCCTCCTGCCACCACGGCTGCTCGAGCGCTGACTGCAGGTTTGCTACGTCAAGATCACGTTTACAGTACTACCGACGAATCGTTTTGTTTGTACAACAACGAACTCGATGAAATACCTTGTAAATTGGATTCCACGGAGAATCCGCGTTCGTTCGAGAAATACCCAACCCCACCTTAAAGTCATTCAGATTAGTCCCAAAGTGCCTTAATCATCCGGCCGGCCCTGGGAAAAATTTGATTCACGGTGGGGCCATATGAGTAGTGAGGGTATGATATCTGATTTTTCAGTACATTTTGATGCTAGAGACATATAGCAAATTCGAATGGAAAAATAAAATGCTAGTGCTCAGCGTTTGCTTCCCGCAGCCATGATGCTCGAGCGCTGGCCGCATGTTTGCCACGTCAATATCATGTTTGGATCACTATCGTCGACAAATCGTATCGTTTCCACAATACCAAATTCGATGAAAAGCCTCTGCAAACTGAAATCTACTGAGAATCCACGTCCGTTCGAGAAAACCCAACCCCACCTAAATAAGAAGACCAAATTCCCGGTAGGATTTTCGGGACCGCTCTGAGTCCAAGAGGAAACCTTTTCCTGCTAAGTGCATGGTTAGAGTGGGCCAGCTTTTGATCAGAAACTGCGTACTGGTGAATGGTGATAATTTGGAGGTACTTCCACACATCTTTCCTTACCTCTCGACGACACGGCCCCAAATCATTTGGTATCCTGGTCACGCTGGGACCAGATTTTGTGTGTCAAAATGGACTCGATATGACCACAGAAGATTTGTCTTCAGATCTGAGCAAGAGGATGCAGGATATGATGTATGGCACACCTGGACGTGCGCTCGCGAATGGAGGACGTGGCACGTGTTATCCAGCTCCGCACGCTGTGAGTCGATTGTCGCAGCATCACAATCGCCACATGTTCTCACCACAGCCGACTGGGTGAGGTCAATGCCCAGGACCAGGCTTGTGGCAGATTGACACTTTGAGTATAGGCCCGGGGCCTGCAACACTGTGCACTTCGGATGTGTGGCTCCTGGTGCACAACTTCGCTCGCGGCGCAACTCTATGTCATGAATTACGAGACCCGTCTGGAGGCCAGATGGAGACCACAACATGATCATCACCAGGCGTCACGGTTCCCTCGCGTCAGCCCTCGTGCTGACAGCACGAGCTCGTGCTGATTCGTCACTAGACGCTCCAGAGCGCAGATGCACTCCGAAAGTGCATTGGAACGTTCATTGCCGACGCCTTTGCGTTGCCGCGAGTGCCGCGCGGAAGTGTTTGTGCTGCCTTTGTGTTTCAATCCAGCCGCTCTTGCCATGTTCAAATATCCACAGCTATGCAAGTTGACAGATTTTGTTTGGGTCCCATGTTTAAGATGGGGGAGGGTGTTTCTCGAACGAACATGGATTCTCAGTGTAATCCAGTTTACAAGGTATTTCATCGAATTTGTTCTTGTGGAAAAAAAACGATTCGTCGGTAGTAATGTAAACGCGATCTTGATTCGGTAAACTTGCCTCCAGCACACGAAAAGGGTTGCGGGAAGCAAATACCAAGCGCTAGCATTGTATTTTTGCATACGATTTTGCTATATGCGATCTTGTTCTGAGGATCAAAATTTAGAGGTCAGTCTAGGTCTATGTACAACTTCGGGACTTGCAAAAAGAATGTAGCTGTGCAGTGCCGACTTCCGATCAAAAAACGTGTTCGGCCACCAATTTGTCGGAATTGCGCAGCCGCATTCTATTTGCAAGTCCCGAAGTTGTGCACAGACCTAGACAGGGATTTGAATGTCCGTTTTTGAGGCTCTGGGTGAACAATGGTGAAATCTGTGAATCATCCACTACTCCTGGTTGATAATGTGGAACTCCGTAAAATAATTAGAGGGAACTCATATTTGTGCGATTCGTGTGTCGTTTATTTGTTAAATCCCCTAGACATATTTAGAGGAACATTTTTTGAGATTCGAGGTTTGATTGATGATTGCTTTTATGTTACTTGTAATAGTAATTTAGCACCCTTGCTTGAGGGTCTATGTAGCTCAAATCCATGTAGATTTGAGTTCTCGATTTTTTGAGTTTTTGCCAGGAACGAGACTGGGATCTTAGAGACACTGTGACAAGACTAAACACACCTGTGAACAACAATGGATGCGGCACCCCGATCGTGACCAGTCGCGACTCGAATGAATGGCGTAGTGTGCCTTCAGAATGGCCGCCCGAATAATATTTGAACCCCCCATATAGCCTTATTCCGTCTACATTTGTACCCCGCTGCAGCATAACCACTACCCATTTCGCATGTCGCGACATGGGGCTCATTGGGCATATAGACCACATCCACTTTGCGGAAAAAGGCGCGCAACATTGTAGTGGGACCCATTGCTTGCACACATTCTATCTTGTTCTATCATACGTCACCATGACGCGCTCATGCTCAAGCAAAGCCGCAATCGATCCCCGCCGATTTTTCAACTCGAATCGTGTCCCGGCAGAATAGCAATCCCCGGAACAGGATTTGAAATATTTATACTGAGCAATAAGTAAAATACTTTTGCAAAACGTATTTACCAGCTTGGGATTGATTGGGTCGAGCGGATCCTTTTTCTATGCTTCCACATCCATTCGGGGGGGAGTTCACGTTTCAACTTGTTTTTCCCTTGTGAGAAATTCTCGACAGACATTTTGTGTTATCATTTTCAAATTACTTTGGTAATTTTTTGATCAATTCCATATCAGATAGATGTCATAGTCGTTGTCTGCTTTATTGTTTGAGGATCATGTGCACTAGAAGCGTGTGTCACTGAATCCCATTTAGCAACTAGCTTCTCCTTCACTATTTGGCTTTGGTCTAGATACGGGTGTATTGGTATGTGTGATGTTGGGTGTAGAGTTTTCTGTCTGTAGACGTGTGATTGACGGCCATACTAGCCATACTCAGAAAGAACAACAAATGCCCGTGGCCACCTCGCACAAGGTTTTTTTTGCAGTTTGAGGTATTTCGTTGACCTCACTCCACTTGGTGAAGATATCATCGCACAGTTGTTCCCAGGGTTGATACATCATTGTGATCAACAGTACTGGAGCTGTGCCATTGTGGCACGCGCTGGGCTCGTGGTTATGGCGCGCAGGGCACGCGGGAATTGGTGAGAGACACACACCGCCAACGGCGGCACATAGTTGATAAGCTTTATTAAACTAAATCAGATGAGATCTGACAGTCATCGTGTTGTCTGAGTTCGCGAACATAGTGTCTATCTGAGTCATACCAATAAAGCCGGTTGTGGAGGGGTACACATACTCATATGTATGCACATATACACACTTATCTACACTCAAGACTTCATATCATCGTATAAGACTCTCACATGTTCTAACATCTTCTCGTCTTCCTCATCGAGTGAAGGATAACACATCGCCTACATGCCTTGCAGCTGGCTGAAAGTAGTGATGCCCACGAGTACATTACGGAGCATCACAAAGGCAGGCTCCGGAAGGTCCTTAGTTCCAATATCAGCAACTTCAAATCTCGCACTGATAGGACTTACTTAGCTCGACCATCTTGTTTGAGCAAAACTCGCGCAAGGGACAAACCCGAATCAGAATGTGTTTGTTCAACAAATTAATGTTTTTTACAAATTACTTTCAACAATCAAAACACTACATTCATGTATTAAAGCTACCATTTTTGAACAAAGAAACCACTTTTTTGTAAAATGAAAAAGACAAAAGTATTGTATACATTTGATAAAATTACTGTCATCTTCATATCAAACTACTATTTTAGGTGAATAAAAGAACTATTGGATCATAAACAGTGGACAAAGTACTTTTTGAGTCATGAAGGAACCAGTGGGATGTGGCGGTTTTATTTCTCTATCAACTCTTTTGTTAATAAGTCACAAGAAATGTGTGTCACTAGATCCCATTTCCCCACCAGCTTCTTCTTTACTACTTGGCTTGGGTATGAATATAGTTGCGTTGGATCGTGTCATGTTGGATGTGGAGTGTTCTGTTTGTAGACGTGTGATTGACTACCACACTAGACCCATAATAAGGCAGAGTACAGGTTCTTGGTGGCCACAGCGCGCAAGGTTTTTTTCGCAGGTAGGGTGATTTAGTTGGCCCCTCTCCTTGGTGAAGACATTATCGCACACTTTCCAGGGTTGATACATCATTGCGATCAACAGGTTCTTGTCCGTAAGGGTCTTCGTGGTCTTGAACTCGACTTTGAGTCTTTCCCACGCATTTAACAGGGTTTCTCGGCTATGAGGTACATTGTCTCCACCTCAGAAGCATAGTCGGACCAGCGCTTCTTTAGCGGTTTACCGTCACTGAGAAGAGGAAAACCCACCTCGCAAGGATATACGAAGTCTCACGCACCTAACGCCAAACCATCGAACACATTTAATGTAGTCAATGTACCATAAAGATCTATTATTATTTGATGTATCGAATGTTGTTTTTCGCACATATGTAGTGGACATCGGGTTGAAATTTATCAGTCCACTGAAATTTGCAATCCATAAATCTCATGTTCAATCGTCATCACTCACATTTGTATTTGTATTGATGAGGAACCAGATCATGGTGCCCTGCAAATCGCTCATATCAGTGCAATCCCTGCCCCCTCAGCGTCGGTGCAGTAATTCGCGCGTTGACATGTACCTGAACTGGAACAGGAGTCACTGCAACATTTCCTCCACCGTACACACACATTTACACACGCATGCCCAAACATGGTTTGTCACTTAGCGTAGTGGCGTAGGTGCAAGACAAAGTGCTCACAATTGGGAGGACCGTCTTCATAGAGCTCAGTACTTGTCACATAGTTCATTTCCCGTGAACGTGAAATTGAGAGGCGTTGCAACACCCCGCCTACTATGTCTGAACCCGTGTCCGCGCGATCGAGCCCGTGTGTTTGACCCCTGGCCAAAGGCTGAGTTTAGACTCTTGAACCCTGAGTGCCGGCTCATACTGACAAACCAACACAAACATATATGAATATAAATACAGGTCATCCATCACCACCGTCCCTGAACGTCCCCACTGGGTCTGAGCTGAAGAGTGAGTTTCTTCTGCCTCTAACGGGAGCGCCCAAACTCGGCCCAAACTCGATTTTTTCTGAGTTTTGTCTCCGTCGGCAGGAGCACCCAACCTCTGCAACGTTGACGATGTATCTGTGAAAGACCCTCACCGCGAAGTTTTGCTACCTGGAAGGATTGGCAATATTCATTTGGAACGAATTGTTGTTTTTGTCCCGTATTGGATCATTCATATCCGATATGGCCGGATGGGTGTGGTGCATTAGCATACGTGATGCTTTGTAATATGTTGGGGTGGAGTGTCATCAAATCTAGCATTTCGTCGGGAGGCACTAACAACCTTAAGGTACTGGAAAATTCCCCAATGATACCGATCTAGCCCTGGTCATTTATCTTGCTGGAGCTGCATTCTATCCTGCAACTCTGTGTCCGTCAAGAAGATGGGGGAGGGGGAAACTGAGGGAGATAGCGACATAGTAAAAGCGAAGAGTACGGAGAAGATCCCAGGGCAACTGGGGGCCTCATTTCTAATCTTCCTCACCCTCGGGTCAATCAAACAAAGCAACACAGTGCGCACAATATAATCATATGTAGGTTGCAGGACCTTAGTTATTAATTTGGTGCTCATAACCCGCCTAATCAGTCCAATGATTAAAGTTGGTATTCGCCACCAAAGAAATAAAAAAAGATATTTTCCGTCCAAATCTGCATCTGTATCACTCTCATGTACATATTTCTGCACTTCATGTGAACATGTTTTCCATATTCGTGTACATCATCCTCCATGACCCTCTGGGTATAAACAATTATATATCAATCAATGCGTAGACGCATGACCCTGGGTATAAACAATGATATATCAATCAATATTCAAGTGTCTCTATTTCAATATTCAAACGTTTCCTATCAATACACACATACCCATATTAATTATGTACACCTATTTCCTTTTTAATTATACACACCCATCCTTATTTATGTGTATTTGAAACTACATATGCACTTATTTCCCCTCATTATGAGCATTCACTTTTTCCCCTACTCAAATGTAAATATTGCCCAGCATTCATTCCTATACACCTATTCGCCTACCAACATTTCATAGCAATATACATGCACTTCTGTGTTCATAATTTCCCTCCCAGTCGTACGAGGACTTTTTACATCTTCTCCACATCTTTCAATTCACTCGAGTGACGTGAAAGAGGATTTTGGATCGACCGGAGGGCAAACAGGAGGCACGGGGCAAAAGAGAGGGTGTGACACTTTCTTTCTTTCTTTCTTTCTTTCTTTTTCAAGACCCAACCTAACCACTGGACCAAGCGGATGACCAGCACCTGATTAGCCACTTAGGACCCAAGAACCTGTCCCGGACCGGAGGACCAGAGCATCACCTAGTTTACGGCAGACCCAAGCAGATCCCCAACAACAGGGTAAAACAGATCACAATGTTGGTGGGCTGGCGTGTATCCTCAGGCTAACCAATCACAACAATCAATCTCCCGATCTACCAAGAAACGTAGCACCCAGGGATCAATGGTGACCCCCACTAGGGTAGGAAAGGCACCAAATAAGCCTAGTGTTCTCCCAAGCAGTGCTCGTCAATATTGTGACCTTAAGATACTCTTCGGGCAATGCGCCTTTGACCAAGCCATGATAACAACCATCTTGGGTGCAGATCGCAGACCAGCTCACTAAAAAGAAAGAGACCTGATCACAAGTTACACACGGGTACATACATGCACACATACACAAAACCTCTCCTACCCCAGAAAAAGATGCTCAGGTGCGCT
>Ga0105055_10010732_pt1 | contig 11415 bp, 10 predicted proteins | sample BON03_FD_78090 | JGI IMG/M metagenome (GOLD analysis project Ga0105055, IMG submission 78090) | Freshwater microbial communities from Lake Bonney liftoff mats and glacier meltwater in Antarctica - BON-03 | ecosystem: Environmental > Aquatic > Freshwater > Ice > Glacier meltwater | place: Lake... | reverse complement strand
TGTATGGAAAGCAAAGCACGATCTTGCGGCTCGTGCCCTCGGAAGGGGCGGCGACGGGCGGCGCGGCCCGGCCTACAAGGGAGCTACTTGTAGGTACATCACGTCCTTGGAACCGCATAAGCATACATATGAAGAAAGCCATATACGACGACATAAACACGACGACAAATTGCAATTTTGTGGGGCGACATCCCTGGCATCTACACTTCATCAAACAACACAAAATTCGACTTTGTATATATAGAACTCGCTGAATTTATTTCACTTTCCTGCACCAATTCACTTTGAGGCGCATTGCAACCCACTGAAAACACGTGATTGTGTCGACTTGGATACTTATTTTTCATGTCAATAAACTGAGTATAATTAGCCTCTGGGTGTTTACTTTGTTCTGGCGTTTTGTATCAGTTTCGAGCCAACCGACAGACGTGTGTCACCCGAGGACGACTCTCTCACACGAATTGGAAATAATAACATAAATGTCCATGTGAATATGAACTAAATAGAATAAATGTCCACACGATCGATATGAACTGAAATCAGCTATTTTTCTGATGAGATCAAGACATGACGCAAAACAGTACACATTCTAAATTTTGTTATTTGGATTTAAACGGGGAACATTACATTTTTGTTCATTGAAACTATGTGTTTTTCTGATCTCCATAATTGTTTTCTCATGTACATTAATCGATATTGCCGGAGCCAACACAGAATGCCATTAGTGCCCAATGGGTATAATTTTTTTGTTGCGCAAATGAAATATGCAAAACATTGGCGATCGTTGTTGTCACTGAATAAATCAGGTAAAGTGGGAGCCATTTGATTGTTTTTGGCCGATTTCCAGCGTCCATTTACATGATAACATATGTCATTATAATCTGTCTTGAGGTCATATCTGAAGAAATCGTTATTATCCATTATTAGTTCATACATTCCATTTTCGGGAAATGTATCGGATTTCTCATCATAGTGATAATGATTTTGATTCGCCTTGATTGAAATCATCCAATCATTATAGACTTGCTCCAGGTACAATTTGCTGGCGTTGATTTTCGTTGAATTTTGGGTTTTGTCTTCGATGTATTTGAAAAAATCGTCGAGTTTGTTCTTCAATAAAGCGTCCATGGCCGTGATTTGTGCTTCATCTAATTTGGGGTCACAACAGAAAGGGAAAAAATACTTGCCAATTTCTCTTGATTTTTCTTTCAACGTTTTGTGAGATTTATTTTCCATGTCTGCAAAATTATACAACTCCTTAAAATGTTTATTGAGTCCTTCGAAATATGCAATGGAGGATTTCATTAATTTAAACTTTTCGTCGCCTAATATGTTTTTGGGACCTAATATGTTGTGTATGATGAGGTTTGACGCAATTTCAATGGCTTTTTGTGAGACTTTCTTTCTGTCCTTCTTGTTTGATATATTGGGTATAATTGATGGATTCATTTTTGCCAGAAACTGGGTTGGAGTCGGGAAAAACTCAGAACCTTGCAGTCTGTGAATAACGATTGGTACAATAGAGCTGCACAGATGGTTTTTGCACTCTGCAATAATGCAGATGCAGTGATTGGCGATAATGTAGGTAGGAATATTGAGTACAGGACATGTTTGGTCCAACAGTCTGAACATGCGAATTGGTTTATCATGCTGGCATACAGTAGTAGTGCGAAAATACACTTTCCACTGCGACGAATCAACAAGCATATTCTTGGGCTCGAAATTTTCTTGTATTAATCGACAAAGAGTTTGCAAAGTCATTCGGGGACATTCCTCGAATAGTTGCACTACAGCACTGGCAAATCTGAAGTCTTGATTCATAAAAGGAGCACAGTACCGACGTAAATGTCCACCGTGTATCATTTGGATGGGTATGCTTCCCGACAAAATGCAACCTGGCACAATCATGCAGCTGCATATAAACCCCCAATTTTACTTTATATACCTATTCGAAAATCCTCTTAGTCATGTTCAAAATATTTGTAAAATCATTTGTTACGTTTTTTATCAGGTTCGTAAAAAAATACTGGTCTTTTTACTTTATGATTAAATTCCTCTTGTAACAATAATCTATGCCAATTAATACACGTATCTGCCGATTTTTTGCATAGTTTAAGTTGATTTTCGCAATGGGATTCTACAATTGGGTACCTTGATTTTGACAAATCGAGTCTTCTTAAAGTTTGCATGAATCCATCGAAGCTTTCAAGTATCTTACTAAGATATTTTTCAAAAATTTTAATGCAACGCTTTTTTTCAATGAAGAAAGCCTCACTATAGTATCCCATTTCAATTTCAGAATCATGTTCTGCAAATTTACGTATTGTATTTCTACAAGCGCATTCAATATTTGATAAGACGTGCTCGTGTCTCTGCAATATAAGTAACAATTCATCTAGAATTTTTTGTCGTTGTTCATCAACATCTTGAATTATTTTGAATTCCTGCGTTTTTTCCTGCTCATTTCGTTCTGAGTCTTCTTGTACATAATGCTCTTTATTGTATGAATGTCTTTTGAGTATACTTTTTCTATCCATAATTGTACATGCTATGGGAAGTACCTACTTATATATAATTGTACATAATATAAATTACTTAAAGATCATAAATAGTGTACAGCAAAAAAATATATGATGCACTAGTTATTGCTCATATTTTGACAGAAAAATAATTTCAACAAAAGTCTCATCTTCTGCTTATTTTCATATATTTGCGTCTCATTTGTATTAAGTAATAAATCAAAAATATTTTTTTCAAAGTGTTCAAGATAAAAATTCTGCTTCCAATTGTCGTAGACGCCAACAAGGCATCCACAAACACAGACTATGCGGAAATAAAAACGTGGAAAATAATGTCCAAACATGAAAGCACAACGTTTCTCGGTCAGGTCGGGAATTTTTATTTACATGTCATCACAAGCAATCCAATACATGTTTTTGGTGTGCCCCGGCGTCAAAAAATTCATGTTGCAAGAACAATTCACGCCATTTAAAAATACTCATCATCATTATATCACAGAGTTTTGACAGTTTGTCGCGACTTGATAACGCAGCTGAATCTCCACAAATTTCCCAGAACGAACGCTTCAAATACTCATTAAAATCTTTGTAATATAATGAGAAATTAATTATTTCAGATGTAAACACTTCAGAAAAACGCGACTTTTCGAGGTAGAAAACACATTCATAATAATCCACAAAATCCAAAAATTTCGGGAAGTCTGGGTTTTTGCAAATTCGATCTGATTCTTCTTCTGCATTCTTACAACCGGCTTTAATATTATCTAATAGTTCCTCGTGTCTCTGTAATTTACTGAAAAATCTTTGTAATAATTTTTTTCGGCATGTATCTATGTCGGCAATCTGGATTGGATAATTGTCTGCCCAAGTATCTTTATCATCTTGCAGTTTTTTTTCATAAGGTATGTCATATATATAATTTTGTAGTATACTCTGTTTATCCATAAGTATACATACCATTACAAATACAGATTTATATATAAATTCACCTCGTAAATTTTTTAAAAATGTGTTGATTTGTTAAAGATATTATTCTCGATGATTTTGAAGTGTGTTGGATTGTATTTTGACACACCAACAATCTAGACAAAATCTCACAAACACTGGCTATGAAATTCGTGTATGTTATTTGAGTGGGAAAAAAAAGAAACACAATAAATCGAATATATGTTTTCGGAGTCTTCAAGATAAAGTAGTTGGCCATGACAATATTTCACAGTGTTGACTCAATAAGAAAGTTTCCAAATCTCACATTGCACACAATTGTGCTCGACCCACAAGGGACAGAGTATGGCAATCCTGGCTACATAATTGACTGGTTGCTTTTTTCTTGCAATCGTGCTTGTTGAAGAGCATGCTCATAGAGCGCAGTCGTTTCTTGCACCTGTTTCAGGCATTTCATTACACTCTGTCCACTTTTTGCAAGCGACTGGCTCTCGACTTTCCGCAGACATGAAGTCAATTTTAACAGTTTTGAATTAAGAAGGGTTACATTTGAGATACTTGTTATTGTTGCCAACGCTATCATGCTATCAATTGACACCAACTCTGGTTTGATTATTCCAATCGAATTGTAGACATGATTGCTTGATTCTGCGAGAATAGAGATGCAGTGATTTCCAAGAATGTAAATGGGAATGTTGAGTACAGGACACATTTGGTCTAACGGCCTGAAAGTGTGATTCGGTTTACCATCCTGGTCTATAGTAGTAGTCTGAATGTAAACTTTCCACAGTGAGTAATCAAGAAGGGTACGTCTAGGTGGATAAGAACTGTCGAAATTTTCTTGTATTAATCTACAAAGAGTTTGCATAGTCATTCTGGGACATTCATGAAATAGTTGCGTTACAGGACCGGCAGACCGACAATTGTGATTCATAAAGGCAGCACTGTAGTGACGGAAACTTCCGCCACATATCATTTGGATGGGTATGCTTCCCGACAAAAGGCAATCGGGTACAAACATGTAGGTACTGTACAAACTCAGGTTTTTATATACCTAAATAAAACCAGCATGCTGATTTTGTTATGCCACAACAAAATGACACATTGTTATTAATATAATGCGTCAGGCAATGTTGATATTCGCGTAATCTAGATAAAACTTGATTGCCTTTATGATACAATCTATTCAGTCTCTCTTTTGCATAAAAACAAACCTCGTTATAATAGAAAATTGAATATCCATAAATAGAATAAGCCCTGCGAGTCTCGCAAACACGCATTTGCAAGCTCAATTGTCGAAACGAAGCCATCTTAGATAAGCACGACAATGCTCATTTTTTTCAGGGTGTTTACAGCAAACCACAAAATGATATTCTGTCGCAGTGGTAGAGCACAGCTCCAGTTCCGTAAGGTTGTGGGTTCGATTCCCCAGATTGAGCCCTAACTGGAGACCCACTGTCCCTAGAATGACTTCTGTTAATACCAAAAGAATCATTGTACCATCGGGCTTTGGGACTACCAAAAAATACCCTGTTTTGTTTCTTGGAACTCTTTAGATAGAGTTAGTGTTATAGTCGAGACAATATGAGACATCACAAAACACGAATTGTTACAGCGATCAAGAAAATCGACACTTACTTAGAATCAACTTATATTTCCCTCATTTTGTTCTAATCTCATCTCGGACAAACAACATGGTAAAATAATGAATTAAAAACCGTTCACAAAATCCTCGTGTCATAATCAATAAAACATGATACAACACGGAACACAATTTGTTGTCGAGATGAATACAACATGATACAACATAAAACATTTCAAGTTTTGGTAACCAAACTGCTTCCTCTACAACTCTGCTCGTCCACCACATCAATTTTACGCATGTACACGATATGTTCTGCTTCGAAAAAGGGTTCCGTTTTATCATAATTATATGATGCGATTATAAAAGAAATTCAATTGTTTGTGTGTTGTCCTGTAAATAGTTTCTTGAATCCTGCTGGGCAGCAATTTGCATTAAAATAAACAGTTTTTGGTGTATTCGGATTTGTTTTGAAGTTGGAGCCTATGTTCGTACGCATATGTATATAAGTGCGTGAACGTTAATGCATTAGAAATCTTCCTTAAATAATCAAGATGGCAACTGATGATGATATGCGTGAAAACGCCTTAAAAATATGTTATGTATTGCTGAGCATTGCAATATTATCGACCTATATAGGATATCATCCACCAATATCGGATTTTTGTAGTAATAATACCACTTTTACCAAAATCAACAATGTAATCATCGAGAGTCCCGAAATAATTGATGTGCATAAAATGCTTGGCAAATCAGGAAAGGTAATCCAATTGTACCGTGACGAAGGTATTACTATATTTAGTTTCATTGGAGTAATCATAGTGACATCTTGTTTATCAGGGTTTTTTTCATTAATTCTTGCAATTGCTCTGTTTATCTGCGAAGTAGTGTTTTCCATCATCTTTATTGACTTATATTTCAAGGATGTCATTCCATTGCAGTGTATAGATTCTTTAATGGGTAACAATGTCGCATATTATACAATGCAAATAAAGGTTATTTTGAATATTGTCATATTGTCATTTGGCGCATTATGTTTGATTGTTGTTGCCTGCACAGTTCTGGTAAAAGAACAGTCTGAAAGTCGAAAAAAAACCCAAAGTGATTTTGTGTCGCAATTTTAGAGCACAACTCTGGTTTTAGAAGGTTGTGGGTTCGATTCCCCTAACTGGAGACATACAGTCCTTAGAATGACTTCTCCGATAACGTCGGTCAAAGTGTAAAAAGGAGCATTTCTACCACCGGACTTTGGGACTACCAACAAAAACCTTATTTTTTTTTGTTGAAATAAACTTTTTGAAAGTGGATACTGGTGTTGTATATGTAATCAAGACAACATTATACAACATACAACACCTTCACAGAAATAACATCTTCTGTATTTGATTTTGTACACTTGTGATTTTTGAGTATAAGGTTTATTGAATCATTAAATACTGTATTTTTCTGGGATTGACATCTTGGAGTTTGCTAGTCGACGATTCGTCTTTTCTTGTTCGTCTTGATGGTGGCAGTCGGAGCTGCAATATATCCAAATCTATTCTTCTCGTCGTCTACCCATGCGTAATCACCATTCATGCGTGTGCTCCTGTTATAGGATATACTTTCGCCAAACTTTTCTTCTGCATATTTTCCATGCACAAAAAACCTCCATGGGATTGGGGTTCCATCTTCCATGTTCTGATTCACAGCGGGCCACGGTATGATTTCAGTTTTTCCGTCTCTGTTCAACAATGTTCTATTCTTCATGATGCTGTAGCCGTCAGTACACACAGGACCAAACATCTCAGTAAACAAGATGGTATTCTTGTCTCGCTGCGATTTCGTCATCCAAGAAAAGCCCACGGCCGCATAGCCTTCAAAATTAGATACTGGTTTCATTTGTTGCGAAGGATCCGTGTTTTTTTTGGCTTTTTGGTTCCTTGTGGTGCTGCCTATAATAGCGGAGCCTTTGTAGATTGTGTTTGTGTTTTCGTGCAAAGCGCTGGCGTCTGCGGGGATTGGGGCGCTTTTACCTTGTATCCACATGGAAGTCTGTTTACAGCAGTCAGAGTGCGGTTTCGCATCCTGCTTGTTAAACTTGAGGTTGGCTTTTTTGCACAGAATAACTTCAGACCAGCGGTGTGCGATAAAAGTGGTTTCGTGCGAATCTTTTTCCTCGACTGGGAAGATGCCGAATTCGTACATTATCCTTGTCATTCTACACTGCGTGTTATTGTGAAGCGCGTGTACAATTAGCTCATTCATCCATCCGATTTGTCCAGGTGGTATCATAAATTCAGACATCATATCAACTGTCATTTTGATTGCAACTTCGTTGACAATCTCACACACCTGATTATTTTCATACTTTTTCATGAGGAGACCAGGAATGCAGCGAACAGGCTGCGATACCCTCGAGGTATTAAAAAACGCAATGCCAACGACGGGTTTCTTGTTTTCACGGGTTGACATCTCGACGCACAGTGCTGTCTGGAACTTGACAAGGTACTTGTCCCACATATGTTTGTTATGTGTGTTGAGGGCAATGTGCGAGTGCGCTGAAGCATACGGGACTCTGCCAAATTTCCCTGCAGTCTCCATCGACAGCTGCTCGTTTTTGGCAAACCTCTCGCGGTATTCTTGCGTGACTTCGGGAATGTTTGAGATGTAGTCATGCACGGCCGCAATGCCGTTGCAACCGTCTTCCGCATCAACAGACAAAAAACAGAACCCACCGTCTATGACTTGCTTTATAGCAGTGGAATATTTCTGGTGGTCTGTAGCCTTGTACCTTGCAATGTCCACGGTTGGCACAGTATAATTGTCGGTACCATATGATTTGCGATGACGGAGAAATCTCTTCACGTTGTAGTTTGCGGAATTTACCCCAAAGGATTCGCGGAACTCTTCGTTGTCGAACTTGCTTCTACGCTGCATGCTGTTTTAATGCAACAGGACTTCAACCATCTTAAGTAGCCATCAATACATAATGTCTATAAATAGATCGATATCTCCAGCAAAGCGCATTTTTAGAAAAAAATGTCAAAGTGACAAGCAAAGGTATATATATGTGCACATATTGGAGCTTCGTGTAATGAGAGTGGATCCAGGCATCGATGACATTGACGAAACCGAAAGATTATTAGATGGTATTATCATTGAAAAAAGTCAAACAAGTAACACGGATTTGAGCATGATGCTTTCGTTTTTTGTGGCTCAGATGAAAATTATGTGCGATGGAAATGACACTGCAGACAGCCATGCTCTTCAGATTTTTTTGTTGATGTTCAAACCAATAGGCATGTCACAAGACTCGTATTTCCACGGAGAAGACAGCGCGATCAGCGAAAGTTTACTCTCTGTTTGCAAGTTGATGAATAGTAGTACAGATTCCACCATTCACCACAATGATTTGCAAGGATTTTGTAATATTTTACAGCGCATGAAAAATATCTCTCTCTTCCGAAGTGCTTTTTCTGTAGGTGACGCAACACAAAACAAGGACACGATCCGCAGGGACCTATTTTTTCTTTTTCGGTACAAGTACTACATCACATACTGGAAAAACCTGTGCAAGACAGAGAATCACAAGAATGCGACAGACATAAACGCTCAGGTATATTTATTTTTGAATATTTTCAGGAAATTCGAGAAATCGCCCTTTGTGCCGGAAAAGCCCAAAGACGAATATGTTCTGCACATTCGAATCATGGATCTGATACAGTCCATAGTAAGCGGCAAAAACCGCACCAAACATGGCAAATTCACGCAGCAGATGAAAATACATGTGTTGCGAATGACAGAACGACTGCTGTACTTTATGAATTTGAACAAGATTGATAACGTCGACATGTCACAGGCCCAGGTCGAACTAATTGAACATGAAAAAAGATACGATTATCCATTTAAGCCGGTTACAAGACTCACAGCTTTTTTGGCGAATCCAAGAAAACTAGCCCCTGAACACAGGATAAGCCTTTCGTTCGACACAATGAGAATCGACGATACTGAATCAGACAGCCCAGCTGCTGATGATACTGAATCGGACAGTATTGCGGATGACGTGACAGAATCAGATAGTAGTGAAGAAGACGTACCATCAGCTTCAACAAAACGGAGTTTCGGCGCAATGTCACAATCGCAGATGAGAAAAAAAAGCAAGCTCGAGTCCGACATTAAGATGTCACTCACACACAGAAACATGCAATGACAATACAGATTTTCTTCGAAGGCTTGTATAGTTCCATGAACCGTTTATAAACGCGCCTTGACCTTGCCGTTGTCTCGCTTTTTAATGATTTCTGGGTCTACAAGTTGTGATTTTTGGAGGGCTTGTGTGATACATTGCGGTTCATCTTGCTCCTTATGTGTTTGATGTTTTGCAGCGTTTTGGTGCAGGTTGGCTAGACAACAAAACATGCTTTCGCTTTGTTTCGTCCTCTTTCTTCTTTATCTTTACAGAGTCATGTGCATCTCGAATCTGCTTGTCTATGTCGACATCACGTCGCTGATCATCGAAACAGATTTTTCCGTCTAGACAAGTGTGTTGAGATGCCATGTTTCGTCCTCCATGACCATATTCCCACCAGCGTCAAATCTCCCAGTGATGCGCTTTGATTTTGATCCCGAGCACCTCAGTGCAGACTCTGAGAATGCGCTCTGTGTATGGTAAACGGACTCGGCCATTAATACCGTGTACCAATCTCGCCATGCAAGCATTGAAGTCGAAATATCATTGGATATTGCAGTATGTCTCTGTCTTGTGTCGTGCTCATACGAAGCCCATGTTGTGTTATTGTAATGCTTATGAATGCGAAGACTATTTGTGATAATAAATGTATCAGATGGCAAATGTTTGTATAGTGCAATAAGTGTAGTTGCGTCTAGCCCTCCTCTGACATCAGACGCGTCGTCTCCTTCACGTAGATGAACTACAGTTTTAGGAGGTGTTTGATTTTCCCATACAAGTATTTGTTTCAAGGCAGTTGTTGGTGTGTATAGTGCTAGGAAAAATCCGTTACTCAGAGCCGGGAATATAGCCTCGGGATATTCATTGCCATCAAACCATACTATCCTAGTTGCGCTTCCCAATACCAATTCACATCGGCCAGCGCTATGCCAACAGGATTTTTCGCACCCTGCTCCAAAGTTCCAGCACTGAACAACGTCGCGATGATATATTGATGTTGTTTTTAAAATCTCAGTACACTCGTCTGTGTGCACGGATTGAAATGCGTTGTTGAAAGAATCCCAGCTTGAAACACAAACAATCCTATTGTATTTTTGTGCTATTAAGAGGCAACTAATGAGACCGTTCATGATGTTTCCGATGCCTTGTCCTATGCCCTTATTTTCGAAAACGAGGAATTTGTTGGCAACTGTTAACGTCATGTTGTCAGCAAAAGTATCTGTTAGTTCACGCATGTGTGACTTTGAATTGTTATTGGATATGTTAACAAGCACAGAAATTTGATCTGATAAGTCGTTGACCGTGAACTCTAAATTGACATTTGTGCGGTAAAACACCACCAAGAACAATATGAGACAGCAATACACACACGATCTCGCGAATTTATTCACATGCAAACAGGTTGTGTATTTTTTGTACAATCTGCGAACACGCAATCTCAAGTACTGGGCGAATTGATTTCTCTCAAGTTTCACCATATAACTCATCTACATATTTTATTATTTATATTATACTAGTGCGAATAAGCCGATACCGCGCACACAATACCCACTGTCACTTACAATGCAAATCGACGAGTATCGCCTGTATTACAAGCGATTTTTGCATGGAGGTATAAGCTAATAGATCACCGAGTGTATAGAACTGAAAAAATATTCTCACACCCAATAAAAACATATTATAACAGACCCAGCACAAAACATATCTTTTGTCGAATATTGTTCTCTCTGATTTTGACAGATTTCAACTAAATGTATTCCATAAGTGATATATTTACAATATTCATACCCTTTTGAGTCCATTAGGTGTTTTATTTGTCACTAATTCTAAAAATATAAGTTGGAATTCATTTTGCTCCTATTCTCTTGTGATTTGCTCGACACGTTTGAACGAAAGCCCCTACAACTTTGTTTTTTTTATTCATGGATTCTCAATAGCATACGAGCAAACAGGACAGTACTCGTGTGAATCGTCGAGAATGTTGAATTCTCCACCTTTAAGTTTTGTAACAGGTAATCTCTTTCTGAAATAAATAGACAAAATGCCAACTATCGCGGTAACTGCAACTGCTACACAAATCACAACAATCATTATCGTAGCATCTTTGGTCACAATCGTTAATGTCACGTCTGGTATTTCTGAGGAAATAATAATAGTCTTGATTTGGATATCAGTCGCCAATAATGTGTTATTTGATG
>Ga0105055_10010727_pt1 | contig 11418 bp, 9 predicted proteins | sample BON03_FD_78090 | JGI IMG/M metagenome (GOLD analysis project Ga0105055, IMG submission 78090) | Freshwater microbial communities from Lake Bonney liftoff mats and glacier meltwater in Antarctica - BON-03 | ecosystem: Environmental > Aquatic > Freshwater > Ice > Glacier meltwater | place: Lake... | reverse complement strand
TCGGAAGAAACGGTGGCGATGATGTCGGCATGGATGGGCGAAATTCGCGCCATGACCGAGCGAAAGGCAAAGATCACCGGACGGCCGTTTCCTTTGGGGCTTCGTTTGCCGGTGAGTCTTAACTATTCGCTTAGCATCGGGCTTGATGTCGTGGGCTTGGTGCGCAGCGGGGTGGTGGATTTTGTGAGTTTCAGTAATTTTTGGCAGACCTCTTGGGATATGCCTTACGAGCGTTACCGTCAGGCTCTCGGTGAGGAAGTGACGATCTTTGGAGTGGTGGAAGATGCTCCTAATTGGCTGAAAGCGGTGATGCCTGATCGACCGCTTGATCCTGAATTACAAAACCCCGGGGTGCGTTACCTCTCGGCCAGCGTGCCTTTGATTCGCGCCAATGCGGCGGGTAAGTTGGCCACTGGGGTGGATGGAATCTGCGCTTACAATTTCCACTGCACCAATGAGCACAAAGAGAATGGTTTGGTGGCAGATTACAGTGGATTGCGCGGCATTGCCGACCTGAAAAGATTACGTGGGCAGACCAAGCACTACGCTTTGGCGACTCCAGGAGTGAACGCCCCGCAGTGGGATGTGCCGTGTCAATTACCAGTCATTATTGAGAAAGGCTATCGGCGTGAATTTACCATCGCGATGGCCGCCGAGCCTGCCGAATTCGATCTGCGTGCCACGGTGCAGGTGATCTATGAACGGCTCGATGGTAAACCGCCCTTGGGTGTGAGTATCAATGGCGCGATCCCGACATTTGAGTGCAAACCGAGTCGTGGTTATGTGCTGCCGGTGGGGAAATATTCTGAGCTCGTGGCTGAGCATGACTCCCTGCTGTTTGTATTCAGTGTCAGCGAAATCATGGAGGGGTGGAATACCTTCACGGTGCATTATGGCGAATTGGATATGGGCACGATGGCCGCCAATCCTGAACATGCGGTGAGAGTGTTGTCGGTGGAGATATTTTTGATCCAGTCCGACTAGACGAAACGAATTTTATGAGTGCGAAAAAAACCAAGACGATGAAAGGCCCTATTTTTAATCAAGATAGCACCGAGTTTTATTACACTCACTCAGCTGAGGTGGTGAGTGGTGAGGCGGTTGACGCCTACATTGATCGCTTAGCGCAAGCGGGCGTAGGGACATTTGTTTCGTGCGGCAATGCGCAGCGCGCGAATTACGCGAGCAAGGTATGGGAGAGCGACTGGCATGGCTACGATCCGGACGGGCCGGATGATCAGCCGGTCTTACGGCACGCGCTTAAAGGGCAGATCTCTCCTTTCAGACATCGGCTTGATTCAGCCAAACGGTTGGCGGACATGGGGGTGGATTTCCATGAACGGGCTCTCGCGCGTTGTCGGCATCATGGGATGGGGGCGTGGATGACGATGCGCATGAATGATGTGCACGGATGCATGGAACAGGATTCACCGTTGCTGAGCACGTTCTATAGGGAGCAACGGGCGGCAAAACTGCTTCGCAACACCTACCGCGATACCTCATGGGCTGATCGTTCTTTAGATTGGGGACGGCCGGAGGTGCAGGAGCATTATTTCAAATTAGTGCGCGAACAATTGACGCGCTACGATCTGGATGGATTGGAGTTGGATTGGATGCGATTCGCCTATCACTTCCGTCCGGGGCGTGAGTTGGCGGGTGGTCGCGTGATTACTGATTGGATGCGTCGGGTGAAAGAGGAATGCGCACGCGCAGCGGAGCGATTGGGGCATCCGGTGAAACTTGGCGTGCGCGTGCCTTCGCGTCCGGAGACGGCGCGTAAATTGGGGATGGATGCCGTGGCTTGGGCGAAGGAGGGCTTGGTCGATCTGGTGGCGCCATCGCCATTTTGGGCTACGTGTGAATTTGATATGCCGATGCAGGAATGGCATCTATTGCTTGAAGGCACGTCTGTTGAATTGGTGGGCTGTTTGGAAATTCGCTACCAACCAATCCCCACTGGTCCGGCCACGATGATGACACCTGAATTGGCGACTGGGGCGGCGTTGTCTGTGCTACAGGGCGGCGCTGATCAGGTTTACCTCTTTAACTATTTCCCCTCACTTCACGGACTGACTGAAAACTGGGGCGCTGATACGATCGATCGTGTCTTCCACGCGATGGGAGATGTCGCTGCATTGGAGAAATCATCGCGGCGGCATGCGATCACTTTTCGGGATGTCCGAGCTCCAGGAGAACCGCTCGATAACGCTCTGCCGGCGACGGACCTTCAAGAGGATATGCCGTCGCCTTCGGGATGCGCGCTGCGAATCAATACGGGCTCAAAACCTGAGAGCGGAACAGCCGAGCTTCTCCTTGCGTTTGCGCCTGATGGAGCCGATCCGGCATCGCTGAAAGTTTATGTGAATAGTGTCGAGTGCGCCCTGGGGGATGTCTCTGCGGATGGCGAAGCACGCTATGAGGTGCGATGCGATCAGCTGGAAAACGAATCACAGGTGATCGATGTGATCGGTGGCGAAGCGAAGGCGTTTACGATTGTGCGCGCGGAGATCGCGATCGCAGCGAGTGATTGATCATATGGTCGGGCAGGCGGATGGTTTTGTAATCTGGAACTGATGAACTCGGAAACGGAAGTCGGGAGTCAGAATGGATTTTAAATGTGGAAAGCCCTCCGCCGACAAGGCTAAGGCTGGCAGGCTGGAAACGGAGATGTGAGGCGGGGTGGTAATCGATGGGGATGAACTGAGGGGCAGGATTGTTTTGCCGCGGATATCGCGGATACAAGCCGGATGAAAGGCAGCGGTAAAAATGCTGGGATTGGTGGTTTGGGGATAAAGGGAGAACGAGAGAGGTAAGATGGGGAATAAGGGATAGGATGGGTTTGTGATTGGGAACGTCACGGGCGTCGCGAGACCCTTCTGTTTGCTCTGGTTGTGGCATCGGTCGGGATGATATGTCTCGCGACGGGCGCGACGGATACGAACTGCAATTTCTACTTACTGGTTCGAGCTGGATGCGTTTAGTCTCTCTTTCTACGCGTGGTTTTGGGACTGACGCAGTGAAGGCGGGATTGGGAGAGCCCTCCCGACAATGGAAACTGGCAGGCGTGAACACGAGTGCTCGTGGATTGCCGCGTCGCGTGGCTCCTCGCAATGACAAGGGGGCTGTGATCACATTGTCGGACCGAGGATCCACGGGGCGAATTCTTCGTCGCCCATGCCGGCGAGTTCGCTCTTGGTGGGCTCCCCACTGGCCACGCTGACGATCTTATCGAAGATGCGTTGGCCAACTTGCTCGACCGTTTCGGTGCTTTCGAGAATCGTGCCAGCGTTGATGTCCATATCGTCGCGCATGCGGGCGGCGAGAAAGGAGTTGGACGCGACCTTGATGCTGGGGGTGGGCTTGCAGCCGTAAACGCTGCCACGGCCTGTCGTGAAGACGCCGACATTGCATCCGCCTGCGACGAGACCGGTCATGCTCACGGGGTCAAATCCGGGAGTGTCCATGAAACCGAGGCCGGGTTCGGTAATCTTATCCGCGTAACCATACACGGCTGAGAGTGGGGCCTGACCGGCCTTCGCAATCGCGCCGAGGCTTTTCTCGTAGATCGTGGTGAGCCCGCCGATTTTATTTCCGGGGGAGGGATTGTTGTCGATGGTCGCGCCGAGACGTTTGGTGTATTCCTCCCACCAGTGCACATGAGCGATGAGTTTTTCGCCGATGGCCTGAGTGATCGCGCGTCGCGTGAGCAAGTGTTCAGCGCCGTAAATTTCCGGGGTTTCGCCAAACACGCTGCTGCCGCCGTGGCGCACGAGAGTATCTGACGCAGCGCCGAGGGCGGGATTACAGGTGATGCCACTATTCCCATCCGATCCGCCGCAATTGAGCGCGAGGCGCAGCTTGGCGACGGGTTGAGGTGTGCGCTGGCAGGCATTCACACTGGGCAGGAGCATTTCAACCGAAGCGATGGCAGCTTCCACGGTTTTGCGAACACCACCGACTTGTTGAATCGTAAACACCTGCGGTGCGTCTCCGGATTTATCGGAGTGTTTTAGGCGGGGATCGTCGACAAGTTGCGAGACCTGATTCACTTCGCAGCCCAGACCGATAATGACGTAGCCGCCGATATTCGGATGGGTGGCGATGCCCGCCATCACACGTTGCAGCAGCAGGGCCGGTTCATCTGGGAGTAAGCCGCAACCGCTCTTATGCGTGAAAGCGACGACTCCATCGACGTTGGGGTATTCAGTTTTGAACCGATTGTTGCGAAAATGATCGGCGACGTAACGAGAGACACTCGCCGAACAGTTCACGCTCGAGATCACCGCGATGTAATTGCGCGTGCCGACTTCGCCACTCGCGCGAGCGTAACCGGAAAACTCAACTGGAGACTCGGTAACAGGGAGAGGCTTCGCATCCTCACACCATGCGTAGTCACGCGTGAAATCCTTCATTCCGATGTTGTGCGTGTGCACGTGTTCTCCCGCGACGATGTCGCGCGTCGCGAAGCCGATGGTCTGGCCGTATTTTTTAACCGGCTGACCTGACACGATGTCGCTCAGCGCGATCTTGTGACTAACAGGAATATCGGCCGTGACGACGAGGGAGACGGAACCGTCGGCCAATACTTGCCCCTTGGTGAGGGTGGTCTTAGTGACACCAACATTATCATCGGGTTTCAGTCTGATGATCGGGGATTCAGGAGAGGGATGGATCACAATGAGGAAGGTGAGTTATGGCGATGAATCGGAGGGTATTTCGTCACGGTTAAATAGTATTTTACTCGGTTAACCGTTTTACGGTCCCTCCGGGAATGTATTTGGGGAATATTAAACTAGGCTCGGGAGAGAGGTAGCCTTGATTGACCATTTGGAGAATCAAGCGCGAGAGACGGTGGGAGAGAGTCTCATCACCAAAGCTGTAATGTGCGATGGAAGGGCTTACGGTTTCGAAGCTGTGATCATAATCACGGGCCATGAAGGAAATGGTCTTGGGGACACTCATCCCGTGGGTGAGGAGATAGATGATAACAATAAACACGTGCTGGGGTTTGGCGACGAGCAGCGCAGTGGGTGGATTCTTAGAGTTTAAAAGGGCATCCAGCTTTATGCTGATATTTTGGGCCGTCCCATCGTGCCTGACAATGATCGCGCGAGCGTTATCCTTAGTGGGTCTCGATTCAACGGCTTCCATGAAGCCTTCTTCACTGGCGATATCACCCGCGACGTCTGTGTTGGGGACAATCAGTGCCATTTGGCGATGGCCTTGAGAGAGGAATATGCCCGCAGCATGACGACAGACCGAATGGTAATCCACGTCTAATGAGGGCAACTTAATGCTGTGGTGGCAGGAACCGAGGACGAGGGCCGGAACGGAGTGCTGGGCAAACCATTCTTGGAGGTCTTTGCTCACGGAGAGGATGACGCAGCAGAAAACACGGTTTTGACGGACAAAGTCTTCGAGTTTCTTGCGTTGAACCTTTGCACTGCCCAGTGGACAGACTAGGATTTCGGTGACGAATCCATGCTCGGCCAGATGAGCCCTCATCTCACTGATTCCCTGATAGGCGGTCAAAGTCATATGGGAAACGGGCTGGTGGGTGATAAGGCCAACCATTTTGTTTTGAGCAGGAATCTCCTGTGAAGATTGCACCAGCAAGCGGTTGCGTCGTCCTTGGCGGATTTCAATGAGGCCTTCTTTGGCTAAAAGATGGAGGGCGGTTCTGATCGTGGGGCGGCTGATTTGGAACAGTTCGCAGAGGCGGCGTTCGCTCGGCAGGTATTCCTCCCATGTGCGGTCATCGATCGCTTTACGGATGGAAGCCGCCGCTTGAGCGGACAGGGATAAGCGCTTGGGGATGTCAAAAGGGGAAGTGGAGCTGCTCATGTTAAGTTACCAGTAGAGATGTCTAGTATTTGAGGAATGATGCTGTTCCGTGTTACCAATGAATTCCTTGTCCAATTTGCAGATTTGGTCTGCGGTGCCTACTCCTCTTAATGACGATCTGAGTATTGATCGCGATTCTGTTCGCCGGATGGTGAAGGATGCCATTGCAAACGGGGTGAATGGCATGTTTTTGGCCGGCACTTGTGGGGAGGGACCGTGGATCCGCGACCGCGACCGGAACCTCCTGATCGAAACGGTGGTGGCTGCCGGTGAGGGGAAGTTGAAGATTGCGGCCCAAGTCACGGACAATTCGGTGCCCCGGATGGTGGATAATATGGAGGGAGCCGCGAAAGCGGGCGCCGATTATGCGATCATCGCCGCACCGGCGACGATGATGAATGCCACGCCGGAACGCATCATGAAGTTCTACACGGACGCGGTTGAGGCGAGTCCATTGCCGGTGGGGATTTATGATTTGGGAGCACACAGGTCGGTGATGATTCCGGAGGAGGGCTTGAAGGCTATTTATTTGTTGCCGAAGGTCCATCTGGTGAAAGACAGCTCGGGCGCGGAGAGTCGGCGGGCTATTGCTTTAGCGGCACGTGAAGAGAAGCCTTCGCTGAGTCTGTTTAACGGTGATGAGTTTCGCTGCGTCGAATACTTGGAAGCGGGCTACGAAGGGATGTTGTTTGGAGGAGCGGCGGCAGTGGCGCCTTATATTACACGGATAGCAGCTCATTTTTCCCAAGGAGAACTTGAAAAGGCCAAAGCGGTAGATGCTGAAATGAGGGAGGTGCTGTATGGGATTTATGGTGGGAAATCGATTGCCTGCTGGCTGACGGGATTGAAATACTGTATGGTTAAGAAAGGCATCTTTACTGCACCTAATAGCTTTCTGGGGTATCCGCTGACTGATGAATGCCGCGCCTATATCGACGGTTATACTTCCGCGAACACCTGAATGAAGCCAATTGAACTAAACTGGTAAAATAACATTACCAGTTTGCAACCACCCTCGAGTGAATTTTTTGAACCTATCCTGAAAACCGCCATGAATTCTCCCGAAAATAGTCCTGAGGTATGTGACTTTAGTCGTTCCTTCATTCGTTGGAGGAATGATACGACCCAGAAACCCATGCTCACGGCTTCTCAGCCGCCTCCGACGACATTGAACAATGTGAGGATGCCGCTGGAGTGCTTGGTCTCGGTGCGTCGAAATACCTCAAATTATCAAGAATTTGGTTTGGGCACTTCCTGTAAGACCGAGCAGGTGTTTGTCGAACGCGATGTGTGGATGGATCCCAATGCCGATATGTGTGCGGTTTCCAGTGCCGATGATTTTATGGTGCTGAAGAGTTGGGACCGCACGGATAAAGGGGTGATGTTGCATCCGCCTAGTCTGGGGCCTCAACCGGAACGGCAACGGATTGATCCGAAGTTGGCTTTTGAAACGCATGGGCTGGCGTTGCGCCGGAGAGAAGCCACTCGTATTGAGCAGATTGATGTGATCCTGGAAGCGTTTGAAAGTGATCGAGAACTGGTTAGCCGCACCACTTATGCGATCGAAGGAGGCGAAGTGACCGTGGAGTATCCGGTGAAGACGGTGAATTACAGTGAACGTCACCACTACTACCAGGTGGATACTGGGCCGGTGCTCATGTTGGACACTTCGGCCGGAGATAGTCTCATTGAAATGTTGCACATGGCCTATGTCGCGCACCTGGGAGGAGACTGGGCGGAGTTTCTGGTGAATGTGCCGACCCAGTTGGAAGGGCACGACATCTCGGTCAATCACTATTCGGATGTGCGCCGGGTCTCTGCTCGTAATTCACTCTGGCTGGTGGAGGAACAATGAAACCCCTGCGCGCCATCGTTACCGGAGGAGCGACCAATATTGGTCGGGCGATTTCGGAAGAATTTCTGAACTCCGGCGGACGCGTGGTGGTGGGGCAACCGGATGTCTCGGTCGCTGATTCATTGATCGCGAAATATGGTGATCGGGTTGCAGTGTTACCACTTGATGTGAGTGATACGGCGCAGTGTCGGCAGTTTATTGACGCCGCGGTAAAGCTCTTGGGGGGCTTGGATGTGTTAGTGAATAATGCTGCGATTACTGGGCCGGGATCCGTGCAAACGCTGGCGGAAGTGAGCCCAGAATCATTCGCAAAAATGGTAAACGTAAACGTAGGTGGAGTGCTGTTTTGCTCCCAAGCTGCGGTGCCTTATCTGAAAGAGACGGGGCAGGGTGTGATTGTGACTATTTCGTCGATCAATGCGATTAGGCCTCAGCGGGGGGCGATCGTTTATGCGGCCACGAAGGCGGCGGTGACATCGTTGACTCAGTCGATGGCCAAAGAGTTGGCGTCTGATCGTATCCGGGTAGTGGCGGTGGCGCCGGGAGATATTCGAACAGACAACTCTGGTCAGGCGGAACGTGAACAGGCGTCGCGGGGAATTGTCTCGGATGTAGCCCTGCAAACACCATTGGGACGTGGTGAACCGAAGGATGTCGCCGCGACCGTGATGTTTCTCTGCTCCGACGGAGCTAAATTCGTCACCGGCACGACTTGGTTGGTCGACGGTGGGTTATTGGCATGAGGATGAGACTTTCATCTCAACTTGAACTCGGCCGACCCCTACTAGATGGGGGCCAGAGTGAAGAGAGCATCGTCTTTCAAGACCGAACGTTGGTAGCGCATCATGACGATGCGTCCGCTTCTTTCGGCCTTGATTTGAGCCGATTTGCCACTGTTGAGCGCGTGAATGACACCGAGCAGGGTGCCTTTGCGGACTTTTGCTCCCAGCTTGATGGACGGAACAAAAAGACCGTTTTTGGGAGCAGGGTGGTGAACTTGCAAATGGGCTTCCTGGGAATCATCGGAAATACGGGCTTTTTGAGCGCGCAAGGTGGGAGACGAGCCACGGGTGATTCCCGCCCAACGCAGCAGATTTTTGAGACCGCGATTCAGCGACGTGAGGTCAGCTGGAGCGACACCGCCGGCTCCTCGGCATTCGACGTAGATCGCAGGTATATCACGTGCAAAGGCCGCGCTCAGAGTGCGACCGGGCAGCGGGGGGGCAGCCCAGCACCAAAAATCATCAAAGCAGGCGGCCATTTCACGTTGGGCTTTGCCAATACGATCTTGTCGGACGGAAAACCCGACCCAAGGAAGCAATTCATAAGCGGACCCACCGCTATGCAGATCAACATAGTGGGTGACTTGGGATATCAATTGAGTGTCAAACAAGTGCGCGAGACGGGCCGTGGCATTTCCGCGAGGATTGCCGGGGAAAGCCCGAGCGAGGTTGCCACCATCCCGCGGATGGCAGCGATTGGCGGCGTAAAAGGCGGCCTCATTCAGAACAGGAACCATGACAATGGTGCCGCGAAGTTGGGTGGGTCTCCACTGGTCGGCCCACTGTCGCAACAGTGTCGGTCCTTCATATTCATCGCCATGAGTGGCTCCGTTGAGCAACAATACGGGGCCGGAACTGCCGCGCCAGATCCAAGCATCAAAGCCAATCTCCCGGGTTTGGAATCGGCGGCGGTGGAAGCCGGGGGCAAGGGTGCTAAGATCGAGACCTAGTTTTGAAATTTGAGACGCCATGGATAATAAAGGAATTAAGGGTTCTCTGAAGAAGAGAACAGATACGAAATCATCACAATCATTAGGTGGTGGGCATTCTATCAAACCAGTTGCGGAATGGTGCGAGGAGCGGAGTCGCCTTCGATTGGAGAATGAGTATTATACCGTCGTGCTATGGCCGGAGAAGGGCGGGGCGATTACCAGCTATAGTGATCGAGCAAGTGGCATCGAAGCGATGTGGAGCAATCCTGGGACGGCGACTGAACGACTCACGACCCTCGATCAGCCGATAGATCAGGGGAGTGATCTCTTTGATGTGATGGATGGGAGTTGGTTTGTTTCTTTGCCGAGCGGCTTCTTTCCGGCGTCCTATTTCGGAGCTCCGGTCGGCACTCACGGTGAATTTAGGAGCCTTCCCTGGGTGGTGGAAAAGATTGATCAGAGCGATGATGAGGTCGTGGTTACGATGGTGGGAAATTCCGTGCGAACACCCCTGGTGTATCGACGGAAATTGTCGGTGAAACGCGCGGATCCTTTGATGCGTTGGTCTGAATCGATTGAGAATTCCTCAGAAATGGCGTTACCTGTGGCCTGGTTGCAGCACCCCGCTTTCGGTGGCTCTTTGATTGAAGGAGCTGAATTAGTCGTCCCCGCGAAAAAGGTTTCTGTCTATGCAGCGAAGGATCCTTCCTCAATGCAGTTGAAGGCAGGTTACTCGGGGGAATGGCCCTGGGTTCCGGAACGAGAGACTGGTGCCATGCGGGATTGCAGTGTCGTCTCCGAAAAGAACAGCGGTCTCGATCATTCGGTGCAATTGAGCGAATTGAGCGCGGGTTGGGGGTGTGTCTGGAACGAGAGCAAGGGGCTGGGTTTTGCCATGGAGTGGGACCCGGAAATATTTCCCTACATGTGGTCATGGTGCACGGCCGGTGGGATCAAACAGTATCCTCTTTGGGGCAAAGGACACCTCGTCACGATGCAGCCGAGCACCTCTCCGGTGGGGCGGTTTGAAGACCTGGCGGAGTCAGGCGATCTGTTAACGATTCCGGCAAAGGGCCGCGTGACGACCACGCTCTCGACTGGATTTGTGAATCACAAACAAGGGCCGTGGAGCTCGTCTTAAATTTTTTATATTATGTCTATCTGGAAATATGTTGATAAATGGGGGACTGCCCCACGAGACCTCCCTATTACAATGGGCGAGGGGAATACGCCACTGATTCGTTCGACGAGTATTGGCCCTGCCATGGGTTTAAAGAATCTTTGGTTCAAATTCGAGGGGGCGAATCCGACTGGATCTTACAAGGACCGCTTCGCTTCGGCCGCAGTGACCTATCTCAAAGAGAACGGCAAACGAGGGGCTCTGGGGACATCAAGTGGGAACACGGGGGCCGCCATGGCGGCGTATTGCGCGAGAGCAGGACTAGAGTGCTGCCTCGCAATAGTCGAAGGCGCGCCCGAAGGGAAGTTGCGACAAATGCGCGCTTATGGCGCAAAATTATTTCGAGTGAAAGGGCTGGGAGTCTCCCCGACGGTGAGCACAGAAGTGATGATGGGATTGAAGGAATTGGCCGCCGATCTCGATCTGGGACACGAAGTCAGTGCATTTGCGATCTCGCCTCGCGGGATGGCCGGAGTGCAGACGATCAGCTATGAAATTGCGGACTTTTTCGGACAGGAGAACTTTAATATATTCAGTCCGGCTGGTGGTGGAGGTCTTACGCTCGCGGTGGCGAGGGGAGTCGATAACTCGGGCGGCCGAGGTCGAGTGCACTGTGTGCAACCGGAAGGTAATGATACGATCGCTTCGGCTCTTCGAACGGGACGAGATGCGGCGGAGGCGGTCGAATCGACGACTGAGATCAGTGGGCTGCAAGTCGGTGGCGTGCTGGACGGCACGCATGTGATTGAGGCCTGTCGCCGACAAGGTGGCCAGGGCTATTCAGTCGCCGATCAACAGGCCTGGATGTGGCAGCAGCGTCTGGCC
>Ga0105055_10010725_pt1 | contig 11421 bp, 14 predicted proteins | sample BON03_FD_78090 | JGI IMG/M metagenome (GOLD analysis project Ga0105055, IMG submission 78090) | Freshwater microbial communities from Lake Bonney liftoff mats and glacier meltwater in Antarctica - BON-03 | ecosystem: Environmental > Aquatic > Freshwater > Ice > Glacier meltwater | place: Lake... | reverse complement strand
GCATGAACATCCTCCGATGCATGGCCAGTGGACTCGCCCCGCGCCCCTCTCGACCTGCTCATCTCCGCACGCCCGCTGGGTGGCAAAGGACCGACGCGCTCATGGACACTTGACCGATTCATATTTCTAATAACAGTACGGGGATTTCAAACCCGAGTGCCGTACGATTCCAATACCTTGGAATAGTTTACGGACAGACCATTATAATACCCATAGAAAACAAGTTCGTACCGGTCCATGAAGTAGGGGGGCGCCCACTCCGCCCCGGGGCCATTGGGCCGCGCGGTCAACCCGAGTCGCGAGCGCCGCGCATTTGGCCCCGGTGGGAATGTGCCCATTCAGATGGGGTTAACCACTCGCCAGGTGAACCACGTTCGAGCGTGACTGCGCTTGCCCTGGTGATATGAGCGCCACGGGAGGAGGGGCATCGAGCTCTCACTGGAACTCCGTTACACGAGGGTCATCGCGTACCCGCTGGATTCCCCCGCGCCTGCAATCGACGTGCCGTGGATTGCCAGCTTACGCGCGAGTAGCTCGTGGTAGCCTCGCATATCAGAAGGGACGCGCACCGGATCCATCGAATCCACGTCCCACCAGGGAGCCCGGATGTGGTCCTGGATGAAATTGTCATTGAGAATCATCATGGTTTTACTCTCCGAATGACGCTGCGTACCAGCCTTCGCATTTTCTCTTGCTGCTGCCCAGGCGATGGCGGCAGCGACGACAAGCGTGACGCCGGCGGCGCCGGCGGCGCCGGCCGATGGGGAAACCCCCAACTGGGTTAACCCGTCTGGCATGTATGTGGTTCCGGCACTCTCAAACGCCGCCCGGGCGCCGCCGAATGCTTCAAAGACCGCATCTCTTCCGTTAGCGTAAGTATTGGATACCTTGGTGACCGTCGACAATGCTGCATCCCCGAGACGGCTAGCCGTTTCATAAATATACTCTGCGAATTAGGTTTATAATTATCGTTGTAAATGTTAGAATGTACAACTACGGCTAAACCGGTATCGAAAGTCCCACGGTACTTGACCGGGGCAGCCGTGTTCGATGGCGTCGGGTCCGGACGCCCAGTTTGTTTCGACCAGGCAACCAGGCACGTGGCGTTCCACTCCCGCAAAGTGCCTTCGCAGAAACAACCAGCAAACGTGTGAGTGTGACCAACCGTTTGTTCGGAATCGTCAACGAATACCAGCGCTGCCTTCCGTAGGCACGTCAGCAGAATGGCCAGGTGATACATCGCGCGGAACTCAACCGTCGGCCCAGCGCGAGTACCGATCGGCAACGGATTGATATCGTTTAACCCATGTGCGATTTTATGAAGCAACCTGTTCGTATTGACCCGAGCGCACACGTTCTTCACGAGCAACTCAAATTCGAACACGAATCTCCGGCCGTACTTTTGGCGTCCATCGGGGTCGTTGATGAACGCAATTGCCGCCGACATGGCTTTGATCTCGTCACCGCTCACTTGATCGAAGTAGCCCGCGTGGTACTCGGCTCCCCGGAGGGCGTTGGACATTTCTACGGCAGGCATGACCATTTGAGATAGAGTTTTTTATACCCATAGAAAACAAGTTTGTACCGGTCCACGAAGTAGGGGTTAACCCGGGGCCCAACGGCCCCGGGGGCGGCCCACTCCGCCCTGGGGCCGTTGGGCCGCGCAGTCAACCCGAGTCGCGAGCGCCGCGCATTTGGCCCCGGTGGGAGTGGGTCGTTCCCCGCCCATGCGCGGTGGCATTGCACGGGGCGTGTCGGTTTTGCGCCCCGCCCCGGGGCAATGCGTCGACTGTCCGCGGTGGCGCGGGGGATGATCGTTGACGTCTCGGTTCGGTATCGCGCGAATAGTTGCAATTACACCACCGCACGGTCGTCCGCGCGTGCCGCCTACCGCGCACGGGCATTGATGCGACGCGCAGCGCGCCGGCCATTTTGCGCAGCGGCAACGGCGCGCATGGCTCAGACGTTCCTGTATAGCCCGGCAGTCGACCCCCCGGTTGCATGGGTAGTTGAAACTCCGGGTGCACCTCCAGGTGCATCGCCAAGTGCACCGACGGGCATGGCAGCTGAAACAGTGGCGGGTATCAAAGAGGTGAATGTGCGTCCAGCTGCAAGGGGCGCAGATGAATGGGCATTGGCAATTGCAGGGGCAGGGGCGTGGACACTGCCATTCGCGGGGGCCTGGGTGTGGGCAGGGGCGCGGGCATGGGGGTTGGCCAATGTGGAGACAGCGGCACATGGTGAAGAGCTCAACACGGGGGCGGCAACTGCAGCGACCGCTGCCGCAGTGGACGCGGTCAATGCGGCCAATGCAGTGGCAGGTGCCACCGTGGACCCGGCGGCTGAGGCGGCGACAGCGGCCGCAGTGGACGCGGTCAATGCGGCCAATGCAGTGACAGGTGCCACCGTGGACCCGGCGGCCGAGGCGGCGACCGCGGCCGCCGTGGACGCGGCCGCCGAGGTGGCGACAACGGCCGCACTTGGCGCGGCGGTTGAGGCGGCGACAGCGTACGCAATGGACGCGGCGGCTGAGGATGCGACGGAGGCCGCAGCGGACGCGACGGCGGAGGAGGCGACGGAGGCCGCAATGGACGCGGCGACCAAGCCACGGGCAGCCGCGGTTCTGAGTCAAGTCAACTCTCTCATGGATACCACGCTCTCATCGTCGCAGTCGGCACTGGCATTGGACGGCGAGCCCACCTTGCTGCAAGGCGCATGGTACAGCGTGGTCCGACTGGTTGGCAAGGGCACCTACGGGCGGGTGTACTTCGTCACCGACAAGGGGATCCAGCTCGCCGTAAAGGTATTTGCCTCCGATGTCAATGGCGTACGCGCGGATTGCCTGCGTGAGATCGGCTACCTGCAGCAGTGCCAGCACTCGAATATCATCCAAACGTACCGCCCCGTGATCCACGAGTCGCTGGTGTACCTCTTCATGGAGGCCATGGAGCACGACCTTGGAGCATTCTGTCGGCTGGACGTGGCCCCGACCCCGGCGTCACGCCGCCGCCTTGCCGTTGGCATCGCCCGTGGCATTGCCCATCTCCACGAGCGGTCTATCATGCACCGCGACCTCAAGCCGGCCAATATCCTCGTGAAACGGGGAGAGGCCAAGCTCGCGGACTTTGGGCTAGCGCGCCGGTGGACCGCGGGACGCGCGTACACGCTCCTCGTGTGCACGCTGTGGTACAGGGCCCCCGAGCTACTCCTCGGGGACGAGAAGTACACGCCGGCCGTTGACATGTGGTCCTTCGGACTCATCCTCCTCGAGCTCACCGCGAGTCGCGCCTGCCTCCCGGGCGCCTCCGACGATGCTCAACTGGCATTGGTCGTGCGAGTCTTCGGTCGCCCAACGAACGCGACGTGGCCAGGCGTGGAGCGGTTGCCCGGCTACCCGGGCGTCGAGCGCGCGGGGGTCGCCGCCATGTCGGAATGCGCGGCGAGGCTCGTCACGGCCTCTGGCCTTGTCGACGGCGAGGCCGCCGCGGCACGCGGTGCCTTGCGCTACTCTCCTGCGAGGCGCCTGTGCGCCCGCGAGGTGGTCGCCCTGCTCGAGGACGCAAGCGAAGTGGCCGCGAACGCGTCGGCGCGTGCGCAGGTGGTGACCACCGCACCGCGAGGTCACGGATTGGGCCAACCCAGTGCACTGGGCGCAGTGCGCGGCGAGCTTGCCGGCGCACTGCGCGATGCGGTTGCGACGCACCGCCTCGGGTGGGACGCGCTCAACCTAGCGGCGTGGGTCGCCGAGCGATATTCCCACACGCCCAGTGGCATGTCTCACCTCGCGCCGCCGTCTGGGTCCACTGCTTCAATTGGCCTGATTGCGCACGTGGCGGTGGCCATCGCTGCCAAGACGGAGGGGTTCGACGAAGTTGCGCCCGTAGAAGGCGCGAACGACATGGAGCAACAGGTGTTGGAAGCCCTGGACTTTGAGCTTCCCCGTGCCTAGTCCGAGCGCAGCAGGTATGCACCCAGATCATTCCCGGGGCAGCGTGTGAGCCGGGACTCAATCCAGTTCCCGATCGGGCTCGGGGATGGCTTCCATTTGGAGCACATAATCGCGTAGTATTTTATTCGGGACCAAGCGACGAGCCACGTTGCTTATCGCGCCCGATGCGGTCTTAAACCCACCCACCACGCGGACGGCCTCGGGGGCGGACTGCTTCAGTGACCGGCGGTAGACCTTGCGTTCAGCTCGCGTCGAGATGAAGAGTGCATGAAAGGCAGCGACGACGAGCACAAGGCCGAATGACACTAGCGCGATCTTCACCCAGATTCCCATCGCCGAGTTGTCACTCCAAATGGACGTCCATGACTGTAGTGCGATAACCAAACACGCAAGCGTGGCCAGTCCGAGCGCGGCTTTCCATGCGAGTTAGCTGATATAACTGGCACTGGCATTGTCGTCTGGCATCGCGGAGGGTCGTTGCTGTGTTATCCCTGACATGCAACATTTGTGTGGGAGCACCGACGGCTCTCGCTGCGTGTTTGCATCAGGTACCACGCCCGTGGGTGATGAGCGATGGAGGGCGTCTCGGGCGGGGGGGGGTTGACTCAGTCATAATTTCTAATAACGGTACGGGGGTTCACCCCAGAGTGACGTTTCAAATACGTTGGAATAGTTGACGGACAGATCGTTAACATGCCCCGAGAACGGGGTTGACGGTGGGCGTTGAGTTTGACCGTGGGGTTGACCGTGGGGTTGACGGTGGGGTTGACCGTGGGTTTGACCATGTGGTTGACCATGGGGTTGACCGGGTTAACCCTAACCCCACCACCAGGGTTGACCCGCTCCGGTCGACCATTCGCGTCTGCATCAGATTCGCCTCGCTCACTCGCCGGTGCGACCCTCGATATGAACAACTATCCCCACTTGGACCAACACGCAGTCGACGGCATGATGCGCCTGGTGAAGGCCATGCGGCACCAGACGCGGAATGCAGAGCTAGAACTCCGGTTCGGCGTGTTCTGCAATGGCAAATTTACGGCCGGAGTCCCTCACGCCTTCATGGACTCGCTCCTCACGGACTTCGTCGCGAATGACCGGGCCGCGAATGGGGACTGGGATGTGATCCAGGACTTTCATTACACCCAGGGGAGCGACGGCCGCCAAGTACGCGCTCGGGCAACGTATGACACCAGCACGCTCTCGGTCACATGCACCCGCTGCCGGAAGTCCAAGCTGGACGAGGTCATCATCGCTTCCAATCGAGCGGATGGGATTGCAATACGAGCTGTACTGAGCGAGGAGATCCCAGTGGAAGACGATGTGGCGTGCGTCGTCGTCAAGACTGACTTGGTGCGCATTCGGCAACGGCGCCGCTTCTACGAGGGCACGGCGCGCAACTGGGGGTATGACCTCACCTACACGTGGCACGGTAAGAACAAGACCGAAGCCGAGTCCAATAAAGAGTTGCACGCCACCGTGTACGAGGTTGAGCTCGATCTGCTACGTGGGCAGGACAACTTCCAATCCAACCAGTCGGACGAGTGCATCGCACTGTCGGCGCTGCTAAAGGCCAGCAACCTGCTCACCACTGACGCCCTCTGCCCCTCTGATGAGCTCAAACTGTGGCTGGTACCCCCCCGCGCTCCGCGCCCGTGAGGCGGTCCACTGCACATGCGTCGTTCCACAGGCTCGCGCGTTCGTACATGCACAGGAGCTGGAGTTACTCGGGGTTTACCCCATGCCCACCGGGTGCCGCATTGCGTGCGTTTGTGGTCGGGCAAACGTAGATGTCGCGATGCCCACCGCGCCCATCCGAAATCCTCTCTACTCGCCCCGCGCCCATGTATATCCCCGCGATCAACGGTGCGTAGGCGCACTTTACGCGCTGCACGTGGCATCGCGCACCGGCCTCATCTGCATGCGCGCCGCGGTTGCCCGTCCCATCCGCCCTCACTCGACCAAATTTATCGGCGCCCTTGCGATCGCATCGTCCCCTATTTTTCGGGCAACCTCCCGGGACGGACGGTACCTCTTCGTAGATGCCGGCTGCGAATCTTCGTGGATGCCCTTGTAGCCCCTTCCGCCCTCTCCGAGCAGCTTGCCGCCCGGACGCACCCGGACTTGATTGCGCGCCTCGACGGGCAGGTTGCGCGACTCGAGCGTCTCATTTTCAAAGACCCTGACTGTTTCTCCAAACCCCCTGAACTTGTTGCTGCGCTTGTACTCGCCGGAGATGCGGCCGAGGTGGCCGTTGAGGCTGTAGGCAAAGACGATGTTTTTGATGCGCTGCTTCTGCTCGTCCGAGAACGGCGCGTGGTCCATGCAGAACGTGCAAAAGACGAGCTGTTTCATCTGCTCCGGGCTCAGCGCGGGCACACGCAGTTGCGCGGTGGCCGACGACGCGGGGGCTTCGATCTGGTCCACCGCATCCACCGCCTGGGAGAGTGCACGGTCCCATTGTCGCGTCTCCTCGTTGGCATGCCACGCCTCGCCCCCCAGGGTCGTCATGTACACCAAGCCCGCGCATGCACCCTCCATGTCACCGCGACCGAGTGAGGCGTGCATCTCCAAGGTAACGAGTTCCAGTGCCGCATCCAGCCCGCGCGCCTCGAGGGACACGGGGCCATCTCGGGATTTCTGTTGCTCGGTCTGGATCGCATTCTTTGTGTAGCCGCAAGCCAGGTCGCGCATCGGGGGGCAGAGCGCCGAGAGCGCACGTGCCACGCCGGGTACCTCGCCGATCCGCGCCCGGAGGAGGTACTTTGCGAGAATATCGTGCGCGATCTCCCGTGCAAATCCCTGCGCCGTGTAGACGACCGTCCAGTGTCTCGGCAAGAAGGACATCCGCCAGTGCCATGGCTGCCGGACAGGGCCGGCGTCGGCCGGGTCCGCCGATCGGTGCTGGCCGACCCACATGTGCGGTGCCCGGGACAGGCGGTCGGGAAAGTACTGCACCGCCTTGGAGTGCTTCTCGTGGAGGCAGACCGCGTCAAACCCCTTCCACGCCAGCACGGCGACGAGCAGCACGAGGTTGCCGCGCTTTCGAATGACGACCGCCGCGGTATCGCCCATCTGGTTGAACCGTTATTAACGTTCCGTCCCCGTGTTTCGGAATTGCATGAAGGCGCGTTGGTCCTACATGATACCCTCGAGTGCATCTCGTCGCCCGTCGATGGCGGTGACTATGACGTCCACCGGGCGGTCGGGGTCGCCGATATGATGCTGGATCTGGAGGCGCGGGTGGGGTCCAACGCCGCCAATAGAACTGGCGCCAATCTGGTAGACCGTGGCAGCGGGCTCGATGCCCTCTGCGACCAGGGGCTCGGCGTAACGCCACGCTCCGCGCGCTTCGGCGTGGAATGGCTCGAGCTGGGCAGTTTGGATCGATGTGAGTGGGCCCGTGTGCGGTTCCCAGAGGTAGAGCAGGTCGTCGGTGCAGCGGCTCTCGCAGAGAACACCGTAGCGAAGGACGTCCCCTGCGTTCACCCGGCGCATCGCGGTCGGTGCGTCAACTGCCGCGGGGCGCGCCCAATCTGACAATACGCGGCTCGCACGCCCTGACGCGCCAGGGGATGACGCGGGCGACTCGCGGTTGGGGTTGACCACGGGGCGGATGGGGTTGATGCGGGCGACTCGCGGTTGGGGTTGACCACGGGGCGGATGGGGTTGACGCGGGCGACTTGCGGTTGGGGTTGACCACGGGGCGGGTGGGGTTGACGCGGGCGACTCGCGGTTGGGGTTGATGCGGGCGACTCGCGGTTGGGGTTGACGCGGGCGACTCGCGGTTGGGGTTGACCACACGGCGGATGGGGTTGACGGGGTTGACGGGATTGGCGGGGTTGACGGGGGTGACGGTGTTGGCGGGGTTGGCGGGGTTGGCGGGTTTGACGGGCTTGACGGGGTTGCCGGGGGTGCCGGGGTTGGCGGGGTTGCGGGGTTGGCTGGGTTGGCGGGGTTGGCGGGGTTGCGGGGTTTGGCGGGGGTGTGACGGGGTTGGCGGGTTTGACGGGGTTGGCGGGGTTGATGCTGTGGCTTTTTTGACCCGACCCGCACCCCCTCAACTGCCGTTCGCGGGTTTGACGGGGTTCTTCTACCGACTCCTCCATCTTCTACCCAACCGGTATTGCTTGGTCGTTTGGACCAAGCGGCGGATCCCATAGAGCGTCACGGAGTGTGTGTGGTGTTTCGTGATGTGTTTTACTCGGGGGCCGATTATGAAGAGGCGGTCCGCCACTGCCGGTTCGAGTGGTCAGATTTGAAAGGAGCACTTTACGCCTGCAGATCGCAGACGGGTGGCCATGAGCCGGACCATCGAGTTTGTCATGGCGCACGCGCACGGCCTGGCAAAGGTCCAGCGCGCCGGGGTCTTTACGCACACCGTGCGCGAGCTGGAGCGCCACCACACGTTCAACGTCGACCCGCAGCACGCCTCGCTGCTCGCCGCGGCGTGGGCCGAGGACTGCAACGCGCCAGAGGGGCACACGCTGTGCGTGCACGAGCGGCTCCCCCCGCGCTTCCGCTTCTTTGTCAGCGCTGTGCTACCGGCCGACATCGCGTTCGACGCGCTGGTGCCCCGCATGGAGGAGGCGCTGCGGCGCTTTTTGCTCGATCCCGCCGACGCGGCGCGCGCACTGGGCGCGTGCTGCGTGACCGTGTCGAATGCCACGACCGGCCCCGTGCACGCACGCTACGTGTGGCCCGACTTTGTGGTGGACGCGTCACAGGCGCTCACGATGCGCGAACGCCTGGTGGCCGAGCTCTGCGCGAGTGACGCCGACGGCGACGAGGCGGCCGTGCGCGAGTGGCGCTGGCACGAGATATCTGACTACGCGGCGTACACCGGCGAAGGCCTGCAGCTGCCCGGCTGGTGCCCCTACGCGCCGTGCTCGGGTTGCCGCAACCGCCGGGCAGCGCGGGTGACGTGCGGCCGGTGCATGATGCGCGGCTTCGAGCGGCTCGGCCACGTGCTGCGTCCGCGCGACGTGTACCACCCCACTGGCACGCGCGTGCCGCTCGCGCTTCCAGACGGCTCGCACACGGCCGATCATATCCTCGCGTGCTCCGTCCTACCCCCCCCCGGCGACCCGACGCCGCTCAGGTGGGAGCGCCCGGTCGGTACGCCGTACTTTCCCGCTGAGCCGCCGCGCGCCGGTGAGAACGCCCCGCGCGCGTACCCCAGCGGTTTGGCGCACGACTTTGGGACGGGTCGGCGCAAGCACAGCGACGTGAGCGTCCCGGTGCTCAAGCTGCTGGAGAAGGCGATCCGGGTCTCGCACGCCCGGTGCCACTCGACGCTCATCGTCACCACCCGATCCGTGCTGTACGAGCCCACGAAGCGGCGCTACCTGGTCTCGCCGCTGGGCGTGGGGTGCCACACGTGCGCCACGTTCCGCGGCGAGCATGCCGATAGCCGGGTCTACTTTATCATCACGCCGAACGGGGTGCAGCAGGGCTGTCACTCGAAGGACCTCCTTCCGAGCGGGCTGGAGTGCCGCTCCAAGATGGGGATGCGCGTACGCATCAACGCCAACCTGCGCGCGTGCCTCTTCCCAGACGCGCCCCCGGCCGAAGCCACCGTGAGCCCGGTGATGAGCGCCGGGTACCAGATGGCGTGCTTGCTTGCCGACCACCATTTCCGAAAACTGGACGGCACGTTCAAGCGTACGCGCACTCTCCATGGCGACTGACGGGACGGTGTAACGGGGGGTCTGCCCCTAGGCTCGACCGGCGTTACCTCTACGTGCTCCACTCACGGATGCAGGGTGGGTAGAGCTGGCTGGGGGAGATACTCCTGGCGAGTACCACCGTTGGGGGACTGGGGGGGATACTCCTGGCGAGTACCACCGTAGGGGGGCTGGGTCGGGGCCGGTGGGACCGGGGCCGGGGCCGGGGCCGGGGCCCAAGCCTGGGGTGGGGGCACCGCGGCGGGAGCCGCCCGAGCGGAGACCTCCCGTTGCAGCTCGCCCTGCATGGCGAGCACGTCCGATTGAAGCGTCTTCAGGCCGCGCATGCCCTCGAGCATCGAGTCCACTCCGCTGACGAGCGACGTGCGCACGGCGATGCGCTCACTGCTGGCCTTGTCCGGGTGGCACAAGAGCGTGTTGGGGAGCGCCGTCCCCGTGCAATAGTAATTTAGCGAAGGGGGGGTTCGGAGTGCGCCTGTCACCCGCGACGGGGGGGGAGCATAGTTGCGACCCGTCCTGCCAGTCTGTGCAGGTTAGACCCGTCAACCCAAGGTCCGATGCAAGCACGGGGAACATCGGGACACCTCCATTCATCGCAGATGCGAGGGGGCGATAGGGGACGGTGTGCGGGGGGTGGTGCTTGTATGGAGAGACTCAAAAAAATCGCGATGCTCATGTTCCGGGCATCTCTGATGACCAGACGGCGGGGCGATGGGTTGTTCACCTCAGCGCAGGGCGCCCTCGCCCCCACGCGCGAGGGCGTAGCACGGGCGATCGCCTTCGGCGAAGAGGGAGCCGCATGTGTCCCAAGCCTCCTGCGCGCGCCACGCGCGGAGACACTCGCCCCGCGTGAGTGGTGCAGCTGGCGGAAGCGACCCGAGCAGGGGCGGGGGGCGGGTCACCGGCGGGGCGGTGGTTGGGGCGAGGGCGGTGGTTGGGGCGAGGGCGGCGGAGGCGGCGGGGGCGGCGGAGGCGGCGGGGCGGGCGGAGAGGGCGGTGGCGAGGGCGGTGGCGATGGCGGCGCAGGCGGCGGGGAGGGCGGGGGGCGCGGCGGTGGCGGCGATGGTGGAGATGGCGGTGGGGACGGCGGGGGCGACGGGGGCGAGGGCGGGGGGCGCGGCGGTAAATAGGCTTGGATCACACGGGCGGCTTCAATCCCTGCCTCGGCCATGGCCGTGTCGAGGACCGCGAGGACGCGCTCGCGCAGCTCGAGCGCCAGTTCGCCGAGCGTCTGCCCAGGTCCGAGGTGGGCGGTGGTGGTGACCCGAAGAAAGATGTCGTAGGCGTAGGTGTAGTTGGAAATGTCACCGGCGCCCGCGGCCTCGAGTGCAACGAGGCCCTGGGCGTCGAACAACGACGCGTTGCGCAGGGAGGCGGCGTCCGGCGCGAGGTATACCTGCAGGTGCACCGCAGTGGCTTCCTCCCCGACAGGGAGCGCCCCGAGCGCGCACTGCTCGCCTTGGGCGTGGCACGCCTCGACAAAGACCGTGCCATTGAGCCCTTGCCCGCGCGCCACGTCAACGAGGTAGATTTCGTCGGCCGTGCCGTTCAAAGCAGCATAGAGGGCAGGGGCGGAGATTGCGTGCAAGTGATCCGCGGTGAAGCCACCGAGGCGGCGGAGCTGGGCGTCGCTCGGACCGAGCGTGTCGACCGTCCCCATGATCAGGGCCCCCAGGGGGGCGAATGGAGGCGAGGATGGGGGCGGGGGCGAGGGTGACGGGGGCGAGGGGGGCGGGGGCGAGGGCGGCGGGGGGGGGGGCGGGGGGGGGGCGGCGGGGGACGCGGGGG
>Ga0105055_10010724_pt1 | contig 11421 bp, 10 predicted proteins | sample BON03_FD_78090 | JGI IMG/M metagenome (GOLD analysis project Ga0105055, IMG submission 78090) | Freshwater microbial communities from Lake Bonney liftoff mats and glacier meltwater in Antarctica - BON-03 | ecosystem: Environmental > Aquatic > Freshwater > Ice > Glacier meltwater | place: Lake... | reverse complement strand
GCGGACGTAGCGGCGGTGGCGGCGGAAATCGCGGCCCCCGTAGCGGAGAACGTAGCGGAGAACGCAGCGGTGAAGGCGGCGGCAATGCCGGCGGTAACAGCCGCAGCGGAGGCCGCAGAGATGGCAGCCGCGGCCCCGTGACCAACCCAGTGGCAGCAGCTCGCCCGAACTCTGGGCCCAGGTCCAGCGGTGGAGGCGGCGGTGGAAATCATGCATCGCGCGGTCGCCCAGGGCAATAAGGCCCAATTTCGGCTCCTGAAAGGTGGAAACCCCTCAGCCCAGCGTAATGTTGCCACCCTCAAACGATAGCCGGTTGCCAAACACTTTTCTGTAAGGCTAAGTGTTGGCCGCTGGCCCCGTGATTACTTCGGGCGTCAGATAGCGTATTTGTCCACCTCTTGGGGATGGAATGGTTGGAGCAAGGCTCTGACCCGTAAATATGCAACCTATCTCAGGCCAGTTGCCGCATTGGATTCTCCAATTGCCGGGTGATTGCGCAACATGTGTAAGATTTTATGGAGTGACAATATGAAGTTTGTGAAACTGGCCGCAGCAACAGCGCTGGCTTTTTCATCGGTAGCTGCCTTCGCACAAGAAGGTTCCGTGGCCGTTGGCGCGACTGTTTATGGCCCGCAGGGCGAAGCAGTTGGTACGGTAGAAACCGTTGCCGACGGAATCGTGACATTAGACACGGGCAAGCACAAGGCTCCATTGCCTGCTGAGGTTTTCGGTGCTGGTGAAAACGGCCCGACGATCACGGTAACTCAGGCACAGATCAACGCGATGCTGGACGATCAGATTGCTGCAGCCAAAGCGCAACGTGACGCGGCATTGGTCCCTGGTGCAATGGTCCACACTGCGGGTGATTTGATGCTCGGCAATGTGAAATCAGTCGAAGGCGACAATGTCGTGGTTACTATCGAAGATGGCCCGGTTGCGATGCTCCGCGAACATTTTGCAATTAATGCCAATGGCACATTGATCGCATTGTTCACCATGGAACAAATCGAAGCCGCCGCTGCCGCAGCAGCGCCGACCACATAAGTTTAGACGAGATACCCGAGCCAATCGGGTCGCAGGAAGGGTCGGAACGGACGAAAGTCTATTCCGGCCCTTTTCCTGTCAGAACTTGTGATCAGAATTTATTATCTCGGGGGAAACCCTGCGGCGGCATCCGGCCTGCGGCGCCGCGCGCAACCTTCCATTGCCAGACATCTTTCTCCGTGCGCGTCCGGCCGCTATCGCCGCCCATCGCCCAGCTAAGCCCTTCTTCCAACGTGAATGTGATCGCATCGGACATGCCGCCATCGCGGTAACGTTGTAGGGTGACGCCTTGCCCGCGCCCTAGAATTGGCAATTCTTCGAGGCTGAAAATCACCAATTTCCGGTTGTCACCAACCACCGCAATATGATCATGCTCAGCGGCGATTTCGGACATTACGACCAGCCGGTTGTCGCCCTTCAAATTGACCACTTGGCGGCCCTTACGGGTCTCTGCGAGCAGCTCGTCTGTTTCCGCTGCAAAACCCTTGCCGTTGGCGGCTACGAGCAGCAATTGCCCCTTTGGCCGGTGCACAATCGCCCCGATAATCTGCGCGTCATTGTCAAAATCAAGCATGTTACGGATCGGTTCGCCAAACCCTCGCGCGCCGGGTAACTTATCGCAGCCAACGGTGTAGAACCTTCCATTATCGAGCGCGATCAACAGTTTATCGGTGGTCTGCGCGTGCAGCGCATAGGCCGGGGCATCGCCTTCCTTGAATTTGAAATCCGCGCCCTTGCCGCCCTCGCCCAGATCTACATGACCCTTGGCCGCCCGGATCCAGCCCTTAGCTGACAGGATCACCGTTACCGGCTCTTTTTCGATCATCGCATCGAGCGAAAACTCAACAGTCGGCGCGGCTTCAGCAATGGTCGTTCGGCGAGCGCCCAGCTTGGTGTCCTCGGCATATTCCTTGCGCAGCGAATTGAGATCGCGTTTCAGCCGGGTGCGTTGGCGGGCAGGCGAACCAAGCAGCGTTTCCAGCTCGGTCTGTTCCTTCAGCAGATCGTCCCGCTCGCCGCGCAGCTGCATTTCTTCCAGCCGGCGCAAGCTGCGCAGCCGCATATTGAGGATTGCCTCGGCCTGCCGGTCATTCAAGCCAAACTCGGCCATCATGATCGGTTTTGGCTCATCCTCGGTGCGGATGATCTGGATCACCCGGTCGAGATTGAGGAAGGCAATGATATAGCCTTCGAGCAGTTCCAGCCGCGCCGCGATCTTGTCCAGCCGGTGCTGCGTGCGGCGCTGCAAAATGTTGATCTGGCTGGCGGTCCAATGCCCCAGCAATTCCCTCAGCCCCATCACCATCGGTGTGCGGGTGGCATCGAGGACGTTGAGGTTCAGGCCGAACCGGTTTTCCAGATCGGTCAGCTTATAGATCGATTCCTTCAACAATTCAGGATCGACATTGCGGCTGCGCGGGACCAGCACGATACGGATCGCCTCGTCGCTTTCATCGCGTACATCTTCCAGGATCGGCAATTTCTTGTCGGCGATCAGCTGGGCGATCTGCTCGATCAATTTGCCCTTCTGCACCTGATACGGGATTTCGCTGATGACCAGCTGCCATTGCCCGCCGCCCAGCCGTTCGATCCCGGCCTCGCGGTCTTCCTCGGTTTCCGCTTCCAACGAGCGAAAACGCCCGCGCACCCGGAATGATCCGCGCCCGGTCTCATAGGCATTTGAGATGGCTTCGGGACTGTCCACGATCAATCCGCCGGTTGGCAGGTCGGGGCCGTGGAACAGTTCCATCAACCTTCTATGTTCAACATGGGGATTGTCGATCAATTCCAGCGTCGCATCGATGACCTCCGCGACATTGTGGCTGGGGATATTGGTCGCCATGCCCACCGCGATGCCGCTGGAGCCATTGGCCAGCAAATTGGGGAACAGGCCCGGCATCAACTCGGGCTCTTCTTCCTCATTATTATAGGTCGGGATGAAATCTGCCGCGCCCGCATCCAGCCCCTGCATCAACAGCATGGCGGTACGTGTCAGCCGCGCCTCGGTATAGCGGTACGCAGCGGCATTATCGCCGTCAATATTGCCGAAATTCCCCTGCCCTTCGACCAGCGGGTATCGCAATGCGAAATCCTGCGCCAACCGCACCATCGCATCATAGGCAGCGGTATCGCCATGCGGGTGATATTTACCGATCACCTCGCCCACTACCCGGGCCGATTTCTTGAAATTGTTGGTCGGGTCCAGCTTCAATTGCCGCATGGTCCACAGCAAGCGGCGATGGACCGGCTTCAGCCCATCCCGCAGATCAGGCAGCGAACGCGCCGTGATCGTGGACATGGCATATACCAGGTACCGTTCCGACAGCGCCGAATCGAAACTTTCATTGATGATCGAATCGGCAGGATCGTCGCCATTTTTTTCAAAATCAGTAGTGGCCATGGCGCCGCCCTATCACTGCCACGGCTCGGCTAACAATGCGGAACAAGGCGCTTTCCCCGCCCATGCGCGAAATAGTGTGGATTAAGTGTTTTCTGGGGTCGTTAGTGCCCGCCCCTTGCTTTCCTGAAGCCCGCCCCTTGCTTGCCTGAAGCCCACCCCTTGCTTGCCTGAAGGAGGTGCGCGTCCACTTGCTGTATCGCGCGCCTCCCGTTCTACTTCCGGAGTAATTCAGAGCCCTTGCATATCCCGGCTTTCAGGCGGAATGCGCACTTCCAGCCCGTCCAATTCAGGCGTCAGATCAATCTGGCAGGACAGGCGGCTGGTGCGGGTAACGCCTGCAGCGAGGTCGAGCATATCTTCCTCTTCTTCGCTGGAAACTTTCAATCGGTCGAACCAGTCGTCGCTGACCACCACATGGCAGGTAGAACACGCCATCTGGCCTTCGCAGGTTCCCTCCAGCGGCATACCGGCGGCTTGCCCGACTTCGAGCAGCGACAGGCCCTCAGCGGCTTCGGTTTCGGTTACAATGCCTCTGGCGTCAATAAATCGAACGCGTACCATATTGCCCCTACTAAACTCCCTGCGCGGCCGCAGCCGTATTGAGCCTTTCAGCAGCATCCTCGATCTGGTCGGGCGTCGTATAGCGCCCAAATCCAAGCCTTATCGAACCCTTTGCGGCCGCGCTGTCAAGCCCGATCGCCTTTAGCACATGACTGGTCCGGCCCAATCCGCTGGCACAGGCGGACCCGGCGGAGAAACAAATATCGCGGCATTCGGACATCAACCGGGCCACATCCAGCCCCTCGCGGCGCAGGTTTAGATTTCCATGCCAACGCGCATCTTCGCCGCCGTTCAGCGTCCAATCGGCGAACAGCCGCCGAGCGAGCGTCCATAACGCTTCCACATGATCTGCATCTTGCTGCATGCGTTCTGCCGCCAATTTGGCCGCCGCGCCGAACCCTGCACACAGTGCGGGGCTGAGCGTGCCGGACCGCAAATTGCCTTCCTGACCGCCGCCGCACATGAGCGGATCAAGTTCCAGCCCATCACGAATCCACAGCGCGCCGATACCCTTGGGGCCGTGGATCTTGTGAGCCGAAACCGCGATGAAATCCGCCATTCCGGGAATGGTGACCCGCCCGAAAGCCTGAACTGCATCGCACAGCACCAATGCGTCATTTTCGCGGGCAATTGCTGCGATATCCACCATCGGATTGATCGCGCCGATTTCATTATTGACCAGCATCGCGGCGATAACACCGGTGTTTTTGGTCGCGGCACCCCGCAATGCCGCCAGATCAGCGCGGCCATCCGGCTCGACCGGCAAGGCGGTAAATTTGCGGTTCTGCGCCTCGACAGCGCGGGAGCAATCAAGAACGACAGCGTGTTCCGCCTCGAAAGTCAGCACGTCACCCTTCGATCCGCGCAGCACGGTATTGAGCGCCTCTGTCGCGCCGCTGGTGAAGATGACCTTGCCGCCCGCCGGGAACAGAGCGGCCACCCGGTCCCGCGCCAGTTCCACCGCCGCCGCCGCCTGCCGCCCCATTGCATGCGCGCTGTGCGGATTGCCGAAGCCGATCCCCTCCGGCCCGTCGAGCCAGCGCAGCATCGCATCGCGCGCTTCGGGTGCGAGCGGGGTAGTGGCTTGGTAATCGAGGTAGATCATGCTGCTGCCTTTGCCATGTCGAGCCAGACCGCGCAAAACCGTTCCACCTCTCCGCGCGCCGTATTCCAACCGAAGCTCGCCCGGATGGTACGACCAATCATATCTTCATCCAGCGCCATTGCTTCCAGCACATGGCTTTGCCGCAAACTGCCGGAGGAACACGCGGAGCCTTGGCTGACCGCAATTCCGGCCATATCGAAACGCATCAATTGTGCGCCGCCGGACATGCCTTTCATCGCGATTGACCGAATATAGTTCGTCGGCGCGGCGAGTTGATCGGACAGCCATACCCCGCCCCGTTCCGTGACCTGCGCTTGCATCGCATTCAGCGGCTCCAGCACGTCCGGTGGCAGATAGCTATCGCCGCACGCTTCCAGCGCTGCGGCCATGGCCAGCGCGGCGGGCATATTCTCGGTCCCCCTGCGATAGCCGCGTTCTTGCCCGCCCGCTGGTTCCAACATCGCAAAATCGCACACCAGCAGAGCGCCAATACCAATTGGACCACCGAATTTATGAGCCGAGATGATCGCCATATCGCTAGCCGGATGGAGGGGCATTTTTCCGGCACTTTGCGCGCAATCGACCAGCAGCAGCCCACCTGCATCATGCACAATATCGCCAATTATTCCCAAATCCTGCGCGCAGCCGGTTTCCGAATTGATCTGCTGCACTGCGACCACCGGCACTGCACGGCCATCGACCGCCTCGCGCAATATCTCCAGGTCCAATGCACCATCACTCCTTACCGGCAGTCGCTCGGCAGTAGGTGCTGCTTTCAAGATTGCATCATGCTCAACCGCGCTAACCAGCCGGGCTCCACCTTTCGCGCGGGTTAGCGCCAGTTCTGCCGCTTCACTCGCTCCGCTGGTGAAGATCACTTCCCCATCCCAATCCAGCGCCTTCTTAACCCGACCGCGCGCATCCTCTAGCGCCGCTTTCGCCTTGCGCCCTTCGGCATGCGGGCTCGAAGGATTTGCCCAGATGGCAAACCCTTCGCGCATCGCGGCCTCCGCTTCGGGGCGGATCGGCGTGGTGGCGGCATGATCGAGGTAAATACGGGAGATAGGCTGTCTCGTCCTTGATTGCGTCTGGCTTGATTGGGTTTGGCTTGATTGGGTTTGGCTTGATTGGGTCAGGGTCATCGCGGGAATTGCGAAATGTGGTTTTGTCACTATATAGCCCTGGATAAGGCTGGCGCTACCCGCGCCGCATACTCTTCTGACAGGTCCAACAATGCCATCTGTGATTTTCCCCGGCCCCGAGGGCCGCCTTGAAGGCCGCTATTCCCCCGCACCGCGACCACGCGCGCCGGTTGCGATGATCCTGCACCCGCATCCGCAAGGCGGCGGGACGATGAACGAGCGGATTACGCAGCGCTTGTTCAAAACCTTTACTGATCGCGGATTCGCCACTTTGCGGTTCAATTTCCGCGGAGTCGGTCGCAGCCAGGGCAGTTTCGACAATGGGATTGGTGAATTGTCCGATGCCGCTGCGGCGCTCGACTGGGTTCAGTCGATCCACCCTGAGGCGCAGACGACATGGGTTGGCGGTGTATCCTTTGGCGCGCTGATCGGCATGCAGTTGTTGATGCGCCGCCCGGAAGTGCGCGGGTTCATCTCGATTGCCCCTCCTGCGAATATGTACGATTTCAGCTTCCTTGCCCCGTGCCCGGCTTCGGGTATCTTCATTCAGGGCGTGGCCGATACGGTCGTGCAGCCCAATGCGGTGCAGAAACTGGTCGACAAATTGCGCACGCAAAAACACATCACGATCCATCACGAGGAAATCCCCCGCGCCAACCACTTCTTCGAGAATGAACAAGAAGAATTGATGGCTTCGGTCGACAATTACCTCGATTTCCGCCTGTCACCGGATTGCCCAATCAAGTGAATGATAGGGCGGGATAGCCCGCCCCTTCGCCGCAATTCGCTAGTTTTTAGATAGCTGAATAAAGCCAGTGGCAAAACGCCACGCAAAACTCCTTGCCTCAAACATGATATGTTGTACCATTTCAAATATTGGGAGCGGTCGAAGCCGGAAAACCGGAGCGGCCTTTAAAGGAGAGGAAGCACTATGGCTTACGTTGATCAAACCACCCAAACGAACCGCCACAAGGCAATTATCGGGGTTGTCGCAATCCACGCCGCGATCGGATATGTTCTGGTGAGCGGCATGGCGGTAGATTTCATTGAGACCGTCACAACGCCCAATCCCGCCGCCACGCCGATCTATAAATTGCCGCCGCCCCCGCCGCCAAAACCAGAACCGCAGCAACAGAAATATACCGAACCGGTTAGCCGGCCGATCTATACCCCGCCCACCACATTGGACCTCAATCCGAAGCCGACCCCGATTGACACGACCACGCTGGTATTGCCGCCATTCGAACCAATCACTCCCTTCGCAGGCCCACCGGGAATTCCCAAGCCGATCCCTTCGACCACCACTCCCAGTTTCACCCCAGTCAGCGCGAAGGCCCGCAATAATCCTGGCGACTGGGTCACAACCAGCGATTACCGCAGCAGCTGGATCAACCGCGAAATGATCGGCACCGCCGGATTTGAAGTGAAGGTGGGAACCAATGGCCGCGCGCAATCCTGCCTCATCACCCGGTCAAGCGGCCATGATGCCTTGGACAAGGCGACCTGCGATTTAATCAGCAAACGCGCTCGGTTCGAACCTGCCAAGAACAGCCAAGGCGAAAAAGTCGGCGGGACTTACACCAGTTCCGTCCGCTGGCAATTGCCGGAATAGGCCGGAACTGACCCGAGTTATTCGATGCTCTGGTCAATCGGCGCATTGCCCTGACTGTCTGGCACAATCCAGATCGCAACATTGGCAATCGCCACGAACGCCAGGATCACCATCAGCGTGACCTGGCGTATTGATCCACCCCGCCGCCGCAACACATACGCGCCGCCCAACAGGGCAAATGCAGCCAAAACCAGAATCGAAAGTACTGTATCGGTTGCCATCATCGGTTTCCTGCAGGACGGGCGGCGCCCGATCGAACGGCACCTGCATAGGCCAGCACGCCCGATGTAGGAAAGTGCTGATTTGACAGACGCTGCAGGCTTGACCAAATCACCGGCATGACATCACCCACAGAACAAAATTTCACCCGCCGCCAGACCTTAGCCGGACTGGGGGCGGGTGTTTCGATTCTCGCCCTGCCCGGCTGCGTGCAATCAGCCGCGAAACAGCTTAAGATTGCGGCCACTCCGCAGCTCGGCGGCGCACCACTGCTCGATGATATTGCCTATAATCTGTTGGCGCATGAGCCTGAACGGGCAACCGGGCTCGGCGTCGACACCGGAAAATACGCCCCGCTCCGCTCGCAAATGGAGGACCAGTCGCAGGCTGGCCAAAATGCCTATGCCGCCACACTGCGTGCCGATCTGGCCCGTGTTCGCGCTGCCGACACCAGCGGACTTGACCCAGCCACCCGCACCAGTTTCGAAGTGGTCGAAAGCGCTTATGCCACCGCGCTGGATGGGTTCGCCCTGCCATACGGAGATGTCGCGGTGGGCAGCTGGCGCAATGCGCCCTATGTGGTGATCCAGAATGTCGGGTCATATATCGACCTGCCGCGCTTCTTCGATTCCACCCAGCCGCTGAACGAAGCGGCCGATGCAGAAGCCTATCTGGCGCGTCTTAACACAGTGCCAGAAGTGTTGGCGGGCGAGCTGGAACGGATGCAGGCCGCAACCGATATGGGCGTGATTCCGCCAGATTTCCTGCTGACAAAAGCGGTCACCCAAATGAAGGCCACGCTGGTGGATGCGATGCAGGGCGGATCGCTGGTTGCTCCGCTGGCTGCATCAGACATTGGCAAGGATGTGGCGGGTCAAGCCGCCGAAACCGTCAAAACCAAGATCGCCCCTGCATTGGAAGCGCAATTGGCCGAACTTTTCCGCCAACAGAAATCCGCCACTTCCGATCCGGGTATGGCCGCGCGGCCGCATGGCGATGAATATTACGCCTGGGCCCTGCGCGCCAGCACCACCACCAATCTGACCCCGGACGAGGTGCATGAACGCGGGCTGGAGGAACTTGCCTCGCTCCATTCCCGGATGGACCCGATCCTGCGCCAACTTGGCTATACCACCGGCACAGTCGGCGCGCGGATGAACGAACTTGGCAGCGATCCGCGCTTTAAATTTGCCGAGGGCGATCCCGGCCGCGCAGAGATCATGAGCTTCATCGAAGGCCGCATTGCATGGATCAAATCGCAAATGCCGCGCGCCTTTAACACGCTGGTCGACCCCAATCTTGAGGTTCGCCGCATTCCCGTGGCCGAGGAACTGGGCGCACCGGGCGCCTATGGCGGCGCGGGTTCCAAGGATGGCACGATCCCGGGCCGGATGTGGATCAATTTGCGCACCACCGAACTGCACCGCAAATTTGATCTGGCCGATCTGGTCTATCACGAGACAATTCCGGGCCATGTATGGGAGGGGGAATATTCCAACACCCTGCCGCTGATCCGGTCGATCCTGGCGTTCAACGCATTTTCCGAGGGCTGGGCGCTGTACGGCGAACAATTGGCGGATGAACTGGGCGCGTATGATGATTACACCGTCGGGCGGCTGGGATATTTGCAATCCCTCGCCTTCCGCGCTTGTCGTATGGTGGTGGATACCGGCCTACATTCCAAACGCTGGAGCCGCCAGAAAGCGGTCGATTTCTTCGTCACTCAAAATGGCAGCAAGCCCGACGAAGTGGCCAGCGAAGTAGACCGTTATTGCAGCTGGCCGGGACAGGCCTGCGGGTACAAAGTTGGCCATAGCGAAATCGTCCACCAACGCGGAATCGCCGAAAACGCGCTGGGCGGTGCCTATGATTTCAAGGCGTTTAACGATGCCGTGGTGCTGGGCGGCAATGCGCCGCTGGACGTGATGGCAAAGAATGTTGAACGGTATATTGTAGGGGCCGCATAATACGTATTTGATGCACAAAGGATTATCCGGCGGCGAGCCCGGACGATAACGCCTGTGAAGAATACGGACCAATGCGGCCGGGGCGCCGGAGGGATATGCGCCCACCGGGGCTGGCGGATGTTGGTTTGCTGCGAACGACCGGTTCGCCATTCCGCAGCGAGCGCCGGTTCGGCCCTGTTTCCGGTCGACATTGCAGCAGGTCAAGGCTCGCAAAAGCAGCTGCTACAATCCGCGGCTGATCCGCCGCGCCACCGGCGATCCGCAGCGGCAAGGCAGAGCCTGCCAGCGTTGTGGGCAGGATACAGAACCGCAAACGAACCGCACATTCGACCTTCTGATCCGGCAATGTGCTGTACAGGCAGCTTGGGCTGCCCGGCAGACGCATCGCCCCGACCGCATTCCCCGCCGGGAAAACCCGGTGGGCGGAGGAGGAGATGCTATCGATCGCACTCCCCCGGTCCTCACCCTTCCTGACGGAAAAGCTACGGCGATATAACCTATTTGGTTCGTTTTGTCAAGATAATTTGCCAATTTTCGGGATTCGCGGTCCTTCAATTCCGAACACTCCCCACTCTCGCTTGGGGGAGAGAACAGACACTCCCCCCGTTCGTCTCGAGCGTAGTCGAGAGATGAGGTGACGCCCGGAGCAGTTGTCTCGACTTCGCTCGACACGAGCGGGCGGGGGCGATACGAACGGAGGGGTCTCGACACGAACTGAGGGGGACGGAATTCATAGCCCCCTTGTCCTCCGCGCTCGATCTGGCGACCCGTGACAAATACCAGTTCCAGTGGTGGGCAGTCAGTCTGGTCGATGCCCTGCCCTATGGCGGCAAGAAAAAGGGTGCCGACGGCGGGGTCGACGGGATCATTTACTTCAAGCCCGACGGCAAAAAGACCGAGAAAGCCATCGTCTCGGTCAAGGGCGGCAAGAATGTCTCCGTCACCATGATCCGCGATCTGCATAGCGCGATGGAACGTGAAAACGCTCCGATCGGTATCTTCATCACTGCCGCCTTGCCGACCCGCCCGATGGAGACAGAAGCCGCCGCCGTGGGCGTGATGGAAAGCGAAATGACCGGCCGCAAGCATCCGCGCCTGCAAATCCTGACGCTGGCCGAATTGTTTCAGGGCAAACGGCCCGATATTCCGTGGGTCGATGCCAGCGTGCTGAAATCCGCCAAGCGCGAAGACCAGACCAAGCAAGGCAAATTGCTGTAAATCCGGCCACAAAAAACGCGGCGCCCCAATACCGGGACGCCGCGTTATTATCGGTCAATTGTTAATTATGCGCCGCTGAATGGCAGCGAGCTGTGGTGCAGATTGATCTTCACTTTGCCGTCGGCATCGCGGACATAGCCGAAGGTATATTC
>Ga0105055_10010723_pt1 | contig 11422 bp, 9 predicted proteins | sample BON03_FD_78090 | JGI IMG/M metagenome (GOLD analysis project Ga0105055, IMG submission 78090) | Freshwater microbial communities from Lake Bonney liftoff mats and glacier meltwater in Antarctica - BON-03 | ecosystem: Environmental > Aquatic > Freshwater > Ice > Glacier meltwater | place: Lake... | reverse complement strand
TGCTGCCCACCAAGGAAGAAATGCGAAGACGAGGCGGGCAAATCTCCCGGTCGAGCGCACCGCGACGGCATGGCCACCACCGAGACTTGGCCCGGCGCCGCGCCGCGCTTCTCCCAGCTATGGGGCAAATGGTGAATGCTGTCTCGCAAAAGCTTGAAGCCGCGGCCCCACAGCCCGGGCTGAAGCATGTCCACCTGCGGCCGCCCTTGCTGCTGCTGCTTCTCTTGCTGCGCTGCTGCATGCCGTGGGGACGCGTGCAGGTGGGAGTGGATTTGCGGAGGATCGTGGTGGGAGGAGACGTGGCCCCGAATCAGCATGAACAGAATGACGGTGCCCAGCTTCACAATTAACACGTTCCGCCAGGTAAGCAAGTGGCGGAGGCCCAGCCAAGCCGCGGCGGGAACGCTGCTGCGGCGGCCGCGACGCACGGCGGGACCGGGCAGGAAAGGTGCGTCGTCGTCTTGTGCATCAATCCCAATATGCAGCGTCGTAGCGGCTCCCCCCCCTTCCTTCCGCTCCTCTCCATCGTCCGTCAAGCTGTGCCGGCGCACCACAGATTTCCTGCTGTCCGCGGCGCACGCCATGCTTCCTCCTTCTGCCCTCAGCTCTGTCTTTGAGGGGGGTACGTAGGTCAGCAAGAGGAGCGCAACACAAAGCATAAACAGAAGGCGGTGCGGGGTAGGTGTCAAGGATTCTGGTCCGTCAATTATTCAGCCGACCCGAACACGTCGAGACCCTCAAGGCAGGTTCCTGGCGTCGTGTTGTGGCGTCGCAAAGGGAAGTGCACCATGAACAAGGCGCAGGAGGTTGCTTCAACGCGCTTGCTTCGACACTTGTTGGCAATGGTGCGGACCTAGACGCAAGCAATACTCAACTTACACGTCATAACATCTGTTTACCACTAATTTGTAAACGTGCAGTAGAAACGAAGGTCTATCATAGAAGCAAGGTGTTGCAAAACAGCACCCAATGTCGAAGCAGGGGTAGGAGGTTGACATTCTTTTCATTATTTCTGTATAAGCGCGCATACACAAGACACACAACACGCATAATAGTTGTTTGATTCATTTATCGAACCCGATTACCTAAAGCAAACTGCAATCGGGCGCCAGCCCGCCTTGTATGCTGTAAAAAATGCTGACATATGCACGACTGACCCCCCTATATATACCCCAAATGCCTCGACACACTAGCGTCCTTCCCAGGGAAACTCTGAACAAAAAGCCTGAATTTTCACTGACTAGATCACGGAAGCTTGATACGACGACAGTCGTCCTCCCCCGCCTCCCATCCCACCACCACCACTGCGGCGTCGCGGCTGACCCTCCAGGTCCTCGCTTGGGGTGGGCGAAGCAACGATGCCTGCACGCCCTGAGCTCGCCGCTGCCGACGGCACCGTTCCCGATTTTTGGCTCCAGCGTCGCACCGCATCCTCATCATCATCATACCCCGTACGTGCCTCCCCATCCTTCCCCTCGTCTCCGCTCTCATCCTCATCCTCCTCGTCCACCCCACCCAATCCCACCCCCTTCCCAAACGCCCTTCCTCCTCCCTCCCTCCCCTCCCCCTCCCCTCCCACCCCATCCTCCTGCTCCACCCACCGCTTATCCGAAAACGACAAAAACGCATCAATAAACAAAGCAGCCGTCAGCTGGTACACCACCACATTCGCCACCAGATGAAAAGCCAAAAAGTACATTGACACCCAAGGAGACCCCGCTAAATCCATCCACAGATACATGATCCTATACCAATCATACGTCGTTGCAACTTGAAACAACGTCACAGAAGCACTCCAAAACGAGTTAAAATTATCGACGGACGCCCACCCGGCCAGGTCTTGGTGGGTTACAGTGGTGGTTTGAATTTGCTCGCCGTAGCGCGCGAAGAACGCCATGCCAAGCACAGCCCAAGAGTAGGAGATTAGGACGCAAAGGGAGAAGGAGGAGAGGAAGAAGGGGAGGACTCGGAAGGCACTGGATATTTTTTGGAAGATTGCGCACTTTGGGAAGAGCCGGACGACGCGGAGGGTGAGGAAGAGGAGGCAGAGGTTGGCCATTTGCTCGGATTCGTGGAGGGGGGAGTGTGGGGGGGCGAAGGCGTAGACGAGGAGTGAGATGAAGGAGGCGCTGATGATTAGGAGGTCCACGATGTTGGAGGGGGAGGAAAGGAAGAGCTTGGGACCGAATGCCCAGAGTTTTAGACCCATTTCGATCGCGAATAAGACGACGACTGAGTGGGAGAATCCTCGGAGGGATGCCTTGCTGATAGCAGGGCTTCCATAAAAGGTGAGGAAAAAACACGTCAACAACAACAAGGCCATCGACCCTACTTCCGCCCATCGTGAGCTGAGAATCGCGCGCCAGCGTGCTCGTTCCCGTTGGTGCCACTCGGAGGCAGGCATGCCGGGTCGTTCTAAAGTAGGGACACAAGGATAGTAATCGGTCAAAATCACCTCACACACAGAGAGGAACTCGTGAGGGTAGACGCGGCCGGGGTGCGTGCGGGTGAGCTCGCCGAACATATGTTCAGTTGCCCCGCAATATGCGTCTTTTTCGTAGCCTGTTTGGAGGTCAATAAAGTCGGGGCGGGCATATCGCAACATAGACCGAAAAGAGCTCAGATCTATCCAGCCTCGTTTTTCGGGGTCGAGGCAACGGAAGGTCATTAGCAAGGCGAGGCGCTCCAGCAGGCGGGTGTCATATGCTTGTTGGCGTTGAAATTTCTGGTACACCCAAAAGACGCGTGGGAGGGCGAGGTGGGCGAGGAAGAGGACGACGATCAGGACGAAGGCCATGAAGAAGAAGAAGTAGAGGGGGGAGGAGCCTTGGGGGTTGGCGGAGTAGGCAGGGTTGAGAAGCGCGCCGAAGTTTTGTGTGGTCATTAGGACGTAGAAGGCTAGAAAGGAGTTGAGGAAATCGTTGAAGTTCAGGTAGGGGATGGAAGAGGAATAGTAGTTGGTTTCGGAGAAGAGGATGAGCCCGAGAAGGGAGAAGAGGCCTAGGAAAATCCCAGTGCCGAGGGCGACGTCGCGGAGTTGGGCCATGAGGTGGAAGAGGAGGATGCACCATCGTTTCAGGGTCTCCGAGAGGCAGATTAGGTAGAGTGGACGCAACGGGCGGGAGAAACGCGGGCTGCCGTTGGGTTTGTCGAGGGCGGCGCAAATGTCGGCGAAGAAGACGAAGACGAGGAGGAGGCGTGCTTGTCCCCAGAGCTTGGCTTGCAAGGCATTGCTCCTCCCCTTGTTCTCTAACACACGCGGAGGGGCAATTACACCAAAAAAGGCGTTGAATCCCAAAGCATAAACCTCCAAGAAGACATCCAGCATGAAGAAGAGGACCAGGACGAGCTCCAGTCCCAGGAGTTGCTGTGCAGTCGAAGCAGCACCAGTCAGAGTATGCCGAGAGATCGAGTCGTGATATTGCGCTGAGTTAGGCAACGCCCGCGGAGGCTCCCAAAGAGCGAGCATAAGGTGGAAGGTGGCCAGGGCCTGCATCATCCACAACCAGCCCGTGCGCTTGAGAAGGCGATAAGCGAAAAGGTTTCCCTTCCCTCCCCCACGCATTCGCACCGGCCGGGTGTCAATGGCATCGCTCAAATAAAGAGAGGCGCGGGCGATCCGTTGCTCATCCGACATCCGCGGCAAATGTTGATGCAACCAATAAAGGAGGGTACGCTTCCCTGGCCCGCTGCTGCTGCTCGAGGTAGGGGGCATGCCGTCCTCATACCCTCTCCTTCCTCCCCCTGCTCCGTCGTTCCCATACAACCACCCAATCCCAAAACTCATGCGGCTATCCCTCCTGCTGCTGCTCCTTCGATACTGGTCCTCATCCGTGTCCCCCCCCTCCCCCCCCTCCTGCTGCTGCTGCTGCTCCGAGCGCTGGGACTGCCGACGAGCCTTGCTGCTGCTGCTGCTGTTGCTATTTCGGACGCAAGGGAGTTGAGGAACCCCCCCTTCCAGCCCACGGCGAGTCGAGGAGGTGGAGTAACGAGATGGCAATAATGGTAGTGGACCTCGCCCGCCGCTGCTGTCTTCGCTGTCGCTTGGCGCGGAGGCGGGCACAGGCAGAGGGCCCATTTTGGGGTCGTGGAAGATGGGGTTAGGAGGGGGGGCGCCACGGCTGATGCTCTCTCGGTGGGCACGGAGGGGGGAGGATTCCTGCTGGATGACGCTGAGGCGGTGAGGGTTTCTGGGTTGTTGTTGTTGGTGCTGCTCTTCTTGCTGTTGGTGCTGCTGTTGTTGTTGCTGCTGCTGCTGGTGCTGCATGCGCTGGCGCTCCCGGGGGTTCTTGACTTCCTCCCGTCCGTCGTCTGCTTCGTCTTCCTGCCGCCCACGATGGGAATGATATTGAGACCGGCGACGCTGCTGCTGCTCCTCGGGCTCGCTCTCATCGCACAGCTGCTCTTGCCGCCGGTTCGACCCGGTGCTCACGCCACGCTTGCTGCTCGTCCGCTCTCTTCCCTCCTCCCCTCCCTGCCCCCTCCGTCGGTGTTGTCGGCCAGGGGACGTGGTCGCACTGTCCTCCTCCGTCTCTGCCCCGCCACCCCTCCTTCCTTCCCCCTCCTCCTCATCTTCCTCGTCCTCCTCCAAAGTTCCCTCCTCCCCCCCAAGCGCTCGCCGTAGCAACTCGTCATCCAGCTCCCGCAATTCATCCAAGTCCAATGTGCTCACATACGAGTCATACCGACGCCGCCTTCCCAAAGACGTCCGCCCACTCCCAGCCCGGGGACGAATGGTCCAGACCTCGGCAGGCTCCTCAGGCGGGAAGGGTTGGCTGAAAGGTTGATGCACGACGACGCGGGGCGGAGGCGAGGGTGGCATCGCGCGGCGGCGGGCAGCGGGACGTCCATCGACGTACGGCAAGGACCACGGGCGCCCAAGAGCTGCACCCGGGAGGGATGTGCTGCCGTTGCTTGTGTCGCTTTGGGAGCCGTCGCCTTGTTCGTCGCTCGAGACGGGGAGGGACGAGACGTAGTCGTCTGCCTCGCTGTCCCCTCCCAAGCCCGGGGGTGCTGCTGCCGTGGTGTGTCGTGAAGGGCCCCCGCGTAAGGGTGGCTGCGGGTGCCCTGGTCCGTGGGCCGGCCGCATTGAAGGGTAGGGTTAGTGCCGGTCCCTGTGTATGGGTTCGTGTTGTGGCGGTGGGGTTGGATGCATGAGTGAGGGCGGGGTTGGGGTAAGGAGGGTGATGATGATGCTATGGCCCATGGCCATAGATTAGACAGCAGAGTTCAAAAGGAGTGCTCAATTGCAATTGCGATGCCATTGCAAGGCAATCGGTCACCTAATCGGCACTTTAGCGTCTCGTTCACGTGGTGGCCTGGTCCGACCCCAGTTTCGTGACGAAAGCCCCCTGAGATTTGAGTTGGTGGGTTTGGGCGGGAGACGGGGAAAGGTCATGGGTGTGCTGGGTTGAAGCAAGGCCCATAAAATTCGTGTTCCGTGTTCGTCGAACCTCCCCACAAAGGCAATCCAATTTTTACGTTGAGTGTTTGCTCTCCTGCCACTTGGTTCAGCTACAATGTACTTGTTTCTTTTATCTCTCATTACCACATATCCATACCATGCAAACTACACAAAAGACACGCAAACATGCACATGCACCTAAAAACTCCTAAACACGCAAAACTATCTACAACTCCTCAACACTCATCCCAAATGGCTGCTATCTCCGTGATACGTAAAGGCCTTGAACTCCGCCGCCGCGCAGGCCCCCGCCCCCGTAGGCTCGGCCAGCGACTCCTTTGGGGGGAGCTTGTGGTAGTTGCTCGGCACAAACTTGATGTCCATCTCGTTCTTGACCCGGGGGTTGAAAGGCGGAGTGAGCTTCTTCCGATACAGCTTGTCAAAGTCCAAGTCCGCAAAGAAAGCATGCGCCTTGATCTCAGCCGCTTGGGGTCGTCGGGCAGGGTCAGGCTCCAACAAGCGGTTCATCAACCCTTGCGCGGGCTTGGAAAAATGCGGCGGGAACGTCGGTCGGATATGCACAATACAATGAAACATGTACTTCCGATTCTTGTTATAGAAAGGCGTCCGACCATCCATCATCTCGTACAGCAAAATCCCAAAGCTCCACCAATCCACCGGTGCCCCGTAGGCCTTCCCCCGCAGCAGCTCCGGAGCCAAGTACTCAGCAGTCCCACAAAATGTCGTCGCACACGCCTCCGTCCGCACATTCTGCTTGGACAACCCAAAGTCAGTCAAGGCAATGTTTCCCTCCGAATCCATCAAAATATTCTCCAGCTTCAAGTCCCGATAAATGATAAACTGCTCATGCAGGTGCTCCAAAGCCAACAGCAACTCCGCCGCATAAAATCTCGCCCGGGGCTCAGCAAACGACCCATTTTTCCTCAGGTGATAAAAGAGAGAACCACCCGTATAATAATCCGTCACCAAATACAAACTCGTCTCATTCTGAAACGCGAATCGCAGACGGACAATGAACGGATGCCGGATCTGACAGAGGATGGCACGCTCGGACATGGTATGTTCAATCTGCCCCTTCTTGACCACCGAGTCCTTATTCAAGACCTTCATCGCATACACCCTCCCCGCCCCCTGCCCCGCCTTCTTCTTCTTCACCAGCATCACCTTCCCAAACGCCCCCTTCCCCACAACCTTCAATAAATCAAAGTCAGAAATATCCAAGCGTTCCGTCAAGGCCAAGCTTCGACAGCTCCCTCCATCCGAACTAAGAGCCCGCCCCAAGTCCTTACTCCCAGCCGGGGAGGCAGGAAACCCCCTCTCCGACGAGTGGCTCCGACTCAAGCTCAACCCACTCGAAATCATACGTCTCAACCGCCGAAGGAAGCTGCTGCTGCTATTGTCGCTGCTACTGCGGAATGGTGACAACGAACTGCTGCTGCCGCTGCTGCCTTGTTGACCCAGCATGCGGACTGATGACGCTGGGCCCTTGGGTGATGGAGGCGCAGGCACGCCACAGCGCGTGGCTTCTGCCACTGAGAAGAGATAGCCGCGGTTGCTGACAGGGCCGCAGACGCTAGGGCTCCCACCCTCCATCCCGGGGCTGCTGCAGTTGCTGCTGTTGCTCTTTCGGAGCAAGGATGACAGGCCCGGTCGGTTGGGTGTGCGTGGGGTGAGCGTGCTGCCGGTGCTGAAGGACAAAGGAGTCGTGGCGGTGGTGATGCCTCTTGAAGAGGCCTTGGGGGTGGAGGGGGAGGAGGGGATGGAAGGCACAGCAGCAGTAGCAGGGTGCTGCAGTGCATCCTGAAGGCAAAAGTCGAAGAAACGAAAGACCGAGTCCCTGGCCGCCACCACACTCCAGGCCGTGCTTGGCGCCATGTCACTCTCCCCTTCCTCCGCTAGAGTACCCACCGACAGAACCTGTGCGATTCCCAGCTGTGTGCGGGCTTTAGGGATGGCATGCCCGGGTGGAAGGCGCAGCGATGCTTCCCAATCTACTGCATACGCCCCTAAAAGCGCCTTGACATCCGTCGAATCATCCTCCTCCAACACCCTACTAGCCTCCACCGTCGCAATCCCTGCAATTCGATTCACCTCCCCCGTCTGCTGCTGGCATCGGACGAGTTGCCGTTGCAGCATCTCCTTGCAGAGCATGGCCCCATTGCCGTACCCAAACAAAAACACATGCTGCGCCTGACAATAAGCAACAAAGGTCTCGTACACGTACAAAGCGTGCTCCTCCGGAAAAGCCGAGGCAGACACCGCCAGCTTCTTCCCATCCATTACCACCGAGTTGAGGTTGGGATTGCAGACTATGACAGCGTACCCGCCTTGGTGTGCCTGCTCTAGGAAGGGGAGCATGGACCCAGCCCGCAAGCCCTTGGCCACGCAGGTGGACCGACTCCACATCCCCAGCTGCGAGCCCACGTGGTTCTGCAAGACGACCAAGAGCTTGGGTGCCGTCTCCCAGTTGCGGGAGAGCAAGACGTCGCACTTGGCGGGCGTGTCCTCCTCGCCGGCGGGGATCCAGTGCTGGACGAGGTCGAAGCGTGCCTGCAGGTACTCCTTGATGTACGTCGAGAGCGACTCGACCACGCTCTGATAGTCCTCGTCGGTGCAAGACGAAGTGGTGGAGGGTGGGGAAGGCCCGTCGCCTTCCTGGGCACGGCGCACTATTCTGTCATTGTCCACGAGGGTGTAGCGTGGATGGGCAAAGGACGGGAGTTGGGGCTGTTGGGACGACGCGGTGGTAGACGTCATGGCTTCGGATTGGAATGAAGGTGGAGCAGTCAAGGCCAGCGCATTGATTTTGGCTGTGTTGTTTGTGTGGGTGCGTGCGTGTGTGTTGATGTTAGTGAGTGCAAGTGTAGTGGACAGACAGACGGAGGAGCGAACTTGCTTTGAATAATGGGCCGTGCGAGGACGAGCAAGAAAGGGCAAGCAAGCACCACCAGAGTCTTACACGCCTGCGTCAGCCACACAGCGACACGCTAGGCACTTTATAGATGAGAAGGGTGGCTGGGACTAGGGTGCGTGGGCAAGTGTTTGTGCGTCTAGGAGGGCAAGCAGAGTTGATGTACAACGCTGGCCGTTATTTTTTCAATGTGAAATCCGGGTAACGTAAAAGCCGCGCCGTGTAAGAAAGCATCACAAGTGATCCTTCGATCGCAATCGTAAGAAGAAGGCCATCGACCTCATTGATATCTAATGCATGCAAACAACCAAACAAACAAAATGAAAACTATAAAAGAAATGCCTCTCCTCGAACCAAAAGACAATAAAAAAAGGGCCCTTCGACCTCCCCACCCCCCACTTTTCCCAATCATTTCATTTACTTATTTTACTTTCTTTTCAATCCAATTTCCATCCCTCATTCATCTTGTCTCAACACAAATAGCACTTCCCCCCACATTGCGGGCACGGGACCTTCTTCTGGCCCACGCAGCTCATGCACACGTCCGCCACCGTGTGCCCATTCACGCTCCGAATTAAATGCCCTTTTCCCTCGCACTCCACGCAGGCCACAAACCCACCCCCACCACACCGCGGGCACCCTTCCAGACGATTTTCGATATCCTGGCTTCGATCCAGGTCGCGAAAGGCTTGGGGAGGTGGTGGTGGCGCCACCAGGGTAGGAAAATTTGTCACGTCCGCCCGCCCGAATCGCAGCCGCCGGTCGCGGTAGGCAAAGGGCAAGGCCTCAAACAAGGGCGCAAGGGCGATGCATTGCTTGCAGGCTTGCCCATAAAACTCGACGAGTAGCACTTTATCGTCGCTTTGCGAGGGTCGCTCTTGTTGCTGGTGCTGCTGCTCCGCCAGCAGACTTTCTAATGCCGTGAGCGAGTCGATCTCGAGGATGGCCGCCACAGCGGCGCGTCCTCTTGGGCTTGTCGTGCTGCTGCTTCCACCCTCGTTTCCGCTTCCCTCCTCACTGTCATGAATGGCGCTGCGGGTGGATTTAGGGCTAAACTTGGCCAAGCTTGTAATGGCTTCATGCAGGCGGACTCGGCACTCAGCCACGTCCCCACGGCCCGGCACCTGCGTCTGGCACACACCCCGCTGATAGAGACGAAAGGTCGGGACGCGGTCAATCAAGGGTGGCGTAGGAGATGGTAAAGGGCTGGGATTGTTGTTGCTGCTGCTGCTGCCCCTGGTGCTGAAGGCAGCGGCAGGACTAGGCCCGAGGAGGAGAAGGAGGAGGAGGAGGAGGAGGGGAAGGAGGGGGGAGAAGGCTAGAGATGATGGTGGTGGTGCGAATCTCCTTCGTCTTTTTTTCCAGGTGGCCTTGCCCTCGTGATGAAGCAGCATGACGGCGCACTACCTGTGTGTTGTGAGAAGAGACGTGGAGACAAAATGAGTGTGATCAGAGTGTGTCGCTATGACACCTACTACAATAGCTACGTGTTAAAGATGGCCGCGATTTCCTTCTTTGTCCGCCCTCCTTGCAACACCTCGCGTTTGTTTCATACACCATCCGTCATGCCCTCCACCCCATCTCACTGACATCATCGCTTCCTACAACAGACGCAGCGCCCCCATCACGCACAAGTCCATCAAGGTCGCCAAGCGGTTTCCCAATCCCCAGCGAACCACCACTCAAGCACTTACACAGCCACGACCCCACCCTCCCACCCCACCAACAGGACCAGGAGGACAATGCCACCTACTTCCTATTACGCGGAGAGCCAGGCGTGGCACATTTGGAGAGAATGCGGTGAGTGTTGGGCCAAGGGGGGCTATACTAATGAGACTAGTTCGATGTATAGCTCCCCTTGGTTGGGCGGAGGGGGGGAGACGAGGCTGGCTGTCAACCCCCAAAAGGCCGCCTCCTCTCACTCTAATCAAGCACCCACACCACACCACACCGCACAGCGCTCCTCATCCCCATGCTCAGTACGGCCCTGCTCGTGGTGGCTGTCTTTTCTAGGGACTGGAGCCGGTTGACCACTCATACGACGCTTTGGTAAGTCATGCATGTGTGAAGTCGTGTTGAGTGTGTGTGCTGTGTCGCCCCCTGAACAAAAGGCTGGGCTTGCCCCCTTCCTTTTCCTATCCAAACCATTTGGGGAGCTTATATTCTAATTCGAAAGAATAAGCATGCCCCTTGCCCAAACATCCTTTATCTCGTATCGTGTGTGCTGTTCTGTCGCCCACTGATGAGAGAGAGACTCACTCCATCCCATCCCTCCTCCGCTCCTTCCCTCCCTCACCCTACAACCAAAAGGAGCGAAGTCCTAATAGACGATTTCTGGGGCTTGTGGCAATGGTCTTCCGTCATGACCTCCGCCTCCTCCACCGTCCGCCTCTCCTTCGACTACGACTGGTGCCAACGCGACGATACCATCGAACAATGTCACCTCCTCCTCGCCGCGCGCGTGCTTGCCATCGCCACCATTGCTTTAGAAGCCGCTGCTGTCCTCAGTGCGTTGGTGGTAGAATGTCGTACAGCGCGTCGAGGGGGGTTCTCAGCTGAGTATGCATGTGTTGCTCTGACTACTTCTCACTTGGTGTGTGCGATTCTGATGCTGGTGGTCTGGTCGAGCGTGCAAGATGAATTGAGGGCACAAGACCTGACTTCAGGGACGAGTAAAATCCATTTTGGTTTCTCGTGGTGGTTCTTTTTGGTGTCGGCAGTTTCGACCTTCTTTACTGACTGGTGTGTGGTGAAGGAGTTGGCGCATAAGTCTGCGTATCGCACGATTAGCCCTCCGGGGAAGACGGATTTGAGGAGTCGGAATACGCGGTGATGGGGAGGAGGAGGGAGGGATGGAGGGATGGAGGGAGGGAGGGAGGGAGAGAGGGGAAATGGTGTGATTAAAGAGTTGGCGCATAAGTCTGCGTATCGCACGTTTAGCCCTCCGGGGCAGACGGATTTGAGGAGTCGGAATACGAGGTAGTAAGGCGGAGGAGGGAGGGAGGGAGGGAGGGAGGGAGGGAGGAGAACGGAGGGAGGGTGGGAAGGAGGGAGGGAGGGAGGGAGGGAGGGAGGGAGGGAAGGAG
>Ga0105055_10010720_pt1 | contig 11425 bp, 8 predicted proteins | sample BON03_FD_78090 | JGI IMG/M metagenome (GOLD analysis project Ga0105055, IMG submission 78090) | Freshwater microbial communities from Lake Bonney liftoff mats and glacier meltwater in Antarctica - BON-03 | ecosystem: Environmental > Aquatic > Freshwater > Ice > Glacier meltwater | place: Lake... | reverse complement strand
TCCTAGTGGATACTTAGTTGATACTATAAGCGTTTGGTCTCACTGAATTTAAATCGTGCCCATTCAAAAATGTTACATCTAGAACATCAGTTTGAAATATACAGACGAATCCCTGGTTTCATTGTGTGCCAGAATCTTTCTAATGACCATGGCCATGTTTAGCTCTCTCCAGTCGCTGTTGAATGGCTTCTTTGTCAAATCCTTGATCGTACAATCCCCTCTGAAATGAATCGGTGAGAATCTCCAAACCTTCTCCTAACAATTTGAACTTGGCCTCACTTTCCTCTCTCTGCCCTTTGGAGAAATTCTGCGGTAAACGATCGGGGTGAAATTCCATTGCCCTAAGTTTATATGCTGATTTAATCTCTATTTCGGATGCAACAGATGGAATCTGAAACAATGAATAGTAATCTGGACGATTTGATTTTCGTAGAAGAAATTGAGCATTTTCAAAAGCGCCCTTTAGCACTGCATCATTAGCGCCCCAGCTTCCTGACATTACCGGAGTCAACTCGTCTACAGCTTGCTGGTACTTTCGTTGCGATTGCAATACGTACACTTTGGTCAACCACGCACGTTTATTGTCGTCCTGTATGTAAAGGCTATTAGCACAATCGCTCAGAGCAGCTGCGTGATTCCCAAGCCTAAAATGAGCATTACCCCTTTCAGCCAACAGCTGCGCGCGTAACGGACAATTCCGAGGCAATAGTTCCAAGTTCAACAGCTCCGTGTATTCATTAACGGCAGTTGAATAGTCTTTGGTCTGAGATACACCGGATTCGGCGGCCTTACGACGTGACCGGATCAACTTAGTCACTTTGAACAGCTTCAGGGCTTCAGCATGGTCCGGATCAAGATGTAATCCTTGCTTCAGCAATGCAATAGCATCATCTGCGGAATCACCCGCAAATAAAATCGATTCTGCACGCGCAACATAGGCCAATGGTGCATTTGGATCTTTGCGCATCGCTTGTAGGGAGAATTTCTGTGCTCGTTCCAAACTCCCTGCCTGCGACTCGATTCGAGATGCAAGAACTAAAACACGAACACTAGTAGAATGTTCTAATAGGGCAAGAATCAAACTACGAGCAGTAGAATAATCTCCTTTTTTGCAGGAATCCAACATCTGTGTGAACGTCCTAGAACAGGTGCTTACCGTAGAAACCACCGAGGTAGGACATAGACCTTTGGACTCGTTGACGGTTTGAACCGCATCTTCAAACAGACCTAGAGTGACTTGGGCACTAGCAAACCGACCCCACCCTTTACTGTAAGTTGGGTCTACCCGAATGCACATCCTTCCATCTTCCAGAGCTTTTTCATGTTCGCCAAGTTTTGTCCAGGTTGCTGAACGATTGCTGTAAATCTCTGGTTGTAACGGGGCCAGACTAACGGCTTTGGAGTATAGCTTGAGAGCATCAAGATAGTTCTTCGCTTGATACTTTTCGTTGCCTTCATTCTTCAAAGCAAGTGCCACAGCTGATTTATCTTGTGAATCAGCATGTGCATCCGATGAAGTAAGATGACTTTGTAAGTCGAAGTAATCACCAGTCCAACCGCACCCGCTGACAACAAGTTGATGAGAAAAATTCAGAAATATATATATCCAGAACTTACACAGGGCATCGAATCCTTACTCTACCCAGGACTCTCCAGGCTAGCGGATTTTTTAAACGAAGAAGGGGTACAGACTCGGCGTTAGACACTGAAGCTCTGCATGATGGACACTCTGATTTATTGGACAACCACTTCCTGAGGCAAGGAGAACAGAACACATGTGAACAATCAGTAATCAGTGCTTCTTCCAGATCCACCAAATTTGAACAGATGGCACATACAAACTCCGAAGACCACTCGTCACTCTCGACATGCCCTGAAAACCCCATCGGTACTGTTCACTGTTGTGAACACGATGACGTTGATGAACAATGAAGATGAACTTTGAGGGGACCGTCCCACAAATATGAATATATTTGTTTTGTTCCAGTTATCAATGATAGAATATATTACAAATAATTATAAACCTACCAAACAGATATAGCTGCAGCACTCAAGAAATTAAATTATACATAGATACAAAAAACTGATCAGTTTCAAATGTTTTCACAGGAGAACCTCGCAAACTTTTAAATTAAACAACGATAATTCCTTCTTTCGTTTTCCTTTATTTAATAATAATCTATTTTAGTTTTTACCTACATTGAATTACTAGAAATCAATTTTTCAAACATATCGAGGACTCGTCGTACCTTCTCCATTGCATCGTCTTGCACCATTCCTCTAAAATCAAGCGAGCTCATTAATAAAGTAGGTAGGCTGACTTGTTTCCATACTTGAGAAGTAAGCTGTCTCGCCAGCAGCCTCGTGTAATCATCCTCCCTATCTCCCAGCAAAACATCCACCGAGAATGTATTGCCTTCCTTGGTCCCATGGACGACGTTCCCAATCTTCCCCAACTCAGAAGCAAACACAGTCCATCTATCAGCAAATTTTGTAACAATTAATTGAAGTCCGTTCTGTAGCCGTTCATTCACTAGTCAATACATATAACATCTTCAAACTCTCTCTACGTACCTCCTCCGTCGACAAATACTGCACCATGATTCAAAATACGGGTTCGAAATTATTGAAATTTGTTTTTATCTTAAAATACGGGTTCGAATGATATTCAACAGCTCCCTTTGATTTAATCTTTTAATTAAAATGCAGTATCTAGCGGAATATAAATTTTAATTACCTTTTACGACGTTTCTTAAATTTAATAATAGGTTCGGAGTTTTCGAATTCGGGTTGAATTTTTACATTTTGACTAGTTTCAGCTCCATTAGGAGGATCGTCTATGTTGATCGATAGGATTGTTTTTGAAGCGGATTCAACTTGTGCCGGTCCTTCCGTTATGTCAAAACCTTTATAGGATCCTCCAAACGGATTAAAAGTCGAGTAAGCATCTCCTTCATCTTCAATGTGCACTTGTTCTACTACTGGTTGAGAAGCGTGTCTCACCGGTGCACTTGGGGCTGGTATCCTGACCTCATCACTCAGCAACTGCATAACCTCTCCTGAATGAAGTTTAACAGCAAGTGATCCGTCATCATACTTGGACAAAATGACTGCTGGTTGCCATGAGGCATCATCTAAGTTAGGTACTACTTCACAGTGTCTACCACTGTTGAGCATATCAACATGCCAATTACCCTCCAAGTATAGCACGCCATCTATGTCGTACTGGCCTATTATCTGGTCTGTGTTCACCAGATACTCTTCATCAGTGCCAATTAGTGGTAAGACAGGTGGCTCCATGGGAGGAGGGGGCTTCGAATGAGTAACGACGGTACCTGAATTAACACCTGATAGTCGCTGTAACTCTCTGTCGATGTATTGTTGGTTGCGTGACTCAGTTTCTTTTTTCTTTTTGGCATCTCGAAGCACTTTATTTACATTGTATCGATGTCTATTGCCAGTTTCATGATGAGTGATACTCTTCTTATTCCGTGCCACCCATATATTACATACCTTGCAGTGGTACTGCGTGTTCCCAATGCTGTATTTGTTGACTGAGTTAAGACTCATCCTATTTGTTCAAGCTCAATCAAACTAAAGACAGCGGGCGACCACCCGCATATATTTGATTATTTCTCGTCTAAAGTACTGGAACACATATGTGACTGGAATTATAAACAAATTATTCACAAAAAGTGTTCAAAGAGGAAGAACCTATCAAAAAATCAAGTTTCAACCATTTTGTATTTATAATAAAATCATCTATCCATGAGCAATTCAATATTTTTTCGTTTTCTGATCATTCTTCTTTTTACCGAATCGAGTAACCAACTGCCACGAATAAAACAAGGCTGCACACTGTCGCTTCAATACTAACATTCTAAAATCAGAAGCAATTTTACGTTTGAGAAGATATTCCATGTTATCTTGGACCTTTCCAAATTCACTTTCTCCCTTGATCAACTTCCTAGCTTCTGCTAGACCTTCGTCGTCACCAATAAGCCATGCACTGTTCATCAAGTTTTCTCTCCTTTCTCGATCTTCGCAAAACTTTTTAAAAACCTGGTTTATGTCGTCGATCCACTCTCGTCGTAGCTCACTAGTTTTCGCACCCAGTACATAGGTTCGGTTCCGAGTAAATAGCGCAAACGGATTGTTGTAATTCTTTTTAAGATTTCTCAAAGACATCGGAATTTCCTCCGCGGCATTTGTACGTCCTTGTAGAATGGTCAGGTCGCAAAAGTACACACTGTTGGGAAGGAAATCAGAAGGATCAGCAGAATAAGATGTTTCGTTGAGATAATAGAAAATACCATTTCGGTTAAGGACGAAAAACCGATGTTTCCAATGCTTTACTTTGCTGCCGCCTTGCTTATACAACTTCCCCGTGCGAATGACAGCGCCTTCATCGATCAAGGAGGAGGAGGCAGATGGCCTTGAGGAAGATCCTCTTTTGGTACTTCCTCTGTTTCTACTACGATGCTCTTGCGATGACAGTTTATTTAATGCCGTCAACATCGTGCGAAGACTACCCCGATGTTTGCTCATACTGGTCGATGTCGCAGACGAATTATGGTGTGCACTTAATACTCACCGCTATAAAACTACTAGGGATACGGCTGCACTACATATTACTCTATACGCAACTGAGGAATTTTTTGGAGTTCTAAAATCGTTTTTAAATTGTTAATCGATTCCCGTGCCATGACGAATGAATTTTGTTCTCGAACAAATTAATCCAACAATTCCCGTGCCATGACGAATGAATTTTGTTCTGGAACAAATGAATCCAACAATTTTGAGGAATTCTTGCGATATATTTCAAAAGCATATCTCTATCGTTGAATCAAACATTTTCGAAAACAATGAGCAGCACAACTGAACTCGACGCTATCAAAGCGCTACACCGCGTCATGCACGGGGAAAGGGTAAATGGCGGGTTATTGGGAGATGGAAAATACATCAAGAACAACCAATTGAGGTTAGGGACTCATTTTTCAATATTGCTCGATATTGTGAACATGGCTCGTCCAGTGGCTTTCCTAGCAGAGAAATACCCGGCATACTTCAGAATGGTGAATTCTGGATACTTAGAACCTTTGGCAACGCCGTTAGAACAAAATGCTGGTACTTCTATTGCTACTCCTGAGGAAACTCCTAAGGATATTCATCTGACCCGTGAAGAATCAACTGAGGCGATGCTGTTGTTCGGAAAACTTCCAGTTGATATCCAAAATGCAATTGTCGGAATATCCAACATCGAGGCCAATGACCCTGATTTCGTCACGTGGTTTGAATGTTGCAAAGAACTTCGCTTTAACCTCGGCGAACACATACAGTTGAGTAACTTTGATACCAAACTGACATTAGATCTGAAGTGCACTGAGACGCATCTGAGCATCTTATATCAGCTAGCTGGAGCAAGTAAGAACCAAGACGGTAGATGCCATGGTGGGGAATTAGGAATCTTGAATCGCATCTCTGCAGAACACAGCAGTGTTCACGGAAGTATTCCTTACCATTTGGTTATTCGGATTGGTAGGACTGTGAAAGGCCCAGGTGAAGCCATAATGCATTTGAACCTTACAGGAAATATTCTTATCATTGGTCCTCCAAATATGGGAAAAACCACTTTGATTCGAGACATCACACGAATCGTAGCGGAATTGAACGAGGAGAAAAATGTTTATGTGATTGACACTTGCGGCGAAATAGCTGGTCGGAAAAGCATTCAACACGAGGGGATTGGCAAAGCTACTCGACTACTGGTTGATGATAGAGGCTCGCAAGCGGCTTGTATGCGACGTGCTGTTGAGAATTTGAGCGCCAATGTGATTGTGGTTGATGAAATCACCAACAGCAATGAAGCAAAAGAGTGTCAACGGATATCCACTCGAAGTGTTCGTACGATTGCAACTATTCACGGGAGCAGTATGGCCGAAGCACTACGGAACAAGGAAACGTCAGGAATCTTTGGGGAATTTCAAACGGTGATTTTAAATGCAGTTGAAAAGAAGAATGCTTTTTCTGAGAATAAATCTGTAGTGGAAGTAATTCAAGAATCTCCATTTGATCATTGTATTGAATTGGAGTCATACACCAGTTGGAAAGTTCATCGCGACGTCAAGAAGCTAGTTGCGAAAATGGTTGCCAGCAAAACTTTTGAACCACTACCACTGCAGGTGAATTTGATTTTTGAAACGGATTCAGCATCTCCAATGATACCGAGTACCTAAACAGCCATCTCATTGAAATTGGAAACGAAAATAAATTAGAATCAATTTTAAAATCCACTAAACTTTCTGCTCCTTTTCCATTCTACTGTTTTTTCATACTATGCATAGCAGAACAGTCCACTGCAAATATCGGAGCTAACATAAAAAAAGGACGTATGCATACAAACTGTACAATGTCGTATTGGCCTTTAATAATAATGATTTCATGATACACTTCATTCAAACGTTTCAACAATCGATTCCCAGTTTAAAACAAATCATGTTTTGCCACTTTTGTGAAACGAAAAACAAGAGGCTTTGTTTGAAGGCACTTGTTAGATCCTACGTATGATTCTCCTCATAACAGGATTATTCAGGCTATTCGATATTTTGCACGATATGCTGCCTTGGTGGATTCTGCTGGTGAACGGATGTTCAATCAGGATTCTTTCGGTAAAGGGAAATTCTTAGGTGCTCATTTACGTGGTTATATTGCAGTTAATGGATCGAGGAGAGATTTGAATTTCGGTATAGGTGTTTCTTTTGTTGACCCATTTCCGAAGCTCTATGAAAAGCTATCACCTGGCGAGGTTTTAAACGCTAAGTAGGCACTAAAGGAGCTAAAGTATCAAAGTTTAGCGAGAGGTCATGGTCACGATTTGGTCTCCTTTACCGTTGGTTTGAACTTCTGACACTACTTACTAATACCGGTATTTATAAAACGATTGCGAGTTTTCACCTACACCGTCCCAACTGCAGACTTGTACTTCCTCGTAGCTGTAGCTGTAACACACCTTTGAAGTGTCTACCCTAGTGTCGATTGCATGTAAACAGAACCCATCCAATAATTGCCAGGAATAATCACCAGGTCATTCGCATACACCCAATCAGACCAGCCTACATTAGCAAGTCCTGCCATTGAAGCGGAAACCAGGATCAAACTCCAATGGAGATTCATTTGAATGTATCTGTTTGAAGTTAAATATTTGCTGGCCAGCAAGTAAAGCAACTACTTTATAATTAAATTCCAAAATCATTTAATCACTTTCATTCAAACGGACGCAGGGATTTCAAGAAAGGCCAACTCACTCAATTGAGGTTCACAGTAGCCATTTGCTGGCTTCTCGCACCGTTATCAACGTACACCTGTTCGCCTAATTGTGGCCAATTCTTTATTTTGAAATAATAGTCTAGGCGGTGGCTTATCAATGTTAAGTTGTCAGTTATTCATGGTGAATTCTTGTAAAATTTGATGGAACTCGGAAAAATTTATCGAAAGCCGATCGATCGATGTCGAAACGTCTGTCTTTCAAGAGATTTTTTCGCTTCATTGCCAATTTTATTGAAGTTGCCAGTGAAAGAATCGAATTTTACATTCATTTTGTAGGAAAGTAAGTATTTTTCCTGGAAATCACTCGATCAGGGAAATTTATGTAACGAATTGAATGAATAGAAGGTTAGAAGTGATTCTTTGATTTGCAATGAAGCGAATAAAAAGACATAAATTTTCATTTCAAATTATTAATTAAAACCGGAGCCCTTCTTGCGAATTCATTCTTGAAAGTTGAAATCGAAATTCGATGACAAGATAGATTTTGAGTTCTAATTTTAGCTTTCAGTGCTGGCTGACCATAAAATTAAGTAGCATGAAATTCAGCCAGCACCTCTGTGTCAGAGTTTGGACAAAAACACAACATAATCAACAGCTATGCATTTCATGATTTTCATCTAGGAAAAAATTGCTTCAGAGTTCTTGCCTCAAACTCAGGCTCGAAGTGATTTATTACTTCAATAAATCAAGTGCTGACTCAAATACCGGTACCGTAATTTAAATATAATGGCTCAAATACTGAGTAAATGTTGAGGTAATGGATGATAGTATACTAATACACCGAGTCTGGTATATATGTCAAGATGAAGTAAAGGGTGTGTACTTTTCCGGATTGCGATTAAAGGATTTCAAGTATTGTCGACATCTTTATATTTATTCACATTATAAGGCTTACTTGAAAGTTGAAATTACACACTTAAAACTGAGTTCCTGTCAAATACTGCCAAACAAATGAAACAAATTTGCCGTCATTTGAATTAATACAAAAAATTATTTATTATTACTGAGAAGTGCAAACTGCAAAGGCGCACGCAGCTGACAAGTTTTTGTCATTCCATTTTCCTTTACAACATAATATAGCCTCTTGAAAATAAATAGACCTGGTACCCGATATTGATCGACCTATCGTGGTTCTAAATAATTGGATGCTTATGTAAATCCCCACCCTTTCATCATTCAAATATGACATAAAATAGAATGAAAACGACTAGAATGGATTAATAAATATGGTCATGTAAACAGGCACTAGCTTTCTTACGATGAATGTGGGACGCACAGAGCATATCCGTACATAAAGCCAGAAAACGAGGATCAGCTTCCGCTAATATATTGTGCAATGGATTGGGTCTCGAATAAATCAATTGCGCTCCACCTTTTGGATCCTTTTCAAACAACGTGTGTACTTCTCCTTTGAGAAAATACCGGTTGGTGAATTTCCCAGTTTTAAGCATGTGTTTGGGTAGGCCACCTAATGTGCCGATAATCTTGCCTAGTATCCCAGGGGCACTGGTGCCTTCAAATAAAACAGTTCCGGTAAAACACTCTGATAGCAAACATCCCATAGACCAAATATCAATTCTTTCATCGTAGGAGCAACCTAAGATAACTTCAGGAGCTCTGTAAAACCTTGATTGAATATAGCTGGACATATGGTCCGTCGAATAGCAGCTAGAACCAAAATCTATCAGTTTGATATGAAGGGGTTTTACACTCACCAAAAGAATATTTTCTGGTTTGACATCGCAGTGATAGATTGAAAGCTTGTGGACAAATTCAAGTGCTTGTAAACATTGTCTACTTAACTCCAGGAGCTCCATCACGTTTTCTGCGAAATAGGAATAATTCTCATGTACAAACACATACAAGTTATCTCCTAGGAGTTCAGTGACGATCACGAGGTGCTCCTTGAAATAAAAGTATTCCATCAATACAACCACTTTATCAGCCCCTCCTTTTTCTTGAAGGACTTTTAAAAGCCGAATTTCATCCAAACTTTGATCGAAGTAGTCCTTGTTGTTCTTTATTACTTTAAGACACACGTTCGTCCCATCGCTTAAACGCTTGCAACTATAGGCCGTTGAAAATGCAGCTTTTCCAACAACCCGGCTAACTTTGTATTTATCTACAATTAGATCAGATGGTTTCAAATCCAGGTTTTTTGTGTCTTCAAAACCCGTTTTGCCGTCTAAGCGATACAAGGGCAGAAAAAATTCCTTCCATTGAAGATCTCTCTTGGGACGAACCTGGACCTCCTCTTCTTCTGAAGAAGAAGAGTCTTCACGCTCCATGCACTTCTCCTCTAGCCTCCAATATTCTCTTTCGCTCACGGCCACGCGTACCAGATCGTCACCTTCCCAGGCAGAATAACAGGACCACATTTCCTCGTCAGTTGCTACTACGGGAACTAACCCATGTGCCTCAAGCTCATCATTACCAAGGAGGCTCAGTTCGTCATCATTGGAATCAACAGAATCATCCAATAGATCTTCAACTGATGCCAACACCGTCAAGCATTTCGATAATGGATCCATCGAATTCAACTACGACGCAGTTCCTCATACTAATAATAATATAATAATAAAAATAAAAATAAATACTAATAATAATAAAAATCCAAGGAATGAGATTCAAAGAGGCAAAATTGAGTCCGAGTATAGCATGTTCTTCTGGAGGGGTAATGGCACTGATGGGGACGCACCACTTGTGGATGAAGAAGCGCCAGAGATACAAGCTACGAGCAGCTGGGGGTCCTTCATGCGGAATCCGTTAGCACCACAAGAAGATCCTGATGATTTATTTTCATACTGTACAGATCTGAGTTATCAAACGCGCTTGTATGGCTTTCTATTCTGTTTTATGGTCGGGACTTTTCTTAGTATATCCTCCTCGTTCTTCGTAGGTATGATCGTTCTAAACCCTGCCAAGTTTGCAGTCCCATACACTTTAGGCAATCTTCTTTCTCTTGGTTCGAGCATGTTTTTCGTGGGACCCAAACGGTTCTTTAGGACAATGTTCGGCGATGATAGACGAATTGCAACTTCGATATATTTGGTGAGTTTGGGATTGACTCTATTTTCTGCCCTTTATTTGCACGCTGCATTGTTGACCTTTTTACTTATCGTCGTTCAATTCGGTAGCTACTTGTGGTTGATGGCATCTTACATTCCCTATGGACGTACTATGCTGAGAGGAACTGCCAATCAAGCTGTTAGTATGGTCATATCATAAATGCTATTTTTTTTTAAACGGAGCTTTCAATTATAATTAAAAAAGTGATTTCAAAAGCGTTCGAGATGGATATATAATTGCACCTCCCGGAACTTCTATTTGGGACCAGTAAAAACTCCGATTTTTTATTTAGATACTCACACAGTTGTAGTGTTTGCGGTAGCTACTAATACTGAAAGTATTACTCTCCAACTTCTGTTTGAAGAAGTTGGACTTTTACGATAGGTTGATGATTCAAATGAATTCGTTTGGCGGCGTGCCAACAGTAGATTCCATGACAGACTCAACTACAATGAAAGAGTCCATGGTAAAACGTGACAGCCAGACAAGCGACGTGGTTCTGCTCTCTACCCTATCAGGTGTGTACTTACCCTGTGTTCAAAACATCCTAGGAGTGATATTGTTCATTCGGTTGCCTTGGATAGTAGCACAAACCGGAATGGTGAATTCCACTGTGATTGTATTTATCTGCGTATCCTCCACAGTTCTAACTTCCCTATCGATGTCTGCTTTGGCAACCAATGGGAAGATAGGTGCAGGTGGTTCATACGCTATTCTAATGAAAAACCTGGGACCCGAATTCGCTGGGGCAGTAGGCGTTCTATTCTATTTGGGTACCACTATTGCCGTTACGATGTATGCCCTGGGTGGAGTTGAAGCTTTATTTGACAACTTCTTACCTGGAAACGAGTTGTTTAGCTTTGACAATCAGATCCTGTCGTTGAGCTGGACTTGTCTCCTCGGTGGCATTGTTTTTGCTGGCATGCAATATGTTGCTAAGATTGGACCGTTCTTCTTCTTATTTGTTATAGTTGCCATTGTATTTATGTCACTAGGGGCAATTCTGTTCGCTGCAAATGCGTGGGATCCG
>Ga0105055_10010716_pt1 | contig 11427 bp, 12 predicted proteins | sample BON03_FD_78090 | JGI IMG/M metagenome (GOLD analysis project Ga0105055, IMG submission 78090) | Freshwater microbial communities from Lake Bonney liftoff mats and glacier meltwater in Antarctica - BON-03 | ecosystem: Environmental > Aquatic > Freshwater > Ice > Glacier meltwater | place: Lake... | reverse complement strand
TTATTGGCGTCGACGGCGCGTTGCGCTTTTTCCCGAACACTGCCGACGGTGGGGATGACGATGGCGGCAAGTATGCCGATGATCGCAATCACGGTAAGCAGTTCGATTAAGGTAAACCCGGACTGGGTGCGATGGTGGGGCGAGATAATCATAGGCGACCGAATGGTGGGATGAATGTCTTCCTGATTGGTCGTGAAGACAATCCGATTCTGTGCCAGTGAGACTGGACAAAAGAAAATTTAGTGCCGTAGATTGATGACGTATGAAAATCTACCTCGATGGAAAATTTGTCGATGAAGCTGATGCGAAGATCTCGGTCTTCGACCACGGTTTGCTTTATGGCGATGGGATCTTCGAGGGGATCCGTCTCTACGAGGGGAATGTCTTCAGGCTCGATCGGCATCTGAAGCGATTAGCGAACTCAGCCAAGGCCATCATGCTCGAGCTTCCGCACACCAGTGCGGAAATCAGCGAGATCATTTGTGAGACGTGTAGGCAGAATAAGCTCACTGATGCTTATATCCGACTGGTGATTACCCGAGGAGTGGGAGACTTGGGGCTTTCTCCTTGGTCTTGCGCTAACCCTTCGATGTTTGTGATCGCGAGTAAAATTACACTCTACCCGCAGGAACATTACGATAATGGCCTCGCAATTGTCACCTTGCCGACCCGTCGCATCAACGCGGCCGCATTACCTCCGACGGTTAAATCTCTAAATTACCTCAACAATATCCTCGGTAAAATTGAGGCCAAGCAAGCGGGGGCTCTCGAAGGTATCATGTTAAACGATCAGGGCTATGTGGCCGAATGCACCGCCGACAATGTATTCATTGTTCAGGATGGCGAGATTCTCACTCCGAGCTCGTCACAGGGTGCGTTGAAAGGGATTACACGTGGGACGATCTTCGATATTGCGGTTGAACTGAACATGCCGATTCGCGAGGTGAACATGACGCGCTACGATGTGTGGTGCGCAGATGAATGCTTTCTTACCGGGTCGGGCGCCAAAGTGATTCCAGTCTCTAAACTCGATGGCCGCGTAATCGGATCGGGTAAGCCGGGGCCTGCTACTCAGCAGATTATAGCTTCATTTCGTCGTCGCGTAACAGTCGAAGGCACGAAGATCTAGTGTTTTACTCCTCGATTTGGAATCGGCGAGCGACAGGGTGTCGCGCCTTGCCTAGACTGGTGAGCGTGATTGGCACGGGAATTACTCGTGTCATGCACTTGCCAGACGTAAGGTGCTTGGCATCTTATCTGCAGAGGAAGAATTAACATTATGGCCAATCCACTCAAATGCGATCTTTGCGATAATTCCGCGACGGTGCACCTGACCCAAATTGTGAACAGCAAAGTCCACAAAGTGGATCTGTGTGAAAGTTGCGCCCAAGCCAAGGGGGTGACTGACCCGAGTGGATTTTCGTTATCTGATCTTTTGCTCAAGGCATCGTTGAACCCTGATCAACCCGAGACGGCGGTGACTTGCGAGCAATGCGGCTACACGCAGCAGGATTTTAAGAAGCATGGCCGATTCGGATGTCCGCAATGTTACGAAGCGTTTTCGGGCGTAATCTCGACGATGCTTAATTCCATGCACAATGGCACGACCCATACGGGTAAGGTGCCTCAACGCGCCTTGGCGCGCAAAACTCTCTACGACCGTTTAACCCTATTGGAAAACGAGCTCAGCGAAGCGATCAAAACTGAACGCTACGAAGACGCTGCTCGCTGCCGTGATGAAATCAGCCAAACCAAACAAACCCACGGGTAAGAGCCGACGCGTTAAGCCGATGACGATTTCGTCGATGATCGACACACCGTCGGAATTGACGGATGGGTCGAGCAGCATGACGGCGATCGTGTTGATGACACGGATTCGTCTCGCGCGCAACCTGGCGACAATGCCGTTTCCCGGTTGGGCGCAGCCTGAGCAACGCGAGGAAGCGCTCGAAATTTGTCGGGCAGCAGTAATCTCAGCTCCACAGATGAAGCGCAGCTTGAGCATTGATGTCGCGGAGTTGAGCGATCTCGAAAAGCAAATCCTCGTGGAGCGACATTTGATCAGCCGCGAGCTAAGCACCGCCAAGAGTGGCTCTGGCGCCGTGATCAATCATAACCAAGCGGTTTCGGTGATGATCAATGAAGAAGACCACCTGCGCATCCAAGTATTGCGCTCTGGCTTCCAATTGAAAAAGGCGTGGAATGCGATCAACGATTTTGACAGCGTTCTGGAGGAGCACCTCGATTACGCCTTTTCCTCTAACCAAGGCTATTTGACCGCCTGTCCGACCAATCTGGGCACCGCGATGCGCGCTTCGGCGATGATGCATCTTCCAGCTCTCGTAATTGCAGGGCAGATGGAAAAAGTAGCGCGCGCGGTGAATCAACTCGGGATGGTCGTGCGCGGGCAATTCGGAGAGGGCTCAGATGCGAGCGGCAGTATCTTTCAAATTTCTAATCAGACTACGCTAGGTGAAGCAGAGCCGGAGATTATAAAGCGTCTTGGTAGTGTGCTCTCGACGATCGTGGATCACGAAAAGAATGCGCGGGCAAAATTGCTAGAAACGGATTCCGGCAAGTTACTAGACAAGATTGGACGAGCCTTCGGGATTCTACAAAACAGCCATATTCTGAACTCAAGTGAAGCGATGAATTTACTTTCCTTGGTTCGCTTGGGCGTCGACTTGGGGCTTTTTCCCGAAGAGAAGCGTTCACAAGTGGATCGGTTGTTTATCGAAACTCAGCCTGGGCATTTGCAATACGCTCAAAAGGGAATTATTGAGCCTGAGAAGCGCGATTTACTACGCGCCAGTTGCTTGCGCTCCGAGTTTGCCAATTTCGAGAAGCCTGTCTCTATTACTCATAAGAATTAACGAGCTAAACCCAATTTAATACCCAGTCGTATGTCCCAAGAACCGATGAACAATTTTACTCCCCGCGCCCAGCAAGTTTTGGCGCTGGCCCGCAAGGAAGCTGATCGTTTCAACCACAATTATGTGGGCACCGAGCATGTCCTACTCGGATTGATTAAGCTCGGGCAGGGGGTCGCCGTGAGTGTCTTGCAAAAGATGGGGCTCGATCTGGAAACAGTTCGTGCCGCCGTTGAAAAGCAAGTCGGCACGGGGCAAGAAACCAAAACACCTGGCAGCATTCCTTACACGCCACGCGTGAAAAAGGTATTAGCGCTGGCAGGTAAGGAAGCCAAAGTGCTCAACCATTCCTATGTCGGCACGGAGCATATTTTGCTCGGATTGTTGCGTGAAGGTGAAGGGGTGGCGGCCCGCGTATTGAAATCTCTTGATATCGATATTGAGCGGACACGGAACGAGATTCTGCGTGAGCTTGATCCCCAATTTTCAGGTGGAGAACCCGGGGGCGAAGAAGCTGCCGCAGTTGCGGGCGGGGGGGGCGGCGGAGGAAGCTCCGGTGACGAAAAGAAGGACGTGAAGACGCCTGCGCTCAAAGCCTTTGGACGTGACCTGACGGAACTTGCTCAAAAGGGTGCGATGGATCCGGTAATCGGTCGCAAAAAAGAGATCGAACGCGTGATTCAGATTTTATGTCGTCGCTCTAAGAATAATCCGGTGTTGATCGGTGAAGCAGGAGTGGGCAAGACCGCGATTGTCGAAGGGCTGGCTCAGGAAATTACGGCCGGACACGTGCCGGAGCTTTTGTTGGAGAAGCGAGTGATCACCCTAGACCTTGCTTTGATGGTCGCGGGCACCAAATACCGCGGTCAATTCGAAGAGCGGATCAAGGCCGTGATGGATGAAATCAAGCGCGCCAAAAACATCATTCTCTTCATTGACGAGATGCACACAATTGTCGGTGCAGGAGCCGCCGAAGGTGCGATGGATGCCTCAAATATTTTCAAACCCGCATTGTCCCGTGGCGAGATGCAGTGTATTGGAGCAACAACACTCAACGAGTATCGCAAGTATATCGAAAAGGACTCAGCGCTTGATCGTCGTTTCCAATCGGTGAAGGTCAATGCGCCTTCCGTTGAGGATACCATTCTCATCCTGAAGGGGATTCGAGGTAAGTATGAGGATCACCACAAGGCGACCTTCAGTGATGCTGCCATTGAGGCGGCCGCGAAGCTTTCTGATCGCTACATCACCGGGCGTTTTCTGCCCGATAAGGCCATCGATATCATGGATGAAGCTGGCTCCCGTGCTCGCATCGCTTCCATGAGCCGTCCGCCTAATCTCGATGAAATGAGCAAAGAAATCGAAGGCGTTTGTGCTCAAAAAGAGACGGCGATCGCTGAACAGCATTTTGAAGAAGCGGCGAAATTCCGAGATCAGGAGAAGCAACTCCGCGCGAAGTTGGAAGAAGTTACCGAAACATGGCGTAAAGAGCGTGATGAGAAGCGTGTGCCGATCGGCGAAGATCAGATGATGCAAGTGGTCGCGGCTTGGACGGGCATTCCTCTTAACCGGATGGAAAAGAAGGAGAGCGAGAGGTTGCTCTCGATGGAAGACGAGATTCAAAAAGTAGTCATCGGTCAGGAATTAGCGGCCTCAGCGATTGCCCGAGCATTGCGGCGTTCACGCGCAGATCTCAAAGATCCACGGCGCCCGATTGGCTCATTCATGTTTGTTGGCCCCACCGGTGTCGGTAAATCCGAGACGGCTAAGCAACTCGCTTTTCAGATGTTTGGTGATCAGGACGCAATTATCCAAATCGACATGTCGGAATACATGGAGAAATTTGCCGTCTCGCGTCTCGTTGGATCGCCTCCCGGCTATGTGGGCTATGATGAAGGTGGCCAACTGACCGAAGCGGTGCGGCGTAAGCCATATGCAGTGGTGCTCTTCGATGAGGTTGAAAAAGCACATCCTGATGTGATCCAGCTGCTCCTCCAAATATTGGAAGACGGGCGACTTACGGATTCATTGGGACGGAGTGTGGATTTCCGCAATACGATCATCATCATGACTTCGAATGTCGGCGCGCAGTTGTTGCAAAGGCAGACTTCGATGGGCTTTTCGGCAGCAGCCAGTGATATCAATGACGCAGAGAAGATGCGTGAGAAGGTTAACGAAGAAGCTAAGCGTATCTTTAAACCGGAATTCTTGAACCGGATCTCTGATATTGTCTTTTTCCGTCCACTTGGAAAAGCAGACTTGGTGAAGATCATCGATATCGAGTTGGCGAAGTTCTGTCAGCGTCTTACTGATCGGAAAATTACGTTGGAATTCAGCGAGAGCTCGAAGGAGCTACTGGTGGAGAAGGGATACGATGAGAAATACGGGGCGCGACCTCTGCGCCGTGCCGTTGAGTCCTGTCTCGAAGATCCGCTCGCGGAGGCAATTCTGCGGGGAGATGTGAAGGATGGAGAACCCCTTATGGTAGAACGGCTGGGTGATAAACTAACTTTTATTCACATGACGCCACCTGAGGCAACGGAAGTAGCCTCCGAAAAATCTTAACCAGTTATCAAACTCCGCTCCAATGTGAGCAGAGTTTTTATTACAGGCCCGTGTGCAAATTTCGAGAGCGGTCAGGGCCATAACGTTGCGTTTACAGCCCGAGCTTTCGAAAGATGTTCTCCACGTGTTTGTGAATCATGCACACGCTAGTGGTGAGGATCATGAAGAGGTTGGGGTTGCTCTTGCCTTGAGCGATCCAGTAAAGCGCCTCTGCTTCACGAGCCGGTAAGACCGAGGGGATGATGGCCGGCTGGGACCAAGAGAAGAGTTTCGCTCCTGCACGATATACATGGATATATCTTCGTTGCACGGTTCCAAACAACGTGGGCTTTCAGCGGTAGTCACGAGCTGTAAAAATTTCCTGCAAAGGTTTGGCCCTTTTGTCAGAACATCAGCTTTCGCCGTAAGCGATATCAGGCCACCTACCAGTGCCATCAAAAGTGTTCACGTTCGGATGAATCGTGATAGTAGAAGGCAAGCTCTCATGCCTTAAGCGTCGATTTCTACAGTCAGTTCGGTCAATAAGAACTAGGCTGTGTTGTGGAGATTAAAGGACCGGCTTGATGAGGCTTACACTCTGGATAAAAGACTCCACCGATGGATTAGAGTTTTCCTTCATCTGCCAGCCCACAACTAGTCGACTCTCTGGAGCTGGGCCGGAGAGTCGACGAAACACGATGTCGGAGGGTAATTGTTTCGCTTCGGAAGGCGTGATGAAAGTCGCGCCCAGACCGGCGCGAACGAGTCCGATGCCATTGGCTCGTGGCCAGATTTCCTCAGCGATCTCCGGAGAGATGCCGGACTTCGAAAAAGCACTCAGGATGCGATCGTAGAAACCCGGATTGAATGAGCGGGGGAAGAGCACGAAGGGGGTCGACGCGAAGTCCTTGAGGCTGACTTTGCTTTTCTTGCTCAAGTGATGATCGCCGGGTAGGAGTAGCCCGTTTTTTTCACGTAACAATAGTTTTGTTTTCAGACCAACGGGTTCGCGTGTCTCGGGATGAAAAAAACCACAATCGATCTCGCCTTCACGTAGTGACTTGATCTGAGCGGAGGTCGGGGATTCGTTAAGTTTGAGACGAACGCCGGGATGCGCACGGGCAAATTCACGAATGATGCTCGGTAAGACAGTGGCCATCGCGAGGCCAGTGAACGCGACACGCACATGACCTACTTCTCCTTGGGCCACGGCATGAAGTTCATCGGGTATTTTCTGGAGTAATTGGAGAAGCGGTTCGATCCGGCTCAGCAGGGTATCACCGGCGAGGGAGAGTTCGACTCGTCGCTGGGTGCGGTTAAAAAGAGTCACTCCAAGTGCCGATTCGAGCTGCGCTATTTGACGGCTCAAGGCAGGCTGCGCGACACCAAGTGATTCGGCGGCCCGCCTAAAATGGAGATACTGAGCGACGGCCTGAAAATAAATTAGATGGCGAAGCTCGTATGGATATTGATACTTTCTAGGCATCAAACAGATCTTATTAAGTATTTTGGAGAATGGTAAAGCTCTGATATATTAACGGAGTCGTGAATCTGCCAAGGTGGTTTGACGCGGCCAGCATCATCCGAAAATCATCATCACACCTTCTTATGTCCCAATCACTCTTTGAAAAAGTATGGCAAGCCCACGCGGTGCGCCAGTTGGCGAATGGTCAGACTCAGTTGTTAATCGGCACGCATCTCATCCATGAGGTGACAAGTCCGCAGGCCTTTGGGATGCTCCGTGATATGGGCATCAAGGTGGCGATGCCGCACCGCACGTTTGCGACGGTCGATCACATCGTGCCGACGGATAGACAGACCGAACCCTTTAGCGATCCGCTCGCCGATGAGATGATCAAGGAACTGCGCCGTAACTGTGATGAGCATAAGATTACGTATTTTGATTTAGGCTCAGGCCGACAAGGTATCGTCCACATGGTGGGCCCTGAGCAGGGGATCACTCAGCCCGGGACGACGATTGCCTGCGGTGATTCGCACACAAGCACTCACGGAGCCTTCGGCGCCATCGCTTTGGGGATTGGGTCGAGCCAAGTGCGCGATGTGCTGGCGACGCAAACGGTTTCGTTGAGTCCGCTGAAAGTGCGGCGGATCAATGTTACGGGAACCTTGAGCGCAGGCGTCTATGCGAAAGATGTGATCTTACACATCATCCGCACGCTGGGGGTGAACGGCGGCACCGGCTATGCCTACGAATACGGTGGCGAGGTCTTTGATCGTTTCTCGATGGAAGAGCGCATGACGGTGTGCAACATGTCGATCGAAGGCGGTGCTCGCGTGGGTTATGTAAACCCTGATCAAACGACATTCGAATATTTGAAGGGACGCCCTTACTCTCCTGAAGGGAGCGCGTGGGATGAGGCCGTGGAGCGTTGGAAAGAAACCGCGAGTGATGCCGATTGCACTTACGACGATGTGGTGACGATTAAAGGTGATACTATTCCCCCGACGGTTACGTGGGGGATCAATCCGGGGCAGGCAATCAGTGTCACGGAAAACGTGCCTAAACCGGGCGATGCTACATCGGATGATGAACGTCAGAGTATCGTCGAAGCTTTGGATTACATGAAGTTGCGCGGAGGCGAGCCGATCATGGGAACAAAAATCGACGTGGCCTTTCTCGGTAGTTGCACGAATGCGCGGCTCTCAGATTTTCAGGAGGTTGCAAAATATCTGAAGGGTCATCGAGTGGCTGAGGGCGTAAAAGCGATTGCCGTGCCTGGATCCCAAATTGTGGGTGAGCTCTGCAAGGGATTGGGTATCGATCAGGTATTTATGGACGCTGGATTCGAATGGCGTGAAGCGGGGTGCTCGATGTGTCTGGCGATGAATCCGGACAAGCTGGTCGGCGATCAACTCTGCGCCAGCTCCTCGAATCGTAATTTTAAGGGACGGCAAGGCAGCCCGACGGGCCGGACATTATTGATGAGTCCGGTGATGGTGGCAGCGGCGGCCGTGAGTGGTGCGGTGGCTGACGCTCGAGAAGTATTCAACGTGAACAATTAATTGGAATAACCATGGGACTTGAAAAAATTAGCCAAGTAAGCGGACGCGGTGTGGTCGTGCCCGGCAATGATATCGATACGGACCGCATCATCCCGGCGCGTTTTCTGAAATGCGTGACGTTTGATGCGTTGGGCGAGGGACTGTTTGCGGATGATCGCAAAGCAGCGGTCGCGTCTGGTGGGGTTCATCCGCTCGACGACGATAAATATCGAGATGCTAGCATTATGCTCTCTGGAGCGAATTTCGGTTGTGGGAGCTCGCGTGAGCATGCTCCGCAAGCCATTCGTAAATTTGGGGTGCGGGCCATTATCGCGGAAAACTACGCTGAAATATTCTTTGGGAATTCGTCGAATATCGGACTGCCCTGTGTGAGTGCGACGCGTGAGAGTATTCAGCAAATCGCGTCAGCGGTTGCGTCGGATCCAAAAATTGAGATCACAATTGATCTGGAGGGTAAGATCATTCGTTACGGAGATGAAAGCGTGCCCCTAATGATGCCCGATTCGGCTCGCGATGCCCTGATTAATGGTCGATGGGATACGATTGCAGAACTGCTCGAGGGAGCGGAAGCTGTGAACGCGACCGCGGCAGGCTTGCCCTATCTGGCATCGCAAGATTGATTTTTTCGAACTTATCCTGTTAGCAGGCGTCTTACTTACGACTAATCTATGATCCATCTCGCTGTTATTGACGTTTTTGAAGGCGCTGGCCTGCTGATTTACCCCTTGGGGTTATGTTCGGCAGCGGCGGTGTATATTATCTGCGAACGTGCTTTTGCTCTGCGCAAAGCAGTGGTGATGCCACAAGATCTGGTGGATGCGGTGATTCATGAACGCCCCCTCATGGGTGGTCAGCACACCGTGTTGTCACGGATCGTAGAATTTGCCGAAGAACACAAAGGTGATGAAGGCGCGGTGAAAGCATTCGCCCGGCTTGAGCTTAACCGAATGGAACGTGGCATCCCTTACTTGGATGTGATCTACGCGGCCGCTCCGTTGATTGGTCTTACGGGCACGGTGACCGGGTTGTTACAGGTGTTTTCTCAGATCGCACCTGATACGGGATTACCCGATCCAGTCGCCTTCACTTCGGGGGTGGCTCTCGCTCTTTCAGCGACGGTGATCGGACTTTGTATTGCGATTCCTTCTCTGGTTGGCAGTGGTTGGCTTCAGCGTAAAATCGAAAATTATGCGGCCCAACTCGATGTGCTCCTCGAGCGAATCGTGCAGCGCGACACGAAATGAGCGGGCTATATCAGAAGCGACGTAAGCGGCCCGAGCTGAATCTCGTGCCCTTAATCGATGTGCTGGTTATTCTGATCTTCTTCGCCTTCGTGACCATGCAGTTTCGTTCCGCCACGACGTTAAATATCACGGTGCCGAAAGTGCAGACTTCGGGTAAGAATCAATTTTCCGGAAAGGTGGAGATTGGGATCGATAACGAAGGTCGGATTTCACTCAACGGTCGCGTGGTTACGATCGCGAAGATGGAAGATTTACTGAAGGAAGTGAAAACCGTGAATCCCGATACGCCGATTTTGGTGAAGGCGGATGAGACGAGCCACTTCGGAATCGTTACTCAGGTTTGGGATGCGTGTCGTCGTCTTGGTTTGAACAAGGTCGTGATGCAGACACGGAAATAGGGGTAACGAGATTGCCCGCTGTGCAAAATTAGGCAGCTTGAGATCATGAAGATTGTGATTACAGGAGTTACCCGCGGATTGGGTCGTGCCTTAGCCGAATACTACATCAAGGAGGGACATGAAATTATCGGCTGTGGTCGGAGTGGTCCGGAGATTTTCGAACTGCGAATGGAGCATCCCGACCATCATTTCTCGGTCGTGGATGTGGGTTTAGATAACAAAGTTTCGTTGTGGGCTACAGAAGCTCTGGGGATCGGAGAAGCTCCAGATATTTTGATTAATAATGCGGGTATGATGAATCGGCTCGCGCCACTCTGGGAACAGACTGATGCGGAATTTACCACACTCGTGGATGTCAATCTGCGCGGTGTCGCGAATGTCTTGCGGCATTTCTTGCCACCGATGATCAAGGCTGAATGCGGGGTAATTGTGAATATGAGCTCAGGATGGGGGCGCGCGGTATCGCCAGATGTGGGTTCATACTGCATGTCGAAATGGGGGATCGAGGGGTTAACCAAGGCCTTAGCCGTGGAATTGCCCGATGGGATGGCGGCAGTGCCGTTGAGTCCCGGAACTGTGGATACAGACATGTTGCGATCTTGTTGGGCTGAAGGCGCTGGTAGTAGCCCGAAAACAGAGGAGTGGGTGCAATCGGCCGGGCCGTATATCTTAGCGATCGGCGCAAAAGATAACGGATGTTCTCTCACTGTGCCGTAAGTGCTACTCTCGCAGATGCGAGTCGATCACGAGTGTCACCGGGCCATCATTTATGAGGCCGACTTCCATGTCGGCTCCGAACTTGCCGGTTTTAATGGGGTGCCCGATTTGATTAGACAATTCGTAGACGAACTTTTCGTAGAGAGGCACGGCGATGGCGGGAGTAGCGGCTTCATTAAATGAAGGCCGGGTGCCTTTTCGGATGCTTGCAATAAGGGTGAATTGACTGACGACGAGAATTTCACCTCGGACATCTCTGACCGATAGGTTCATGCGATCCTCGGAGTCGGTGAAGATGCGTTGTGCAATGACTTTTTGTGCAAGCCACGCGACATCATCCGGAGTGTCCGAACGAGCGACTCCCACGAGCACAAGAATGCCTTGTTTGATCTGACTGAAGATCTGCCCCTCGATGGCGACTTGAGCTGAGGAGACGCGTTGAATGACTACACGCATGGAATAAAAAAGGCGGGGTTTGAAGCCCCGCCTTTTTGAAAGTTTTGAGCGGATGATTACTCCATTTCTCTGTGCGGCTCGGTTTCGGCATCGTAGTCGATACCATCGATTCCGAACCCAAACATTTTGAGAAACTCGCTGCGGTAGCCGTTGATGTCAGTCAGCTCTTCTAGG
>Ga0105055_10010715_pt1 | contig 11429 bp, 5 predicted proteins | sample BON03_FD_78090 | JGI IMG/M metagenome (GOLD analysis project Ga0105055, IMG submission 78090) | Freshwater microbial communities from Lake Bonney liftoff mats and glacier meltwater in Antarctica - BON-03 | ecosystem: Environmental > Aquatic > Freshwater > Ice > Glacier meltwater | place: Lake... | reverse complement strand
CGCATCGGCACGCAGCGAGCGAGGGTTGCTGATCCATGCCGCTATCCAGTCGACTTTCAGTCGTGTGCCTGCACTGCTGAGATCCGGAGCATCTTTCTTCAATTCGGGCATCAGTGCTGGCGATTTCGCGAGCGCCTCATCAGGTGCATGACATTTCACACAGCGATGCGTGGCGAAGAGTTCGCGGCCTTGATGCATGAGTGCGATGTCAGAGCGAAGCGGCAAGCCGGTGGTGAGCGCTGATGGATGCACAGGCTCGCGCGGGAACTCATCGCATTCCCAGTAGAGACGAAATGAGGCAGCGCCTTGGTCGGGCGCGATGTATTCGATGGTGAAAGGGTTTTCGCCTTTGTTCAAGCGCAGTCGCTGTGCGGGTTCGATCTTAGGTAGATCGCCGGTGCCTTCGAGGATGACGGTGTCGCCCAGCGTCACCTTCACGCTGCCTTGGCCCTCAATGCTGAAGGTGTAGCGACCGCGAAGGCCGACGTTGATGTTGCCGGTGTAGGTGGCGGTGAACGCGCCGGCAGGAAGCATCGGCGAGACCGGCTGCCCTTCAGGCACATGTAGCGCGACGAGGCGATCGATGCGGCTGTCGCGTTGATCGCCTGATTTGAACTGAACATGCACGCCGCGCACCGGGGCAGGCAGTAACGCTTCGTCTGCGACAACGGCGGTTGGTGCGACTGGTGCGACTGGATTCGCATCCTGATTCGCCAGGACAGCAGCAGCGATGAGCGCGATTAACAACAACGAAATAGTGCGGGAGATCATGGCGATATCTTATACGCATCGGTGGCTGCGCAGGAGCAGCTTTTGCATTCTGGCGCGCGTGATATCTGGCGCGGTGATCGCTGCGATGGTGACGCTATGCCGCAAGCGGCGGGCAGGAGCGAAGCCGCGAGCGGCTTGTTGCGCGGGTCGCTCATCACTGTGATGCCAGCGCTGCATCAGCGCCGACCTTGTTGATGGTGTTATAAATCTCGCCCTTGATTTCTTCGCCCTCGGGTGTTTCCAGTGCGTATTTCACATGCATCTGCATCACTGGCTGCAACCCTTGAATCTCCAGAAAAACACTCTTGCCATCGTCCAGCAGCTTCGCACTCTTCACCGCGACTTTGTCCGCGCCCTTTTCAGCAGGGTTCGAGACCTTCCAGTGATCCGAGCCATAGGCGCTGGTCCAGCGATAGTTCCACTGCTGAATTTGGTAGCTGTCCACATCCTCAGCGAGTTCTTTACTGAGCTTGCCGGTGAAGGTGAGGGTCAGGCCGTTCTTGCCGGCCTTGAGTGCGGCGGGCATGTTCACAGGCTTACCGGTGTAGCGCACGCGCTGGAAGCTGCCATCGCGGGCAGCGCTGGATTGCCAGCCTTTGATACCCATGACATAAAGCTGACCATCGCGATCATTGAAGCGAAGGCGGCAGGTACCCGAGTCAAACTTGAGCGGGAATCGGACGACGCCGCCTTGCACGGTTTTTCCATCGGGGCCATCGACTTCTTCCTTGAGCACTTTGAAGAGCGAGCATGTGCCGTAGCTGGCGTAGAGCAGGTCGCCGGTGAACGGGCCCCATTTGTCGCTGGTGACCCATGCCTGACCGCCGCCGGAGTTGCAGACATTCTTGGGCATCCAGCAGATGGGCGCATCGTAGATGGTCGGTTTGGGATCCATGTGCGAAAGATCGACGACACCGCCAAAGCCTTTGCGTTTGGCGAGTTCATCAGCGGTCCAGTAGTTGATGCGGCTTTTGGGAACCCAGGTGCCTTCGTTGTCGCCGGTGGTGATTTCGCCGTTAGGCCCGACGGCCATGCCGTTGGGTGCGCGAAGACCGGTGGCGATGACTTCGAGTTTGCTGCCGTCTTTGGAGAGCTTGAACGCACAGCCATGATGAGGCGTGATGGCCTGCCAGCCGCTGCCGCCGGGGTTCACGGCTCCGCCTTTGACGAAGTAGAAATTGCCAGCTTTGTCGGTGTGAAGTTCGTAGGCGAATTCGTGGAAACCGAAGGTGATGATGATGTCGTTGTTGAAGTTTTCGTAGAAGTCCGCCTGTCCATCTTTGTTCAGATCGTGCAGACGGGTGATGCCATCGCGGCCATGCACATAGATCACTTCATCCACAATCTTGAGGCCAAGGCCATCGTGAAGACCGGCTGCAAAGCGCGACCATGTGACGTTATCGAGTTTGTCATCGATGCCTTTAACGATCCAGACATCGCCGTTCCATGTGGTGACGGCTGCGGTGGTGCCATCTTTGAAAAAGTCGAAACCGCCGGTACGCATCCAGGATTTGTAGGCATTATTGAAGGGAACGGTGATGGTATCGACGACGTACGGTGCGCTCTTGGCTTTGGCATCGGTATCGCCGAGTGTGCCTTTGGTGGTCACTTCTTCGGTCCACTGGCGCGGGCCGCCTTTCGTCCACGCGCTGACATCGGCGAGCCGAACGCGCTCAGCGCCTTGCAGCGATGCTTCAAACTTGCCTTGATCGGCTTTGGCGAAGGAGGCGAACTTCACGACGAGCTGCACATCGCTATTACGAGCGGGCACATCGAGAAGAATGCGCTGGCCTTGGGTGCGCAGCTTCGCGCCGCTATTCATAAAGAAACCGGCAGCCGTGATGCGATCACCTTTTTCAATCGTCGCCATCTTGTCATCTGCTTTGCCTTCGCCTTCCGCTTCAACGAGCACGATCGTCACCGCTTTGCCTTTGCCGATTTTGATCTGACGAGCGAAGACGTGTACGCCATCGTGATTGCTGATGGAAGGCATTTCGAGAATGGCGGAATCACCAGCGGAATAGCTGAGGATCACTTTGCCATCGTGGTGGTAGAGGCCGTGATACCTGGCCCACTCGCGGGGCAGATTGCCATAAGGCTTGTTGGCGCGGGTGTCATCGAATTTGCCTTGCGGATCAGCGATGCCGGGCGCAGCCGAGGTGGTGAATTGGACGGTGCCAGCAGGGCCGGGGTTCTTGCCGTGATCGCCTTTGTAGCTGACGCCTTCGTAGTTGATGAAGCCGCCGGCCCAACCCGCGGCATAGCGAAAAAGCTCAGTATCGAAGCAGACATAAGCGCCGCCGTTTTCATCGCTGAGTTTGATGACCGCGCCTTTGTAAGCCAGGTTGCCCTTGGGCGACTTGGCATCGAAGGTCATCATCTGATGCGGGCCATAGATCATCGTCTGCGAAGGGTTGGCCAAGGCTGTGCCACAGAGCCCAAGCAGCGCGATGGCGATGAGAGTGACAAGGCGAGTGAATCGAAACATGTGAAAATCCTTTATGAACGATCAGCTTTGAGCTATCAGCTACCAGCTTTCAGCAATGAACAATCAGCAATGAGACCGCGATACGGCGGACCGCTCCGTGGGTATTGCACCGCAGAGGCTCGGGGTAAGCGTGGGGCTTGCGTAATCGTGAAAATCAGTGGGCGGGGCGTTTTAGTAATGTGATTTTGGAATCTGAGTAGAGCAACAGAGAAGAGTAAACAGAGCAGAGCAAATAGAGCAGAATAAATAGAGCCGCGACTCAACGAGTCGCGGACGCCGACGGCCTGAATGGGCGCTCATCGCGCGGTGATGCGCACGCCTCGTTTGGGTGATCGTTTTTTCGAACAAAGTTCGACGTCTGGTTCGCGGATATCACGCTCACTGAATTTCGCCCTCGCTCAGACCACGGCGCGACGTACACCCCTTCAGGCCTTGGGCGTCCGCGACTCGTTGAGTCGCGGCTCAGTATCCCGCTCAGTGTCCCGAATTTTTAACTCTGCCCTCACCCGAAAAAAAAAGTTCTCACAACACCGGCCCAAGATGCCAGGGTGTGAACTCTTCATCGCCAATGCCCATCGCTTCGCTCTTGGTCTTCTTCCCGCCAGCGACTTCGAGCACGAGATCGAAAATCCTTTCGCCCACAGCTTCCACAGATTCGCCTTGCAGAATCGTGCCCGCATTGAAATCCATGTCATCGATCATGCGCTCATACATCGGCGTGTTCGTTGCGATCTTGATCGAAGGCGTCGGCTTGCAACCGAAGCACGAGCCGCGCCCGGTGGTGAAGCAAACGACGTTCGCACCACCAGCGATCATCCCGGTGACGCAGACCGGATCGAAGCCGGGCGTGTCCATGAGCACCAGGCCTTTTTCGCGGATTTCCATGGCATATTCGTAAACCGCATTGAGCGCCGTCGATCCCGCTTTGGCCACAGCGCCCAGACTTTTTTCATAGATCGTTGTCAGCCCGCCCGCCTTGTTGCCGGGCGAAGGATTGTTATCAATCGAAGCGCCGAACACTTTCGCATACCACTCCCACCAGCGGATGCGCTCGATGAGTTTTCGCCCGACAGCTTCGCTGCGAGCGCGGCGAGTCAGCAGATGTTCAGCACCATAAACCTCCGTCGTCTCCGCAAGCACCGCAGTACCACCAGCAGCGACGAGGCGATCGGAGGTGATACCCAGAGCAGGGTTGGCGGTGATGCCGGAGTTGCCATCGCTGCCGCCGCACTTGAGGCCGAGGATGATTTCACTGGCGGGGATGGGCGTTCGCTCGATGCGATTGACCTGTGGCAGAAGTTCGCTGACGAGTTCGATACCGCGCGCGATGGTTTTCTGCGTGCCGCCCAGGTCCTGCATGGTAAGAACTGGAATGGAGGAAAGAGAAGGGCCTAGGGAGGAGGGCCTAGGGCCTAGGATCGCAAGGGAGTGAGACGATGCGATTGATTCGGCTGCCTTCACTGTCTTGTCTGCCTTCTCTTCCCTAGGCCCTAGGCCCTCTCTCCCTAGGCCCTTCATCAAATGCCCCGGCGTCGCCACTTCGCAGCCCAGACCGATGATGAGCACGGCTGCGACATTGGCATGTTTCGCAAAACCCGCCATGACGCGATCGAGCATTTGATGATGGAGCAGATCAATCGCCATGCCGCAGCCGGTGGCGTGCGTGAGTGCGATGACGCCATCGACGTTTGGAAAATTCGCAAGCCGATCGCGGTCGAAGTGGCGGGCGATCGCTTTGCTCACAGTGGCGGAGCAGTTGACGGTGGAGACGATGGCGATGTAGTTGCGCGTGGCCGCTCGGCCATCAGCGCGGCGATAGCCCATGAAGGTGCGCCCGACCACCGGCACAGGATCGGGCGGAATCTGCGTGGCGTATTCGTAATTCTGTTCGAGCTGCCCGGCAGTCATGTTGTGCGAATGCATCCAGTCACCCGCAGCGGCGGGTCGCGTGGCGTAGCCGATGGTCTGGCCGAACTTGATGATGCGTGCGCTTGTGCCGATGGCGGTCAGCGCGATCTTGTGGCCCAGCGGAACGCTAGCGGTGAGCGTCACCTGCCGATGGCCCGCAGTGACCACCGCGCCTGCGCTAAGCGCACGCACAGCAATGCAGACGTTGTCCGCAGGATGTAAAAGAACCACATCAGTCGCAGCGTTCATTGTGGGCATAGGGAACAGGATAGCGGCAGATGGGGACGCGCAGCGAGCGCGCTGCGGCTATGAAAAAGTCGTGCGCATCAGCGCATCCACTTGCACAGTGAATCGACATGTTTCGCGGAGCCATCGCGCAGCCAGCCGTCGAGCTGCGCTTGCTCCTTGAGCTGCTGGCCGCGGTGACGGGGCACCACGATAAAACCTGTCGCAATATCCGAGAGAGCGCTCATGTCGCCCCAGAGTTTTTCAAACTGCGCCACAGGGAACACATCTTCCTGCCCGTGGCCCCAGCGCTTTTTCACATCTTTGAGCGTGACGTAGGTCGGAATCCTTGCTGCGAAATTGCGGATGGCAGCGGTCACCTTCGCGGGATCATTCAAGGCTTCACGCGTGAGACCAAACGCCTTGAGCAGTCCTTCGATGTCGATCCACGTTGTCGCCGAGTTGTAATACGACAGTGCAAACTCATCTTCCTCGCGCGGCATCGCAAGCCCTTCCAACAATCTCGGTCTGCCATCAACGCGCGCCAGGCCGCCGCCGCGATCTTCAACACGGCGGTTGATCACTTCAAAGCTCAGCGTCCAGCCGCGCTGGATGTGCAGGCCGATGAGCGCGGGATCGAGATTAGCGCCGAGCGTGTCGATGTTGTGCAGCATCAGGTAGCGCAGATTCGGTCGCTCTTTCATCAGGCTCAGCAGCACACCGTTGCGCAGAAGATTAGGCACTTCATACCAATGGCCCACAGGATGCAGACACTGCATCGGCAGGTTGTCGGTGTAGTCGCTCCCTTCACCTGCCGACCGCGCCCAGCCGATGAGAGCCGCATGCAGACTCTCGCGCATTTTCTGCTTCTGTTCATCAAGCTGCTGATGCGCGACTTCCTCCCACGCAAAGCGAAGATCGCGCTCCATCGGAATCATGCGCAGCCCAATCGCCCGGCCGGAGGACAAATGTAGCGGCCCGGAAAAACCATAGTTATTCAGGTGATTCAGATGCGATTCGATAGGAGCGTGCGTGAGATAGCTGGTGGTGATGACATGAGCCGGGGCGATGCCGAATTGCTCTGCCGTGCGCTGACTCTTGGCCAGGTGTACTTCACTGAAGCTGCGATGCTTGCCCGCGAACTTGGCAAAGGGATGTAGCGCCTTCACCACGCCAGCGCCTTGCGTCCACCGGCTGCCCGCACCGGCAGCGAGTGTGACCGTCGCCACTTCGCCGCGCTCCAGCGCAGCGCGGCCGAGCCTCTCGCATTCCTTATCAAGTGCCACCCGCGCATCGACGACATCGCTGTCGCGCACATCTTCGATGGTCGTGCTGGCGGGCAATCGATTCTGCGCCAGGCCGATGCGACCGGCGCGCAGAGCTGCGCGAATCTGTTCGTGTTGCTGCCGATCAAAACCAAGATCATCGAGCAGGCCATCGAGATTGCGCGCGCCGGTCTGTTCGCGCATGCCTTTGGGCAGGAGGCGATCAAAGAGCGTGTGGACCATGCCGGGCATCGTGTTGCTGCTGCTGCGCACAGTCGCGCCGAATCGCTCCAGCTCGACGCGCTCGAGTAGCGTCAGCCCGCTTGCATCACTGCGCAGCCAGTGGGGCACCATCATGGCGTAGTAGCCCGGCGGCATCATCGCCACATCAGCGCCCAGCAGTTCACTGACGGTGCCTCTCTCATTGATCGCAAAATCGTAAACGACAGGCTCCATCGCAAAGGGCAATGCGGATTCGAGTTCGCGCTTGGTGTCGCGCATCATCGTGTGCAAGAAGTCTTGTGCGGCTGCTTTGGCGTGCGGCGCGAAGATGAATCCCATGCCGCCGCCTGACATGCCGCCGAGCATCCAGAAACCCCAGAAATCAGGGCCGAATTGCGCTTTCGTTTTGCTGATGAGCGTTTCGGTGAAGAGGTTGCTCGCAGCGGGGATGATGGCCTGGATCGGCTCGAAGAAATTGTGCGTGGTGGCGGCGGCAACCTCAGCGACATCGCCGCGCTTAAGCGCACTCAAGATGCGATCGAGAACCTTCATCGCTTCTTTGCGTGCCTGCCATTCGCCGCTGCTGCGCAGGAGATATTTCTCGGTGACCATTTCGAGGATCGGGCCGACATTTTGGGCCATGCCGCCGTGTACGAGGACGAGGCTGTCGCGCAGCTTGTTGCGCGTTTCATCAGAGGCTTCATCGCGCGTGAGGATGTGATGATTGGGCAGCAGGCAGCCGCGGCTGACACCATGCTCGGGATCCTCAGGTGACGCGACCGCGCCTTCGATGAGTTTCATGCCGGGCCACACACCGCCTGAATCCTGCCAGCCGCCGCCGGAGCCGCCGATCCATTCGCCAAGGATCGCGCGGGCTGCGACGAGTCTTCTTTCGTTCTCGCTCAGTTCCCCCGTCAGGCTCGCAGCTTGTCCGGTTGCGCGCATGCAAAGCGCGATCAGCGAGGCGAGCAGATTCGTCGAGACCGCAAGGCGCGAACCTTTGGGAATGTTGTTGACACTGCTGACAATCTCCAACCCAAGGCCTGGCCCGATCATCACCGAGAGCAGATCAGATAGCTGCTGCGCAGAACCTTCAAGACCTGCGGGCACGAGACCCGATGCAATCACGGCGGCTTTCAAAAGGCCTAGATAATCACGGGCAAAATCGAACATTTCATCGAGCGTCGTAATCTCGGCTTTAGCGCCAAGGTCCACGCTGATGAGCCGAATGATCGGCTGATCGATCACCCGCAAATACGCTTCGACCGGGGGCTTGGGCTGATCATCGCGGCCGCGCACGGCGAGATCGATCGACACATTGAGCACCCGCGCGCCTTGCGGATAGTCCATACCCAGAAAGAAAATATCGCTCCACGCACTGTGCGTCAGATCCATACGTACCGGCGTTTTCTCCGTCAGAATCGGAAAAGGCGATTCAGCATTGGCACGCGCGAGCAGTTCACCGCGAAGGCGCAGCGGCTGATCCGCAGGATGACCCATGCGAAAGACCCACTGATTGCCACGCACCGAGCGAACGCTCTTGCGCACCTGATTGGCCAGCGTCTGAAAAGCAAGATCGCGGTAAGCCTGCGCCAGCGCGGAGCTGACAGCATCGCTGGGGCCATCGTGCTCTTGAGCGGCCAGAAAATAATCGATGGCTTCTTCAAAGCGGCGCTGCAAAAGATGACTGTATCCCTCGTGCGAAATCAGGCCATGCGAAGTGGCGGGCAGCGCATCAGGCAAATGAAAGCGATGAATGGCGTAGAGGAAAAATAGAGCGCGCACGCGCTGATAGAGATTGTCGCAGTCACGGCGAAACAGATCGAGCTTGCCGCACTGCTCGAGCAGCTGCGCAGCAGAAAGCCCGCGGCACGCTTCTTCAATGGCGGTGTCACGCAGCTTCGCCTGGTCCGTCGTGATGATGTCAATCAGGTCAAGCATGGGGGTCAGAGGTCAGAGGTCAGAGGACAGAAGTCAGAAGTCAGAGGTCGGTCAGGAATCAAATTGCGACGATCAGAAGGAGGTCAGTGCCTGCGGTGACGCTGCTGCTCTTACTGACCTCTGATCTCTGACCTCTGGCTCCTCACCCTGCGAGTAGTTCGACGAGATTTGCCAGTACATCGGGGCGGTCGTTGCCTGCCAGGGCCAAGGCGAGTTGTGCGGTGAGGATGCCGTATTTCACGCCGATGTTGTACCGCTTGCCGGTGACTTCAAGGGCCAGGTGTTGTTCGCGTGATGCCAGCGCCGCCAGTGCGGGTGAGAGCTGAATGTTGCCCTTGGGTGCTGCGGCGATTTGCTGGCCGAGGATGTCCATGAGGGCGGGCGTGAGTACATGCATGCCAAAGAGGCAAAGGTAGTGCCCCGCGCGAAGGCCGGGCACGATGAGGGTTTGCTCGGCTTCGGTGGGCGTGGGTTTTTCGACGACGCGCTCGATTTCGTAAACGTTCTTTTGCCCTTGCACGCGCCTGCCGCCGATGACGCCGTAGTACGGCAGCATGTTTTCGCGGGTGGCCTGCACAGCGGAGACCGCACAGTTGTGAGCCTCGGCAACTTCGACGAGTTGCTGCGCGCATCGCTTGGCGACGCCGGAGACATAAAGATGATCGCCCACGAGATGGATGAAGGATTCCTGGTTGATGAACTCAGCGGCGCGGTGCAGGGCATCGCCGTAGCCGCGTGGCTGATGCTGTTCGATGAAGACCAGATGTGCGCTCAGTTCTCCGGCAGCCTCGCGGTAAGCTTCGCCATCGCCGGGACAGACGACGATGGCGATTTCGTCGATGCCCGCGCTAGTGACTTCTTCGATGACGATGCGCAGCGCCGTCTTCTCAACGCCATCGCGATCAACGAGGCGTTGCAAGGGAAGCAATCGCTGCGAAGGGGCGGCGGCGGTGATGACAGCTTTTTTCAGTTTCATGCATGAACCTCTGCAAGCCTCGCGACGGCGAGGGTGAGCAACCAGCCTACCACGATGAACATCGGCTATCTCCAGGGCAGAGGTCAGAGGTCAGAAGTCAGAAGTCAGAAGTCAGAAGTCAGAGGTCAGTAAAGGCAGCCAGTGCACCGAGGGCTTTGCCATCTTCTTGATCTCTGATCTCTGATCTCTGACCTCTGATCTCTGACCTCTAACTTCTGTCCTCTGTCCTCTGACCTCTGTTCACGCTGGGTCTGAATAATTTTCTGTCTGCTGGGGCGAAGATTTTTCTTGCCTTGGGCAGGGGCGCGGGGGTAGTATTTAGGAGAGAGTGTAAGGCTCGCAGCCATGTGTGTGGTCAAGCCTTGCATTGCTGGGAAGATTCATTTCAGGATCCTGATTCAAAAGACGTGGCGTAGCCATGGGATCTAGGTGTGGTGTGGGCCAATTTCAGAAAGGAGCCAATCATGGCGACAGTACGAGACATCCTCGCGGAGAAGGGGTCAAATGTGCTTTCGATTGGTGAAGAAGCGACCGCACTCGATGCGGCACTGCTCATGAATGAGCACAAGATCGGCGGCCTACCCGTGCTGCGCGATGGCAGCGTGGTGGGCATGTTCACCGAACGCGATCTGCTCCAGCGCGTGGTCGCAGAGCGACGCGATGCTGCGGAAGTGTTCGTCGGTCAGATCATGACCCGGCGGATCACCGTGGCAGGACCGGAAACCACCATCGACGAAGCTCGCGGACTGATGATGACCAAACGCATTCGCCATCTGCCCATTGTCGATAAAGATCGAAAGCCGCTGGGCCTGATCTCCATCGGCGATCTGAACGCTCATCAACTGATCGATCAGGAAAAGACTGTCGATGCGCTGCGCGAATACCTCAACGGCGGCGGGGCGGCGTTTGTGGCGTGAGTTGATTCGTGACAACTGAAGAAATCAAAACGCCGATGGCTCAAAGGCTGTCGGCGTTTTTTTATTCGTTGTAATAGAGTGAAATGATTCTGGTGCTTTCATGGTTGCTCTAGTTCGCCACGGGCAAACCGCTCAAAGCAGCGGCCTGCCCATGCCACACGGCAAGACTTCACTCGGCAACGTTTCACTTCTCGCCTTCGTGTTTCTCTTGTTTGCACAGCACGCTCTTACCTCGCGCTGCTTGCCACGCTGTGAGCATCCACACACTCGCCCACGCATCGCCAGCGGTTTCATCTGCGGTGGGTTCTTTCGCTTTCTGTGCGATGGGTTGGTTGTCCTTGTGATCGAGGAATCCCAGATCGCGCCAAGGTTGAGGCGAGAAGGTGCCATCGAGTTTGCGAGCGGCGTAGAGCGATTTCGTATGCACTTTGTCTGGGCAGCAATACAGCGAACCGGTTTGGCCACTGAGACACCGAGGAAACTGAGGAAGGCAACAAGCCAATGCACTTGGTTCGCACCCATCACTCATCAAGCTGTTGCTGATGGCGGTGGCGGCGGCGGGGTCTTGGGGCCGTCGTCGGTCGCGGGTCCATCAAGCGTAATCGGCGCAGCGCTGAGTGAAACAGGCGGCAGCATCGGCATCCCGCTCACCATTGCTGGCGGCGGTGCCTCGTGCGAAGAGGAAAACTTGGTCAGGCCAAACGTCGAGAGCGCTT
>Ga0105055_10010713_pt1 | contig 11430 bp, 10 predicted proteins | sample BON03_FD_78090 | JGI IMG/M metagenome (GOLD analysis project Ga0105055, IMG submission 78090) | Freshwater microbial communities from Lake Bonney liftoff mats and glacier meltwater in Antarctica - BON-03 | ecosystem: Environmental > Aquatic > Freshwater > Ice > Glacier meltwater | place: Lake... | reverse complement strand
GCACTTCCAGAAAATTCACAAATAAAAAGAATGGATCTATCGGCACCTCGTGCCCCAATCGTTAAATAAGATTTTTGCCAGATTTTTGCCAGATTTTTGCCAGATTTTGAGACACGTCAAAGAGTTCATGTCGGTGTTTGATTAACAGTGCAATCGCCTTTAAGTTCGCCCTATCGAAAAGCATTGAATTATAAGCCTCAACTGGAGGTTTACAGTTCATAAGGAGGATTAGCGTGGCTTCACCACAGAATTATTTAGCGGTCATCAAAGTTGTTGGTATTGGTGGCGGTGGAGTTAATGCGATCAATCGAATGATCGACGTTGGATTAAAAGGCGTCGAGTTCATTGCCATTAATACGGATGCACAACATTTGTTAATGAGTGATGCAGATGTGAAATTAGATATCGGCCGGAAAACTACACGTGGACTTGGCGCAGGAATGGATCCAGATAAGGGAAGAGAAGCGGCGTTAGATCATGCTGATGACATTGAAGAAATTTTGCGTGGCGCAGACATGGTTTTTGTTACTGCTGGCGAAGGTGGCGGAACTGGAACTGGCGCCGCACCAGTTGTTGCAAAAATTGCAAAAGATATCGGTGCCTTAACTATCGGTGTTGTGACTCGTCCATTTTCTTTTGAAGCAAAGTTGCGCGCAAGTCAGGCCGATGTTGGTATTGAAGCATTGCGTGCCGAAGTTGATACTTTAATTGTAATTCCTAATGATCGTTTGCTTGCGATCTCAGATCGACAGATTACTTTAGTTGATGCATTCAAGAGCGCGGATCAGGTCTTGCTCTCTGGCGTGCAAGGTATTACCGAGATTATTACGCAGCCTGGATTAATTAACCTCGACTTTGCAGATGTCAAAGCTGTTATGTCAGGTGCTGGTTCTGCGTTAATGGGTATTGGTTCAGCACGCGGTGAAAATCGTGCTTTACGTGCTGCTGAACTAGCGATCTCAAGTCCTTTACTTGAGGCATCAATTGATGGCGCCATGGGTGTTCTGCTTTCAGTATCAGGTGGATCAGACCTAGGTCTTTTTGAAGTTAATGAGGCCTGTGAGTTAGTTCAATCTGCCGTACATCCAAACGCGAAGTTTATTTTTGGAACAACAATCGATGATGCATTAGGAGATGAAGTCCGCATTACCGTTGTAGCAGCTGGTTTTGAAGGCGGCGAGCCAAAGAAAGTTTCCACTCCAATTATTGATGCCGCAACCTTAGGTGGAGTGGCCAATCCCATCGCTAGCAATGATCCACTTTCGGTAGCGTTAGAACTTGGTAATGAAGCGCCAAAGCGTCGGGTAACTTTTGAAGAGCTAGTTTCAGAGGATGAGATCGACGTCCCTGACTTCATGAAGTAAGGCTTTGTCTCACACATTTACTGATCGGCGCGGGGGCTTTAGCTCCGGCGCCTACGAATCTTTGAATCTTGCACTTCATGTCAATGATGATCCAGCGGTCGTTGTACGTAATCGTGCGACGCTAGGTAGCGTTCAGTTTATGAATCAAGTTCATGGCAACGAAGTATTAGTTGTTGATACTTTTCTACCGAGTGATCCGACGTGTGATGGCCTTATTACAACTAATCCAGATTTAACTTTGGCGGTAATGGTCGCTGATTGCATTCCCTTATTACTTATTTCCAAGGAGGCAGTCGCAGCAGTTCACGTTGGACGCGCCGGAATAGTCAATCGCGTTGCAAAGGTTGCCGTTGAAAAAATGCGCGCATTAGGTGCCGACAAGATTCATGCACTACTTGGTCCTTCAATCTGCGGGCGGTGTTATGAAGTTCCATTTGAGTTACAACAATTGGTTGTCGCAGAACACCCTGCCGCAATGGCTACAACTCGTCATCAAAGTAGCGCACTGGATCTTCCAGCGGCTTTGATTGCACAGTTAGTCAATCTAGAACTTAGTTATGAAGCATCTATGATGTGCACGCTAGAAGATCCCTTATATTTTTCACATCGCCGAGAAAACCCAACTGGTCGTTTTGCTGGATTGGTGAAGTTATGAATCGCATTGAGGAATTGGCCGAAAACTTAGCGGTTGTTAAATCAAAGATTGCCGCTGCCGGCGATCATGAGGTTTGCTTAATCGCAGTGACTAAGACTTTCCCGGCTAGCGATGTTGAAATTTTGCATCAACTAGGTGTGCGCGATTTTGGCGAAAATCGAGATTCTGAAGGTAGTGAAAAATCTCAAATTGTTGATGGTAATTGGCATTTTCAGGGGCAGATTCAAAGTAATAAATTAAAGTCGATCACTCGTTGGGCTTCAGTAATTCATTCACTTGATGATCCGCGACATTTTCAATTAATAGAAAAAGTTGCCCCTCATCGGCTCTCTATTTTCTTGCAGGTCTCATTAGATGGCGCCGAGCATCGCGGGGGAGCTGGGTTAAGTAATTTATTTGCCTTAGCTAAGGATGTAGAAAGTTCTGCCAATCACACATTGATGGGATTGATGTCGGTTCCGCCAGTTGGTATGGACGCACACCTGGCCTATCAAGAGTTGGCCAAGATCCAAAAGGATTTCGTCGCTGAATTTCCGCAGGCCAGATACTTGTCGGCGGGGATGAGTGGCGACTATGAATTAGCGATTTCTTATGGCGCGACACATGTTCGCGTAGGCTCATCAATCCTCGGTTCACGCTCAACCGCCCTGTAATATTTCAATATGTCTCTCTCACTGCGCCGTGTCGCGAATTACCTTGGCTTAATGGATGATCCTGAATTTGATTCTCCAGCATCCGTAGCAGCAGTAGCCCCAACAAATGATGTGCGAATCAAAACTCGCGAACCACGCGTAGTTGCGACATTGCGCCACAACTCGGTCGTAGGAGTTGCCCCACAACTTGATCTTCCAGTTCTAGATCGCATTATTACTTTGCATCCTCGCTACTACAACGAGGCTCGTACTATCGGTGAGCATTATCGCGCCGGCAACCCAGTCATTATTAATCTCACTGAAATGGATGAGTCTGAGCACAAGCGTCTTGTAGATTTTGCAAGCGGTTTAGCATTTGGTTTACATGGAACCATCGAGCGCGTTACAAAGAAAGTATTTCTACTCTCACCTGCAAATGTATCGGTCAGTTCGGAAGACAAATCTATGGCGGCCCAAGCAAGTTTCTTTAACCAGAGTTAATTATGTTTAGTGTCGGCTCACTGCTTGCTAGTATTTTGCAAATCTTTTTGTTTGCACTTTTAGGTCGTCTGATCTTTGACTATGTGCAGATGTTTTCCAAGACATGGCGTCCACGCGGTCCCATCCTTTATCTCGTGGAAGCGATTTATACGGTCACAGATAAGCCAATGAAATTCGTTTCACGATTTGTTCCACCATTGCGCCTAGGTGGAATTAGCTTAGATCTAAGTTTTATTGTGCTCTTCTTCGGAACACAATTATTGATGGGCCTAGTGCGTAACTTCTAATCAGGTCTAGTTTAATTCACCTTAGATAGAAGTACTTCTAAACCAATCTCACCATCAGATATCGCCAGCGATATATCTCGATCCATGGACAGTGCCAGAACTTCGTCGGCAATGTGTTGGGAATCAGATTCAATTGCCGCCACAATCTCATCGCGTGCATTCCATTTAATCGCAATTCGATCAGATATTTCAAAGCCATCACTCTTGCGACGCTCTTGAATAAATCGGATTACTTCACGGACGTTACCGGCGGCAACTAAAGCTGGTGTCAGTTCAAGATCTAGCGCCACGCTTTCACCATCATGAAATGAGACGCTCCATCCAGATTTAGGCACTTCAGTAATCACTAAATCGGCCAAAGTGATTTCCCATTGACCAAGTGATGCACTTCCCACGGTACGTAAACTCTTTACTAATGCAGTCGCATCAGCGGCTGCTATCGCTTTAGAAATCTCTTGAACCTGTCCACCAAATTTAGCGCCAAGAGTTTTAAAGTTTGCCTTAACGCTGATGTCGACTAAATCTCCACCAGCCGTTGCGATATCTGCTAAATCCAAGACATTGAGTTCATCTGCGATCTGTTCCCGCATCTGCTCGGGCAATGTTGCCCAACCACTTGCGGCAATTAAGGCACGGCCTAATGGTTGGCGAATTTTGATTCCAGATTCGGCACGGGTTGCCCGACCAAGTTCAACGATTCTTCGAGTCAGGGCAACTTGTGTACCAAGGTTTAGATCAATCACTGATGGATCTGAAACAGGGAAGTTAGATAGGTGAACAGATGCTGTGGCCTTTTCATCGGTAGGACGCACCAGTTCTTGCCACATTTGTTCGGTAATAAAAGGCACCATTGGTGAAAGTAGTTGAGTTAATCCCACCAAACATTCATGCAGTGTTCCGAGTGCGGCAAGATCGCCATCCCAAAAACGTCGGCGAGATCGGCGCACGTACCAATTTGAAAGGTCGTCGATAAATCGCGCTAATTCGCGACCAGCGGTTTGCGAGTCAAAGTTTTCCAGCGCCGAATCAACTTGCTCGATTAATATATTGAGTTCAGAGATTATCCATCGATCCATCAATGGACGTTCGGCAAGCAGGGGAGTCTTCCCTATTTCAAAATTTGATGCCTTCGCATATAGGGCATGGAAAGAGACAGTGTTCCAGTACGTCAATAAGGTTTTTCGAACTACTTCATTAAGTGAGTCGTGACCAACTCTACGAGCAGACCATGGTGAACCAGCTGTCAACATGTACCAGCGAACGGCATCGGCCCCATGTTGATCCATCAACGCCATTGGCTCTAATACATTTCCTAAATGCTTGCTCATCTTGCGGCCATCTTTATCCAAGATATGACCTAAACAAAGCACTGTCTTATAAGAGGATTTATCAAAAACCAAAGTTCCAATAGTCATTAATGTATAAAACCAGCCACGAGTTTGGTCAATCGCCTCGCAGATAAAATCAGCGGGATAGGAGGCTTTGAATTTTTCAACTGAACCTTCATTATGTGGGTAGCCCCACTGCGCAAATGGCATCGCACCAGAGTCATACCAACAGTCAATAACTTCAGGGACGCGAACCATTGTTGTTGAACATTGGGCACAGTCGAAAGTAATGTCATCTACGAAAGGACGGTGTGGATCTAAGTTGGATAGCTCTTGCCCAGCCAGCTCGCCAAGTTCTTTCAGCGAGTCAACGCAAATCTCATGTTTGTTTTCGCAACGCCAAATGGGAAGAGGTGTTCCCCAATACCTATTTCGCGATAGCGCCCAATCGATATTGTTATTGAGCCAATCACCATATCGGCCATCTTTAATAGTTTCTGGATGCCAATCGGTTGCGGCATTCTCACGGAGCAAGGCATCTTTAATTGACGTTGTTCGGATGTACCACGACGGTTGTGCGTAATACATCAACGCTGTGTGGCAACGCCAGCAATGCGGATACGAGTGCTCGTACTGCTGATGTTTATATAAAGCGCCACTCGCTCTTAATTCTTTCACTAATGCTTTGTCGGCATCCTTAAAGAAAACTCCACCAACAACGGGCACATCTTTCAAGAAAGTTCCATCGGGGGCGATGGGATTCACTACGGGTAGACCATAACTGCGACAAACCGCTAAGTCGTCGGCACCAAATGCCGGCGCCTGGTGAACTAGTCCAGTTCCATCTTCGGTTGTGACATAGGTTGCCAACACGATGAAATGTGCATCTGGTATTTCCACAAAATCAAAAACTCGTTTATACGTTACCTTTTCAAGTTCGCTACCCAGCATTGTTTTTACGATCTTTTTTTCACCAGTTACTGCATCCATTAGCGCTTTTGCGACAACTAAAACTTCAGTGACATCATCGTTGGTAACTTCAATCGCAACATATTCAACGTCAGGATGAACTGCAATGGCCGTGTTTGAAACCAAGGTCCAGGGGGTAGTGGTCCAGACAAGAAATGAAGCGTTAAGTTTTTCGAGTTCACCCGACGTTGCCCGAAAGCGAACAAATACAGATGGATCGGTAACAGTTTCATAACCTTGCGCTAATTCATGATCTGAAAGTCCGGTTCCACAACGTGGACAGTACGGTGCGACACGATGGTCTTGTACGAGTAGCCCCTTTTTCCAAATTTCTTTAAGCGACCACCAAACTGACTCAACATATTCTGGTGACATGGTCCAATAAGCCTCATCAAAATCTACCCAGAAACCCATTCGATCGGTCATGTCGGTGAATGCGCTGACATGTCGTTGTACGGAATCTCGACACTTGTCATTAAATTGTGCGATGCCATATTTTTCAATATCGCCCTTGCCGGCAAAGCCCAACTCTTTCTCTACTGCAATTTCAACCGGTAAACCGTGGCAATCCCAACCAGCTTTACGCGTTACATATTTTCCCTTCATTGTTTGAAAACGCGGGAATACATCTTTAAAAACACGAGCTTCAATGTGGTGGGTTCCGGGCATTCCATTTGCCGTCGGCGGACCTTCGTAAAATGTCCATGCGGGTGCACCTGTGCGGGCGGCTACAGTTTTTTCAAAGATTGCATTGTCACGCCAGAATTTCAAAATTGAATGCTCGACGGCAGGCAGGTCGACCGAAGCTGAAATTGCACGAAATGACATGAAAAAACCCCCAGAAAATAATCTGGAGGGACGACTCCTGCTATCGCAGTTATCGCGGTACCACCCGCCTTGCGCTGCCAGATCTACAACTTCGAAGACACTGCCAGCACCACTTAAAATTTCACTATTGGTTCTAAGTGAGCGCTATGGCTCATTTCTTCCAACTGGCTCGTGAGGTGATAGCCCCGTCAATGCCCCGTTCGTGAAGGCACAATTCTAGTCGATAACTGCCGGAAAGATTGGTCGTGGCGTAATTGGTAACCGAGAGCTAATCGGTCTAGGGTTCGCGACATGCCTAAGCCAACAGTCAAAAAAGCGGCAGCTAAAAAAGCCGCCCCAAAAAAGGCTGTCAAAAAGCTTGTTCCGGCGAAGAAGTCGGCCAAGAATGCCGCTCCGGTTAAAAAAGCGGTAAAAAAGGTGGCACCTGTTAAAAAAGCTGTCAAGAAAGCAGCTCCGGTTAAAAAAGCGGCGATCAAAAGCATTCCTGTAAAAAAAGCTCCGGGTAAAGCCTCGCCTGGAAAAACAACTTTGACCGTTGATGAAAAATCTCAGACGGTATCTGTTTCAACGGTAACTGCTCCAGTCGTAGCGCCAGTTGTAGAAGAGCGCCGTTTGGTAATGCCACCTCCGCCACGTCCAGTTAAAAGTGGGAAAAAAGTTGCACCACTGAAGCCAATCAAAGTCGCACCAGTTCCAGTTGTGGTCTCGGAAAATGAATCCCCTTGGAGCAATGCCGAATTAAAAGTTATTCGTAGTGAAATTTCAAAGGAATTAGATCGCCTCCGCAAAGAGCTAGTGATCGTTGAAGCCGAGATGGATGAATTGATTCAAGAATCTGGTGAAGGCGCTGGCGATGATCAAGCAGATGCTGGCACAAAGACTTTTGAGCGCGAGCATGAGATGTCACTTGTGATTAATGCTCGAGACATGGTCCTGCAAACAGAGCGTGCACTAGATCGAATTGATACCAAGAATTATGGCAATTGCGAAGAGTGTGGAGCTGCGATCGGCAAGGCGCGACTTCAAGTTTTCCCTCGAGCAACTTTGTGCATGCTGTGCAAGCAGAAGGAAGAGCGACGCTAACAGTGCGCGTGATTCGCACACTCTTTGGTGTTGCCGGTGGTATCGGAGTTTTAGATTTACTCACTAAAATCTGGGCAGTTGAAACTCTTTCAAATCGTTCTAATATAAAAGTTGTTGGTGAATTTTTTCAATTGACCTTGGTACGTAATCCTGGCGCTGCATTTTCCTTTGCTGAAAATGCCACCATATTTCTCTCACTCTTTGCGATCGTAGTTGCTGTGGTAATTGTTTATTATTCTCGCGTAGTTACTTCACAAGGTTGGGCCCTTGTAATGGGGCTGATCTTGGGTGGAATTATTGGAAATCTCAGCGATCGTATTTTTCGGGAACCAGGATTTTTAAGAGGTCATGTCATTGATTGGCTACAACTTCCCAATTGGCCTATTTTCAATATCGCTGACAGCGCCATTGTTGTCGCTGCCTTGATCTCGGCGATCCTTCTAGCCCGAAATATCCCTCCCATAAGCAAGGTAGAGTCGAGTACATGATCAATCGTGAGCTTCGTACATTATCGGTGCCAGAGGGCGTTGCCGGAGAGCGCATTGATAGTGCATTGACACGCGTTTTGGGTTTATCTCGTACTGCAGTTGTGAAATTACTTGAAGATGGCGACATCACAACAAACGGAAAAGTGATGCCAAAGTCAGATCGAGTTACCGCCGGACAGATAATTGACGTTTTGATGCCGGCACCAATTAATACCGACCCAATTCCACTCACACCAATCGATGGTTTAAATATTATTTTTGATGACACTGAAATAGTTGTGATCGATAAGCCAGTTGGAGTTGCAGCTCACCCAAGCCCTGGCTGGACTGGACCAACGGTTGTTGGTGCACTCATGGCAGCAGGGTATTCAATTTCAACTTCCGGCCCGGCCGAGCGACAGGGAATTGTGCATCGCCTCGATGTGGGTACGAGTGGATTAATGATTGTTGCAAAAAGTGATCGAGCTTTTCATGTTCTGAAAGATGCTTTTCGAAACCGAACTGTTGACAAGGTTTATCACGCAATGGTTCAGGGACATATGGATCCAACATCTGGAACTATTGATGCACCGATCGATCGCCATCCAAAAGAAGATCATCGCTTTGCAGTAGTAGGAACTGGCAAAGAATCTATTACGCACTACGAAGTTATTGAGTTTTATCGTGGCGTATCGATGGTTAAGATCGAGTTAGAAACTGGTCGAACCCATCAGATTAGAGTTCACTTCTCGGCGCTGCACCATCCATTAGTGGGGGATACAACGTACGGCGCCGATCCAGTTTTAGCGAAGAGCCTTGCGATGTCTAGACCTTGGCTTCACGCCGCCGAACTCCACTTTGAACATCCAGTCACGGGTGAAAAACTCGACTTTCTGGCACCGTATCCCGACGATCTCACACGCTCGTTGGCGTTGCTTTCCGACGCAGTTCTACCGTAGCCACTAACCTGCACAATCATGGCATCCGATAACTTCGTCCACCTGCACGTCCATACCGAGTACTCGATGCTCGATGGTGCCGCCCGCGTTGGCGATTTAATGGCCGAGGTTAAAGCGCAAGGTATGCCGGCTATCGCAATGACAGATCATGGAAATGTTTTTGGCGCATTTGATTTTTATAAGGCAGCTAAAAAAGTTGGCGTAAAACCAATCATTGGTATTGAGGCATACGTCGCACCAGAATCTCGTTTTGATAAAAAACGCGTGCAATGGGCAAGCGGTGGTGAAGATGACGTTTCAGGTGGTGGTGCATATACACACATGACTATTTTGGCCGAGAACAATGAGGGCCTTGGAAATCTCTTTCGATTGTCATCGCTGGCATCCCTTGAAGGGTATTACTACAAGCCACGAATGGATCGTGAACTTCTGGCCCAACATGCCAAAGGTCTGATTGCAACAACAGGGTGCCCAGGTGGGGAAATTCAAACTCGCTTGCGAATGGGTGCCTATAAAGAGGCGATTAAAGCAGCAAGTGCCTATCGCGATATTTTTGGCAAAGAAAACTTCTTCCTTGAAATCATGGATCATGGCATTGACGTTGAAAGCCGTGTGAAAGATGACCTACTTAAACTTGGACGAGAGTTAGGTTTACCATTTTTAGCAACGAATGATCTGCACTACACCTTGCAATCTGATGCTGCTGCACACGAAGCCCTGTTATGTGTTCAATCAGGTTCAACACTTGCCGATCCTAAGAGATTTAAATTTGATAATGACTCTTTTTATGTAAAAACTCCCATGCAGATGCGTGAGCTATTTAAAGATTTGCCAGAGAGTTGCGACAATACATTGCTCATCGCCGAACGATGCAACGTGACATTGCGCGAAGGCGAAAACTTATTGCCACAATTCCAGGTACCAGCAGGTGAAAGCGAAGATTCTTGGCTAAAAAAAGAGGCACAACGTGGCTTGAAGGAGCGCATGGGAGTTCGCTCCACCCCAGCTCATGAAGCCAGACTTCAATATGAATTAGATGTTATGGAAAAAATGGGATTTCCCGGTTACTTCTTAGTTGTTGCCGACCTAGTAAGTCATGCTAAAAAAGTTGGAATTCGAGTGGGACCAGGTCGCGGTTCAGCTGCTGGTTCACTTGTGGCATATGCATTGGGAATTACAGGTCTTGATCCAATCGAACATGGCTTACTCTTTGAGCGATTCCTCAATCCAGAACGTATTTCAATGCCTGATATCGATCTTGACTTCGATGAGCGCAGACGAAGTGAAATGATTCGTTATGCAACCAATAAATATGGTGAAGATCGTGTTGCTCAGATCATTACGTATGGAACTATTAAATCTAAACAAGCGCTTAAAGATTCAACCCGAGTTTTAGGTTATCCATACGTTGTAGGCGAGAAATTAACTAAAGCCCTTCCGCCATCGGTGATGGGCAAGGACATCACCTTGTCCGGAGTTTTTGATCCGAAAGATGATCGTTATTCAGAAGCTGGTGAATTTAGAGCACTGTACGACTCTGATTCAGATTCCAAGCGAGTAGTAGATACGGCTCGGGGTCTGGAAGGGCTGAAGCGTCAATGGGGCGTGCATGCCGCTGGCGTTATTTTATCTCGCGAACCATTACTCGATGTGATTCCGATTCATCGCCGAGAAGCCGATGGCGCAATTATCACGCAATTTGATATGGGCGCGTGTGAGGCAATTGGTTTATTAAAGATGGACTTCTTGGGTCTTCGAAATTTATCGGTTTTAGATGATTGTTTACTAAATATTAAAGCCAACCAGGGAGTTGATGTTGTCCTTGAAGATTTAACTTTGGATGATCCTAAGACGTATCAACTTCTGTCTCGTGGGGATACCTTGGGTGTATTCCAACTCGACGGTGGGCCGATGCGCCAACTTCTAAAGAGTATGTCACCTGATTCCTTCAAAGATATCTCCGCAGTTATTGCCTTGTATCGACCTGGACCAATGGGTGAAAATTCGCATAACTTGTATGCCGATCGTAAAAATAAGCGCAAGAATGTTGAGCCAATTCACCCCGAATTATCTGAGCCACTCAACGAAATTCTTGGTGACACGTATGGCCTGATTGTTTATCAAGAACAAGTAATGGCGATTGCTCAAAAAGTCGCTGGTTTCTCACTTGGTCGTGCCGATCTTTTGAGAAAAGCCATGGGTAAGAAGAATAAAGATATTTTGGATAAGGAATATGTACCGTTTGAAGCTGGAATGAAGGCCAATGGTTTTTCTACGGCAGTGATCAAACGTTTATGGGATACCTTGATTCCATTCTCGGATTACGCTTTCAACCGCGCGCACTCGGCCGGTTACGG
>Ga0105055_10010709_pt1 | contig 11432 bp, 11 predicted proteins | sample BON03_FD_78090 | JGI IMG/M metagenome (GOLD analysis project Ga0105055, IMG submission 78090) | Freshwater microbial communities from Lake Bonney liftoff mats and glacier meltwater in Antarctica - BON-03 | ecosystem: Environmental > Aquatic > Freshwater > Ice > Glacier meltwater | place: Lake... | reverse complement strand
TGGGGGAGGGGAGGCGGAGGTGTCGTAGGGCAGCCTGGGATGGAGAGGGGGGGGGGAGGGTACACTGGGGCATCCAGATCCAAGCGGGGGAGGTGGTGGGGGTGGGGGGGAGGCAGTCCCTATACCAAACCAGAGTCACATATGTAACAGGGGAGCATTTTTTCTTCGTCAACGGGGCTTTTGCATACTTGACACTGAGAATCCTTGGAGGGGGGGCTGCTAAATCAAAAAAAAAATAATCTCGTGACCATTTGGAGCGCGGCAGCTCGGGGCTGCTTCGCCCCCGGGGAGCCGAGTAGAATAGCTGTTCCTTGGAGTTCTGAGGAGAAGCTCGGTCTGCAACTTCGTTCGAATGAACTCGACACAGGCTGCTAGCGACATATATAGATCAGGAGTAGCCTCCATGGAATGGGGTTTACATCTGATGAAGAATGACTCTTCACCAAGGGTTTTATTATCAAAGATGCAAGTAAAAATTAAACAACCTAAACTCATTCTTGTCACAATCGACCGTGACTGGAGTTTTCCCTCTCCCCCTGGCGCAGGCATAGGCATGCCGTGGCTGAGGCACTCATGAAAAACAGTTTCTATCCCAAAAATCGAAACAACAGCAAGTTCAACATCTCAAAGAAAAGTGCAGTACTCGATAGCGGCGCCTCTGTAGAAGTCTGTAGACATCACTTCAGACCGCCACCGCACAGGTGAAGTGACCAATTCACTGAATGGTGAAGATTTTTTTGGTACAGCCGCACCAGAAGCTTCATGGAGGCGAGTTTTCGACCCCAAGGTCACCCTTTAGTTTGAGTAGTACCATTAGCTCCGAATTGCACGGCAAAATAGATTAGTACCAGAACGCGCCCCAGGTCCTAGCAGCCAGGTCCTTCCTGTTGCCGGATTCGACACCCACTGGGCTCAAAGAAGGGTTTCGTGTGGTGTACGAGACATGTGTGGCCGACTCGCGTGCAATGGCACATCAAAACAGACCGTGGCGTGCCGCACCTGACACAAACAAATATGGGGTTGATAAAATTCAAACAACTCTACCGGCCGAACGCGCCTGATCGAATCCTCTCTCTTTCTTTCTTTCTCGCTCTCTCGCAACTTGTCGAAGCGGAACTAGAATTAAACAACCTAACCCCATTTTTGTCACGACCGTGACTCCAGCTTTCCCGTTTTGTGTGGGAGGACCAGGAGCAGAGAACATATCTGCGGAGGGCACGAGTACGGCTTTGGATGTCAGGTCACTGTTGGGAGAGGGGGGATGAGTGGGGGCACTGGAGGAGGGTGTGAAGTTCGTTACCCACGATTTTGTTGGGGAAGGGCAATAGCGTTCGCCATATGGGATGTATGTGTGGTTATTTGGCAAGGTAAAGATGAGAAAAGAGGTATCATGTGGCCTGAGTTCTGAAACGAAGGAAGGGCAATTGGTTGAGGTGGTTGCGCAAGTATTGTGCGGGTTTGACGATGTCACATTACTGGAAGTTGTCACGGGCAATGTGGATGTATGAAGCCTTGCCTTCCTCCCGCTAGTGTAGGCTAAATTCAGAGGTGTGTGGTTGCAAAGATCCATACACCACACTGGCACAGGGTACTAATGGTGGTGTGTATTTTGTTTTGATCAGCCCGTTCACGGCTCTCATGTGGCAAAGTGGCTATGTGGGGGAAAGAACTACGAGAGGATCCACGAGAGGATCGAGGTTGAGCTGGGAAATTGAGTTCCAGATGTGGTAGTTGAGGGTGGTGGGGTAGAGGTTGCGTAGGGTTCGTGACTTGGTGAGGTCTTAAATTCAATTGCAGGAAGGGTGTCAGGCCATGTTTTTGTGACTCGGATTCGATTCGAAAGTGCATTTGGGCTAGGTGGGTGTATTGTATCAAGGCAAGAGGTGGGATATGGGGTGGCTACGGTCAGTAGGATTGATAAAATTGTAGGTCTCTTTTGCAGAATATTGTCTCTTTTGTAGGGCTCTTTTGCAAAAGAGACCTATAATGTTATCGATCCTACTAACCAAAGCCACCCCATACCAGTATCTGCGAGTAAGACAGTATGATCACGGTATTCATGTAGAGCGCGCGACAGGGAGAGGTTGAAGCCAAGTCTACATGTTATTGGTATCAGTAGTACTCTGGATACTATAACGCAAGTTTTGAAAGAAATGAGGTAGCAGAGTAGGTTTCCAGAGTCCCAGGTTTTGCGTTGGAGTGAGTTGGGAGGATTTTTTGTCGTATCATCATAGTATCGAAGAGAGTAGGAGACAGCCTGAGTTGCATACTGGCCTTGTGTGGCGCGTCTGATTGCTTCAGTGGTGGCGAGGGGCATGGTGTGTTTTGTGGGCCAGGGGCAACATTAATAGTGGTGTGGGGGATTTTGTTTGAAGTTCTTGGATGAAAAGAGCAACAAATATGCCAAATAAAGTGGGGCTGAGGCGGCTGCCCTCGGGCAGCCCATGCAGGATGACAATGGTTTGGGGTACTTGGATGTTGGGGTGGAGGTCTCTTAGCCAGACAGTGTCAATGCATCGCCTCGAATGAAAATCTTTTTGCCATTGGTTCTTGTTTAAATCCACTAAAATTCATTCGCTCGCCTTGTCGGGCGCGGACCGCCATTCTACGAATCTTTCGGAGTTGAGTTGAATGGCGCAATCGTCTTCCCCGCGGAAATCCCGGCATGACGTGTTCACATGAGTCATGTCTATTCTGTATGGATCGCAGCTGAAAGCGAGTGGCGCGCGGCGGCTCCGAGGCTAAATTCCCTCCGCTTGCCGTGCGCCCGTACCAGTAGAATCAAAAAATCTCCAGATCATCTCTCCTAAAACGACTTGAAGTTTCCGGGTTGTTGAAATATTGTCTGACTCTGGGTTTCTGGGATTTCAGAATGAAATTCGACACTTAGATTCTGCTGACAGGTTTGTGAAAATCTGTATGATTTATCGGTTTTGAGATTCGGTGGCGTACCTGGAAGGTGTAGCGTAACCCATGCAGATATCGTCAACATACTTGTATACTGTGTGTCACAAACATCACGTCAAACGTACACCTAACAAAAACGCAAACTAGACCGTGTGAAGAGTTAATCTACAGGTGCGACCAACGATGGCCTGTAAAATATTCCCTTAAAGTGAATTAAGGCATGTCATCCTACTCTCTGCCATTGCGTCGTTTGCGGTTTGATACAAATTTATTTTTCGCACTTTTTTTCTAGAAAAATACGTAAATTGATTTTGAGTGCTGTCTTTGACCTTTCTACTTTTTGTTGTGTCCGGGTTTTTACTCAAACCGAACTTCGACAAAAACAATTCGAATTCAGTTTAATCAGTATAATGTATCGATTTTGAGATTCAAAGGTGGCATTACCCGTTCAAAGATCTTGCGTGTGACCTGAATCATGTGTGTAAATTACCACGTTTGGCAACTCAAGGTGTGCAGAAATTCTTAGCAAACAATTTTGCGCGCTAAACAAGCCGTATTTGTTGCGCACAGGCTCACTGAATGATTCAGTCTCTCCTGAAAGAACTACCCCGAAAATGGTCTTATCCCACAGAAACCTTTACGCTTCGAGAGAATTCACATTGATGCAACCTCGCGTAGTGGGAAAGTTGACATTGTATCGCACAGCAAAAAAGGGCCAGAAATATCCTCTTCCATCCCTCACCCAGGGCTGACTGTCAACGTTAGAATGGCGAAAGGGACTGCATGACAAACTCTGCTCCCAGACGTGATAGTGTGAAGTCAAGTTTGCTAACGTCAGAAAACCCAACCACAAAAATCTGCACCAGTAGCCGCACTTGGCGTATATACTACAATGCAAAGTCCACCTGCACCATTCCGAAATCCCAAACCCCCCTGCCAATTTGCCAGTCCCCCCTATGCCCACCCCCCCCTTCCGTGTGCCTCTACTTGAGTGCTTGTTACTCAACAATAGCAGAAGCAACATGCGCAGCAGCCGCATCCTGTTCCGCCACTGTCATCTCTATCCTCTCTCCAATTTTGCCAGCGCTGTCATCACCTCTGCTGCCTTTGTCTCCCTTGGGTATAAGCCCCATCGCCGGTCCCGCCACGTGGCGAGACCGGCTGGTGACGGTCATCAGCGCCTCCTTCTCCTTCACGCTCCGCTGCAGCTTGCAGCGCTGCTGAATACGCCGGGCGTCTTGTTTCGATCCCACTGCGCGCATCGCCCCGAGCAACGGGCGCAGCGTGCGTTCCGAGGGGGTGAGCCCGATGTCTTCCATCTCATTTAGAATCTCGCGCGCCTCAGCAATACGCCCTTCCATCGCGAGCAGCTGCACCAGGATATTCCACGTTGACGACGACACCGCAACACCGCTGGCCACCATCTCTGTTTTCAGGGTCAGCGCTGTCGAGGCACTCCCACACCCATGCATTATGGTATTATAAGCAAAGGTGTCGGCCTCGCCCTTGCTGACCCAAGCCTCAAAGAGATCCCACGCCTCCTCCACCCTGCCCACCTTCAACAACCGATACAATCCTTTCGTCTTTGCTGCCGAGGCTACTCGTCGAACCAAGGCCATATATTGCAGCTCCTGCCACTCCACTTCAGACTCTGCACCCTCCCAATCGTCAGTTGATGCCCCCACCGACGGCAGACGCTGCTCGCAGCGCGCAAAGATTTGGGTGGCTTCCTCGACCTGCCCGCGCTGATGCAGGTAGGAAATTATGCGCGTGTACGTGCGTTCGTCTGCGAGCGTGGCGGCCTCTGCCTCGTTGAGCAGCTGCATTGCCTCATGGATGCGCTCATCTCCACACAGCACACGCAGTAAGGTGTTGTACGACGTAGACGAGGGACAGAGATTCGCACTGTGCATGTCATCCCAGACCGCGCGCGCTTCGTCCACTGTCCGCGACGCGTTTAGCATTATATTAAAGAGCACGACGTCTGTGGCATTTGAGGCTACCAGCCCTTGGTAAAATTGCTCAGCCTGCGTGCGGTGCTCAGAGCCTTTTGACAGCATATTGGCTAGTGTGGCAGTGTTGACTTTGATCTGCAACTGTGCTACAAGTTCCTGCCACGACTGGATGTTTGTGGCGAAGCCTGCCTGCTGCATGCGGTCAAAAACACTCTGCGCAAATTCTGTGTTGCCCAAGTCGCTATAGCCGCACACCATTTGAGTGTAGGAGCGCTCATCAGGAGGCATGCCGCGCTCCTTCATCTCCACCAGCAGATCCTCTGCGACATCCATATTGGCTGCGAGACATAGCTTCTTGAGCAACACATTGTACGACGTCGTCTGAGGTAACAGCCCTTGCCTTTCCATCTGGCCGAGAAGAGCTTGTGCAGCTGGAAAATCTGGGCTGGCGTCCATCATGACGCTAAAGTGGAACGAGTCTGCTTTGCCCTCGAGACACAGCTGGTCAAAATACGCACGCGCCGGTCCAGGTTCTGTGCGAAGCATCTCCCTGAGGATGGCCATATGGCGCCGCGACTCGGACCGCACAACCCACGGATGAAGCGTCTTTGCGATTCCTTCTCTTTGCCGGTGTCCACCACTCTTCTTCTTCGCATCCCCCATCAGTGACGCTGATGCTGACATATCCATGGTCAAGAGCTGACAGCAGGCGAGCTCTTTGGCAGCAAGTACAGGACTCGTCCCCGGTGCGGCGCAGAGCCGAGCCCGCGACGAGAACCGTGCCCGCGACAAGCCCAGCACCTGCCAGGGCACTGCAAACAGCATCGAGCAGCCAGGCTCTGCGCCGCAGCCAGCGCCCGCAGCTGGCATCATGAGCATCAGCAGCACATTCGAAAAGGCCTTCCCCGCGAGAGATCTGAGCATGCTCTGATATTTGCGGGAAACCCATCTAGTCGAACATAGATATCCTTCTGTGGCCATATTCGTAAGTGGGGAAAAAAAGGAAAAAAAAGTGGTCACTTGGTAGTTGGGGAGATTGATTGTGGGGATTGGTTAGCCCGAGGATACATGTCAGCCCACCAACATTGTGATCTGTTTTACCCACTTGCTGGAATCTGCTTGGGTCTGCCATAAACTAGGTAGTGCTCCGGTCCCCCGGTCCGGGACAGGTTCTTGGGTCCAAGTGGCTAATCGGGTGCTCGCCATCCGCTTTGGTCCAATGAATGGGTTGGGTCTTCGAAACCCAAGAAAGAAAGAAAGAAAGTCATTGCAGTTAGCGCGCCCGGCATATATGCCGGGCGCGCTAACTGCAATGACCACTTATATTATGAATATTCCAATTACAATACGTCTCTGTGTACCTGCTGATAAAGGTTTCGCCAGATGTTTACACACTTGAACCCCATGTTCAAGGGTCTCTATTTCAATATCCATACGTGTCTATGTTTCCTATGACTACACACATACCATGTTCATAGAATTTTTTCACTTCTGTATGCACCTCCCCTCCTTATATGTGCGCTCTTCAATATCGTCTGTATCCGGATCTATTCCATCCTTATCTCTTCCAAACACCTCAATATGTGCTCATGTGTGCATGTTTACACCAAGACTGTTCACCTCAAAAACGTATTCATACAAAATGTGCACAAAACAATAAAAATGATAAAATACACATAAGAATAATTGTTGTAATGTGTATTTTTACAAAAAAAATCAAAAAAAAAATAAATCAATCAATGAATCAATGAATCAATAAATCAATTAAACGATATACATTAATAAATCATTAATAAATTTGTATATATATGTATGTATACAATAAACAATGAAATGTATCAGGAACAAATTTAATAAATAAGTCAAAATACACAATTAATTACTACCCCGATTGTGTGATGTTCAAACATGTTGCATGTTTTTGGATGTGTGTTTTGTTCTATGTCTGATAAAAGGAGAGAGGGCGCCCTCTCTCCTTTTATCGCTCTTGCTGTGTGGCGGCAAAACCAAAAAAAGAAAAAAAGCTGTGTGGTGGCAAAACACAAAAATGTACATATATATGTATATATATGGGTAGCTCCAAGCCTTTTCCGCTGTTCTGTGGGTTCGTTTACAAAGAAACCCTCTTTTGTGGGTAGACTCTAACAATTGCGGTTTTCTGTGGGTAACTTAGAAACAAAACGCTTTTCTGTGGGTGGCATTAAAACAAAAAAAAAATCTGTGGGTGGCTCTGTACCTTTTAACTTTCAAAATTCAAGTTTCTGTGGGTAACCTTGAAACAAAAGAAACTTTTTGTGGGTAACACTCAAACAAATGACTTTCTGTGGGTAACATTCAAACAAAAACAATCCACTGTGGGTAACATTAAAACCTTTACGTCTATCTGTGGGTAACATTCAAACAAACACACTTTACGGTGTGGAGGGCGGGATTGTACACCCCATTTCACCATGTATGGACTGCTATTGGTGGTTACAGTACGCACAATGAGTTAATGTAATGTGAATGCGAGAGACATGAGAATGAAGAATCACCATTACACATCCTTCTTTTGACACATTGAGTGAGAGTGAAGTGTTTCTTGTATATGTGACCGTACCTACCGTGACGCAACACCACTGAACCTCACTGGTAGAGCGCTTCCGCCGCGCACCCGGCACTGAATGCGTGTTGCACAGTCTTTATTCTCACAAACACAGTGATTTCCAGAGATTATAGTTTAGGACGAGAGGGGAACTTGTGGATGACGTGTACCACCGTGACCCTGGGTGACACGGTCAAAGGTCAAAGATACGAAAAAGGAACTTGGTAAATTATGACACATGTGTATCTGTACACCCATGTGCGCATGTCGGAGTACACACCATACACAAGTATACGCACAAGTTTGTGCGTCAATGTCTAATACTATTTGTGTGGAACCAAGTCTTGGGATGCCACGACGTGTTGATAGCCTTGTGTCCAAGCATACCACATGTTGCGCACATCACCACTCTGCACTGTCTTCGTCTATATCAGGAAGAGCACGAAAACTTCCCCACATCTGATCATTAGCTTGCCCCACACTGCCCAGAGCATCTCCACAGCTATTGGAGTTCATTGCATGCAATCTAATCTGATACGTGGGTTCACCCACAGGGAAACTCATCTGGTGCCTCAATAGAGTATACTTCTGCCTTTTGCCGGCTTTTTTTCAGTGCTGTTTGATTTTGTCTTCGATTTTAAGAAGAATTTTTCGTACTAATCTTGTTCGTGGCCCTTCGAATAAGGAGATGGTATTTCACTGGCTCCCTTATTCATTAGTCAACCCTGCAATCAAAATCAGTCTATGAGATCCAGTTGTCACTTCTTTTTTATTAAAAAAAAATCAAGCGTTGCTTTGCCGCAAGGTGGAGGGTTTCGCAGACCTTGGGACCACAGTACCCAACATATCATCAGGCTTACCACCACTAAGAGCCGTTCCGATCCGGATTCCAAACTGAAAACAGAAACAGAGCTCATTTTCTGTCACGGATATGTTTTGCAGTATTTCATTCATTCCGAACCATTTCAATTGAAACAGAAACCAAAACAGGTTTGTACCAGTCACATTTGAATTCTTGACCATTTGTGACATTTGTGACCAAAATGTGACCAAATCTGTTTGACTAAAATAACTAAAAAAAAACCAGATCGTGTGACCGAGGTCACAAATTCATAATTGTGACATTTTGTGACCATCACAAATTTCACACATTGAGTGTGACTGGTACAAACCCTGTTTCTGTTTCTGTTTGGAATCCAGATTGGAACGGCTCTTAGGACCCTCACCAATGAGGCTGAACAAACTTTGGACTCGCCCAGACAACAAAGCCACAAGGGCAAAAGCCTCTGATCGTCAACGGGGTACTGGTGGGTCTGTTCGAGGAGGAACAGGAAGGGATTGCTATAATCAGCGGCGTACTTAATGTGAAGGGTGAGGATCCAGCCACCCCATGTTGTCTGAGGTCTGTAGACACGAGGAAACCCCAGGACCGTAATGATTTCCCAATATCAGGTTAATAAAACAAAGTAACCCACACTCTCGAGGCCCTGAAACGTCCTTGACGCACCCATCCATGACCTTACACCCTTCACTTGATGGTTTTATACCAACATGTTTACTACAAAAAATTGATACCCACCTTGTATAATCCACTCAAATTCCTCTCCGAGTCGTATCCGCAACAGGCTATCCATTGAGTGGGCACTTCCAAGTGTGAATCCCCAACCTTGGCGCTTTACAATTAAAGCCTTGGTCTCCCTCTCGCACATTCCTTCTCTGTTTGACTGTTTTCATGAGTGTGTGTCGTGTGTGTATGTTTTCTTCTCTACCTGTCTGTCTATCTGTATTGCGCTCGCTGCCTGTTTTGTGTTCTGCTCTTTACTCAAAGTGTTACCACCTTTTTTGTTCTTTTTTGCTTTTTTTCAAATTCAATAGGCACCTACGTCATGGTGCCTATTGATGTTCACATAGCCTTGCCCATATGTCTATGTTGCTCTTCCGTCTACATCTTTCTTCCTCTAATTCATGCGTACGTGTATCTAAACGTGCATACGCACTTACCTCCTCTTCTATATTCATATACATCTATCGCTATATTCATATGTATATATGCTACGGCTACTCTGTACTTGACACTCATATTCTGTATATTCAAATCATAATACGCCTCTATGTATCTGTTGCCAGACGCTTTGCCTGATGTATACACTCTTGTGACCTAATGTTCAAGGGTCTCTATTTCGATATTCATACGTATCTATACTTCCTATCAATACACGCATGCCATATTCATATACATGAATTGAATTTGTGTATCCACCCCTCCTTCCCATCTGTGTTCTCTTCAATACTGTCATTACTCGTACCCATCCATCAACATAAATACGTACTCCTGTTTGTATGTTTACACCAACACTGTTCTAAACTAAAATAAAAAGAATAAATATGAACAAATGAATATGAACTAAAAATAAATATAGATGCCTACAAAAATATACAAATGAAATCAGAATTAAACAATACAGCTATAAATTAAAAAGAAAATTAATAAGAAATAAATAAATACAAATAAAACAATGAATAAACATAAATACATAAATAAAATAATGATGCTTCAAATACATAAGATAGACAATGAAATATATCAAGAAAAATTCAATACATAAGATAGAATGGAATTTTAATTTCTTTATCGGAAGTGTTATTCATACATCTTGCGTGTTCATGGAGGTGTGCTTTCTTTCTTTCTTTCTTTCTTGGGTTTTGAAGACCCAACTTAGTTTTATTCTATTCCTCTTTTGTTTGCCTATATGTGTATGCGTAGACTCCTGACTCCAAGTTCAGGATCCATTGCGGGACTGCCCTCGGGGCGGGCGCTTCCAGACTGCCCTATTACTGCGCACCACTTGTATGCGTTCCTGATGTAATTAGAGGGCTAGCGGTGTGGCAGCATAACAAACCAAAAACCAAAAGAAAACCTGTTGGCCCGAGCATACTTGCCAGCCCACCAACATTGTAAATTATTTTACCCACCAGCAGGGTCATCCTCAAAACTAGGTCGGCTCTGGTCGGAGTAGTACTAGGTCTCGTGAGCTGGATGAAGGTATTCAGAAGTGCCAGAAGATAGCCAAGTGTTGAGAGTGCGCTGTTTATGTTCCCCAACCTCCAATCGCCTCCAAACCTGGCTCATCCCCTCCAGAACGACCCAGTCCTGACAATAGCACGAGTCAAACATAGTGTGACACATCCTGCCCCCATGCCATTGCTTTTTGTCGTTCGTCTTGTCCGTCTAAGAGAAAACAGTGTGACAAAGCGCAAGTCAGCACTATCAGAGGTGGTACGAGGGCAGGTTGCGTCAGATCATGGCTGATTTGTGATATTGTTTAGACCTCATCGTTCCGGAGGGGATGAGCCAGGTTTCGAGGCGATCAGAGGTTGGGAACTATAAACAGCACTCTGTTCTAATGATGATGTTTGCTTTTATTATCACTCTAGGAGAAATAATGTAGTAATTGCGTTTGGAACTCTCTCGTCTTTTTTTACCTAGCTTCACTGAGAGGCGTTGTTGGCGTTGTTTGTCCTTTTGCAGATGCTGACAAACTGAAAAACATTCATGTCGATCTAGCATTATTAGTATGAGGTCCTACCCTCCTCAGTACCCACGCTCCTCTACCCCCCTAAACCCATCCCGCTCCCTCTTTCTTTTTTTCTTTCTTTTTTTTCCCCTCTCCCCCCCTTTTTCTCTCATGTTTCTCCTTCTTTTCCTCCCTTTTCTTGTCGTCCTTTCTTTTTTTCTTTTTTCTTTCTTTCCTGACCCCCCCTCTTTTTTTTTTGGGGTGTTCAAATTTTTTTTTCTAATCTTTCTTCTTTTTTTTTTGTGTGTGTGCGTGTGTGTGTATCCCGTATGTATGTGCGTGCGTATCTGGCAATTCCATGTGTGTCGGCCGATGATAACGTCAAGCATACAAAATCAAATATTAGATATGACAATAAAATAAATAAAATGAAACAAATGTGAAATATACAAGAATTCATGTATATGAGTA
>Ga0105055_10010706_pt1 | contig 11434 bp, 14 predicted proteins | sample BON03_FD_78090 | JGI IMG/M metagenome (GOLD analysis project Ga0105055, IMG submission 78090) | Freshwater microbial communities from Lake Bonney liftoff mats and glacier meltwater in Antarctica - BON-03 | ecosystem: Environmental > Aquatic > Freshwater > Ice > Glacier meltwater | place: Lake... | reverse complement strand
ACTAGATGTGCCAATAAAATCGCCGTTAGAAGTAGGCAATAAAGGATTCGCGATTCTTCTACCTTTTGTTACATCTAATAACAACTCATAATTTTTTGAAAACGTCAAATTACAATTACTGTCTAATCCAAAATTTTTATTATATTTTTGTCCATTTGTTTTATTAAAATTTGTAGGTATTTGATTTACAATTCCGGTGAAAATAGTTTTTTGTTTATTTGAGATTGTATAATCACTTGAATTTGAATTAGATTTATTTGAACTGCCGAAACATCTATTTGCTGCCATTATAATAATAATATATTATAATATATAATATATATTAAATTTTTATATATTATTGTTTCTAAATTCCAAAATCAGGAATAGTATATACTCCTTCATGAGTAAGATTCCATTTTGCTATAATACACGGTGATTGTTTATTTGAAAGAATATCTTCTGCTTTATAAACATTATTTGAATCATCAATATAATAATGAATGCCTTTAATTTCTTGTGCCCATACTTCTGTTTTTTTTGTTGTTTTTATATTTACATTATCAAGATTCAATATTCCATGCGGTGTTCCTTTACTATGTGTTCCGCATAAAGTATCATTCTCCTTTTTATGCCTTGTGCATTGTTCTCCGTTTGCACGTTTAGCAATGCATAAATATTGCGGTTCAACTAAATTTTTAATTCTTTTTCGTTTTTGAAAATCTTCCTTAGTGAGTATCAATTTATTATAGTCATAAATAAATTGCAAAAACTCACTAGTAACATCATTACTTCCACATTTTAATTGTGCACTATTTGTTTTCAACCAGTTTTTTAGAGAATTTTTAAAATTAACAGAATGAGTCTCAATCTTAGTATTAATATTTTTTTCCATTCTAGAAATTAAGAATAAAGATTATATGTTCATAATAGTATCATTATTATCATAATCAATTTTTTAAATTATTCTATATAATCTATGCAAAAATATTTTCTTTCCTTTTAGGTAAAATAAAATAAAACAATATTAATGCTAAAAACCATATTAAATAATTAATATAAGATGAAATTTGTATTCCAAAAAAATTAAAAAATAATGTTGTGATATTAATCACTAGTATAATAGCAATTAATGTATATAATATTTTAATAGGTGTCATTTATATTATAATATAATATATTATAAAATATTATAAAATGAATATTTTAGATATATTAATGTATATTGGCACTGCAATTTTTGCTTATCAAGGTACAAAAATCTCTTTGATTTATGGCAATAATTATTTATTATCTATATTTTTTGGCATATTATCATCTGTCGCAGGCGGAACATTGAGAGATATATATTCAAATAAAAAAGTTTTTTGGATATTTGATAAATATTATATAGTTATTGTATTAATTTCCTGTATTTTTGGTTTATATATTTAAATTTAATTAGTAATAATATATTAAAATTGGGTATAATTATATCTATAAAAATAATAATTTATAATATTCATATACATAATATACTTGCAGGATGAATTTTTGAAAAATCATAAAATTTTAATTTATTTTTTTTTTCTTTTAAGATGTTGTTCTTTTTTGTTTTTCTGTATTTTTTTAATTTTATATTTATTAATTTCTTGGTTCTAACCATTCCTTATTATATAATTTTATAATTTTATATTATTATATTGTTTTTTTTTATTTTCTGGCAATATTATATCTAATTTTTTATTGGTTTATGTCTTATACTTTCAGTTGTTTTAATTTCACGAGCATCTAATATAAATTTTCCGATCTCTTCGGTATTAATATTTGGGTTGTCCTCAAAATATTTATCTAAACACTGTAATATATGTTTTTTATTTAATGCGGTTTTAACACGGTTTTGTGTATACATGATTTTCCCTCCTGTAATATCAAAACAATCAATCTCATTGTTCTTCATTATATTAAGTAGTGTTTCTGATAATTTTGTTTTTACTTTTTTCAGTTCTTTCATTTCTGATTGTAATTTTTTTATTTCTTTTTCAACTGTTAACCATTCTTTTACATTTTTAACTAATTGATCCTTTGTAGAACTCATGATTACAAATATTTGTTATTATATAATAAACAACAATATTTATATTATTTAATTTAGTATTCTATTATTCGGTTGTTGTTATCATAAGATATTTTTTATTATTATTAACCCAATGTTTTTGACAGTAAATTCCATCTTTATTTGGCATTTCATATGCGTGTTTATTGCACAAAGACCCTTTTGTTTTCCCTGATTTAAAAGAATACCGACATTTATACAGAGTAATACAATATTTAGAAGGATAATTCACATTTATTATTTTTTTTACATCATCATTTATAGGAATATACGGTATTAAATTATTTATGATTGTTCTACAATAAGGACATTTTATTTGATGTGATGATAGTTTCACTATTTCTAAATCGTTGCAATAAGTATTTTTTTTTTGTAAACAGATTTCTTTATATAAAGATAAATAATTAAATGAATGATTGCACGGAAGAGTAATATAATTATAAGTTAATTTTTCTTTTGTAATTAGACATATATTATTATTCTCTATTTCATAAATAGTATCATTATTTAATTCTTTATAAAAATCTATGTTCCCTTCAATTATATAGTTATTCATTATAAAATAAAATATATTATCTTTATATAATAATATATTTAAAATATGAAAATAGAAAAATGGGGAAATGCTATATGGTTCCTTTTTCATACATTAGCATATAAATTAAAAGATGAATATCAAAGTGAATTACCTATTTTATATGAAATTATTTCAGAAATATGTCATAATCTTCCATGCCCTGATTGTAAAAATCATGCCACTGCTTATTTAAAAAGAATAAATAAAGCATATATAATTAGTTCAAAAGAAAATCTAATAGACTTCTTAATGAAATTTCATAATGACACGAATATACGATTAAAAAAACAAATTTTTTCTAAAGAAAAAATGATTGAATTATATTCAAAGGCAAATGTTTATAAAATAATAATGAATTTTATAAATATCATGAATGAAGAAACACGAAATTTTAAAATGATGTTAACAAATGTAGAAAGAAAACAATGTGTAAGTAAATTCAAAACTTATATCTTTAAAAACAATTATAAATACTGTTAATTTTATTTATACTATATTACTACTAATTAATTGTCCGCCCTTAAAAACACTACATTTAAATGTTTGTTTTGATGGTTTAGAGCATAAAACGCGATTTGATGCTAATTCATCAAAATAAAGTAATGAATCATATCCAGAAATATGAAATATTGAATACCATACTGCACCTAAAAACAATCCAACTAATCCACCAATAACAGTTCCTGGTCCTGTCGTACAATTTTTATTAACTTTTGTTATACCATCAATTACAAATAATGATAATAATGCCGCAATAACTACATAGTTAAGTTGCGCGTTATATATCATAGGTAACACTAAATAAGCAATGGTAAAGGCAATAAACAAACTTGTTGGAGCAGGACTGTTAAACTCATTATTACTAAGATTGAATACATTACAAGTATATGATTCTGTATTCATTGTTCTTTTGCTTCCAATCACAGTCATAAGAAATGTATTCAGAATAACAGATATTAGAACACCTGCTAAATAGATTAAACCCTTTATATTCTGGTTAAATAATGACGACATTACCAAAAAAAAACTTAAAAGTAACGGAGACATTGCTGAAAATAAATTAAACAAATTTGTAAAAGAATTATTTAATGCCATTGATATATAATAATATATTATTTTATTTTATTATTTATGATACCATCTTTATATGATTTTACAAGGAATTTATAAAATCATATAAAGATTATACACTATGAGTATTATTAACATTAAATTAGTTTTATAAATAAATATGGGCATTCCTAGTTATTTCACACATATTGTAAAAAAATACCGCAATATTTTTAAAAATTTTTCAAAAAACACAACAGATGTCGATAATTTATATTTAGATTGTAATTCTATTATCTATGATTCGGTTAATGAGTTACAAAAAGGAACTACAAATTTTAAGTCAACTATAGAAAATGATAAACTGATTATTACAAAAGTATGTGATAAATTAGTTTATTATATTAATATGATCGAACCATCCAAAAATGTTTATATTGCTTTTGATGGTGTCGCACCAATAGCAAAACTGAATCAACAAAGAAAACGGCGATATATGTCATGGTATAATAATAAATTAATAGCGACTATGAAAAATAAAGTTATTAATGATGATGCCGATGATGATAATAATAATTATATTTGGAATACCAGCGCGATTACACCTGGCACAATGTTTATGAAAAAATTAGGGTTAGCGATTAAAGATGTTTTTGGTGACAATAAAAATTTTACATCAATAGAAAATAATTTTATAAATAATCTTAATATCATTGTATCTGCCACGGATGAACCTGGCGAGGGTGAGCACAAAATTTATGATTATATACGATCAAATAAAGATTACCATTCTACGACAACTACTGTTATTTATGGATTAGATGCCGACCTTATTATGTTAACTATGAATCATTTACATATATCAGATAAAATGTTTTTATTTCGCGAAACACCCGATTTTATTAAAACAATTGATAATACGCTGAATCCAGATGAATTATATTTAATGGATATTCCTACATTTGCTAATAGTATTATTCAAGAATTAACAAATACAGATACAGATACAAATACAAATAGTATCATTACCTTATCTACTGAAACAAAAAAAAATAAAATAACAGATTATATCTTGATTTGTTTTTTATTAGGGAATGATTTTATGCCTCATTTTCCAGCAATTAATATTAGAAATAACGGAATTGAAAAACTCATTGCTAACTATAAAAATGTGATTAGTAATGTAAAAGATTCATTAACTATTAATAATGAAAATAACGGGCAACAAATTGTATGGAAAAATCTTAGAAATTTCATTAATCGTTTGAGTATTAATGAATTAGACTATATTAAAAATGAATATAAATGCCGCGATAAACAAGAAAAAAATTTATCTTATACCAATAAACTAAATCCAAATAAAAAGGAAGAAGATAAGTTGTTACTTATTCCTATGAAAGACCGTTCTATTGAAAAATATATTAATCCATTTGAGTCAGGTTGGACGAGTCGTTATTATAGCACATTATTTGATATTCGAATTAATGATGACCGTTGTAAAGAAATATGTATTAATTATTTAGAAGGATTAGAATGGACTATAAGATATTATTCATCTGGATGTATTGATTGGAGGTGGGCATATAATTATGATTACCCACCATTATTAACTGATTTAATTAAATATGTACCTTATTTTGATACTATTTTGCTTGACCATAAAGAAAAAAACCCTGTATCTGAACTAGTTCAATTAAGTTATGTATTGCCACAAAGTAGTCATAATTTGCTTCCATCATCAATAGTCCCATTATTGAAAAAAGAATGGTTTAATAATAATTGTGAATTTAAGTGGTCATTTTGTAAATATTTTTGGGAATCACATGTATGTTTGCCAGACATTCCAATCCATGAATTAGAAGAAATAATTCAAAAATAAAAATGTATTACATAACAATTAAGCAAAATAAATTATTTTTATTTTTATTTTTATTTTTATTTTTATTTCAAATACTTTTATAATTTGAGATTAAAATGGATCGAAGCCACTTGTCAAATAATAATAAAAAAAAGAGAGTTAATCTCTTTCTTTATTATTTTTATTATTTTTATTATTTTTTAAAAAGTTTATTTATTTAAATTTAATAAATGTTTTCATATGTATTTCACTGCTGTATTTGAACTAAATTTAAGTTACCAATTTCTATATTAGATATAACACATTGAAGTTCGTGTGCCGATTCATATATCTGGTGATTCACAAACAAATGGTGATCTCTCAATGCGTCAATTGTTTTGATTTTTACCTGTGCCATAAAGAGGTGATGTCTGCGAAGTGCGAATTTCCCATCATCTCGTAATAACCGTTGAAATATAAAATTCCAATCGTCTAATTTCTTGATTTGATTATCATTCATATTCATTAGAGAAATATATGAGACGATATCATTCACCACATTAGTTACTATGTCCATTGTTCGTCTCTTGTCATGTGTTGTTATAGTATTCATTAAAATACTTTTCAATTTTTGGTGTCAATAATTACTTTTATCAATAACACAATTCTTTGCTAGTTTCCGAATCACTTTATTCATATGTTCTTTATCTCCGCTCATGGTTTGTCCTACAATCTTTAAATATTTATCATTGTAGGGTGAATCATAATCTTTAAATGTGGGATGTTTATTGGTCCATTCATTCAGCAGTTTAAAATTCTTCTTTTCAATCGTCCTAATGGCATTTTTTAGTTTACTGTGTTCGGCATCCTCTTTTTCCCAGACATCATTATCTTTAATGTACATGATTTCTCTTTTCAGATCACTACAATGAAAGGGGCGGGAACAAATGTCAAGAATATTCATATTGCCGAATATGTTATTAAACATACAATCAGTATATCCTAATTTCTCCATATTTTCTAAATCCGTTAAATTCAATTCGATTAAATTAATGAAATCAGATAAATTCATAGCATCTTTACATTGCTCGTTCAGAAAAACTTGAAGATTAAAAATTTTATTATTTGAATTATTCATATTATTATTATTTGAATTACTTATATGAGTTGTATTATTTACATTTTTAGACGTTTCAATCATTTGTTTTTGTAGTTCTGAATTACTTTTAATTAATTCTATCATAAGCGTTGTTAACCTATTAATTTCATTTTCTTTTTCTTCAGTTTTATCTGAATCATCTTCGTTATAATAATTAAAATATTCATTATTTACGTTTGCTTCATATAATTTTTCTTCTTTATTTATTTTTAATCCACATTTCTTACTGTGTTTCCATAATCCACTATTTGTAAAATATTTTTTACCACATTTACAAGTAAAATATTTTGCGGAAAATATCGTTTCCATTTTTTTTCCAGATTTCCAAATATGTTTATCAGTTGATAAATGTCTATCCCAATCATTTTTCTTACTACATATTACATTACAACAATCACACGTATATTTTTGTGCGGAATTCTGAGCGGAATTCATTTCCATTCTCCCTTAATATATGGAAACATTATTTTCCGCTTAAATACTTTTAATTATTATTTTATAATTTTATAAAAAAGTTATCATCACAATTATTTTATTGAAAAACTAAAACCATACCATTATGGTCTCAATCACTTTTTTCACTTTTTTTAGGTTTATTCTATTCTACAAAATTGAAAAATGGACATTTATAAATGTCCAAAATCGATTTTATAGAATAGTTTGGAAGAGAATTCATGACAGTTTCTTTAAGTAGGTAAATTATATATATATATATTAATGATTTTTATCAATAACAGAATTCTTTGCTAGTTTCCGAATCACTTTATTCATATGTTCTTTATCTCCGCTCATGGTTTGTCCTACAATCTTTAAATATTTATCATTGTAGGGCGAATCATAATCTTTGAATGTTGGATGTTTATTCGTCCATTCATTCAGTAGTTTAAAATTCTTCTTTTCAATCGTCCTAATGGCATTTTTTAGTTTACTGTGTTCAGCATCCTCCTTTTCCCATACGTCATTATCTTTAATGTACATGATTTCTCTTTTTAGATCACTACAATGAAAGGGGCGGGAACAAATGTCGATAATATTCATATTACCGAATATGTTATTAAACATACAGTCAGTATATCCTAATTTCTCCATATTTTCTAAATCCGTTAAATTCAATTCGATCGAACTAATAAAATCTGTTAAATTCATGGCATCTTTACATTGCTCGTTCAAAAAAACTTGAAGATTGAAGGTTTTATTGTTCGAATTATTCATATTATTAGAATTATTCATATTATTAGAATTATTCATATTATTAGAATTATTCATATTATTAGAATTATTATTATTTTTACAAAAATCAAATATTTTTTCTTGAAAAGAACTATTATTTTTTATCATATCTAATACAACGTGCCTAAAATCGGCATTTTCCTTGATAAGTGTTTCAATAATAGTATCAGATTCTTTTAATGGATTTAAATTCATATTATTGTTTGTACTATGAATGACATTACCATAACATTTTATTTTATGTCTCCATAATCCTGAATAATATTTATATTTTTTCCCACAGTCACATATATTTTGTTCTTTTTTTGGCATTTTTTGGCATTTTTTTATATCATTTATATCATTTTCAGTATTTTTTATATGCTTTGGCGTATTTACGTGTTTATTATAATTACTTTCTTTACTACATATAAAGGCACAATAATCACACTTATAAATATCAACCTTTTTAGGCATTTTTTATAATATCTTTTATATCTTATAAAGATATAATAAAAAATGCCTAAATAATTTTAGTTATTATTTTATAATTTCAATAAAAAATTATGATAACAACTTTTTTATTGAAAAACTAAAAAACAGACCATTATGCTCTCAATCACTTTTTTCACTTTTTTTAGGTTTATTCTATTCTACAAAAATGAAAAATGGACATTTATAAATGTCCAAAATCGATTTTATAGAATAGTTTGGAAGAGAATTCATGACAGTTTCTTTAAGTAGGTAAATTATAATATATATATTTCAGTATAAAAGAGTATTATATTTAATTTAATATTCTTTGTTTTTTGTTTTTTAATTGTTGTATCTCCTCGTGGTTTCTTAATACTGCTACAATTTGTTCCAGTCTATTAGCGTTTGTTCCGCGATTATATAAAAACGAGTCAACGACATCATTTCTAAAATCAATTTTGATTACTACACCCTTGTGGTATTCAATGTACTTTAATTGTACGAGTTCTTCTTTTTGTTTATCAATTTCTATCTCCGATTGAGTAGGATATGCAATTTCCAGACGGTTAACCATCATATTTAAGAGATGTTTTTTATTCAATCCTCTTATTGATACCAGTCCAAGTAAATTTGTCATTTTAATTATTAAGCAGTAATAATAGTGTTGTATTTATTTTGATTCTTCATATATATCTAATTCTAATTATATAATGTATTTCAATTTTTGAAAAATATAATTTATATTTTGCATAATAATATATATAATATTTAATATATTATTAAACTTTCCTATTTTCAAGCATTCGTTCCATAAACCGCTTTGGTTCATCTTTATAAAAAATATATAAATTTATAATTTCAGCAGGAGAATAATATTCGCTGTTTATTTTATTTAACTGGTCTTTATTAATAAACCTCTTATAATATTTTTCATACATTTGTTTAATAACTTCATGTGTGGCATTTTTCATTTCTAATGTTATGTCAATACGTCCCGGTCTGATAAGAGCAGGGTCGAGGTCTTCGTAGTGATTACTGCTAATAATCATTATACGACCAGGTGTTTCTTGAATACCGTCCCACAAATTTAAAATATCATCTAATGTAACTAGGTCTTCCTCATTAAGTGGCGGTATCATATTTTTATTATCTTTTTTTATTTTTAATAAAGTATCAATGTTATTATTTATATTACTATCCGCATCAGGATAAAGATCATCATTTTTTGCGGAAAGCAAATGTTGAGATTTTTGTCTTTTTCGGACAATCTCTCCAATACAATCAATATCTTCAAAAACAATAATCTTATTACTAAAATCAATGCTATATTTTTTATTATTTTTATTGTAACGATTTTCAAAGAAAAATTCATTTAATTTATTTCTAGTTTTCAACATTTTGAGTGAAATTACAACAATATGGCGTTTAGTCATATTAGCAATACATTTAATCAGTGATGTTTTACCTGTTCCGGGTGGGCCATATAATCCTATTCCCAAAGAATAAGGGATTCCCATATCATAATACCATGATATATTATTTAAAAAAAACTCTAATTTATTTATGATTTCATCTTTACCGCAAAAAAAAATATTATTGAATGATCTTGTGCTTTCAAACGCGTGTTCATTCCAACATTCATATGAATTTTCTTCATATTTAGTCTTTGCGATTGTATAAATAAATTTTTTATGTTTTCTGGTTACCATAATAGAATTCATATATTTTTCAGTTATATTTTCAACATGATTCATAATATCAATCAAAGATGTTTTATATGAGTAGAGTTGAATAATAATTATATCTGTTTTATTTGCGTAAGGTGTTGATTTTTCTTCCTCATTATTATTACGCAAAGAATCAGTATTTAATACAGTCGCAATTGCTCTAATATTTAATTCTTTATTATAAATAAATGACTTATGTTGTGAAACAATAAATAAATTCATATTATTTTCTTTATCGTCTTTATCTAATTCTCCAACCATTTCAGATATTTCATTAATACTGTCATTATTTTCGATATTAGTTATAATTTCATTCCATACTGCTTTGAACCGTTCAGTAAATGTAGAGGTTACCGTAGTTCCACAAAAATGATGTGATATTGTAGTTCTCTTTCCTTCTAAAAAAATTTTATTCTTTTTATAAAAAAATGATTTTATTCTATCTCTTATATTATAAAAATTAAAGTTGTTAATTTGCAGTCTATTAATTTTTTTTATAATAAACCCAAAGATGGTTAATATCAATGACGAAAAAAATAAATTAATAAATGAGTTATCTGTTCTTAATTGAGAAAAAATATTTATTCTGATAATATCCATAATTTGTTCTAACATTTTTTAATACGAAAAAAATAACGTGTTTCTTCTAGTATAACTGTGTTATAATAATATTCAAAATATATTTAATACCTTTTAAATATTTAAATAAGATATATATCTATCGGATGTATATGTAGAAGTATATTATAATATAAATATGTTTATATTATAATTAATAATTATTTTATTATAATATAATATTATTATTATTTAATTTAATGAGTGGAAAAACAATCCAATTAAATCCTGCTTTTCTCTCAATGAATAAAAGAGGTGTTACAAAAAATCATACAATTAAACATAGATCTAACCAAGGAAAAAAAGAAAAACCAGTCATGCATAATAGTACGAATAAAATAAAGAAAAAGTTAATTGAAAAAGTAAAAATATTTCAAAATAAAACAATTGAAGAAGAGAACAGAAAAAATATGGAAGCGTCTGAAAAAAAGTTTAATAATAATGAAACTAAAATAGAAACGGAATTTAATAAATCAATGAGTTTTTTAGAGGATTTGTCAAATAAAAGAAAACAAAAGCAATTAAATAAAAATCAACAAAAAAATAACAATCATAATAAAAATAATACACTTAAAAATGGTAAAATAGAACGCGAAATACATATTCAAACTCAAAGTGAAATAGCAACAGAATTGCCTAGTGAATTATTTAAAATACCAAGTTCTTATATTACATCAAATGTAAATGCGGTTATTATACCTACTCCATT